>Ga0335081_10014923_pt1 | contig 12572 bp, 14 predicted proteins | sample Lox_Sample_35_FD_206713 | JGI IMG/M metagenome (GOLD analysis project Ga0335081, IMG submission 206713) | Soil microbial communities from Loxahatchee National Wildlife Refuge, Florida, United States - Lox_Sample_3.5 | ecosystem: Environmental > Terrestrial > Soil > Wetlands | place: USA...
CGAAGACCCAATTCAGTTCGCTGTGCTCTTCGGGGTGACGGACGAGACTGGGAACTGACCAGAAGATTCGCCCTGAGCATGTAAGTGTGGGCTGCTGGCGAAGTGCAAGACTCCAGCAAGGTTCGCCGAGCGAAGAAACCATGCCCGTATGGGCTCATGCAGGAGCGGGGCAATTGAAGCGACAGAGCAGGATCAAGACCGGCCAGTCGGAGTGCCTCCAAGTTGGCGAGGCGGGACCGGTATGTCCCACCAAGTTGACAGAGCCTCTACCGACGACCGAAGCCCGGCAGAGAAACCGCGTCGTCACCTTTGGTACGTAGGACTGGTACACCAAGAATAAGAAGGCCCAGGGATCAGGTTGCTTCGAAACGCATGGCAGGAGAGATTTGATTTGGAGGTTGCACCTCAGGCACCCCAGCGGTCCCACCGCGGCGTGCTGGCGGCGGTGGTCGTTGCGCTTCTGATAGTATCGGGGTCGCTTGCATTTCTCTACTTCACCCAGAACGCTCAGACCAGCCAGAGCATCTCTTCCCTAAACAGCTCAATCACATCGCTCCAACAGCAGAGGGCGACCCTCCTTCAACTCCTTGCCGCCAACAGCTCCAGTACACCCGGAATCTCCTCGGGAAACTCGACGGGGATTGACACCACGTTGATCTACAACTACGCCAACCTGAGCATTGTGACCATTCAGGGCCTGCAGCCGACCACGTCCTTCTTTGGGACCACCTATCAGCAGGTCGAAGGCTCAGGATTCGTGATACAGCAGGCAGGATCATACTATGTGGTCTCGAACTACCACGTCGTGCAGAACGACGTCAACATCTCCGTGACTTTTCAGGATGGAAACGCGTTCAGGGGAACAGTCGTTGGTTCGGACCCCTACAGCGACCTAGCGGTGCTGACTGTGTCTGGCGCTCCGGCTGGCGAATTCTACCCATTGACTTTCGCCGCATCGTCTACGCTAAGGGTTGGCCAGCCTGTGGTCGCCATAGGGAACCCCTACGGTCTATCTGGGTCACTGACGGAGGGGCTCGTGAGCCAACTCGGGAGGACAATTCAAGATGAAACATCCGGCAACTTCTCAATAGCCGACGTCATCCAAATCAGCACCCCGATCAACCCAGGCAATTCTGGAGGCCCGCTGCTGAACTCCCAAGGCAAAGTCGTCGGCATAACTACTGCCATCGTCAGCGGGTCTCAGGGCATCGGGTTTGCGATACCCTCGGACACCATAGTCAAAGAGCTGCCTTACCTCATCGCCACAGGATCCTACAAGCTGCACCCTTACATCGGCATAACGGAAGCCGATATGAGCTACGACCTTGCCCAGGCGAGCGGGACTAACTACACCTATGGTGTCCTGATCGAGAGCACTGTGCAGGGCGGGCCTGCGGCCCAAGCGGGACTGAAAGCGGGGACCACGCTAAAGACCGTCGACGGGTCGCAGTACTACATCGGCGGCGACATAGTAATCTCGGTCAACGGCACCCGGATTGCGAATGGGGACGCGCTGTCCGGTTGGCTACAGGAGCACGCCGTTTCCGGGCAGACCATCGAACTCGGAATCATCAGGGGCGGCTCCCATATGACGATAGCTCTAACCCTCGGGACGAGGCCCGCTCTCTAGGCCCGCGCCTTTGGAGCCAGCGTGGCATCAGTTATCTCCAGATAGCCAGAGTCCCCCCTCCAGTGCTTGACGGCAGAGCGGATCTCCAGCCGCTTCGCAAAGAATGGGGCGTCGAGGACGAATGTCTCCCCCTCTCCACCCTCAAGGCCTACATGGAACTTGTACTTCTTGCCAAGAGAGACCAGTTCGGCAATGCCGGCGTCGTCGAGCTCCCTTCCGAGCCAGCTCTGATCGAGCCCCAGGGCAGAAACACTCACAACAATCACCGAGAAGCCGTCGGCGACCAGGCGCCTCAGGTGAACTTCGGGGTCTACTCCCCAGAGCGGGGAGATGCACTCGAGCCCAAGGTCGTCGCAGATCTTCGCCACCCTAGTCCTCTGGTAGACGCTCGCGAGCGCGCCGGTGTAGATGCCTTCGAGGCCGTGCTCCGCCTTAGCCCTGGCTAGAGCGCGTTCAAGGTCAGCCAGCTCTTCTTCTTTCACCCCCTCGGTCACTTCACTGAGCAGAGGCACGCCCATGGCTTCTGCCTGGAGGCTGGTCCACCTGATGTTCGGGAAGTGAAACATGTAAGACATTTCTGACTTCGGTAAGAGCGTCACGAGGCACCTGAGCTCGTCCTCTTTTGAGGCAACCCAGGCGGCATATGTCGAGTCCTTTCCGCCCGAATACATCACGCCAACCCGCGTTTCAGGTCACGGAGAGCTCGCCCACCTCTCAAGGTATTAAATAGACGAATGTGGGTCGGAATTCTGAATGCTCGACTCCCTGAGAGAAGGCATCCAGGCGGCGGTGAAGAAGCTCGTAGGCTCGAATTTGGTCGACGAGAAGGTCACGAAAGAATTCGTCCGGGACCTGCAGAGGGCCCTCATCCAGTCTGACGTCAACGTCAAGATAGCCTTGGAGGTTACCGACCGAGTCCAGAAACGCGCTCTGGATGAGAAAGCTCCTGGCGGGGTAACGAAGAAGGACCAGATAGTTTCGATCCTCTACGAAGAGCTGGCCCGGCTGCTGGGGGGCGAAGGGGGTCTGCAACTCGGCAAGGACAAGACGAACGTTCTGGTCATGCTAGGCGTCCAGGGCTCAGGCAAGACGACCACCACGGCGAAGCTCGCACGCTTCTATACCAAGCGCGGATTCAAAGTTGGAGTGGTGGCCGCTGACACCTTCAGGCCGGGAGCTGTGGCCCAGCTGAAGACACTCGTCGCATCGTCAGGCGCGGAAGTGTACAGCGACGAGAAGGAGAAGGATTCTGTGAAGATTGCAAAGGAGGGGAAGAAGCACCTCGAAGGGACGAAGAATCTGGTGATAATCGACACGGCGGGGAGGCACAAGGAAGAGAAGGGACTCCTGCAAGAAATGAAGGACGTGGTCGGCGCGGTGAAGCCAGACGCCACCGTGCTCGTCGTTGACGGGACCATCGGACAGCAGTGCTACAACCAGGCGCTGGCGTTTCACCAGGCTGCCCCCGTCGGCGGGATAATCGTCACGAAGCTCGACGGTGCGGCTAAGGGGGGCGGCGCGCTGGCCGCTTCTGCGGCGACGGGCGCCAAGATCTTCTTCATCGGTTCGGGCGAGAGGATTGACGATCTTGAGGAATTCGTGCCCACCAGGTTCGTGGGGCGCCTCCTGGGCATGGGGGACCTCAAGTCCCTCATGGATATGGTGAGGGACGCTGAGGTCGTTGTTGATGAGAAGATGACCCAGCGCATGATGTCTGGGAAGATGACGATGAACGACCTCCTGGTCCAGTTCGAGCAGATGAAGAAGTTCGGGTCCCTGAAGAAGGTCTTGGAGCACATCCCCGGGTTCTCGGGGCAGGTCGACGCCAAGGAGCTGGACAAGGCCGAGGACAGGGTCAAGGTCTACAAGTCAATCATCCAGTCCATGACCGGCGAGGAGAAGGCAGACCCTGAGATGATAAACTCCTCCCGCCTCAAGCGGATAGCGAAGGGCTCGGGGCGAAACGAGAAGGATGTGAGGGAGCTCCTGTCGAGATACAAGCAGATGAAATCCATGGTCAAGACGAGCAAGGGAAGGGAGCTCCGACAGATGATGCGGCGGATGGGCGAACAGTAGGGTGCCCTCGGCACTTCAGGCCCATCTGCTCTGCACGAGATGCGCTGAACGACAGGGCGCCGGATCCGTCACTTTCGAAATCGTCCAGGGGAGGGAGTGCTTCATCTGCCGGGGGTTGATGGATAGGACCGAGAAGATAGCAGAGACGGCCGCCAAGAGGGCGAAGCGCTACCAGTTCCGAACATTCGCGGTCGGCGTGACTTTCCCCGAAGGCGTCCAAGAAAGGGAGGACGAGCTGCGGTCAGCCCTGAAGTTGAAGGGGAGTGAGACCATCAAGATCCAGGCCGCGACGCTGGTGGCAGCCCAGGTCTCGGACAGGCTGCAGAAGCGGGTTGACAGGCAGAGGCCCGACGTGACGCTACTGGTGGACTTCGGTTCTGGGGACGTGACAGTCAACGCAAGGCCGCTGTTCTACTACGGCAGGTACACTAAGCCGCCAGGGATATCTCAGCGCAGGTCGTTCTGCGAGGAGTGTCGGGGGGCCGGGTGCAAGAAGTGCCGCAACACGGGCTACGAGCGGAAGCCCAGCGTCGAAGGGGCCCTCCGGGCGAAGCTCGCGAAGTTCAGCGGGAGCCAGAAGATGACCTTCACGTGGCTTGGGAGCGAGGACAGGGAGAGCAGGGTCTGCGCCCCGGGGAGACCTTTCGTCGCAGAACTGAAGAACCCGATGAAGAGAACGCTCCCCAGAAGGTTCGGTACGAGGCCCCGAGGAGGTCTCGTCTCGGTCTCGTCAGGGAGGACCCTTCCGTCAAAGCCGTTCCGCCTGCCCGCCTTCAGGTTCCGGACCATAATCAGAGCGACCGCCGCCTCCAAGGTCAATGCAGAGGGGCTGGCTGAGCTGAAGTCGAGGTTCAGGAGGGCCACCGTCCGCTTCGACAGGCCTCACAACAGACCGACGGTGAAGACGGTGTACGGTGTCTCGGCGAGGGCCAGGGGGAGGGCCCTTCTCATAGAAGCAGAACTGGACGGGGGGCTCCCGGTCAAGAGGTTCGTCAGCGGCGAGCTCGTCTCGCCTTCGGTGTCGGAAGTCTTAAAAACTGAAGTCGGTTGCCGCAGCTTCGACATCTGCGGAGTCAGGGAAATAGGAGAATTCGGATTTGCCGAAGTCACACGGGGCGAGGAGAAGAACTAGGTCCCTTCTGAGGTCTTCTGCCAAGAAGGGGCTGAGCAGCCTGCTTGTAGATTACTCGCCGAAGGACAAGGTCGTAATCAAGATCGATCCGGCCCAGGTCAAGGGGATGCCCCACAGGAGGTTCAACGGGCTCGTAGGGACGGTGACCGAGGTAGGCAGGAGAGCTGTGACTATCGACGTTAACGTAGGGAACAAAGTGAAAAAGCTAGTAGCGAGGAAAGAGCACGTGGTCCGCATGGAGGGGAGCTGATGTCGGAGAAGACGGAGAAGAAGCTGCTGACAATCCCAGAGGCGAACCAGATCCTGTCGAAGATAGACATGGAGAAGGCGGACCAAATACAGAAGAGGACCCTTGACTACACAACAAAGTTCGCGAAGGCGCAGGCTGACTCCGCGAGGAAGGTGCGGAAGGAGCTGGAAACAGAATGCGGCCTCAGCGAGGAAGAAGCCGTGGAGCTGGTCAACATCATGCCCAAGTCCATAGAGGAGCTCAGGACCTTCACGTCAGGATGGAGGAAGCTGCTGTCGACTGAGACCCTCGAAAAGATACTGAAAATTCTGCGTCCAAAGGCATAGGACTCTCAATCGTTAAATAGCAAGGAGGCCCGTTTTTAGACGGGAAGCAGGTGACACTCGGCTTGGACATTGTGTTTCTCTTCGACACCGAGAGGTCCCCTTCAAACTAGGGCTACGATAACAGGAGCCAATCCTAGGACATGATACCAGCAGACAAGAAGTACGAGGAGTACGCCTACGTGCTCGATTTCATGCCCAGAGGGAAGTCCGCAGTAATCAAGGGGCGGGAAGGCCCCATGGTCCAGGCGATAGGAGAGGATAGGCTCACTCTGCTTGAGCTCCTCGCGATGGAGAACCAGGACTTCGAAATAGGGGAGAAGGTCAAGATAGGCAAGGAGGGCAGGGAGAAGATCGTCAGCGTCCTCGGGAAGCTGACATTCGAAGAGCTGTCCCCCGAGTCTAAATCCTCGCTGCCTGCGGTGGTCGAGAACCTGGTGAAGGGCAACGAGGGTAAATACGTGGCCTACTTCAACGACCTGCAGCCCCTGACACCGAGGCTGCATGGGCTCGAGCTCATCCCAGGCATCGGGAAGACCTTCATGAAGGAAATAGTGGACATGAGGGAGAGACAGCCCTTCACGAGCTTCGATGATGTCCAGAAGAGGGTGGGCCTGAGGGACCCTGCGAAGATGATAGCGAAGCGGATCGTCGAAGAGCTTGCTGGGGACTCGAGGGTCAACATTTTTGTCAAGAAGTAAATGAAGAGACACAGACTCGGACAGCACTACCTGGTCGACCAGGGAGTGATCCGCCAGGTGGTATCTCTGGCAAAGATCGGACCGGCAGACCGGGTGCTTGAGATAGGCACAGGCAGAGGGGCGCTCACAAAAGAATTGGCAGTCCTCGGCACATCGTACCTAGGGTACGAGGTCGACAGGGCCAATTTCGACAAGACTTCCGACCTAGTCCGGGGAACCAGTGCCCGCATCGTGCTGGCAAACGCCTTCGAGGAGCGACCTGTCTTTGACATTCTTGTTTCCAGCCTCCCCTACTCGGAGTCTGCCTCCTTCGTGAAGTGGCTGGGCGGAATGAAATTCAGGAGAGCGGTGGTCGTCCTGCAGGCCGACTTCGTCAGGAAGATCATGGCGCCCCCCGGGAGCAGAGACTACAGAGGGATCTCCGCACTGTCTCAGATCTGCTTCGACGTCGAGGTGCTCGGCCGGGTGCCTAGGGCAGCCTTTGCCCCGCAGCCGATGGTCGGCTCTGTGATAGCGTCGTTTTCCCCCAGACGCCAGATAGAGGAAGCAGAGGTGGCGAACGTAATCCGCCTGTTCTCTCTCAGAAGGCGGCTGGCCGACTCGGCGTTAGCTGAGCTGGGAATGAAGGGGGCCGGGAACTTGAGCAAAAGAAGGGTCAACTCTCTCAGTCCCGACGAAGTCCACCTGCTCTGTGCTCCTCAGCCACTGTGACGGCTTTATCATCTGGATGCTGAGGACGTCCGTGCTTCCGAAGGGGGTCTCTGTGACGTTGGTCGAGCCAAAGGGGCCGGTCAATGTGGGTCATGTGGCGAGACTTGTGCGTAACTTCGGGGTGGAGAAGCTCTACCTGGTGAAGCCGAAGGTCGACCTGTCCGTGGCTGCCGTCTACGCCTCGCATGCCTCCGAGGTCATCGATGGTGCCATCGTCACAAGCTTCGAGAAGGTGAGAAAGAATCACGAGCTTCTTGTAGCCACCACGGCTGTCAGGGCGTCCAAGAAGTCCAACGTCATCAGGAGGACGGTCAGGCCTGATCGCCTCCATGAGATTTTGTCTGCGGCCAGAAGCTCGTCCTTGGTCTTCGGCAGGGACACAACAGGGCTGACGAACGAGGAGATTAGGGCGTGCGATGTCACTCTGACGATTGACACCTCGCCCGCCTACAGGGCCCTGAACATCGGGCACGCTGCGGCCATCGTCCTATACGTCGCGTCGAGGGGTGGCCATGGAAGCGGGGGGAACCAGGGGCGTGTGGCGAGAGAGATCTTCGCCAGGAGTTTCTACGAGCTCGCGGAGGCGTCGAGGCTCCCCAAGCATAAGACGCAGAACCTGTTCGAGGCAGCAAAACGGATAGCCGCTTCGTCTGGAATCACGGATGCCCAGCTCAACCTCCTCTCGGGGGTGTTCAGGAAGGCAATCGCCGCCATGAATGAGACTCAGGAACGGGGCTCGAAGGCATAGACAGCGCGCCTGACCCACCGGGTGCTTTCGAAGGAGAGCCGCACTGGGTATTCGAACCCAACGGGCCCCGGCTGGTAGAGCCTTAGTCCCAGCTTCCTTCCCTCGAGCGTCAGCGTTACCTCGTCCCCTTCCATAGTCTGGACCACCGGGACGACCACCACTATCCTTCCCTCGGAATGAATCGACTCCGCCATGGAGGCGAGGGCGTCGTTGTAGATTTGTGCGGATTCCCCAATCATCGCCTCTGCCGTAGATGTCTTTGGCCGCGCGTCGAGTCTCGGGAGGAGGAGCGGCTCGGTGACGATGGCGTCAACTTTGGTCCCCCTCAGCATGCGCTGCAGATCCCTGGCGTCTCCCTTCCTGACGTCGTAGCCCCTGTCTGTGACGCCACCTATAGACCACTGGATGTTTTCCCTGGCCTCCTGCACCCGTGACGCCCTACTGTCCAGCCCGAGACACCTGAGTGATTTCCCGTACGCCTCTACCAAGATTGTGCCCGAACCGCAGAACGGGTCGAGGAGAGTCTGGCCCGGCCTGAGCCCCGTCAGGTTCACCAGTGTTCTAGCAAGGCGAGGAGAGAGCGCGATGTCGGAATGCGGAGAAGGTTTACGGGTCCCCCTCCGCCTCATGGCCACGGAGTCAGGCACCCACGCGGTGGGGCCGAGGGCTAAGCCATCATGATACGGGAAGGCGACGACGTCCAGGGCCTCTCTGGCCAGAACCCGTTCGGAGAGGAGCTCATTCCCCTCCGGTCTGAGGAGCCTTACCTTCTTCAGGCCCGCCGCTCTGATTCCATCGAGCATCGACCTGACCAGGTCCTCATAGTCATCCTCCCCGATGTCATAGGCGCTAAGGGAGATGTTCGCCTTGTCCCCAAGGTGGGCCACCATCAGCTCGACAAGGCCCGTGATGTCTCCTGATGGTGATTCCAGAACCGACGTGACAGGCGCGCACTTGTGCACGCCTGAGAGCTCGGCGATATATTTCGCCGGCAAGTGGTCGAGGTGAAAGACAGAGACCCTCTCGCAGGGTGCTTCTGCCTGGGCGACAGCCTTCCCGAAAACGGTACACGCCTCGAGAACGGACAGCTTGCCGAACGCGAGGACGAGCGATATCTCGTCAGTTTCGAGTACCTGCGGAGGTAAGACGAAGGGCATCTTCGGCCTGCGCCAGTCCGCTGCCAGACTAGAACTTGTTGGTCAGATTACCCACTCTTCCTTCTCGACGTCCCTCTTGTCGAACCCGATCTTTGTAGTGGCGTAGGGCACGTCTCCGTACAGCGTTGCCTCGCCCTCCTCGCGGTAGAGGGCATCCACTATCCGACCGAGGGCGTCGCCCTTCATTATGCCGCTCCCACTGTCACCTCCCACGATGATGAGGTTCTTGTGCCTGAACGCGAACGGCGTGCTGTCGATTGTGTTGTAGGAGTAGAGCCCAGCCCACATGGCCCTCACCCTGCTGCCGACGAAATCCGGGAAGTAAGAAGTGAGGATAGGATAGACGCTCTTCTCGTAGTACTCCCTTTCAGCCTGGTACTTCTCAAGGTCGTGCTCGGGGAGGTCGATGAAGGGCCTGTTGACCTGGTCCTCGCAGGCTACCCAGAAGTCCCCCTCCTCGCTGACCGGTTTGAAATGGACACCGGATTTCGGCAGGATGACCAGAGGGAGGAGGTCCAGGATGTTGAAGCCTTTGCATCGGAGAAGGGCTTCGAGCTTCTCCCCCTTGGCCCGGATGCTGAACAGCTGCCTCTTCTTCGCCTTGACATGGCTCTCCAACCCCATGGGCTCCAACAGCTCGTTCTCCCAGGCGCCACCGGCCAGCACGACCTCTTCGGCCTCTATTGCCCCGCTGTTGGTTGCGACCCGTTCAACAAAGGACTCCTGCCAGACGAAAGGCTCACCGTCGATGCCGAGCCTCTTCGACGGGCCTACAAGCAGCGATTCGGCTTCGGTGTTGAAGGCAAGTTCGCCCCCCAAGTTCGTGAACTCTTGGGCGTAAAATCTGATGAGTTTGTCTGGGTCGAGTCTCCCACATTTAGGCCCGAACACCCCGCCGTCGACCGCGGGGAGCTCCATCAGCTTCGCCTCCTCACTGGACCCGAACTCCGACACCATTCCTGGCAGGAGGCGCTTGAGCTCCTTCCTGGAGTACCTTGCAACCTCTATTCCGTTCCTCTCCATGAGGCGCAGGTACGGCTCGCTGGCTGAGAGTTGCCCTTCGTCCATCAGCCAGAGATAGCCAATCTTCTGCAGGCCGATGTCCATCTTGAGCTCGTCCTGTAGATGAAGATAGAAGTCGATGGAGGAGTTCGAAAGGACCTGGTTATCCCTGGAGGAGAAGGTGTTCCGAAACATGGCGTTGCTCCTGCCGGTATTACCCTGCCCAGGCGCACCGTACCTGTCGATGACGAGCACCTTCTTCTCGGGATTGTTCTTTTTCAGATAATAGGCGGAAGCCATCCCCATGATCCCTGCTCCGATGACGAGGATGTCGGTCCGCATCGCCAATCCTTCACGCCAGACGCGGCTATGTTTCTAAGGCCTTTGGAGGCGATTTCGGTCCCGCCACGTCCCTGATCACGTAAAGGGAGAGATGGTCCTCGGCGTCCGTGGCGGTTGGCGTCCATCCGTCGAAGGTCCATTCGTAGGAGACGACGCGCGCCCCTGGCTTGAGCTCATTCGCCAGCTTCGGCTCCAGCTTTCGGTTCGTGCCCTGCGAAAGAAAGAGCGTCACAATCGTCGCCTCGCTCAGGTCGACTTTGAAGAAGTTCCCCCAGATGATCCTGGCCCGCCCTTCGAGGTGCAGGAGGGAGATGGCCAGCCGGGAGAAGAGCACCCGAATGGGGTCGGCTTCCACACCGACAGCCCTTGCGTGGAACCTCCTTGCTGCCTCCACGACAATTCTCCCGTCTCCCGATCCAAGATCGTAGATGATATCGGACGGGCCGGCACTGCTCATCTCCAGCATCTTCCTGACCTTTCTGCGTGATGTCGGCTCCCACCCAGCACCGAGGGGTGCAGACCAGATCACGAAAATAGCGAAGGCGAGCGTGAAAGTGATCACAGCCCAAACCCAGAGCGAGGCCATGGGTGGCGGAAGATGAGGGAGGGTAGATGGAAATGCTTTTCGTGAAAGCTTAGCTTGGAAAAGCCGATTAGTTCGCACCTCTAGAGTCTTGGTCGTGGCCGGAGGCATTCTGCAGTACGGAGGGCTGGCAAAATACTACGACCTGCTCTACTCCTGGAAGGACTACGACAGGGAGTCACGGATTATCGCCGGCCTGATTAGGCAGTACAAGGCGTCTGAGGGGAACTCTCTGCTCGATGTCGGCTGTGGGACAGGGAAGCACATCCAGCGCCTGGCCGCGCGGTTCGATTGTGTGGGCCTGGATGCGAGCGAAGAGATGCTCGAGCAGGCGAAGCGTAACGCAAAGGGGATCGAATTCGTCAGGGGGGACATGGTCGATTTTGACCTTGGAAGGAAGTTCGACGTGGTGCTCTGCCTGTTCAGCTCCATAGGATACGTCAGGACGAATCCGAGGCTCGCCCGGACACTCCGCAATTTCGCGAGGCACCTCAGGGACGGCGGTGTAGTGATCATTGAGCCCTGGCTCACGAGGTCGACCATCAAAGACGGATACGTGCACGCGCTCGTCCAAGGCGATGACGATCTGAAGGTAGTGAGGGTCGACATCACGAGAATCAGGGGGAACCTTTCGGTTCTGGACGAGAGGATCGTAGTGGCCGAGCAGGCGAAGGGGATTGCGACCTACAAGGACCGCATGGTCATGGGTCTCTTTGAGAAGGACGAGTTTCTCAAGCTCATGAAGCAGGCGGGGCTACGAGCAACATACCTCAAGAAGTCGCTGGTCCCCGGGAGAGGCCTGTACGTTGGCACGAAGCCCTCGGAGCAGCTGGCAGAAAGCTCGTCCCATGGACTGCGAGCCTGATTCGATATTCCGGAACTGCTCAAGATGAACGGGAACTTCAGGGTTCCTCGGCTCCGCTGCAGGAGGAAGCCTGCCGAAAGGCACCATTATGGTGTGAGTTATTGCTGCTGAAGGCCCGCTGAAAGCTGCTGGGCCAGCAGGGCGTTGTCTCCTGTCTCGTCGTGCCTGAGGTATACGTAGCACTCGCGGGCTCCGCCAGAAGCCTTGCTGATCTTCTCGGACCACCTGTCAATGGTCTTTTCGTCGTATGTGTCCTTCCTCAGTCTGAAGTACGCAAGACCTCCGGTGACCCTGAAGACAGGCTCCAGGTCCTCTGTCTCGGCTATGCAGAAGCCGGCACCATGGTCCTCGAGAAGCCGATAGGTCGAATCTGCAAACCATGATGGGTGCCTGAACTCGAAGACCTTGGGCTCGATGTCTGTGGTGGCTGAAAGGAACTTCCGTAGGAGGTCAAGGTTGAATTTGGAGAATGGCGGGAGTTGGAAGAGGATTGGCCCGCGGCGTTGGCCGAGGCCGCTCAATGTCGCAGACAGCTTCTCGCTCGCTTCCGCAGCGCCTTCGCCCAGCTTGAGTATGTGGGTGATCAGCCGAGGGGCTTTGAACGCGAATCGGAAATCCGCCCCTGTCTTGGCCGACCAGCCCTTGATCATGGCCGCCCCCGGTGCTGCGTAAAAGGAGCTGTTGATTTCGACGCTCCCCAGATGCTTCGAGTAATAGCCGAGAAACTCCTCGCTCTTGAGGCCCGCGGGATAGAACCTTCCGACCCAGCTGGAGTAGCTGAATCCGGAGACTCCTACGAACACTTTCACGGAAGAGACTTCACATCGCATGAAAAAAGTGTTGCCAGTTTAGCAATGTTAATTATGACGGGAGGTCTCGAAGGGGAAGGTTGCCAAAGAAGGACATCTTCTCCGAAGTGGATAAACAGGCTGAGAGCGCCGCTGTCTCACGTGCTTCGTGGCGCGGAGTGCTGAGCCTGAACATACCCACCCTCGGACTTGGGGCCGTCGAGTACCACCTGAGAGGGGCCAAGGCTCACGGCGACCTTCAGC
>Ga0335081_10014924_pt1 | contig 12572 bp, 9 predicted proteins | sample Lox_Sample_35_FD_206713 | JGI IMG/M metagenome (GOLD analysis project Ga0335081, IMG submission 206713) | Soil microbial communities from Loxahatchee National Wildlife Refuge, Florida, United States - Lox_Sample_3.5 | ecosystem: Environmental > Terrestrial > Soil > Wetlands | place: USA: Florida...
AGGTTTTCGATTCTGCGAGTGGGCCGATCGAGAAAAACTGGGAATTCTGCCCCACTACAGTCCGGGGTATCCGGGATGGGACATATCGGAACAACATGCCCTTCTGAGCGCGATTCAAGGGGACCGGGGAACCGTGTTTCCGGGCAAGTTGGAGGTTTTGGAAACCGGAATGCTGAAACCCAAAAAGTCACTGTTGGCGGTTTTCGGGATCACACCGGAACCGGACAAAGCGGGACTGACAAAGAATCTTATTCCTTGTGAGAATTGCTCTCTTTCAAACTGCCAGTTTCGTCGCATGCCGTATCGGCGGACTCTTCCACAGACTGAAAGCGTAGGCGCCCTGCAGCATCGCGGGCTCGCTGGTTCGAACGCAGACAGCATGAAACCTGTCCTCACTCCCAACGCGAAATATTCCCTCAGCGCACACGCCCTTCGAAAATGGACGGAAGAACGTCTCACCTTGAGCGTCCTCGCTGATGGCTCCGTGGAAGCTCATTTCAATTATGAGGGGACAACATGCTCCAACCTGGGACGCCCTCTCTATTTTCACTATTACGTGCGATTGGGCCCGCCGGAAGACAACTATAGAGTTGAACGTGCCCAATGTCTTCCCTCTCCCACCGACGACGGACACAAGTATATGTGTGAGTATCTGGACAAAGGAGATCCATTTGTCAGCTCCATAATCAGCGAACAGCCGTTGCTCGGAGAACCCTTGGAAGAAGTTCTGATGTGGGAGCGGCGGCACAGTCCTTCAGGCTGCTTCTGTGAACCGGAAAGCCGGCAACACAAGTGGGGGTTAGTGTTTGAAGTGATCCACTATGCGCTTTCTCGCGAACGAAACGGGGAGCCCATCCAACTCAAGCGAGAACGTGCTTCGTGAGTCGTGCTGTTTACACCAAAGGAGAATCCACCATGATGAAACTTTGCGACGTCAATCAGGCTGCGAAAGAGAAGCTTCCCCCGACGTTCAGCGACAAATCAGGCATTGGCGTTCACTACATCGATGCATTCATAAAGCCGATGAACACCAAGCTGGAAAATGAAACGCGCGTTGCTTGCAAGCGCAAAGGGTTGAAAATCCTGCTCACGGTCGGCGACAAAAAAGGGGAAGGGCTGATGCGCAGGCTCGACGTCAGCAAGGACCCCGTCGTGATGCTGAACGCTGCGCTCCAGGAAGCGGCGAAGACCGCCGGGGTTGAGTTACAGATTACCGAAAACGAAATCCTCCTCTCGGTATAGGCCCCGACAAACCTACAGGACGTTTGACGTCAGCCGGTGAGCCATGTCTCTCCGGCACCCAGCTACTGAGACGCTCATTTCAACAGAACTGCGCTTTTTGTTTCCCGGAGTATTCCGTTTACGACGTACCTATAGAAGTAGACTCCTGAGGCTACGTCTTGTCCGTTGATGTTCCTTCCGTCCCATACCACATTGTGCTGACCGTTTAGTTCTGCCCGATCCACCAGGTTCCGGATTCTTCTTCCCTGGAGATCGTACACATCGATGAGAACGTGCCCATCGTGAGGAAGTTGGTACTCAATGGTAGTGGAGGGATTGAATGGATTGGGGTAATTCTGTTTGAGCTCATAGCTGCGAACCGTTGTTCCCGAATAGTCCACCCCCGTCGAGACAAGATCGTCAACGGCGGTTTGCAGACTGACTTTTGCTAGGGCAAGGCCCGTATCTGCAGAGACGGTAACTGAATAGTTCTGGTCCCTCGCGCTCTTGGCAGATGATAGTGCAGAGGAAAGACTCGACCACGAACCGGCAGTATACCGGCTTTGCTGCAGGCTATCTGCATATGCGATGAGCGAGTCAAGCGAGTTGTAATTCCTTCCCACATCGACCACTGTATAAAATGCAGGTTTGCACTGATTGTGAATATCCCACAAAGAGGAATACTGAGCTGATCCTTGAGTGTACTGATCGTTCAGGCCGTCCTTGGAAACACCGATGATTTTGCCGCGCCCCGATTTGTAGCTTCGTTCGACGAAACACTTGAGCAATTGTCCATATTGATTCGCTTGTGCGGCATACTGTGCCGCCGAAGGATTGGTGCTGCCGGTCGTCACTTCGAACTCCGTAACCGCCATTTCGTGACAAATGGGGTAGAACTTATTGTATGAAGCAATCCAGTCCGCGGCAGACGGATATGAAACGGCGTCGTGTTCCTGCATTCCAATTCCGTCAAGATAGCCGGCTTGAAAGATCGGCGTCAAGAGACTGACGATGCCGTTCGCCTTGATCACGAGATGCGTGTTGTAATCGTTGTAGTACAGCTTGATCTGAGTCTCCCCATATTCATCGGTGTACTGGCGCGCAAATTGAAACGCTTTCATAACATACGATGAGTCTCCGAATGTGGTGTGCCAATCGTTTCCGGACGTCCGGATTTTCCCCGTATTATCATCAATGGCTTCATTGACCACATCCAACGCCGACAACAATCCCGGCCAGCCTTCGTGGATCAGCCTGACGATTTCGTGAATGTAGAAACCCATGCGCAACGTCATGGTATCTTTGGAAACATATGAGGCGTTTGCCGCGTAGCCGGTCCGAAAGAACGCCGTTGGCGTCTGATTATGCCACACCAGGGTATGTCCGCGGAAGGTGAATCCCTGTCTCTGCGCCCAATTGAGCTGTGCGATCAAGTCGCCGTTGAATCGCACGATGGGATGGATGTTGATTGAATCCTTCTGGGCCTGTGTCGTAGCGGCAGTGTACGCAGCGGCACTGGAGGTCAAGTCCACGGTGAATTGCGGCTTCATGTTATTCCCCGGAGACATGCTGTTCATGTGGTATTGAATGAGATATCCTCCATTGGGGGTGATGACCGGGGATTGGCCGTTAACAGGTGGATCAGTCGGCAAGCCAATATTTCTATATGACAGGAGACAGCCGATGTAGAAATCATTCGCATAGACGTCTTTGAGATGCGGCACATTTGTCTGGATTGTATCCGATTGGGCCAGAACTTGCACTGAACTAACGATTATCAGACCTACAATCCATTTCAGAATGCTGTTGTTGTTTCTCCTCGTTGCAGAATATTCATTCATGGCCGCTCCTCATCAATTCAAAATAATTCCACCATCAAGCGTCTTGCTCCTGCCCCGCATACCGGGACTTGCATCAGGGCTTGAAGACTGGCGGGCTGGTTTAACATAACGGATGAAAGTGTTTTTCTCGACACTAACTTTCGTGGGATTCCGCCTGGGACCAAATTTCCATCACGGCCTCTGCCTGGCGGAATCCGGCGGTCTCCTTACTCTCTCCTTCAACGGCCCTTCCCTCATCCAGCGCGTGCTGCAGCAGATGGACCATCTTGTGATCGGCGGGCAGCGGAACGGGACCCATTTCCGGATTAACGATAGGGAAATCGAGGCCGGCAGCTGTGGCGATGGTCAAGTACGCCTTTTCTAAATCGTGGCGGACGTGTTTCGGCGTGCCCCACGCGAAGTTTGAAAGCCCAACGGTTATGTGGACTCCTTGCAGATCCGGATCGTTCCGAATGAGTTGCATTGCATCGAGTCCCATGTTGACCAACCCGTAGGTATCGGCGCCGACCGGTGCCAAACCCGGATCGATGATGATCTGGTCATTCGTCCGACTGGCGTTCGTGGAAAGGAGCTCGACGAAATACTTGGCTGCCGCGTGCACGTCCTGGGCATTGAGACATTGCGCCGTACCGCCGTCCACAAATCGTTCTGAAACCATCGCAATGACATACGTGTCATATTCTTGAACGAGCTCTATCATTTCGTCCAGATGTTCGCGCGAGGCCGCAACGGAATCGAGGATCGGACGGCCACTCTTTGCACGGTTGTAGTGCTTCAGCGCGACCTTTTGATACTCAACGGACGGATTGTCGAAGCAGAGCGGTACGGGAGTCGCTTCCTGCAGGGCGGGTATGACTTCGGGGAGGAACTCCAGCATTTCGCGAGGTTTTACCTGAATCTGTTGCGTGCCATCCAGGTTCACATCGAGGAAATCCACACCCAAATTCGCCTGAAGGGTTGCCAGATTCTGATATCCTTTCACATCTCTCTCGCGAAAGGCCTTTCGCGCCCGGGCATAGGCATTGTTGATCAGATCTCCAACGGTTCTAAAATTCCTTGTGGCCATGGATTTCACCTTGAGACTTTCTTGTTGCTTCCTGCCGTGTGGTCACGGCCCAGCCAGTTGTTTGCCCACGACGAAGTACCGCGCAGTGCCTGGTCCTGGATAACAGGCGCGTGAACCAGGAGCGTCTGTTCCTTTCCATCGTGTTTCAGCCGTTCATACGCCCGCAACCAGATGCAATCTCCATATCCCTCCACTTCGCAATGACCGTCGTGTGTTCCCCCACAGGGACCGTTGCGCTGGTTCTTGGCGCATTGGGATTCAGGACACAGGAATGCAATCTCGGGCAAAGAACAATCCCCACAATCCTTGCATCGGTAAAGAACAGACTTCGTCAAGTGTTCCAACGTTCTCAACGCAGCCGGACCCTGAGAAGGGTCTTTTGAAGTACGACAGATTCTTGCTGCGATGGTTGGAAGCGGCTTCCCGGGCGCAAAGACATTATCGTGAGTCCATTTTGAAAAACCATACACAAACCCCGAAGTTCTTTTCTTCAACCTCGACACTGCGGATTGTTCGCCGGGTTGAGCCAGACCCGAATCCGGATCTTCACTATACAGGAAGTACTCATTCGGTTTCGAGAATTTCACGTCACGGGCAAATTGCTTCCAGTCATCCGGAGAAAAGGTCTGCTCGATTTCGAGGACCTTCTCCACCGTTGCGAGATCGTGCACACCTCCCAGATACGCGCCGCGGTAGCCCAATCCGCGAAAAACAGCCATTTGCTTCGCTGCGAATTCCAGGAAGAGACCTCTCCCCGCGTCGGCAGACGCGCCGTACTTCGAACAGAGATTCAAGAGCTCTTCGGTAACAACGACGCCCGGGATCCTTCCTTCAAAGAACATTTTCGCTCTTCTGAGGTTCAGCACGAAGACATTTCCAATCAATGGGATGTCCTGCATTCCGTTTTGAACCAGGAATGATCGCAGCTCACTTGCTTTCCGCGCATCGTATCCCACTTGATTGATAATGAACGCGGCTCCCGCCTCGATCTTTTTCCTGAGCTTGAAGTACTGGGGCGTTACTTCACCCTCCAGCAACTTGTGGTTGTTCACCACGGCCCCGATACAGAACTGGGTCTTCTCGTGGTGATCGTCGAAGCCCTTGTTCATTTTGCTTAACAGCGTGATCAGTCCCACCGAATCCAGGTCGAACACCGGCTTCGCCATCCCTCCGTTTCCGGTCACGGGATAATCGCCCGTCATCGCCAGGACGTTGTGAAACCCTTCGCTGCTGAGCTGCCACGCAAGGCTCTCAAGCCCGTTGCGATTGAGGTCTTTACACGTGAGGTGAATGACAACCTCCTTGCCCGCATACAGGATGGGTTTTGCCAGGGCTTGCGGGGCAAGCTGGGGATTTCCCCCGGCGTTATCGGTGATGGAGATCCAATCGACTTGAGCGCTCTGCACCAGCTGATTGGCGAAATCCCTTGCCTTGATAGCGGCTTGTTCCGCCATGGAACCACGAATCGACACGAGCTCCACGCCCAGGAGAAATCGCGACTGCTGAAGAATCCGTTCTCGCAATGTTTGCATGGGAATGTTTGGATCACCGAGGGTGCAACAGTCCCGTCAGGCGGGACCACGATAATCTTCTACTTCCTTGGTACCGTACTCGTCGATGGCAACGCGGATCGCCCGGGTATGATCGGGCGTACTGCCACAACAGGAACCGACAATCCCAACACCTGCGTCGAGTACTTGTGCCACCCCAAGTGCCATGTCCGAAGGGAGTTGTTTGTACAACACTTTCCCGTGTTCGAGAACGGGGAGGCCGGCATTCGGCTGCGCCATTGTAGGCAAGGAGCAATGTTCGTGATAGAGCTGTATCACTTTTGCAGCGCCTTTCATATCCATCCCGGTGCCGCAGTTGAGCGCAACAATATTGGCCCCCTTTTCTTCAAGAAACTTAGCCGCTTGATCCGGGAGAACCCCCATCATCGTAACATAGAATGACTTATCAGCGGACAAATCGTATGCTAGTGACGCAATGATGCTGGGAGCCATGGCGGCTTTGGCGGCATCGATGGCCACGCCAAGTTCCTCAAGAGAGGTCTGCGTCTCGATGATGATGGCATCCACACCTGCCTCGACGAGGGCCGAGGCCTGTTCACCATAGGCTTCACGAGCCTCCGCGATAGTCAGATCGCCGTATGGCTCCAGAATTGCCCCGAGCGGTCCAATATCTCCAAGCACATAACCAGGGCGCTCCCCGAACGCTTCACGAGCAATCCGCGCTCCTGCCTGATTGATATGGCGGACTTTGTCTACGTGTCCGTGTCGTCGAAGCATAGTGCGGCTCCCGCCGAACGTATTTGTAATCAGACAGTCGGCGCCTGCCTCCACGTAACGACGCTGAATCGCGAGGACCCGGTCCGGATGAGACAGATTCCATTCTTCGCCGCAGGCCCCGGATTCCAGTCCGGCGAGCATGAGCTGAGTACCCATAGCTCCATCGCACACAAGACGCCGATCAAGCACTATTTCGTGAAGGGGTTTTTTCATACTGTAGCAACCGCTGTTGATAGCGTCCGTTAGGGAAATCTCGTTTCCAACTCTTTCTTCACAAGTTCCGCCACCTCAGAGGCGCTCCCCTTCATCTCTTGTTCTTCGCTCCATTTCCACTGGCTGAGGTAGTCGTCGGTTCCCGTCAGGCCCTGTGACTGGGCGACCTGATCGATTCGCGCCATGAACCGTGTCGGCATCTCCACCTTGACTTCGTCGAAATCATCCCGCGCCCTTATCTGGGAAGGGATATCCTGCCAGCTGAGGATTTGATAGTGAGCCATGTTGAACCCGACCCTCCTTTTCCTGCTACTTCTTGCCGACGAATCTTAGGAACAAGTCCACAGCGCTTGACGCGTCAGCACCATATCCATCGGCGCCAATCTCGTCTGCATACATTTGACTGATGGGCGCGCCACCGATCGCCATTTTGATGTGCCCCAACCCTTTTTCCTTAAATCCGTCGATGACCACTTTCATGTACGTCATCGTCGTGGTCAGCAACGCGCTCATGCCGATGATGTCCGGCTTGAACTGTTCCGCGGCGGCGAGGAACTTCTCGATGCTCTGGTCCACACCGATATCGTGAACTTCAAATCCAGCACCTTCCGCCATCATGCACACGAGGTTCTTTCCAATGTCGTGCAAATCACCGCGTACGGTCCCCATCAAGAGAACCCCCGCCGGTTTGATATTTGAATCCTTCGCAGTCAACAGCGGCTTCAAGACTGCCATCCCGGCTTTCATTGCGCGTGCGGCGATCAAGACTTCGGGCACGTAGAGAATGTTATGCTTGAAGTCTTCGCCGACGACGCTCATGCCTGCGATCAGTCCCTCCGTGAGGACTTCCTGGACCATCCTGCCTTCGGCAAGCGCATCCTTCGTCATTTGTTCAACTTCCTTTGCTTTTCCCTCGTAAAGGTGCTGATTCATTAACGCATAATCTGGCATTCGCTCGCTCCTGTTTTTAAGCAGTCACTCGTTTGTCGTTGAATTCTTTCAATGCCTCCTGCATCGCGAGGATGTTCTGCCGCGGCATGCCGGGGCTCGTACCACCGCCAACGGAAAGGATGATACCCTCGCCTCCGCTCTTTTCGAGGACTTCGAGGGTGGCGTCCCGAACTTTCTCCGGCGTACCGCGCACACCCACTTCGAGCGGATTGACGTTTCCCATGAGACACATCCTTTTCCCCACCCGCTCTTTCACCTCAGCAATGTCCGTTTGTTTCCCCCAGTTGAGTACGTTGAAACCACAATCGGGCAGGTGGTCAACGCATGCGTTGATGTCGGCATCGTTATGATAGATCTTCACCCAATCCTTCGGAAAAGAATCGCAGATTCTCTTCAAATACGGATGCGCAAACTCCAGGTAGTGCTCTTCATTAATGAATCCTACGATATCATCGAGGATGAAGATCCCTTCGACAGTGTCGCCCATTGCCTTCTGTTGCGCCTTGAGCCAATCGATGACAAGTCTGGTACACAAGTCGATCAACTTGTGTGCCCATTGTGGTTTTTCCACGATATCGATCATGAAATCAGTTGTGCTTCGCACAAACCCGGCCGTGCAGAGTGGTCCACGGGATGTGACCAGCGGAAGGATCTCTCCCTGATCCAGGATCCGCTGCCTTTGCATTTTGATTCTGTGCAAAGTCATGGCCATGAACGCGTCGGCTTCGACTTCGTACTCGGGAAAATTATCGAGGTCTTCAATGCGGTACAAGGTGTGATATTCGCTCGGCGTATTGTTCTGCCAGAACTTGATCTTGGAACCCAGAGCCGACGGCTCCGCGGCCATGCCGTATTCCATCCACCAGGAAGGGACAAAGATGATGTCGGAGAATTCCCTGTGAATCTTCAGGTTGGATTGGAACCAGAGCTCCGGGTCAAGAAAGTAATCCATGTGATTGAGACCGAGATAGCCTGGAATCCATGGGCTGTCGATAATCAGCGCCATCGGTATCTTGTCCAACTTTTCAAGTCGCGCCGCCTTCTTGAACGTCGCCCATTGTTCCGGTTTCATAAGTGCTTCTGCCTCCTGTTCATAAACCTTCTGCTGTGGCTTTCAAGTTCTTCGCTTCCTTGATCAGCAAATGTCATTCGCATTCATTCTCTCTATCACGCGGCACATCGCTTCGACAATGATCTCACATTCCGAGAGGAGGCAAACGCAACAAACTCCGCCGGGGATCTTGGTGGACCTTGTCATCAGTTTACCAACATAATACTCTGCGTTAAACGAACATCCTTCAAGGAAGGGCCGAGAAGAAGAATGAACTTTCCTTTTTCGGCAGTCCAGTTCTTTGTTTTGGGATTCCAGAATGCGAAGTCACGATTGTGCAGATCGATCGTAACGGATTTCTTTTCGCCGGGCTTGAGATCAACCCTCTTAAATCCCTTCAGCTCGCGTATTGCCCGGGGAGCAGATGCGTGGTCGTCGTGCAGATACAGCTGCACGATCTCCGTCCCCGCTCTGTTCCCGACGTTCTTGACCTGGCAGGTCACACCAAGAACGTCACGATGGTCGATGACAGGCCGGGTCACTTCCAGCTCACTGTACTCAAACTTCGTGTATGAAAGTCCCTGCCCAAACCAGTAGAGTGGCTCGATGTCTTTCTTGTCATACCAGCGGTATCCCACAAACACCCCTTCACGGTATTTGATATCGTAGACAGGATGCTCTCGTTCAGATTTTCCGCCGCGGCCTGGGTTCAGGCTCTCACCCTTTGGAAGGTAACCGTAACCTGGAGAGTCTTTGAAGTCCTTTTCAATGGTTATCGGCAATTTGCCGGAAGGATTGACTTTTCCGGCAACGATTTCCGCCAATGCCTGATTCCCAATTTGTCCACCATACCACGCATAGACAATGGCTTTTGCCTTGTCATTCCACTCCGTCATCCGCACGCCGCCTCCTGAAGTGACGATTACAACCGTATTGCGGTTGTTGGTCACGCATTCCATCACGAGCCGTTCCTGGTCCTCCGGTAACGCGAACGGTCTGTCGTGCCCCTCGCAGTCGTGCGTGCCGACATTGCACAGGACAACACTTGCGGCTCTGATCTGTTCCACTGTCGGATTCCTGACGAAGCGCAGCCTCTCACCAAATTGCTTTTTCATTTCATCCAGCATGAGGTGGATATCGTACCCCTGTACATGCGCAGAACCACCTCCGCTCGCGAGCGAATCGACATACGTGCCGGTTAACAGGATAGATTTCGTATTTGTTTTGATAGGCAGGATATTGCTTTGATTCTTGAGGAGCACGATGCCTTCGCGTGCAGTCTCCAACGCAACCTGTTCGTGGGCCTTGAACTCTGTGGAATCGAATGTCCCCGGTTGTCGTTCATCAAACCTCATGGCAAAATAGGTGCGCAGGATGCTCACGACCATGCTATCAAGATCTGCCACTGTTATTTTTCCTTCGTTTATCAGCGACCTGGCATCCTTCAAGGCGACGCCACTCGGCATCTCGAGGTCCTGGCCGGACGCGGCAACCTTTTCGCCGTCATACACCGACCCCCAATCAGTCATCACAAGCCATTTGAAGCCCAGCTGTCGGCGCAAGAGATCTTTGATCACATATGCACTTTGGCCGCACCACTCGCCGTTCAGCTGATTATACGATGTCATGACTGCCCTGGCACCAGCGTCGATCCCTGCCTTGAAGCTGGGAAGGTAGATTTCCTCCAGAGCCCGCTCGTCGACGATCGAATTGCTCCGCCGTCTATAATCCTCGGTATTATTGGCGACGAAATGCTTCAACGTTGCCACCGTGCCGGTGCTCTGCACACCTTCGACATACTGTTCAACCATGCGGGCCCGAAGGAACGGATCTTCCCCAAAGTATTCGAAGTTCCGTCCGCATTGCGAGATGCGGTATTCGTTCTGTCCCGGGCCAAGGAGAATACCGATGTTACCGGCGCGACACTCTTCTCCAATAGCGCGGGCGTACTGGTAAGCGAGCGGGGGATCCCAGGTTGCTGCCAGCTCTATGGGACAGGGAAATGCGGTTGATTCCTTCAGCCGAGGTTTTGACTGATCGGTCACTTCGTTGCCGTCCCTGATGCGAACGCCCTCCGTTGCATCGGACATTTCGACTTCCCGCAATCCCAGTCTTGGAATTCCGCGAATGAAAAACGACTTGTCGCCACCGACGTAAGAGATCTTTTCATCGGGCGTCATAAGAGCCAGGACTGAGTCGGCCATTCTGCCGGCTTCCTCGTACGAACGGGCCTTGAAATAGACGTGATCGATCGAATCAGTCTGCCCCTTCGTAGTCGCCAGAACGCTCAGGGAAGCTACCACGAGAGATACGAGTCGATTGCACATTCCCTTCTTCGCAGAGTTGATAGCACGGAAAATTTTTCGTTTCATCGTGATCAGGAGCCTATCTGAGCAAAACGAGTTTTTTTGCCGACTCGAGCGTCCCTTCTCTCAACCGGTAAAAATAAACGCCGCTTGCAAGGCTGTGGCCGTCGAACATTGCTGCGTGATCACCCGCCTTCTGGCTGCCACGAAAGAGCGTTGCAACTTCACGGCCGAGGAGGTCACACACTGTGAGCGACACAGGGCCATATTCCGGCAGAGAGTATTTGATCGTACTCGTGGGATTGAACGGATTCGGGTAGTTCTGCCGCAACTCAAATCCGTCAGGGAGTTGATTCCCCATACCACGGACAGAGGTTGCCGGACCTGCAATGGCGGTGAACACCAGCGAACGAAGTACGAAGAGTGAATCGGTGCTTGACCCCATGAACTTAAGATACAGATCGTGATTGTCGGCGACAGGACTCAGGACATTCGTGCCAAAGTTCTTGAACGTGCTCCAGCTGCCGGTACTGCCAATGGCGAATTGCGCGATCTTGGTTCCCGTGTCAACTGAATCGAGCCACACCTCAACGGTGCCCCCGGCCGAAGCGCACGAAGCGGTGATGTAAACCGAATCGGGTTGTTTCGGATAGTCCGGTCTTCCAAACTCCACCCCGGCGAAGAGTGCCCAGTCGCCGACGTGCGTCTCCAAGGTGCCCGTTCCGGATGGGCCGGGAGAGGCGTTTGTGCCGTACTGGTTGGCTGGGCATTCAGCCGCAATCGGCGTATAAGCATCGCGATAAATGTAAAGATCAAAATATGCGGTGCCATTCAGAACGTACAGGCCTTGAAGGGTGCCCGTAAACGTGCTGAAGTCTGAATAAGAATCAATCGTCGAGACGTCGAAACTCTGACCGACCTGTGTCCAATCGAAACCGTTGCCGCTATAATATCCGCTAATGCTGTGGTCCATCCTGATCACTTTGAACCATACCGTATCCCCTACTGAGTTTTCAACTTGATATTTGCTGTTGTCAAATGCGAAGTAAATGGTCTTGTGTCCGGCGGTGTCGATCGAACTGTACAGCTTCACTCGCGAATTCTGGTCTCCTCGCATGATCAAAAGCCCCGCCTCCTGGTTCGTCCCTCCTGCATCGAAATCAACTCGGGCCATCAACGAATAATTGTGTTCACCATCATTCTTAATGACCGTGTTCATGCCTGATCCTTTCTGTGACAACATCAACCAACCTGGACGAGTGGTCAAAGAATGGGAATTATCAGGCGTCGACCCAAGGAACGACCACTCCGGACTCAAGGAGGTTGTCGTGAAAAAGTCAGAGTGTGGCACCATCCACGGAATACCACTGCTTGGGAGGCGAGGAGCTGCAAAAAACTTGTTTACCGGGTAGTCTGCCGCGGGCTTGCCATTGGCATCATAGCGAACCTGGTTGAGCAGACCCTGGCGCCCCTGTCCCTTCCATTCTCCTCTTGCGTACAGAGGATGCATCACCCAAAACGTACTGTCATCAATGGTAACAACATTGGAACTGTGATTGGGAGTGGTGAACAATGAACCACCAATCAGTGGATCGCTTCCATTGAAAAAATCTCCCAACATCTGCCACGATGCTG
>Ga0335081_10014925_pt1 | contig 12572 bp, 10 predicted proteins | sample Lox_Sample_35_FD_206713 | JGI IMG/M metagenome (GOLD analysis project Ga0335081, IMG submission 206713) | Soil microbial communities from Loxahatchee National Wildlife Refuge, Florida, United States - Lox_Sample_3.5 | ecosystem: Environmental > Terrestrial > Soil > Wetlands | place: USA...
GCCAGGCTTCGAAATCCAACGACGACCTATCCCACCAGGTCTTCCAGCGCGTTGCCCAGCTTTTCGAAACGAAAGAGGTATCCGCTTTGTTGCAGTTTGCGAGGCAGGACGCGTTGGCTGCTAAGCATCAGTTCGGTCGCCATCTCGCCAAAGGCAAGCTCGGCGGCGAAAGCGGGAACTGGAAACAACGCCGGCCGGTGAAGCACTCGAGCTAGCGACCGGGTAAACTCGGCATTGGTCACAGGATCGGGCGCCACCAGGTTCACCGGTCCTGAGAGCGTCTCGGTGCGAATCACGTGGTGGATCGCGCCCACGATATCGTCGACGTGAATCCAGCTCCACCATTGCCGGCCCGAGCCCATGCGCCCGCCCAAGCCGAGTTGGAACGGTGTAAGCATTTTTTCCAGAGCGCCGCCTTGAGGACTCAGAACCAGCCCAATGCGAAGATTGACGGTCCGGATTCCAGCAGCGTCGGCGATCCTGCTGGCCTTTTCCCAGTCGCTGCCAAGCTCAGCAGCAAAGCCGGTTCCTGCGGTACTGTCTTCAGTTAGAAGCTCATCACCCCGGTCTCCATAGAAGCCTACTGCCGAGGCACAGATGAAGACACCCGGCTTGGTCTTGCTCTGCAAAAGAGCGGTGGCAAGATGCTGCGTCCCTAACACCCGGCTTTCGCGAATTCGTTTCTTTTTTTCCGTCGTCCAGCGTCCGACCACGCTTTCGCCGGCGAGGTGAATGACGATATCGAAGCCCGAGACCGACTCCGGCGCAAGCGGAGCCAGCGGATCCCAGGGAATCTGGCTGGGGCCTTGGGATCGCGCGCGAACGAGCCTTACGATCTCGGCGCCGATCTGTTCGAAAGAAGGAAGCAGTGCGGCGCCAATCGGTCCCGAAACGCCCGTTACTAGCACACGCGGCATGCCTTCTCCTGTTCGTACTCTAGCAGTAGTTGGAAGTTAGTGGTCAGTGGTCAGTGGCCAGTGGCTAGCGGCCAAGTCTGACCGCCGTGCCGGCGCTGCGATCGGAAGCCGTCGGAGAATTTGGATACTAGCCCCTGACCACCGGCCACTGACCACTGCTCCGAGTTAAAATCGATTATGGCGACGTTGCGTCAGCAGATCGCGACCAACGTGCTCACGGTCACGCGGTTCCGCGAGCTCATGAAGAAGCTGCGCGAGAACCGTCCCAGCGACGACCTCGAACTGGTCAAGAAAGCCTACGAATTCTCCCAAAAGCACCATGCCGGCCAGACCCGCGCCTCGGGCGAGCCTTACCTGGTTCATCCCCTGGAAGTTGCTCTTGTGCTTGCGGACATGAAGATGGACCCGGTATCAATCGCCGCCGGCCTGCTGCATGACGCTATCGAAGACACGCCGGTCACGACCACTGAGATTAAACAGGAATTCGGCGAGCAGGTGGCGCACATCGTCGAAGGCGTCACCAAGATCAGCAAGATCGATTTCTCCTCGACCGAAGAGGCCCAGGCCGAAAACCTCCGCAAAATGATGCTAGCCATGGTCGATGACATCCGCGTCGTCATGATCAAGCTGGCCGACCGGCTGCATAACATGCGCACGCTGGAGCATCTTCCGCCCGAACGCCAGCAAAAAATTGCCCGAGAGACGCTCGATATCTATGGACCGATCGCGCACCGGCTCGGCATGGGAAAAATCCGCGGCGAACTCGAAGATCTCGGCTTTCGCTACATGGACCCGATCGGCTATGAGCGCGTGCATTCTGCCGTCGAGGCGCGCCGCAAAGCCGGGGAAACTTTCATGGCGCGGGTTGAGGGCGTGCTGCGCGACGGCCTGAAAGAAGCCGGGATCACCGCCAAGGTCGAGAGCCGGGTCAAGCGCCTCTATAGCATTCACCTCAAGTTGCTGCGCCAGCGCATCAGCGTCGACCAGGTGTATGACCTTTACGCCATGCGCGTGATCACCAAGTCGGTGCAGGATTGCTACGCCGTGCTCGGCATCATTCACAATTTGTGGCATCCCGTGCCGGGGCGCATCAAGGACTTCATCGCCATGCCGCGGCCGAATCTGTACCAGTCGCTGCACACCTCGGTGATTACCGAGACCGGCGAGGCATTCGAGATCCAGATTCGCACCGAAGAGATGCACAAGATGTGCGAGGAAGGAATCGCGGCGCACTGGAAATATAAAGATGGACCAGTTTCGGCGCAGGACGAGCAGCGCCTGGCGTGGTTGCGGCAAGTGGTCGAGTGGCAACGCGATGTTTCCGATCCCAACGAATTTCTCTCTACTCTGAAAATCGATCTTTACCCGGAGGAGGTGTACACCTTCACGCCGAAGGGGAAAGTGGTAGTTCTGCCGCGCGAATCCACGCCGATCGATTTTGCTTATTCCATCCATACTGAAGTCGGACACAGCTGCGTGGGGGCGAAGGTCAATGGACGCATGGTCCCACTGCGGCATCGGCTCCATTCCGGCGATATTGTCGAGATTCAAACCCAGCCCGGCCATAAGCCGAGCCGGGATTGGCTGGCGATTGTTAAGTCATCGCGCGCGCGCAACAAGATCAAGCATTGGCTGAATGTGCACCAGCGGGAGCGCGCCATCGAAATTGGGCGCAAGCTGATCGAAAAAGAAGCGCGTAAATACCGCATTTCCCTGAAGGACATCAAGGATCCGGAACTGCTACGCGCCGCGAACGACTATGGCTTGGGGAAACCCGACGACCTTATGGCCGGGATCGGATACGGGAAATACTCCGCCCGCAGCGTGCTGGCGAAGTTGGCGCCGGGCAAGGAGCCGATGGCGGAAGGCGCAGTGGACGCCGAGGGTGTTTTCACCAGCGCCATGCGGCGCGTCTTCGGCGGCGATAACAACGCGATCGTCGTCAAGGGGTACGACGATCTGCTGGTTTATCGGGCGCGATGTTGCAATCCAATTCGCGGCGAGGCCATTGTCGGCTATATCACGCGCGGCAAGGGCGTGGCGGTGCACTCCATCAATTGCCCCAACGTCACTAATCTTCTTTATGAGCCGGATCGACGCATCGATGTGCAGTGGGCGCGGAGCGACAAGGAAGGCCAGCCGATGTCCTATCCCGTCAAAATCACGCTTTTCTGCGACGATCGTTTCGGAATGCTCAAGCAGATCACCGCCGTGATCAGCGACAATCACACGAACATCCGCAATATCGAAGCCCGCACCGGCAACGGGCAGGCCAGCATCGATGTGGTTTTGGAGATTGCCGATTTGAAGCACCTGCAGACGATCATCAACGGCGTTCGGCAGATCCCCGGGGTGCACGATGTGCAGAGGTTGCAGAAAATCTAGCAATCAGCGCTCAGCATTCAGCATTTCTGCTCACCGGAGTCTTCCCAGCAACGCTCACCCACTGTGGATAAAGCGTCGCGACCAAATGCCAAGTGCCAAATGCTAACTGCCGAAGTACTGAATGCTGAGTGCTGAATGCTGATTGCTATTTCCGCTTCCTCGCCGGGGGCGCGCTTGGCGCTGGTGTCGCTGGCGTGGCTTCCATTGTCGGGGGTCCTCCGGTCAGTAGCTTGTGCAGAAAATCGGGCGGCACGGTTGCAGTCAAGATAGCACGATCTCCTGAGCGCTCTATCTTCAGGCTGGAGAAGAACTTCTTTACATCTTCATCGCTGCCCTGGGTCCCGATCGTGACTTCCGCCGATTGAAACAGGTTGAGAAAGGTTTGGGCCTTCTCGAGCAATGCCTGCGCATCGGCATCGCTGGCCGTGAACGCCTCTGCACGAAGGTGCAGCGCCCGCAGATAGCGTCCCGAGATTACCGTGACTGCGGGCTTCGGAAACAGCATCGCCCACAATCCCAGGCCGCCCATCGAACTCATCTGCTCCGGCTTCACCTTCAAAATCGCCCACGACAGGCTGGCCAGCGGGACTCTCTTGTAGTACTGGCGCAGAAGCTGAGGCCCGGCGAACGGGGAAGCCAGTTTTCGCGAGCGATCCAGAATCCCGCGAATGACGTTGGCATCGGGATGGTTCGACACCGCCACCGCATCGTAAGACAGGATCGCGACGCGCACCGTCCGGCCCTCGCGTGGGATGCTGTAGATATCGAACCCGCGATAGTTATCCATCGCGGTAGAGTTCTGCCGGAGGTAGGCCCGCAGCTTTGTCGCATCGAACTTGCCAATGAAGACTTCAGAGAAGCGAAGATCCTGAGCGGTTCCGGCCGTCCCACCGCCCCAACTCTGCGGATAATGGACGGCAAAGGCGGCTTCGTCCAAGTCACGTTCGAACTTGAACCCGGTTCCTTCCACCAGTTGCTCGTATTCCGGACCGCTGAAAATGCTGGGGATCTTGTCGGCGGAGCTGAAGGTCCGAATCCATTTCAGGTTGATATAGAAGAAGCCGTCGGCAGTGGGCAGCAGCCGCGCCGGCTCCGGCGGGGCGTGCTTGCGTAAGCTGACGATCAGGGCAACCGCAGCCACGAACACCAGGAATGCCAGAAAGATTGGCAGGGTGCGTCGAATGCGCATGGAGCGTCGGCAAATCCGGGTCGTAATGGGCCGGAAGCCTCCCATCATAGCACCTGCAACCTCCCCAGACCGGCTCGGAAGCCGGCACACCCACCTCCATCCCCGCGCATCTAAACGGCACTATGGAAAACGTGGAGATAGTGCGCTATCGCGAAGAGATACAGATGGGCCGCGCCCGCTGGGGCTCGGTCGTGTCGGTGGCGGGGCGGGTCCTGTTGTGGATGGACCTGCTGCTGCTGTCGTTCTTCTACTCCAGCATCCGTGATGGATCGTACTTCTGGGTGTGGTGGATCATCGCCGAAGCCATACTTGGCGCCGCCATGACGATCGCCGGCAACTGGTATCGGGCCCGTGCGGTGAAATCAGGGCAGTGAGCTGAATCACAGCGCAAGCGCTTCCCATTATGCATACTGGCCATACGTCATAGGAGGCCTGTATGGCAGATGTGGAAGAAAAGGGTGAAACCGGCGGCAGCCTGATGTTTGCCGGGGTGGCGGTGTGGGTGGCAGGATTGCTGGTATTGTTTTATTTGCCGGCCGGATATCGGCTGGGACACCAGGCGGCATTCGCTGCTATCTTGATTGTGCTGGCAGCCCTCGGCGCCGTGCTCATGGGCCGGGGCTGGACGCTTCGCCGAAAAGAGAGTAGCGAGTAACGAGTCGTGGGTGGCGAGTCGACTGGCTTCAAAAGTAGGTTTGGGGAAGTCCACCCAAAAATCACAAGTGTTTATGTCATGGTGGAGACCATCGTAAGTCACTGAAGAATAAAGACTTTACTCGCAAGTCCTTATTTCTCAAAGACCTGGCGAGATTCGCCCCTAAGTCCTTGATTCGAAAAGACCGAGTTAGGGGGGAGACGACACCGGACGTCGATCTAGAAGCCTTACGCAGTCACGAGTAAACTGGATCCGATTGCGAACGCCGAGCACCGATTCTGAGAGCTGACAACTGAGAGCTGAGAGCTATGTCTGACACCATTCTTGTGATTGTTGAGCAGCGCGAAGGCAAACTGAACCGCGTCTCATGGGAGACGATCACCGCCGGGCAATCGATCGCAGCCGCGACTGGCTGGACACTGGAGGCGGCAGTCGTCGGATCGAATGTCGCAGCTATCGCTGGCGAAGTTGCCGGAAAGAAGCTAGCGAAGGTCTACGACATCGAGTCACCGCAACTTGAGCGCTACACTCCCGATGCGTTTACGGTCGCCCTGAGAGAGTTTCTGTCCAAGCATCCCATGAAGCTCGTCCTGATGCCGCACACCTATCAGGTGCGCGATTTCGTGCCCAAGCTGGCCACAGCGCTGGGAACAACTGCCATCAGCGACGTGACCGGATACAAGTATGAAGCCGGCAAGCTGCTGTTCACTCGCCAGTTGTTTCAGGGGAAATTCGCCGCGGACGTGAGCTTCGCTGGTTCCGGGCCCTTTTTCGTGACTTTTCAGAATGGTGCGTTTCGCGGCGATCAAGCGGAGGCAGACGGATCTGCCGCGCCGGTTGAGGCCGTGAATGTCGAGGTGCCCGATACCGCCATTCGCAACCGGCCGCAGGAGGTCTTTAAAGAAGCGAAGCAGGCCGTGGATCTCACGCAAGCCGAGATCATTGTGTCTGTCGGCCGTGGAATTAAAGAGCAGAAGAACATCGACATTGCCAAGCAACTCGCCGATGCGCTGGGAGCAGAACTGGCCGCGTCCCGTCCCATCTGCGACAACGGATGGCTTCCCATGGATCGCCAGATCGGCTCCTCGGGCCAGACCGTCGCTCCTAAGCTTTATCTGGCGCTGGGGATCTCCGGCGCCATTCAGCATATTGTCGGGATGAAAGGCTCGCGCAGCATTGTCGCGATCAACAAGGATGCCGAGGCGCCAATTTTCGAGATTGCCGATTACGCCGTGGTGGGGAATTTATTCGACATCGTTCCGCCTCTGATCGAGGAAGTGAAGAAGGCGAAAGCGTAGAAGAGCAGGTTTCAGGCGTCAGGTTTCGGGTTTCAGGTGTCAGGTCTCGGAAAAACGGGAAACACACACTGCCATCTTCCGTGCGATTTTCGCGCGACCGTGAATTCAGCCCACACTATCTCTCTGAGCAAAGACCGCGTGCGTATTTTCTCCGGAGACGGGGGGGGCGCCAACACGGGATCGAGTGGCTAAATGCTGATTGCTAATTGCTGATTTACGATCCGGCTGCGAACCCGCCCAGGTGGGCCAGGGTAATCCGCAGATATTTGTAGGGATTGACGGGGATGTCGTTGATGCGCACTTCGTAGTGCAAGTGGGGACCGGTGGAGCGTCCACTCATCCCGACATAGCCGATGGTATCGCCGCGATGAATGTACTGGCCGGCGGCGACAACGAAGCTGGCCAGATGCCCGTAGCGGGTGGTGATGCCATGTCCATGATCGATGATGACGGCGCGCCCATAGCCGCCCAGGAAATCGGCGAAGTCCACCATTCCATCAGCCGGGGCGATGATCGGAGTGCCAACGTTGGCAGAGATGTCCACGCCGGTATGGAATGCGCCTTCACCATTGAACGGATCGATGCGCTCGCCGAATGAGCCAGTGATCTGGCCCTCGACCGGCCAAAGATTCGGAGCCGAATTCGCTCGCACCCAATCGGCGGTGGTCACGTTGCGGGTCAGACCCAGCGAAATGCCGACGGTCGCCGCGCCAGTTAGCGCCGTGTTCTTCAAGGCGTAGAGCTGGTCCATCGACGAGGTAACCTGCGCGTCCTCGATCTTCCCCGAGGAAGCCGTCATCATCTCGTGATCAGACTTGAGTCCGTACAAGGCGGAAACCTCACTGGCCAGAGATCCCAGCGAGGCCACCTGGATATCGCGTTCCTTGGCGACTTCTTCCAGGCGCGAGTAGCGATCCTTGAGTTGGTCTTTTTCTGTCCGCAGGCGGTTGAACTGCGAAACCTTGTAGAGCATGCGGGTGTAGGAACTGGCAATACCGGTGAGACTCAATACGCCAATGGCTGCTCCAGCCACCAGGACGTAAAGATATTGAATGGGAATCGAGATTTTACGTAGCTGTCCGTCTTCTCCACGGGCTACGAAGAAAATGTAAAAGCGTTTGCGCAACATCCCCTCGCGAATTTTCTCGGATCCTGCCGGGGCGTCGTTGTCGTGCCCCGCGCTGGGAATCCTGATTCCACCAGTCTCGCAAATCCGTAGCTAGCAGAGCGCTCGTGCTCGGCGCCTGTCAGGATCGAGCTGGCTTCCTACACAACGGAACCAGGTAAACCGTAACCCGTGCCCGTAAGACGGCAGCATCGGGATCGGCCAAAGGTGTCTGTGAACGGCAAGAGAACGGTAACAAACCTGATTCTACCCTGTCAACGTCACCGCGCACCTCCGAGTGGTTACGAAGGCGCGGTAGTTGGCCGTGTCCATGTGTCCGACCGACCATTGGAAGATGACCAATCGCCGGGAGTTGTCTCCGAAGTCACAGAAAAACAGTACAAAACCCGCTCGGAACGGGCTGTTTGGCTCATTTCCGACGGTTACCGCTGTTCAACCCCCGGTTTTCGCTCGACCAAAAGCCGAAGAGCCGGATAGCGAGAGCCGAGATATAGTGTTTTGTTGCCCTTGCCAGAAAAATCGCTGATTGCCAGAATCCGTCGTATGGTCGGCCGCCATAGGTCTGTAGTCGCGGGTATTGGCGATGACTGCGCGGTATTGCGGCCCCCCTTCGGTCACGAGCTGCTGGTTACTACCGATTTCACGCTGGAACGAGTTCATTTCCGCCGCGAGTGGCATCCGCCAGAAGTGGTCGGCCGCCGCTGCTTGACGCGGGGATTGAGCGATATTGCCGCCATGGGTGGACAGCCGCTGGCCGCATTTCTCTCGCTCGCGCTGCCACCCAAGACACCGCAGCGCTGGGTCGACCGCTTCCTCATTGGACTTCTGCAACTCGCCGACGAGTACCACGTTCCGCTTGCCGGTGGAGACACAGCACAATCGCCACGCGGAATTCAGGCCGATATTGTGGTGATCGGCTCGGTGCCCAAGGGAAAGTCGGTGCTCCGCTCTGGCGCCAGGCCGGGAGACTCGATCTATGTCACCGGAGAGTTGGGGAGTTCCGCCGCGGCGATTCAGAAATTGCGCTCGGGTGCCGCGCGCCCGGCGGACTACCGCTGGCATTTTCATCCATCGCCGCGGATCGAAGCAGGAAAGTGGCTTCGAAAACGCGGATTGCCATGGGCCATGATTGATATCAGCGACGGTCTGTCGACCGATCTGGCCCATATCTGCGAGGAAAGCGGAGTTGGAGCCGAGATCGAGGCTGAGCTGGTTCCGCGCGCTTCTGTGGGCCGTCCTGCTCAGCGGGTCTCGCTCGATCTGGCACTGCACGGCGGCGACGACTACGAATTGCTGTTCACCTCCTCGCGCAAAATTCCCGCCAAGGTGGCCGGCATGCCGATAACGCGAATCGGACGCATTGTGCGCGGGCAGGGGATGGTGCTGGTCGAGGCCGGGAAACGCAAGCAGTTGCGGCCGCAAGGATGGGAACACTTTCGGTGATCGGGTGATCAGAATGCAGCTTCCAGCTCTTAGCGACTAGCCAAGAGCGGACGAAGTTGCTGGCTAGAAGCTAGAAGCTCCAAAGTGACTTTCGTTACCTCACAACCCCTTACCAGACGGACTACAGTATCGGCATGCGGAAAATATCTGTGCTCCTGGTGTTCAGTGTGGCCTTGCTGCTTCCGTTAGCCGCATTCGGCCAGTCGTCAACGCTCAAGATTGACAACGATTTCGTCCACAAGCAGTTTGGCAGCGATTTCACATTGGTGCCGGAAATCGGCGTCTCAGTGGGCGACCTGGATGGTGATGGCATCGAAGACGCGGTGATTGCCGCCCGCTGCCACAATCCCCTGCTCGACGAGGCCCAGAATAACTACACGGTCATCGATCCCTACATGACTTTTTACGGCTATGGCGATCCCAAGATAACGCTAGGGTTCGGCGACGGCGATCCGGCGCGCCGCGGCCTGGTTGTTCTCATTATTCATGGCGCTGGACCGCAGGCTTGGCGGTCGGAATCGCCGAAGGCTAAATTCGTCATTATCAATCTGCCCTATCGTCAGGTGTCGGTTCGCAAGCTGACCATGGCCAGGAAACACCAGAAGCAGATCATGGCGATCTATATCGAGGAGAACAACGACTTCAAAGAAACCTCAGCCGTGTACTTCGACGGTAAGCATTACAAGTACGTCCCCATGGGCGAAACCATGGAGTAGCGAGCGGCAGGCGATTGTAGTACCTTCCTTTCTGATTGCAATACAAACTGAAATACAGAGGATTGCCGGGACAGTTCGCAGTCTGCCAATTGCCTGCGGGAACGCAGATTCCGGACTGGGCTCAGAGCGGCGGATTCTTCTCCGTGACCCGCACCGCGGAAGAACTCTCAATCGTGTGCGAAGACAGTTCTGTGCCAGATGGCATTCGCGCCGAGCGGAATTGGGTGGCAATGAAGCTGGCAGGACCATTCCCCTTCGCGTTAACAGGCGTTCTGGCGTCATTCCTTCAACCACTAGCGGAACAGAGCATTTCGATTTTCGCCGTTTCGACCTTCGACACGGACTACGTCCTGATCAAGCGCGGGGATCTTGAGACAGCAAGTCGCGCTCTGGCCGAGGCGGGACATGCAGAAATCACTAATGCCTGACCAGGTTTCAGACTCCGCGAACTCTGCGCCACCTCAGCGTCCTCAGCGGTTAAGGTTTTTCTCTCGTCCTATCCCCACAGTTCCGCGTGGGGGGGAAGTCCCACCCACGACGGCAAATCACCAATGGAAAATCAAAAATCAGCAATCGAAAATCGCGAATCCCTACGCGCCGTGAAGCATATAATGAGCATGAGTTTCCGACCTCCGGCGCCTGAGGCGGGTAGGCGGGCCATAATGCCCCGCTCACACCGCATGGCGACGGAGGCGAGGGCCGCAGTCAGGGTTCGCTGAGGTCCAAGGGTGCAGTTGGAAACACCTGCGCCTCCCGTGCTTGGAAAGGAAACGCTCGCCGGGTATTGTCCTCCTTGCGGCATCCTTTCTGAGTGAGCAATCAGCATTCAGCAATCAGCATTCAGCCTCTGACGGCCGAATCGCTGGGAACCAGAGTGGCTGAGTGCTGAATGCTGAGTGCTGAATGCCGCTCCTCACCGACAAATTCGGCCGCTCCATTCACGACCTGCGGATCTCGATTACCGACCGCTGCAACTACCGCTGCGTGTACTGCCGGACGGGAACCAACGGCGCGGCCTTTGCGGAATTGCCTTTCGCCGACTATCTGCGAATGGCGCGCATTCTCGTCGCCCTGGGAATCACGAAAATCCGTCTGACCGGCGGAGAGCCGCTGCTTCGCAAAGGGATCGTCGAATTCGTGCGCGACCTCTCATGCCTGCGCACGATCACCGGCGATGCTCCTGAAATTGCGCTCACCACAAACGGGCACCTGTTAGCGGACATCGCGCGCCCGCTGAAAGACGCCGGGCTGAATCGCGTGACGGTGAGCATGGATGCCGTCGACCCTGACCGTTTCGCCCGCATCACCCGCGTGCCGAACGGATTCGACAATGTGCTCGCTGGAGTCCGCGCGTCGCGGCGAGTTGGCCTCGATCCCGTCAAGGTCAACTGCGTGCTGCTGCGCGGCTTCAATGAAGACCAGATCATCCCGTTCGGGATGTTTGCCCGCGAAGAAGGTGTGGTAGTGCGTTTCATCGAGTTTATGCCGCTGGAAGAAGATCGGGTCTGGACGCCGGAAATCGTGGTCACGCTCGACGAGATCGTGGCCCGGATGTCGGAATACAAGCCGCTGGTCGAAATCTCGCATCAGGGCAGCGAGACGGCGCGGCGCTACGTGTTCGAAGACGGCGTTGGAGAAATAGGCATTATCGCTCCCGTGTCACATCCGTTCTGCGGACATTGCAGCCGCATCCGTATCACCTCGGATGGCAAGCTTCGCACCTGCCTCTTCTCGGTGTGGGACCACGATCTTTATGAGCTCATGCGGCGCGGCACATCCGACGAAAAACTGGCCGAGTTCATCATGAGCGTGATCGAAAAGAAGGAAGAGAGGCATCATATCGGCGAACCCGGGTTCGTGCCGGCGTCGCGGACAATGGTGCATATTGGGGGATAGCTCTTAGACGTTCAGGTGTCAGGTCTCAGGCCTTGAAACGCGCACACCATGTTTGGATTGCCTTTTTTCGTAGTCCGAACGAACGCGCAGTACCTCGGTTCGATCGCAACGAGCATCCGGGAGCCGATGAATACTCGTAAGTGAATTGCTTTCCCCCGTGCCCAACCCCCGTGCCCCCCCTGTGTACCCCTTGGTTAAGATTTTGCTTTTCCTTATACCGCTCCCTGACTGTTGGAGGAAGTCAGAGTGGCAATTGCTTTAATCAAAAATCAATAATCAACAATCAAAAATGTTCTTCTCTGTTATCCAGATTGCACGAAGCGTTCCGCCGACTGCAGGATTTCTTCGACTAGTTCCGGCGAAGCCGCCTCGGCGTACACACGCAGCAGCGGCTCCGTTCCCGAGGCCCGAAACAATACCCACGTCTCGGCGCCATTCCCGTTTTTCGACGTGTTCAAAAACAGCTTGATGCCATCGCGGTTCTCTTTGCGAATCACGCCATACGATCCTAGATTGGAGGTGTCGTTGTCGGTGGCGCGGCGAATCGCGCGGTGCTTGACCTCGTCCGCAATATGGAGATCGCGACGTCCGAAATAGTGCGGCCCGAACTCACGTTGCAAATCCGCAACGAGCTCTCCTAGCGGCTTTCCGCGGTCCGCCATGACATTGGCAAGCAGAAGCGAGTTCAGAATGCCGTCGCGCTCGGGAAGGAAACGGCCATAGCCGATGCCGCCTGACTCTTCGCCTCCCAGCAGGATTTCCTGCTTCATCATCAGGTCGGCGGCATATTTGAAGCCGATGGAAACCTCGTGCAGCTTGCGGCCGTGCTTGGCGGCAATTCGGTCGAGCATGTGGGTGGTGTTGAAGGCGCGCACCAGATCGCCCGGCCACTTTTTGCGTTCGAGCAGCCAGTTGGCAAGGATCACGATGCACTTGTGCGAATCGAC
>Ga0335081_10014926_pt1 | contig 12571 bp, 10 predicted proteins | sample Lox_Sample_35_FD_206713 | JGI IMG/M metagenome (GOLD analysis project Ga0335081, IMG submission 206713) | Soil microbial communities from Loxahatchee National Wildlife Refuge, Florida, United States - Lox_Sample_3.5 | ecosystem: Environmental > Terrestrial > Soil > Wetlands | place: USA...
CCTGCCGGTCCCAGTCATATTCCCCGCTGAACTCGATCAGGTCACCGACTTCGAGCGCGGAGACACGCTGCGCAATGTCGATGTTGTGAGCGATCAACAGCGTCTGCCCGGAAGCCAGGCGCACGATGAAGCGCTGATGCCGGCTGCCCTCGGTATCGTCGGGCAGAACGCGCACCACATGGCCCTCGCCCTGAACCGCGATATTGCGGCTGCGGTTGGCGTACGCCGCCGCGAAGGTCGCATCGGAATCGGCGAAGGCCGGCACCGGCCCGAAGGCCAGGCAGCACAGCAGCAGGACGGAAAAGCATCTGTTCCGCATCGGCCGCACTATAGAACGAAAACGCCGCCCCGGAGGCGGGCGGCGTCGCAGCTCCGGGCGCGTGCCCGCTATCTCGAGCGCAGGGCTCGATTCCGAACGATCGCTACGAAATGGGCGACTAGCAGTGCGGCGATTCCGAATATCTGAAGCGCCATGAATTCCATTAGCACGATGATCTCTCCATGATGTCTGTCAGCGAGCGTAGGCTAGCGATCGCGGATGACTTTTCGGTTGCGCAGGCGAAAACTTAATAGATTCGTCATACATCAGGCTGTAACGAGGCATCCCATGTCCCCAAGCCGGTTCCGGGCCCTCTCACGACGCGAGTTTGTGAGCGCCATCACAGCCGCGCCCCTCGCCTGGGCGGCCGCGCGAGCCGACGAGGCCGTGCCAGCCTCGCGCGCGTTCACGCAGGCCGCGCCGCCGATCACCTCGGCCGCTCAGCTCCTGGATGTCGAGGAGTTCGAATCCCTGGCACGCAATGCCTTGCCGCCGGCTCATTTCGGCTATCTGGCAACGGGCGTGGATGCGGACCGCACGGTTGCTCTCAACCACGAAGCATTCTCCCGCTACGCGATCCGCGCCTTCCGCTTCAATGACCTCACTCACCTCGACAGCTCGCGCAAGATGTTCGGCGAGACCTGGCCATCGCCGCTGTATCTGTCGGCCGTGTCGGCCATGCGTGCCTTTCATCCCGAGGCTGAGCTGGCGGTGGCACGCGGCGCCGCGAAGCATTCGACGCCGCTGATGCTGTCCGTCGGAGCTTCGACTTCGGTCGAGGAAGTCATCAAGGCGCGCGGCGCGCCCGTGTGGCAGCAGCTCTATCCGACCAATGACTGGGCCGTGACGAGCGGCGTCGTGCGTCGCGCCGAGCGCGCCGGCTGCACCGCGATCGTCGTCACCGTGGACTCCCGCGGTGCGCGCAACAATGAGAGTTTGCGGCGTGCGATGCAGATCGACAATCGCACCTGCACCGCCTGCCACCCGGGCAACTCGCACGACATGTGGAAGCGCGGCCCGATGTTCAGCGGGCTGGACGTCTCACACATCACCGGGCTTGCGCCGGCGGATCAGTCGGCCGCGTTCCTGGCGCGGTTGCGCGCGCTCGTCAAGACGAAGCTCATTCTCAAAGGCGTGGTGACGGCGGAGGATGCCGCGCTCGCGGTAGACCAGGGCGCCGATGCGATCATCGTGTCGAACCACGGCGGACGGAACGAGGAGACGCTGCGCGCCACGATCGAATCGCTCCCCGAGGTCATCGCCGCCGTGCGCGGCCGCATCCCGGTGATGCTGGATGGCGGCGTGCGCCGCGGCACCGATATGTTCAAGGCACTCGCGCTCGGCGCGAGCGCGGTGGGCATCGGGCGGCCGTACGCCTGGGGCCTGGCAGCCTTTGGCCAGGCCGGCGTCGAAGCGGTGATCGACATCCTCAATCGTGAGCTCTCCGGAATCATGCAACAGGCTGGCACGGCCACGCTCGCGGATATCACACGTGCGCACCTGGTGCGCGCCGGCAGCTGAAGAACTGCGTAGGATTGCGCCATGCAGCTCACCGACGCCGAAAAGGCGATGCTCGAAGGGGGCGCTGGACCGGCCCGCCAGAAGGCGATGCAGCTCCTCGTGCGCTATGCCGAGGCGCTGGGCGCCGAGCGCTTCGTCGACACCACCAATGTTGCCGGGGTGCCGGGCTCGACCACGCCATTTCTCAGTAACTACTACAAAGCGGAAGGCTCCAGTTACGAGGTGATTTTCTCGCGCTTCGATCTCGACAGCGATGAGGTCGTCGAGGTGCCGCGCATGAGCGTTCATGCCTGTCACCTGCAGGGCGGAGTCGATCCGGAGAACTGGCGCACCCTGGGCGCATCGCCACTCGCCGCGGAGTTGAGTCGCAGCAGCGAGATCGCTGCCGCCGAGCACGGCATCCGCATCCTCAAGACCTGCACGCCCTACCTCGCAGGCAATGTGCCAGCGCGCGGTGAGCATTGCGCGTGGATGGAGTCCTCGGCGGTCGTCTATTGCAATTCAGTGCTCGGCGCACGCACCAATACCGAGGGGCGCGAAAGCACCAGCGCCGCGATGCTGACGGGCAAGATCCCCGACTGGGGCTTTCATCGCGAGGAGTATCGCCGTGGATCGCATCTGATCCGCATCGATGTCCCGGTCGAGACCGTCATGGACTGGGGCATGCTCGGCTATTTTGTCGGGGATGCGGTGGGTGAGCGCATTCCGGTGCTCTCCGGCGCCCTCGCTTCCCCTGAGCTCATTCATCACAAGCACTTCGGTGCTGCCGCCGCCTCCTCCGGCGGTGTGGAGATGTACCACCTGGTCGGCATGACGCCGGAAGCCGCGACGCTCGAGCAGGCATTCGGCGGTCGCACGCCGCCCGAGCGCTTGATCTACGGCACGAGCGAGCGCCAGCGTACGTACGAGATCCTGAATGCGCGCGGCACCAATACCCACGTCGACTACGTGATGCTCGGCTGTCCGCACGCCGCGCTCGAGCAGGTGAGACAGGCCTGCGAGCTGCTCGCCGGCCGGCGCATCAGCGCCAACTGCAATCTGTGGATCTTCACCTCGCGTGCCGTTCGCGGCGTCGCGGATCGCGAGGGCTACACCAGGATCATCCGCGAGGCCGGCGGACATCTGCTCACGGACACCTGTTCTGCGATCGGACAGGCGATTCCGCCGGGTACCAAGGTTGTCGCGCTCGATTCGGCCAAGCAGGCGCACTACCTGCCCGCGATCATGGGCATCGAGGCCTGGTTCGGGTCGACGCAGGACTGCATCGATGCCGCCCTTACCGGCATCTGGCGCGGACGGCCGCCATGAGTGCCACGAGCATCGTGCTGCGAGGACGCAGCGTGGTGGGCGGCGTGGCCGAGGGAGAAGCGCTCGTCACGCGCCAGACGATCTCGGGCTGGGGCGGCGTCAATGCGCTTCAGGGCACCATCATCGAGACCCGCCACGAGCTGCGCGGAGTGAGCTTCGCCGGAAAGATCCTGGTATTTCCCGGCGCCAAGGGCTCCTCGGGCTGGTCGGTCGTGTTTCATACTGCACGGCTGGCCGGCGTTGCGCCGCTCGCGCTCATCTTCAACGAAATGACCACCAAGGTCGCACTCGGCGCAGTCGTGATGCGGGTGCCGTCCGTGACCGATTTCGATCGCGATCCGCTGAGCGTCATCGAAACGGGCGACTGGGTCCGGGTCGACGGCGACCGCGGCGTCGTGGAAGTGCGTAAAGCCTAGGCGTTCGAGGCGAGCGGCTCGCGCGTGCGCTCGGTCGTCAGATCACGTCCCTGCAGGCGTGTCTTCAGAAACGCCACCAGCTCTCGCACCACCGGGCGGCGCATCTTGATCTGCGGCACGAGCACTTTCAGCCAGTGCGTCGCGAGCGGAAAATCGCGCAGCAACGGCACCAGCCGTCCTGCGCGAATGTCCTCATCCGCGAGATAACGCGCCAGCACGGCGATCCCCAGTCCCCCGCGTACGGCATCGTGAATCACTCGTGCATCGCACGCATGCAGACGTGAGTGCACCTCCACGCTGAGCGCACCGCGCTGGCTCTCGAACACCCAGGTGTTGCGGAACAGGGTCGTCGTCAGGCAGTCGTGACCGGTGAGATCGGTCGGATGCCGCGGCTCGCGCCGGCCGCGCAGATAGGACGGAGCGCAGCACACGAGCACATCGTACGGGCACAGCGGCACATCGACGACATTCGGGTAGGACACCGGCAAGGCGCCGATCGAGCAGTCGAAGCCTTCCTCCAGCGGATTGACCGAGCGGTCCACCAGCACGATCTCGAGAGTGACGTTGGGGTGCACCTGCAGGAACTCCGCATATGCCCGTCCGAGGAACTCCGAGGTCACAGTGGTGGGGGACTTGATGCGCAGATGTCCCTCGATGCCGTGATCGTCCTGCAGCGCATCCTTGAACAGCTCGTCGAACTCCGCCGCCAGGCGCACGAAGCGCGGCAGCAGAGTCTCGGCGGCCGCGGTGAGCGTAAGTCCCCGCGTGGAGCGCAGCAGCAGGCGCGTGCCGAGCTCTTCCTCCAGCTGATCGATGCGCTTGGTGATGACGGACGGCGCCACACCCAGCTCGCGCGCGGCGCCCGAGAAGCTGCCGAGTCTCGCGACCTTCAGGAACGCATTCAGGTTCAGCAGACTGTTGATGGCCGCTCCCCCAAGTCTTCTCGCTATCAGAAAGCTGATCGCGCCAAATGCTGGATTCTGCCGGCGTCGTATGGATGCTACATTTTTTCTTACATTGCCGCACATGCTGGCGGGGGGGTAAGTTCACATGTGGACAGGACTACAGGCGCGCGTTCGCACGCGTTCTAACTTCGTATGCACCGCAGTGTTCGCAGGTCTGCTGGGAGCCATGGGCGGCGCAGCCGCGTATGGCCAACAGGCGGCCAACACATCGTCAACCGCCACTCCGAGCGGCGGCCTGGAAGAGATTGTCGTCTCGGCGCAACGGCGAACCGAGAACCTGCAGAGCACCCCGATCGCCATCACTGCGATCTCCGGCAAGACTCTGGAGGCGCGTAATCTCGACAACATCACCGATGTCGGCGCCTACGTCCCGAACACCGTCATTGCCCCGCTGGGGGCCGGCTGGGGCGCGACCATGGCCGCCTTCATCCGCGGCGTCGGCCTGGGCGACAACATCCTGTCGTTCGAGCCCGGCGTGCCGATCTACATGGACGATGTCTACATGGGCCGCCCGCAGGGCTCGATGTTCGATCTGTTGGACCTGGAGCGGGTCGAAGTGCTGCGCGGTCCGCAGGGCACCCTCTTCGGCAAGAACGCCGAAGGCGGCACCGTGCGCCTGATCTCCGTCAAGCCGCAGGGCGACAACACCGGATCCGCGAGCCTCACCTACGGCAAGTACAACCGCGTCGAGGCACGCGCCATGGCGGATGTGGCGATCGTCGACAATGTGGTCAACGCGCGCTTCTCCTTCTCGAGCAAGAAGGCAGACGGCTACTTCAAGGACTTCGACTACGTCTGCGCCAATGGTGCCGGCAGCTTAGGGACCATGCAGGGCTCGATCGCCCCGGGCTCGAACTGCGTGACCAATCTGCTCGGCAGCGAGAACGTGCAGTCCGGACGTGCGGCATTTCGCTTCCTGATCAATCCGCAGGCGACGTTCGATCTGGTCGGTGACATCACCGTTCAGAATGAAAGCGGACCGGCGGACAAATACACCGTCATCGACGGCACCAACGTGCTGAATGCGCTGTGGAGTCTCGGCTACGGCAACCTGGGCAACGCCACCGCCGGTCCCGCGGCCTACATCGGCAAGCCGATCGCGTACGACGCGCGCTTCATCACCAACAACATGTATTCGAACTACAGCAACTACGGCACCGACCCGGTGTCGGGCCGCAATGTGCCCAACATCAACAATCTCAATCACTGGGGCTTTGCCGGCACGCTGGAGTGGATGTTCTCCGATCAGCTCACCTTGAAGTCGGTGACCGCGTTCCGCGAGTTCAGCAACCAGTTTGGCCGCGACTCCGATGGCAGCCCGCTGGCGCAGAACTCGACGTATGACGATTCACGTCACCAGCAGTTCACCGAGGAAGTGACCTTCACCGGCAAGGCGGGGCCGCTCGATTGGGCCGCGGGCGGCTTCTACTACCGCGCGCACGATACCAACCGCGGGTACGACGTGCTGTACCCCTGCGCGCTCGTCGCCAACATCGTGCCCGAAGTCTGCATCCACGAGCAGGACAGCTACGTGAGTCAGATCACCAAGAACTGGGCGCTGTTCGTGCACGGCATCTGGCACATCACCGATCCGCTCTCGCTGATCGCGGGCGTGCGTTACACCTCGGATGAGAAGGACGCGACCATCACGCTCACGAACTTCGATCCGACGGTATCGAATGCCGGCGATGTGCTCGGCCAGTACGTGCCGCTGTCGACGACCCACACGGATTTCGACGTATCGCTCAACTATCAGTTCACGCAGGACCTGATGAGCTATATCCGCTACTCCACGGGCTTCAAGGGCGGCGGCTTCAGTCCGCGTCCGGCGGATGCCGTCCAGACCGAGCCCTTCAAGCCGGAGTATCTGAAGACGCTCGAAGTCGGCGCCAAGTCGGAGTTCATGCAGCGGCGCATGCGCCTGAACGGCGATATCTTCTGGTCGAAGTACACCGATCAGCAGACCTTCGCGCAGCAGTGCGATCCGGGCACCGGCGGACCGGGTCAGCCGGCCTGCATCAACTGGTTCCGCGAGGAAAATGCGGGCGATGCACGCCTCTGGGGTGTCGAGGCGGAGCTGCAGGCAGAGCCGACGGATGCGCTGCATATCGACGCCTCCCTGGGCTACATCAACTATCTGCTGCAGTCGAACGGCGGCAATGAGCTGCTGTTCACCGGCAACCAGTGCAATGGCGAGACCTGCTACTCACCGCGCACACCCAAGTTCACGGGCACTCTGGGCGTTCAGTACAGCTTCAGCCTGCCGGGCGGGAAGCTCACACCGCGCCTCGATGAGGCCTACCAGTCGAAGATCTACTTCGTGACCAACAACGGCTGTTTCACGACGACCGGACCGGCTGGTTGCGGCAGCGGCGCGCAGGGCTCCTACGGGCTGCTCAATGGCCGGCTCACCTGGGAGCCGAACGGCAGCAAGTGGGACTTCGCGCTCTGGGGGCGTAATCTCACGGGCAAGCAGTACTTCTCGGGCAAGCTGAGCCTGATCTCGTTCTTCGGCCGCGAGCAGGGCAATGTCGCCCCGCCGCTCGAGTGGGGAATTACCTTCCGGCGTAATTTCCAGTAGCGATAAACCGATGCGCCGTCGGGCGGTCTTACCGCCGGACGGCGCGTCGGTTATTTTTGTTCTGCAAAATGCTCGATCGTCCCTTCGATCCCGAAACGCGCACCGTCTCCCGCACCGATCGCCCCGCGGTGCTGGAGCGCAGCTTCGATATCTGCGTCGTCGGCTCCGGCGCCTCCGGAGCCTCGGCCGCCATTGAAGCCGCCCGCGCGGGCCGCCGGGTCATCCTGATGGACGGCCTGCCTGCACTGGGCGGTCAAGCCGTGAACTCGATCATCGGCATGTTCTGCGGGCTCTACACCCCGGGCAAGAACGGACGCCAGCTCACCCACGGCATTGCGGACGAGATCCTGCGCGACCTCGGCACGACCGGCGAGGTCAAGATCGTTCCGGGCGGTGCCATGAAGGTGGCGATGTACAACGAGGTCGCGCTGGGGCGGTGGATCGAGACCACCGTACTTGCCGAAGGTGTGACTCCGCTCACCGGCGCGATCATCCGCAAGGTCAACCGCGAGGGCCGGCGCGTCACCTCTCTCGAGGCCGCCACGCGCCACGGCGATGTGCGCATCTCCGCCGCCGGTTTCATCGATGCGACCGGCGATGCGGCTCTCACCTGGGAAGCCGGATTCGAGTGCCGGGTCCACAAGCACGGTCAGATCTACGGCTCGCAGATGATCGTGATCGAGGATTTCGACGAGGCGCGCAAGCCGAGCTGGGATGAGATGGCCGCGCGGATCTTCGCGCGCGGCGAGCACTACGGCATGATGCGCCGCGACGGCTTCGTCGCCGCCTTCCCCGGACGCAACGTCGCCATCGTCAATATGACGCACATCGAGACGCCGCTCGATCCGTTCGAGGCGGCTGTCAAACAGATCGATGGCAAGGAGCAGGCGGACCGAACGCTCGTGTTCCTGCGCCATGAGTTTCCGGAGGCCTTCGGCCGGGCGCGCATCCGCGCGTATGGCTTGCCGGGCGTTCGCCAGACGCGCTGGATCGTCGGTACGCATCATCTGACGACCGCCGAAGTGCGCGCCGCCACTCAGTTCGAGGACGCCATCGCGCGTTGCTCCTGGCCTCTCGAGCAACATCACAACAAGGAAGGTTACGTCTGGGAAGTCTTCCCGGACGATCACGTCCACACGATCCCGCTGGGTTCGCTCACGGTGGCCGGCGCCGACAATCTGTGCGCGGTCGGCCGATGCATCGATGCCGATTCCACCGCGCTCTCCTCGGTGCGCGTGATGGGACCGTGCATCGCGATGGGGGCGGCGGCGGCGCACGCGCTGGACCTCGCGGGCAACGGCAGTGTGCATGGCATCGACGTCCGGGCATTGAGGGCCCGAATCAGAGACAATCTCGAGAACTGATGTCGGCCGCCACAGGAGCCAATGTGATGCCCGAGCAGTCCTCGCTGCGGCATCTGCTCCTTAATCGGCGCTACCAGGCTTACGTTCTCGCGCTGCTGTTCCTGGGTTACGTCGTCAACATCATGGACCGCAGCGTGCTCGCGGTCCTGCTGGGCGCGATCCAGCGCGAGTTCCACACCAGCGATACGCTGCTCGGCTTACTCGGCGGCCTGCCCTTCGCGCTCTTCTATTCGACACTCGGACTGCCGTTCGGCATGTGGGCCGACCGGGCACGGCGGCGCACCGTACTGGCGTTCGCCATCGCTCTGTGGAGCCTCATGACCGTGCTGTGCGGCGCGGCCGGCAGCTTCTGGATCCTGCTGTGCACGCGCGTGGGGACGGCCGTCGGCGAGGCCGGCGGCACGCCGCCCTCGCATGCGCTGATTTCCGACTACTTCCCGGTAGGACGGCGCGCGACCGCACTCTCCATCTACGCGCTCGGGGTCCCGGCCGGCGCCATGCTGGGCAGCTACCTGGGCGGAGTCGGCAATGACCTGCTGGGCTGGCGCGAGACGTTCATGCTCGTCGGCTTGCCCGGCGTGCTGATCGCCCTTCTCATCCGCTTCACGGTCATCGAGCCGCCGCGCGGCTTTGCCGATGGCAGCGCGACTACAGCGTCGGCGCAGTCCGCCACTCCCAGTCCCTGGACGGTACTGCGCTTCCTGTGGCAGCGCGCCTCGTTCCGACATCTGTGCCTGGCCGCGGGATTGCATTCGGTCGTCTGGTACGCCGGCAGCAATCTGAATGCTCAATTCCTGCAACGCTCGCATCACATGAGTGCGAGCCAGGCGGGACTGTGGACGGCGATCTTCTCAGGCGTCGCTGCCGTCGGGACGTTCGCGGGTGGATGGTTCGCGGATCGCCTCAACGTACGCCATCAAGAGAGCCGCTGGTACATGTGGCTGCCGGGACTCGCGACACTCGCGATGGTGCCATTCCAGTTCACGTCCTATCTGCCATCGACGCTCGCGATCGTGATCCCCTCGTTTTGTCTCATGCAGGGACTTGGCGCGTTCTTCTTCGGCCCATCCTTTGCCATGTCGCAGGCGCTGGCGACGTTCCGGATGCGGGCCTTGGCGACATCGCTGTTGCTGCTGGCGCAGACGCTGATCGGTCAGGGCATCGGGCCGCTCCTGACCGGTGCGATCAGCGATCATCTGAAGCCCATCGTGGGCATCGACTCGCTGCGCTATGGACTCGTCATCGTGGGCTTGGTCAATTTGTGGGCCGCGGCCCATTACTTCATCGGCGCCCGAGCGCTTCCTGAGGATCTCGCCGCGACGGCACGCGCGGCCTGAGCTAGGAGGCTTTGGCGGGATGCCGACCCGGCCGCTGCGGCAGGAGCAGCACCAGCGCCAGCATGACGATGCCGATCGCAAGCGAGGCGAGCGGGCGACTGAGCGCCAGCCCGCCCTCGGCGTGCGGCTTATCCAGGAGGTCGCCCAGGGTCGCGCCCAGAGGACGCGTCAGGATGAACGCCGCCCAGAAGAGCAATACGCGCGAAACTCCTGTCCAGAAATACAGCGCGACAATGAGCGCCAGTGCCACCGCAAACACCAGTGAGCCACCGGCGTAGCCGAGCGCGAGCGAGCCCGTCGTCGCCGCCGAATCATCGGCTCCGGCCGCCGTCCAGTCTCCGAGCGCCGTGCCGAGCGTCTGGGAGAACGTGATCGTCACCCAGTAAAAGACCTCAACGCGCGGCGTGTTGACGGTATCGACCGAAATCGTTCGCTCCGACCAGTACCACAGACCCAGCGACAGGAGCAGCAGTGTCAGCAGCACCGTCGTACCGCCGACGTAGCCAATGCCGAGCGAGCGATCCGCGAAATCGGCCAGGGTCGTGCCCGCCGTGGTCGACGCCACGATGGTTGCCCAGTACAAGAGCGGGTGAAATCGGCTGGTGAACATCTGAACCACGACCAGCGCCGCGAGGAGTGACAGGAACAGCACCGTGCCGGCGAGATACCCCCAGTTCAGGGTCATGGTGACGGTATCGCCGCCCGTCTCGCCCAGGGTCGTCGCCAGGATCTTGATGATCCAGAAGCCGAGTGTGACGGCGGGAACCTTGCTCATAGCCGAAATGCGAGTCATGTCGCGTTCGCCTCGATCTCTCGCCATTGGCCCATTGGGGCACCCGGCTGCTAGTATCAAAGCCGCTCGGTCGGAGCAACCACGTCCGCGGAAAGGGCTGCGCCCACGACACGATGACCTGACTTTGAGGTCTGACGTGTTCCCTTATCTGCCTGAGCGGACGCAGGTGTTTGATAAGGGGATTGCCTCATGCCAGACCCAGCGACGGCCTACCCGCATTTCCGCCTCAACTTCGAACAGCAACAAAAGCGCGCCAAGGATCTGCTGAAGGCAGCCCGGGCCGGCGATCGCGACGCGCTGATACGCTTCAGGTCGGAACCGAAGCTTGCCGAGGCTCAGTACCTGATCGCGCAGGAGCTGCGGTTCGAGAGCTGGGCCGCCCTCAAACGGCACATTGCCTCGATGGCGCAGGAGCGCGAGGCGATCGAGCCTGCTCGCGGGCGCGGGCCCGATCACGAGCTGCGCACCCTGCACGTGCGCTGCGGCAGTGATCTCAAAAGACCGCTCGAGCTCGCCGGGTTCGGGGGCGATTTCTACGAGCACAGCTATCCGTATGCTGCGGGTCCCGCGCACGCTGCAGGTCCAGGCTGCCTGGAGGAGCGCGCGCGCTTTCTGCTCACGCGTTACGGCCGCGATGGCGGTATCGGTGACTACGATCAGGTACTCGCGGGCCTGCGTCGCGAGGAGCAGCTCCTGCTTGATTCTGCCGCCTACGACCGCGTCGTCATCTGGTCCGAGCGAGACTGCCACGATCAGCTCGTGCTCGCGCGCCTGCTCGGACACTTCGCGACTCATCCGCGACCGCCGCTTCTCGAGCTGATCAATGTTGGGGAGTTTCCGGGCGCTGTGCGTTTCATCGGCCTGGGTCAGCTGCCTCCGGAGGCATTGCGGCTTCTGTGGAAGACCCGCAAGCCAGTCGGCCCCGCCGAGCTCGGGCTTGGTCGCGAGGTCTGGGGCGCGCTCGTGAGTCCCGATCCGCGGGCCCTCGCAGGGATCATGCGCAGCGGTACGCCAGCGCTGCCGCTGCTTGCGCCCGCATTGCACCGACACCTGCGCGAGCTGCCGTCGGTCGCGAATGGCTTGTCACTGACGCAGGAACTGGCGCTCACGCTGCTCGCGCAGGAGCCTCACAGCCTCAACCGGATCTTCACGCGCCTGACCTACTCCGCGGATCCGCTGCCCGGGCAGGGCGATCTGCAGCTGCGGGATCGGCTGCTGGACATGGAGCTCGCTCGCGAACCGGTCTACACGCGTCAGCCTGGGCTCGATCGCGACGGAAGGCAGCACGCGCCCTGGACCGACGTGCTGACCATTACAGACCTGGGTCGAGCCATCCTGCGTGGAACCGCGGACTTCCAGGCTCTCGAACCGCCGGCGCGCTGGGTCGGCGGCGTCCAAATCGGTACCGGTCACCGCGAATGGCGCTGGGATGAACGGCTGCGGGATGCGCTGCCGAATTAGCGGCCATCCGCGAGACTGGCGTATTGTGACAGGCAGAAGTACGTGTCCCAGCCATCAGGAGCAATACCATGAGCAAGGGTATGGATCGGAAGAAGGAAACGAAGAAGAAACCGGCGAAGTCTCTGCAGGAGAAGCGTGCCGCCAAGAAAGAGAAGAAGCAGAACCGCGGATTTCAGATCATCTGACTCGGAGTCCCCGCACTCGGTGCCTATCCGTACATTACACAATTGAAGGAGATCCGGCGGCAGGACAGTATCGCGTTCAGTATGGACAGCGACAGGGTTTCGGCGCAGGAGCAGCGAGGGCTCGGGTTCACGATCTTCATCGTGGATGATGATCAGAGCATTCACCGGGCGCTCCGACGTCTGCTTCACGCCGTCGGGTATAACGTACGCTCCTTCCTGTCCGCGGAGGGCTTTCTGGCGGAGCAGGCCCCGGCCGCGAGCGAGCACGGCTGCGTCCTGCTTGATCTCGATATGCCCGGAATGAAAGGCGACGAACTGCAA
>Ga0335081_10014927_pt1 | contig 12571 bp, 11 predicted proteins | sample Lox_Sample_35_FD_206713 | JGI IMG/M metagenome (GOLD analysis project Ga0335081, IMG submission 206713) | Soil microbial communities from Loxahatchee National Wildlife Refuge, Florida, United States - Lox_Sample_3.5 | ecosystem: Environmental > Terrestrial > Soil > Wetlands | place: USA...
CAGCACGTCCATCAGCTGGGTGAGGACGGCGACGGTCGCGGAGGTCCGGTCGGAGATCAGCCGCACCACCCCGGCCAGGTCGGCGTCCTGCAGGGCCAGCCCGGACAGGTACCGGTACACGGTGACGAGCTCGCGCAGGGCGGCGTTCTCCCGGTCCAGGTGCCGGGCGTGAGCCGCGGGCGGGGCCGGGACCGCAGATCCGGAGCGGTCGTCGGCCAGCACCGGCGACCAGTTAGGTACCGCCATGTCCGAATCGTACGCCCGGACCCCGTACGCGTCGTTGTGCCGGACCACAAAGCCCGGCCACGGCCAGTTGTCCACCTGCCGGAACAGGTCACAACGGGGTTGCAGTACCGGCTCGATACTTGACAAGTGATGCGTCAGCCGTAGAGATTAACAGGCACTTTCACTATTGACCGGGGTTTTCCGGAAGGGACTCGCGTTGCTCGAGTACCGGGACGTCTACGCCGGCGGACGCCTCGTTGGATCCGGATCGGCCGAGGTGATCACGATCGTCAACCCGGCCACCGAGGAGGTCGCGGGCGCCGTCCCTTCGATGGTGGGAGCGGACGTCGAGGTCGCCGTGGCCGCGGCCAGGAAGGCCTTCGACGCGGGCCCGTGGCCGCAGGCCAGCCCGGCCGACCGGGCGGCGGCCATGGACCGGCTGGCGACGGCCATCGAGGCCCGGGCCGAGGACACCGCCTGCCTGGTGACGGCGGAAATGGGCATGCCGATCACGCTGTCCCGGCGGAACAACGTCTCCATCCCGTGCGGGATCATCCGGTACTACGCGGCCCTGGCCCGCGACATGTCCACCGAGGAGATGCGCGAGGCGGTCAGCTTCGCCGGGCGCACCATGGTCCGGCGCGAGCCGGTGGGGGTCGCGGCCGTGGTCGCGTCCTGGAGCTATCCCCTGATCCTGGCGTTCTGCCAGCTCGCCCCGGCGCTGGCGGCGGGCTGCACGATCGTGCTCAAGCCCGCCGCCGAGACCTCGCTGTCCGCTTACATCCTGGCCGAGGCGTTCGAGGCGGCGGACTTCCCGCCCGGCGTCTTCAACCTGGTCACCGGCACCGGCCAGGTGGCGGAGATGCTCGCCGCCCACCCCGGCGTGGACATCGTGGCGGTGGCCGGGCCGACCCCGGCCGGGCGGCGGATCGCCGCCATCTGCGGCGAGACCCTCAAGCCGGTCAGCCTCGAGCTCGGCGGGAAGTCGGCCGCGATCGTGCTCGACGACGTGGACCTGTCCGCCACCGCGGCGGAACTCGGCTGCCTGTGCTTCGCCAACTCCGGGCAGGCGTGCTTCACCATGTCCCGGGTGCTGGCCCCGCGGAGCAGGTACGACGAGGCGGTCGAGGCGCTGGCTTGGCAGGCTTCGGCGCTGGTCGTGGGCAATCCGATGGCCGAGGAGACGACCATGGGACCGCTGGCCAGCCCGCGGCAGCGGGTCCGGGTGGAGTCCTCGGTCACGACCGGGGTCATGGCCGGCGCGCGGATCGTGGCCGGCGGCAGGCGGCCGGCCACCCCGGTGCGCGGCTACTACTACGAGCCCACCGTGTTCGCCGACGCCGACGCCGGGATGGCCATCGCCCGGGACGAGATCTACGGGCCCGTGGTGGCGGTGATCCCTTACGACGACGAGTCCGAGGCGGTGGCCATCGCCAACGACTCCAGCTACGGGCTGGCCGGCAGCGTGTGGACCGACGATCCCGAACGAGGCCTGAAGATCGCCCGGCGGGCCCGGGTGGGGACGTTCGGGGTGAACCTGTACGTGCCGGATATCGGGGCCCCGTGGGGCGGCCGCAAGGCCAGCGGCATGGGCAGCGTGTACGGCCCGGAGGGGCTGCACACCTACCTGGCCACCAAGTGCGTGTTCCTGCCGGCGTAACCAGGCCATGTCGAGGGCGGGGCGGTGCAGCGCCAGCACGTGGTCGTGCGTTTCCCGCTCGGCCACCAGCCGGGCCTGGCCGCCCCGGCAGAACACCACCGGCGGCCGCAGCGCGCCGTTGTAGTTGTTCGCCAGCGTGTAGGTGTAGGCGCCGGTGACCGGCATGGCGATCAGGTCGCCGACCTGCGGCGCGGGCAGCGGCAGATCCCCCACCAGCAGGTCACCCGACTCGCACTGACGGCCGACCAGCTGCACGATCTCGTCCGGCGGGGCGGACATCCGGGTCGCCAGCGCGGCCTCGAACCCCTGGCCGGTGAGCGCCGCGTCCAGGTTGTCGGCCATGCCGCCGTCCACCGCGACGAACGTGCGGCCGGTGTGCTTGACCGTGCTGACGTGGTAGAGCGTGACGCACGAGCGGGCCACCAGGGACCGGCCGGGCTCGATGACCAGCTTGGCGCTGGCCGGCAGGTAGGCGCGGGCGGCTTCGGTGATGGTGTCCAGGTACTGCTCCACGGTGGGCGCCTGGTCCTGGAGGGTGTACCGGACGCCGAGGCCGCCGCCGACGTCGTAGACCGGGAAGGTGCCGAGCACGGAGACCGCCTCGACGGCCCGGGCGAACGGCTCGGTGTCCAGGATCTGCGACCCGATGTGCAGGTGCAGCCCGTGCAGCTCCAGCTTCTGGCTGGCCCGGATCCGGGCGATGGCCTCGCGGGCCTGGTCCAGGGGCAGCCCGAACTTGGAGTCCGCGCCGCCGGTGGACTGCGACTCGTGGGTTTCCGGCGCGACCCCCGGGATGATCCGGATCAGCACCCCCTGCGGCCGGGTGGCCAGCTGTTCCAGCCGGTCGATGTCGTCGAAGTTGTCCACCACCACGCATCCCACCCCGGCGTCCAGGGCCATGGTCAGCTCGGCGGTGGTCTTGGCGTTGCCGTGCAGGTACATGCGTTCGGGCCGGGTCCCCGCGGCCAGGGCCATGATCAGCTCACCGGCCCCGGCGACATCGATGCTCAGCCCCTCGGCGGCGAACAGCGCGTAAACCGCCAGGCAGGGGAACGACTTCGACGCGAACACCACCTCGGAGTCCGGGTGGCGGGCGGCGAGCCCCTCGCGCATCCGGCGGGCCTGGTTCCGCAGCCCGGCCTCGTCCACGATGTAGGCGGGCGTGCCGAAGCGCTCGGCGAGGTCGCGCACGCCCACGCCGCCGATGGCCAGCTCCCCGTCTGGCGTGACGGAGCTGTGCTCGGGGAAGAGCGGGAGCAGGTCGCGGGCCCGGGTGCGGGATAGGTCAGCCTTCATGATCGGCACCTTAGCCGTAGCCGCTGGTCACGCGGAAGCCGGATGAGGCGGTCCCGGCGGCGCCGGGCGGGTGAGCGGGGGAAGGCGCGGCGCGAGCGGTCAGTCACCCTAGGCGTCCAGGCCGAGCTTTTTCTCGGCGGTCAGCCAATTCGAGGCGATGGCGTCCTGTGCCGCGGCCAGCTTGACCCGCCCGGCGCAGACGGCGGCGTGCAGCGCGTTCTCGACCTTGTCCTTGGGGTTCGGCGTGGGCGGAGACTCCGGCCACAGGTTGGCGGCGTCGTTGCTGCCGCCGAGTTCCAGCGAGACCAGGTGGTCGAGCTCGGTCTTCTCCGACCGGGGCGTGCCGTAGGCCGGATAGGCCACGTCATACTTGAACCGGTCGGTCTGCGACGCCGACGGCCGGACCGTCTTGGTATAGCCGGGCTGGCAGATGGTCAGCCGGAGGTTCGACTGCGTCACGGCCGGGTCGACGCTGCCGGGCGTGCACCGCGGATCGGGCAGCTGGCCGTGGTCCCGGTACGTGCAGCGGCCCTGGATGGTGCCGGTCACCCGGCGCGGGTCGTGGACCCTCAGCAGGGCGCGGCCGGGGGACGCGGGAGCGCCGGCCGCCGACGAGGCGAGCCCGGACGCGGGGGCCGCCGCGGTGGACGCGGGCGCGATCGCGGACAGGGTCGCCGCCGAGCAGGAGGTGAGGCACAGCAGGGCGCCCGAGACCAGGGCCGCCAGCCGGGCCCGCGCCGGAAGAGGAGTCACCGGGGCAGCGTACAGGCCGGGAGGCAGGGAGCACGGGTGCGGCACGGGTTGGGGCACACTAGACAGATGTCATTGCGCAGCGAGCCGGGCGCGGCCGCCGCGGCCGAACCCCCGGCCGAGCTCTCCGAGCTCGAGGTGGCGCTGCTGGCGCTGCTGAGCATCCGCCCCATGACCGGCTACGAGATCCTGCGGCACCACGCGCGGGCGCTGGAGCCCTGGTGGGACACCCCGCGCACGCAGATCTACCCCAAGCTGCGGGAGCTGTCCAGGCGCGGGCTCATCGAGCACGAGTACGTGGTCCAGGAGGGCAAGCCCAACAAGCGCCTGTACTCGCTGGGCCAGTCCGGCGCCGAGGCCCTGTCCAGCTGGCTCGGCAGCACCATCAACGTGCCGGAGATGCGGCACCACATGATGATGCGGCTGTTCCTGGGCAACCTGCTGCCGGTCGAGGAGACCAGCCGGCTGCTCACCGACTACCGGGACCGGATGGCGGTCCGCGCCGAGTCGTTCCGCCAGGCCCGGGAGCGGTTCTCCCGATCCCTGAGCGGGCCGTACCGGGCCAGCGTCTTCGTCGAGCTGCTCAGCCTGGACCACCTGATCGCGATGACCGACCTGGAGGTCACCGGGACCGACAAGGCGCTGGCCGCGCTGCGCCACTTCGGATCCCAATACTCCCAAGGCGCCCCGGCCAGCACGGAACAGGCCAGCGAACTGCTCGACGCCATCCGGGACGTCAGCTAGGTAGCCGCGGGCGGGCGTCCGCGAGGCGGGAAAGCCAGTTCGTTCGGTACCAAAGATCACGACCGGGGCGGCGGGCCGGTGAATTACGGCGCGCCGTTGAACCGTTCCGCCCGCCCATCCGTATCGGAGCTGTGAGCGTGACCACCGCGGGGGCGGTCGCGTCCACGTACGCCAGCATCAGGTGCGTGGCTACCGCCTCCTATGACTCTCCCACCCGTTGGCGGTAGCCACCTGGCTGGTGAACTCCCTGGCAGATGCCGACGTTATAGCTAGCAGCGAGACGCCTTGCCGAAGAGGCTGGGCGGGGCGGGTCACATATGGATGGTTCGGGTGAGTGCGCCGGTATCCGGTCTCAGCTGGGCGTGTACCTGACCGGCTCGATCGCCCCGGCCGACCGCCCGGCGGTGGTGCGGCACCTGGCCGGCTGCGAGGACTGCCGGGCGGAGCTGGCCGGGCTGGCCGCGCTGCCCGCCCTGCTGCGCAGGCCAGAGGTGGCCGCCGCGGCCGAACCGCCTGCCGGCGAGTGCACCACCGGGTCGGGCGGGCCGGACGGGCCGGCTGAGCCTGGCGGGTCGGCGGCCGGGGAGGCGCTGCTGGCCCGGCTGCTGAGCAGCGTGGCGTGGCGGCGGCGGCACCGCTGAGGCAGGCTCGCGGCACTGCTGCGGCGGGCTCTGGGTTCGTGGGGGGCGGGACGGGCGGTTCCGTGAGAAAATCCGTGCCGTCGGCATCCCCGGCGGCACCGCGCTGCCCGGGCCATCGTGATCAGGAAGGCCCTTATTGTTCGATCCGTCGCTGCGCACGCCCGTGGTCTACGCGATCGCGGTGCGGTACCAGACGCCGTTGTGGGTGGCCGGGGCGATGCTGCGGGCCGCCTGCATGGCCGGGTTCTGGGTGCTGCTGCTGTGGTTCCCGCACGACACGTGGCCGAAGGACGCCGCCCTGCTCGCGCTCGGCACCATCGGCGCGGTCACGGCCTGGGCGCACAACCGGTCCTCGCTGCTGGACTTCCTGGCCGCGCGCCGCGTCGTCGGGCTGAGCGCGGCGGCCCGGCACCTGATCGGCGCCAAGCAGCGGGCCACCGCCGACCTGTCCGGCCTGCTCGAGGGGTTCGGGATCATCTCGGTGACGCTGCTGTTCGCCGGGCCGCTGGAGGTGCGGCCGCTGCCCAGCCTGGTCTACGCGATCGGCGTGACGCTGATCGTGATCCACGTGTGGAGCGCGTTCATGCAGGCGATGACCGACTCGAGCTGGTACGTGCGGGACCCGCCGCCGGGCCGGACCGTGCTGGTGCTGCGGCCGCTGATGCCGCTGCTGGTCGCGCTCATCCTGTTCGCGCTCCTGGGCTACCCGGTGTACTGGAACCACGAGGCGGTACCCGGCGGGCTGTTCGGCGTGATCCTGGCCTGCGGGGTCGTGCTGCTGCTGCTGCCGTTCACGCTCATCTTCGAGTTGCTGCTGCGCGCCGCCCGCGACGCGCTGGCCCTGGAGGCCGGCCGGTACCGCGCGGCGGACGCGGTCACCGTGCACAGCCTGGTCAAGAACGCGGCGTACGCGCTGATCAGCGAGGTGGACTCCGATCCGGGGGCCGGGCCGGAAACCAGGTCGCTGGCCCGGGAGATGCTGGCGCTGACCGAGGAGGCCCGGCTCATGGCCCTGGGCCGGACGGCCGAGCTCGGCGGCGTCGAGCTGCTGTGGCACTGCGTGAGCAGGATCCTGCCCAGCGGCGGCACCGTCATCGCGGCCCTGGACCCGGACAGCGGTTCGGTCGAGCTCAGCGGCACCGACTACCAGCTGGCCCGGCGGTGCCTGGTGGACCTGGTGACCAACGCCTGGAAGGCGGGCGCGCGGCGGATCGAGGTCACCATCCGGGTGCGGGAGCAGCCGGACACGGCCCGGACCCAGACCATGCTGCGGGTCGACGACGACGGGCCGGGCATGCCGGCCGGGGTCCTGGACGACCCCACCACCAGCCTGGCCGTGATGGCCGAGCACCTGCGGGGGTATTCGGGCTCGCTGACGTTCTCCGCGCGGGCCGGCGGCGGGACGACGGCCTGCGTCCGGTGGCAGTCGGCGTGGTGACGCCGTGACGTCCGAGGAGGAGCTGGCGTGCGGATCCTGGTGATCGATGACTACCTGAACGTCGAGATGGCGCTGCGCGGCATCCTCGAGGGTCACACCGTGACCGGCGTGCGGGACCCGGCCGCGCTGCCCCGGATGCTGGCCCACGAGAAGCCGTTCGACCAGGCCATCGTGGACCTGCGGTACGCGCAGTCGGCCTCGACCGGGCTGACCGCGCTGGCCACGCTGCGGCGGCTCGCGCCGGGCACCAAGACGATCATCAGCACCACCGACGAGGAAGAGAACCGGCTGCTCTACCTGCTCGCGGCCTTCCAGTTCTTCGACCCCAAGGCGCTGCTGGCCAAGCGGGCGGACGCGTTCGTGACCCGGGCTGTGGTCGAGGCCGTCGGCCGCGGCGACCCCTCCCCCAGCCCGGACGCTGACCCATTCCGCAGCGCCGCCGCGATGCGGCCGCCGCTGCTGGACCAGTTGGTGCACAACCGGACCGAGCTGGGCATCTGGCAGGAGCTCGCCCGCTTCGACAAGCGCCAGGAGATCGCCAACGCGGCGCACGTCCACCCGCGGACGCTGGACGCCTTCACCGCGGGCAAGTGCGCCGCCATCGACGCGGTGAACGCTCACTTCTCCCGGCCGGGGCCGGGACCGGAGCCGGGTCGGGGGCCGGCGGCGGCTCCTGACGGGCACGCCGCCAACCTGATCCGGGTCATCCATTTCGCCCGCATCCACGTGCAGTTCTTCGCCGACGACGAGGTGGCCGGCCTGCTCGGGGCGTCATGGCGCTCGTTATACGCCCGGGGCGGCCCGCGATACAGCGAAGTTTTGCATGATCTGACGGCGGCCGGCGGGCCAGGCTGGCAGCTCATGGACCATGCGGACACCCCGCCCGGCCGACCGCGGTGAACTCGGGCTACCTGCCCGTGCTCGGCGCCGCGCTGCGCCATGGCCCGTGGATCGCGGGCCTGTGCGCGTTCGCGGTGACCCCCGGCATCCTGATCGTCATCGCCCGGGTGCTGGAACGGCGCTGGCTCGTCCCGAGCGAGCAGTTCGCCGCCGTCACCTACGGCGACCCGCTGCTGGCCGTGGCCGTCGGCCTGGGCGTCTGGCTGACCGGCTCGCGCACGCCGCACGGCCTGACCGGGCCGGCCGCCGGGATGGTGACGATGGTGCTGACGCTGGCCTTCGGGCTGGCGCAGTGGCGCGACGAGCTGCGGCGGGGCTATTACACCCGGGCCCAGGCGGTGGCGCCGACGAAGATCTGGCACCAGATCGTGGTCTACCCGGTGCTGGGGTACTGGGTCTGGACCGCGGGCATCGGCGGGCTTTCCGCGCCCGGCGGCGCGGCGGCCGCCGGCCCGGTCGGCGGCTGGGTGGCGAAGGCCCTGCTCCTGGCGCTCATCGGGGTCTGGGCGGCGACCAACGTGTACGACCGCCGCCACCCCAAGCTCGGTCACCCGCCGTTCGACTGGCACCGGGGCCGGCCGCTGGACCGGCCCTGGGCCGCCGAGTCGCAGACGCTGCAGGCGGCCGAGTCGCAGACGCTGCAGGCGGTCGGCCAGCGTTCCTGACGGTTCTGCGAAGTTTTGTATGTGGCCGGGGCCCTTCGCCTGGCACTGTGCAGGTACGCGCTAGGGCGGTTCGGCTCGGCGAGGGGGCGAGCCGGGCCGCTTTCGCGCGCGCCCGGCCGGCGACGCCGGGGGGACACTTCCGGGTTGCCAAGTGTTCATCCAGCCGACCAGTTCCCGACGCAGGTCAGAGCCGTCGTTACGCGTAACATGAGGATGGTGACCGACAGCAGGAACTGCGAGCAGTGCGGCGCCTTGTTCACCCCGCGCCGTGAGCACGCGCGTTTCTGCTCGGCCCGCTGCCGGGTGGCCTGGAACCGGCTGCACGCGAGCGTTCCGCTGGCCGAGGGCGGCACGCTGGCCTGGACCATCACCGCGATGCGGGAAACGGTCGACCGGCTGCTGCGGGCCAGGGGCTCGGACCGGCCGCACGCGTTCGCGGTGATCAGCGAGGCCGTCTGGTGGGTCACCATGGTCGACGCCACCCTGGTGCGCTATCACCCCGACGCCTACGACGGCGTCCTGGCGGGTCACGACGCGGCGGAGCGGGAGGTGATCGAGGGAACGTTCGGGGGGCTGCGGTTCGTGCGGAACCAGATGGGCTACTACCTGGATCAGGCCGACTTCATCCAGCCGGTCCCGGGCGGCGGTTCCGGCTCCCCTGATTCCTCAGGTTCTCCTGGTTCTCCTGGGTCCGCGGGCTCTGCTGGCTCTGCTGGCTCTGCTGGCTCCCCTGGGTCGATCGCGGCCTGGACGTGGCGGTCGCTGCCCGAGCCGGGGCTCGACTCGCTGCCGGCCCGGGGGCAGGAGTGGGAGCTGACGCGGTACCGGGAGTACCAGGCCCAGCTGGCGGCCAGGCCCGTCGGGGAGACTTTCAGGCGCGCGGCCGCCTTCCTGCGCCGGGCCTCGGAGAGCTGCCTCCCGGCGCCGCCGCGCTAGGGAACCCCGTCTGCCTCAGACATCCCTCCAGCCTCCTCTGTGTGCTCAGCGGCCCGCCGGATAACGGCAACGATGGAGCATTGATGTCGCTCCAGCGGCAACGATGGAACATCGTTGCTGTTAATCCGGGTCCCGTAGAGGCGGCGACAGGCTCTATTGGGGAGGTAGCGGGGTTCACGATCACGGGGCTGTGACGGCAGTGGCCGGTGGTGGACGCGGCTGGGGACGCGGCCTTGGTCAGCGGGGCAGGATATGGGGGTTGAGGGTGGCGGCGGGGTCCAGGGCGGAGCGGATGACGGCGCTGGCCGCCACCACGACGGCGATGATGGCCGCCTCGAGGAGGGCGGTGTGGATCAGGTCGGCGGAGTTGGCCAGGCGCAGGCCGGGGTGCCCGGCGGTGGTTACCGGGTGACCGGGGCGAGGCGGTTGAGGATCAGTTCGGCGGCCACCACGATCAGGGCCAGGAGCGTGATGGCGGGGCCGAGGATGGCCAGGCTGGTGGCGCCGATGAGCAGGCCGATGAGCGCCGACAGGCCCGCTCCCCCGGCGGCGGCCGCGCCGACCTGCCAGGAGATGACGTTGTGGGCCCGGCGCTCCCCCAGGCGGACCGGGGTGAGCGAGATCAGCGCGGGGAAGACGCCGGCCAGCGCGCCGCCGAGGACCACGAACCCGGCCACCGCCACCGCGGTGTCCGGCTGCCACCAGATGGCAGCCGCGGCGAGCACGGCGATGCCGCTGCCCCAGCGGACCACGGCCTGCGAGGAGACCGGGCGGGGCAGCAGGGCCAGGCCGATCCGGACGGCGGTCAGCGCGCCCCAGTAACCGAACGCCGCCAGGCCGGTCGCGCCCGGCGACAGGTTCAGGTGCCCGCGGCAGTAGCTGGCCTCCCACTGCCCGGCGCCGACCTCGAGGCCGGTGTAGACGAAGAAGACGCTCATGCCCGCGACCACGACCGCGGTGTACCGGCGCCGGGACCAGCGCGCGGCCGGATGCGGATCGCCGGTTTCCGCCTGCTGTTGCTGGTGCGCCGTGGCCCGGGGCCGCGGGCGGTCGCGGCGGCGGTGCCGCAGCCACAGCACGGCCAGCAGCAGGTCCAGGCTGACCTGGACCAGGTAGGCGGGCCGCCACGAGCCGCTGAGAATGGCCACGGTGACGACCAGCGGGCCGATCGCCGTGCCGACGCCGTAGGCGCCGTGCAGCAGGTTGAGCAGCCGCTGGCGCCCGGTCAGGGCCACGGCCGTGTTGAGCCCGGCGTCCATCATGCCGCCCGAGACGCCCAGCAGGACCGCCACGCCGAGCACCAGCCCCAGGCCGGGGGCCACCGCGAACCCGGTGTACCCGAAGGCGGCGAGCGCGCCCGCCAGGGCGAGCAGGGTGGGCACGCCCAGGCGCCGGATGAGCGGGCCGACGAACGCGGTGACCAGCACGGACCCGGCCGTGGCCAGGAGCAGGATCAGGCCCAGGGCCCCGACCGGCGCGCCGAAGGTGGAGCGCATCGAGGGCCACGCGGTGCCGAGCATGCCGTCCGGCAGCCCGAGGACCACGAAGCTGCCGAGGCTGAGCACATCGGAACTCCGGCTGGCCAGGGTCGGCCGAGGCTGCTCACCCATTGGTTCATGTATACGCAATGGCGGGCGGCCAGGGCCAGTCGGGGAAGTAGGGCCCGGCGGGCGTCCGCATGGCCCGCCGGGACCTCCTACCCCAGCCCGCCAGGTCCCTCAGGCCGAGCGGACGGCTAAGAGCGAGACCGCCGTCAGCTTCTGGTACGAACGGGGAGCCGAAGAGGTTCCCGGGGCGGGATCTATTTTGCTGAGGGCGGCGAGGTCGGGACCCAGAAGCGGAGGATGCCGTCGCTGGCACTGGCGCTGGCCGGCCGGCCGCCGTTGGCCTCGATCACCCGGCGTGAGGCCACGTTGGTGTCGTCGCAGGTGATCAGGGCCGGGTCGATGCCCAGCTGATGCGCGAGGGGCAGGCTCAGCCGGAGCATCAGGGTGGCATGGCCCCGGCGGCGGCAGGACGGGCGCACGTCATAGCCGATATGGCCGCCTTTGACGCGCAGCCTGCGGGTCAGCCGGTGCCGTATCGACAGCCGGCCGAGGTACTCGTCGCCCTGGACCAGCCACAGGTTGGTCTGCGGGACGCGGAAGCGGATAACGCCCCGGCGGGCGTCGGCCCGCAGGAAGTCCAGGTAGCGCCGGAACTGGTCCGGGTCCGCCAGCTGGGCCGGGTCGAGCCGGAGGTACCGGCCCTCGGCCCGGTACTCGCGGACGGCCTCGACGAAGGAGGCGTGCACGCGCGGGGTCGGCTCGGTCAGCGCCGGCTGGCACTGGGCCGGCTCGGGCTGGGCCCGCTCGGGCTGGGCCGGGTCGGATTGGGCCGCCATGTGGAACTTGTGCCCGTTCGGGGGCGTCCGCACGCGGTCACGCCTTCACCTGCGGGTTCGGTCGGTTCACAATGAGGTAACCCGGAGAAGTCGTCCTACGGCCTGCACGCGGAGGAGACGAGCCATGGCGATACCGACGAGCACGGATGCCGAGGAACTGGCCAAATTCGGCTACAAGCAGGAACTCGACCGCTCGCTCGGGCTGTTCTCCTCGTTCGCGGCGGGGTTCAGCTACATCTCGATCATGACCGGGGTGTTCGAGCTGTTCTTCTTCGGCTACCTCACGGGCGGCCCGGCGATGATCTGGACCTGGCCCGCGGTGTTCATCGGCCAGTTCCTGGTGGCGCTCTGCTTCGCCGAGCTGGCCGGGCAGTTCCCGCTGGCCGGTTCGGTGTACCAGTGGTCCAAGCAGATCGCCAAGCCGTTCACCTCCTTCTTCGGCGGCTGGATCCTGACCGTGGGCTCGGTGGTCACGCTGGCCGCGGTGGCGGTCGCCTACCAGGTGGTCGCGCCGCAGATCTGGTCGGGGTTCGAGATCATCGGCGGCCCGTCGGACATCGGCTCGGTGGCCACGCCGGGCGGCGCCAAGAACGCGCTGCTGCTGGCCGCGGCCCTGGTGGTGTTCACCACCATCATCAACATGGTCGGGGTCAAGACGATGGCGCGGATCAACAACTTCGGCGTCTTCGCCGAACTGGTCGGCGTCACGCTGCTGATCATCCTGCTGGCCGCGCACATCCGCCGCGGTCCCGGCGTCATCTTCGACACGTTCGGCCTCGGGAAGGGCTATCCGTTCGGTTACTTCGGCGCGTTCCTGGTGGCCGGGCTGATGAGCGCGTACGTGATGTACGGGTTCGACACGGCCGGGTCGCTGGCCGAGGAGACCCTCGACCCGCGGAAGAACGCCCCGCCCGCGATCCTCCGCGCGCTGGC
>Ga0335081_10014928_pt1 | contig 12571 bp, 13 predicted proteins | sample Lox_Sample_35_FD_206713 | JGI IMG/M metagenome (GOLD analysis project Ga0335081, IMG submission 206713) | Soil microbial communities from Loxahatchee National Wildlife Refuge, Florida, United States - Lox_Sample_3.5 | ecosystem: Environmental > Terrestrial > Soil > Wetlands | place: USA...
CATGTCGCATCGCGGCTCCCTGTTATGCCTGCCGGACGGCATCTGGGGCTGGCCGGTTGAAAGCTCGGCCGCACTGACCGACGAAAGCCTGGCGCTCGTCTTTGCCCGCGCCAGCGACCTCGATTTTTTCATTCTCGGCACCGGCGCTGCGCCTTGGGCGGCGCCGGAAGCCCTGCGCGGGCGTTTCCGCGACGCGCACATCTCGTTCGATGCAATGATGACCGGACCGGCGGTGCGCACCTATAACGTGATGCTGATGGAGGGCCGCCGGGTCGGCGCCGGCCTGATCGCTGTCGCCTGAATACTGTTAAATACGCGCATGGCCGACGCCTTCGCGTATTGCGCCGAACTGGTCCGGACGACCGACCGCGACCGCTTTATCGCCACGCTGTTCGCGCCGGCCGAGCAGCGCGGCGCGCTTCATGCGCTCTATGCTTTCAACAGCGAAGTCGCTCGGGTGCGCGACCTGGCGCGTGAGGCGCTTCCGGGCGAAGTCCGCCTGCAGTGGTGGAGCGAAGTCGTCAGCGGCGAAAGAGGCGAGGAGGCTCGCGCCAATCCGATCGCCTTGGCGCTTCTTGAAACGATGGCGCGCCACGGCCTCGCCGCGGAAACGCTGCTCGCGGTGATCGAGGCGCGGCGTTTCGATCTGTACGACGATCCGATGGCGACCCTGGCGGACCTCGAAACCTACGCGACGAATACCTCCTCAGCGCTGTTCGGCCTCGCCGCGCAAATCCTGTCCGGGTCCGGCGCCGAGCCGATCACCGGGCCGGCCGGAATAGCCTATGCGATAGCCGGCGTCATTCGCGCTTTTCCGCTCCACAGCGCACGCCGCCAGCTCTTTCTGCCGGCCGATCTCCTGGAGCGTTATCAGGTGCATCCGCACGACATCTTCGCCGGCCGATCCTCGGCCGGCCTCGCCGCCGCGCTCGCTGAGCTGCGAGACGTTGCCGGTCGTCATCTCGACGCCGCGCATCAGCACGCGGCGGCGCTGCCGCGGACAGCCATTCCCGCCCTGCTTCCGGTCGCGTTGGTTCGGCCCTCGCTCGATCGCTTGGCGCGCAGCGATCCGTTTGCGCCCAGTGAGTTTCCGCCGTGGCGGCGGCAATGGCTGATCTGGCGCGCGGCGCGAAATCCGGCGCGGATTGCCGCCTGATCGCGGCTACTCGGCGGCGTGGGGCAGGGCGGCGGCGATCCAGGCGTCGAGATCGGCGAGCGCCCGCGCACAAAGCGCGGGTTTCTTGTTGTCGCGCGCGGCGCCGTGCCGGAGCGGCGGAAACAAGCCGAAATTGACGTTCATCGGCTGGAACGAGCGCGGGCCGGAATCGATCGTCTCGACATGGCCGCCGGTGATGTGACCGATGAGCGCGCCGTGCGCGGTGGTCGGCGGCGGCAATCGCGGCGCCTCGCCGCGCTGCTCGGCTGCGGCGAATGAGCCGGCGAGAAGGCCGATCGCCGCAGATTCGACGTAACCTTCGCAGCCGGTGATCTGGCCGGCAAAGCGCAGCCGCGGCATCGCCTTGAGCCGCAGCGTCGCATCGAGGAGTTTCGGCGAATTAAGGAAGGTGTTGCGGTGCAGCCCGCCGAGCCGCGCGAACTCGGCCTTGGCGAGGCCGGGGATGGTGCGGAAGATCCGCGCCTGCTCGCCATGCTTCAGCTTGGTCTGGAAGCCGACCATGTTGAACAGCGTGCCGAGCTTGTTGTCCTGCCGCAGCTGCACCACGGCATATGGCTTCGTGGTCGGGTGACGCGGATCGGTGAGGCCGAACGGCTTCATCGGCCCGTGGCGCAGCGTTTCGCGGCCGCGCTCGGCCATCACCTCGATCGGCAGGCAGCCGTCGAAGTAGGGCGTCGCTGTCTCGAAGTCGCGGAATTCGATCTTGTCGCCGGCGAGAAGCGCAGCGACGAAGTCGTCGTATTGGCCACGGCTGAGCGGACAATTGATGTAGTCGGCGCCGGAGCCGGCGGGACCGGCCTTGTCGTAGCGCGACTGGAACCAGGCGATGTCGAAGTCGATCGTGTCGCGGTGCACGATCGGCGCGATCGCGTCGAAGAAGGCAAGCGCGCTCTCGCCGGTGAGCGCCCCGATCGTCCCGGCAAGCGCCGGCGAAGTCAGCGGGCCGGTCGCGACGATGATGCTGTCCCACTCCGGCGGTGGCGCAAGAACTTCCTCGCGGCGGATTTCGATCAGCGGCTCGCCTTCGAGCGCCGCCGTGATCGCGGCGGCAAAACCCTCGCGATCGACGGCGAGCGCGCCGCCAGCGGGGAGCTTGTGCGTGTCGGCTGCGCGCATCACCAGCGAATCGAGCCGCCGCATCTCGGCATGCAGGAGACCGATCGCACTCGCCTCGGCATCGTCCGAGCGGAACGAGTTCGAGCAGACGAGTTCGGCCAATTCGCCGGTCTTGTGCACGGCGGTCGAGTGGACCGGCCGCATTTCGTGCAGCACCACCGGAACGCCACGGCGCGCGATCTGCCAGGCCGCCTCGGAACCGGCCAACCCTCCGCCGACGATATGCACGGGTTTTACGGTCATCGTCCCGATCTATGGCATAGTCTTGGATCAGAGGTCTGTGCGCGCTCGGAAGTGTTGATCTGGAAACCTTGGTCCATGTGTTCCCTATTTCTCGTTCGATTTTTTGTCGATGCGCACGGCGGCGAGCTGCGCTCCCCAGCTCGTTTCGACATCGGTTCGGACGTCGAGATCGGGCCGAAGCCGCGCAAACGTCGCCACGTCGGCGCGCGGGATCAGCAACCACGCTGGCGGGGTCACCGATTTTTCATCAAAGCCGCAGTGTAACGGTTTGCGCACATAAAACATCGTGTTGGTGTCAATTCTGTTGTAGTCAAAGCAATAGGCGGGAGCGGCGTCTGCGCCTATGGCTCGATCCAGCGCCAAGCCCTCAATCCGCGATGCGCCGAAGCGACCGGAAAATACCGGCACCATCACGGTTACCAGGACGAGCTGATAAACGATGAGCGCACCGAGCACCGTGCCGGCAATTCGCCGCCACAGGAAATGATCCGATTTCGCGAGCAAATCCCAGCCAATCCCGGCGAGCACGGCCATGGAGGGCGCAATCGGCATGGCATAGCGGGTGGCGAAACCTGGCCATACCACCAGGGCCGCGGTGCAAAGGCCGGAATAGAGCAACAGCGGTCCAACAATTGGCGCAGAAGCAAGCCCCGTCCGGTTGCGGCGCCACGCAGATACGACAAAGGGCAAGATCAGGGTCGCTGGCAGCAATTCCAGGAGCAAGCTGACAGTACTGCGGCCATTGCTGGCGATATAACGGAACAGCGTCGGGTACGGCCAGTTCAGCCGTGCATAATTGAGCCACTGTATTTCGTCGCCTTTTTGATAGACGGCGGCCCCCCACGCGACGGTCGCGGCGAGCGGCAGGACCATGCACAGGATCCAGCCCGGCAGGTCCCGCCATCGGCGCTCGAGGATCAGATAAGCCGCCGTGCCTAAGGCGAAAAATCCCGCTGGCTGCGGGCCCTTTGCCATCGCCAGCGCGGCGAGCAGCAATCCGCAGACAATCCAACGCAGAATAGACACGCCGCCGGCAGCAATTCCGTTCCACCACACCACGAACGCAGCAAAAGAGAGCAGCGCGATCACGGTATCAGGCTCGGCGATCGTCAGTTTCTGCAACAGCAACGGAGCGAACAAAAAACACAGCGCGGCAAACAGCGAAGCCTGCAAACTGGCGTAACGTCGCGTCAATTGTTGCACCAGCAGAGCGGTGAGCAGGACCGAGATCATTGCTGGCAGCCGCGCCGACCATTCATTCACCTGGCCGGTGACGGCGGCAGCGCCGGCGATCAACCAGGGGAACAATGACGGTTTCTCGTGCCACGGGATGCCGTAGAGAATCGGCACAAGAAAATGGCCATGCGCCCAAACATCTCTCCCAATTCCAGCGTTGGTGCCTTCCTCATAGATGAACGAACGCAGAGGAAAATTGGGGAATACGGCACAAGCCCAGAGCAAAACGACGACAATGGGCGCCGCTTCTGGACGGCGAAGAAACCGTTCTAGTAACCCAGCTCCTTTGTCTGCTGCCTGGCCAAGACCAGCGTAAGCCATGCGTCGCCCTTTCTACGCCACCGCGCGGATTTCTACCGGCCGCGGCGGTGAGCCTTGGCACAGTTTCGGCACTGATATGGACCGGTCCGTATCATATATGTTCGCGCTGTATCCCTGGAAAAATTATGGAGGGCTTTGAACCGGCGAGGCCGCCGCCGACAACGTGGACGGGCGAGGTCGAATGCGTCAAAGTTCGAGGTTGAGCGGTCAAGCCGCGCGGGGAGCGACCGACTAAAGAGTGGGGCTAAGGCACCATGTCGAAGCGCCGGTTGATCGCGTTTGGCGCCGTCGTTGCGGTCGCGGTCCCGATGATCGCCGTCCGAGCTTCGGCCGAGGTGCTCAAGAAGGAACCGCCAATGGGGGCGCTGCGCGAAGGCCAGGTCGTGCTGGTCGATGACGGTTCCTGCCCGGCCGGGCAGATCAAGGAGGTCACCGGCGGCAATCACGTTGCGGCCGGCGGCTTCAAGCGCATTGTGCGCACGCGCCGGTGCATTCCGCGGTGACGGCTCGGTTGGCTGCAGTTTGCGGCTCTGCTATAGGCGGCGGAACCGCTTCCGGTTCGCGTTCTGGCGAGGCTTTTGCATGTCGGTCGATGCCGATACGGTCCGGCGCGTCGCGCACCTCGCGCGCATTGCCGTTGCCGAAGACGAGGTTGAGCATCTTCGCGCGGAGCTCAACGCCATCCTCGCATTCATCGAGCAGCTTGCGGCGGTCGATGTCGAGGGCGTCGAGCCGATGACGTCGGTCACGCCGATGGCGATGAAGATGCGCAATGACGAGGTGACCGATGGCGGCATCGCCGGCGAGATCATGGCGAATGCGCCGGCGCGCGAGGATCATTTCTTTCTCGTTCCCAAAGTGGTGGAGTGATGTGCATCGCCTGTGAGCTGAATTTCGCCTGGCTCGATTATCTGGAAAGCCGCGATCTCGCTGGTGCGGACGAACGCGCGGCTACGCCACTGCCATTCGGCGTTGCGAAAAAGCCGCCGTCGAACGCGGCTGGACCAGACGCTCAAACTGCCGAGACCAACAAATTTTCCTGTGATGATCCCAACGCTAGTGCGGCGGATTTCAAGTTCCTTCGAGCAAGCCGCAAAACCCGAGTAGGAACTTCAAATCCAAAAGCGCATTAGAGCTATGAATTTGCTGGTATCTTTTTTGATTCCGAAGTTCGCCTTGGACAATTCCGCCCGCAGCCGCGAACTGCGGAATCAGGACACTCGATGACCGATCTGACCGCGTTCACCTTGGCGCAGGCGCGCGATGCGCTGCAGCGGAAGGAATTTTCCGTCGCAGAGCTTGTGCAAGCCCATCTCGACGCTATCGCGGACTCGCGAACGCTGAACGCCTTCGCGCTGGAGACGCCGGATCGCGCGCGCGAGATGGCACGCGCCTGCGACGCGCGGCTTAAGCGCGGGGAGGGCAGGCCGCTCGAAGGAGTGCCGCTCGGCATCAAGGATCTGTTCTGCACCGCCGGCGTGCGCACCACGGCGGGCTCGCGCATCCTCGAGAATTTCGTTCCGACCTACGAATCGACGGTGACCGCCAATCTGTGGCGCGACGGGGCGGTGCTCCTTGGCAAGCTCAACAATGACGAGTTCGCCATGGGCTCCTCGAACGAGTCGTCTTGTTTCGGCCCGGTCGTCTCGCCGTGGCGACGGAGCGGCTCGGAGGCAAAGCTGGTGCCCGGCGGCTCCTCGGGCGGCTCGGCCGCGGCGGTCGCCGCCAATCTCTGCGTCGGCGCGACCGGCACCGATACCGGCGGCTCGATCCGCCAGCCGGCGGCATTTTGCGGGATCGTCGGGCTCAAGCCGACCTACGGCCGCTGCTCGCGCTGGGGAATCGTCGCATTCGCCTCCTCGCTCGACCAGGCCGGGCCATTCGCGCGCACCGTGCGCGATTGCGCGATTCTGCTGCGGTCGATGGCCGGACCTGATCCGAAGGACACGACCTGCGTCGATCGGCCGGTGCCGGACTATGAGAAGTCGGTCGGCGCTTCCGTCAAAGGCAAGCGCATCGGCCTTCCCAATGAGTACCGGCTCGCGGGCATGGCCGCCGAAATCGAGGCGCTGTGGCAGCGCGGCGCGCGATGGCTCGAGGATGCCGGCGCCGAGGTGGTCGAAATCTCGCTTCCCGCCACCCAGCACGCGCTGCCGGCCTACTATATCGTTGCGCCGGCGGAAGCCTCCTCCAATCTCGCGCGTTACGACGGCGTGCGCTACGGGCTGCGCGTTCCGGGCGACGACGTCATCGACATGTATGAGCGCACGCGCGCCGCGGGTTTCGGCAAGGAGGTGCGGCGGCGAATCATGATCGGCACTTACGTGCTTTCCGCCGGCTACTACGATGCCTATTATCTGCGGGCGCAGAAGGTGCGCACGCTGATCAAGCGCGACTTCGAGGCCTGCTTTGCAAACGGCGTCGACGCGGTGCTGACGCCGACGACGCCGTCCGCCGCCTTTGCCATCGGCGAGAAGGGCCGCGCCGATCCGGTCGAGATGTATCTCAATGACGTCTTCACCGTGACGGTCAACTTGGCCGGACTGCCGGGTATGTCCGTGCCCGGCGGACTGGACGCCAACGGCTTGCCGCTCGGGCTGCAGCTCATCGGGCGGCCGTTCGAGGAGGAGACGTTGTTTGCGCTCGGCGAGGTGATCGAACAGGCGGCCGGGCGGTTTGTTCCGCAGCGCTGGTGGCGGCAATAGGCGCTGCGATCCGTCCATGAGTCCCGCCGACTTCAAACGTTCGCTTGGCCAAAAGACTCCGCCGGCTGGACTGTCGCCGGCGCTGACCGCGCTGTGGTGGCTCGGCAAGGATGGCTGGGACAAGGCCCACGAGGTCGTCGCCAATGAAGGCAGCGCCGACTGCGCATGGGTTCATGCTCACCTGCACCGCGTCGAAGGCGACCTCGATAATGCCCGGTATTGGTATATCGGCAGGCCCGCCGCGAGCCGGCCCGCGGCGAGCTTGAGGCGGAATGGGCGGCGATTGCCGCCGCACTTCTCGGGCCGCAGCGGCCTTAAGCGTCCGCCCGGGATTGCCTCGCAGCGGCCCCCGTGGCATCAAGCGGCGAAATCAAGGGCCACGGGCGACGCTCGCATGAAAATCTTTCTTCTGCGGCTTTTCACCTGGTGGAACGGCCAGACCTTCGGGACCCAGCTCTGGACCTGGCTCCATGGCGAGTTCGTCGGCGAGGACGAGTTCGGCAATCGCTATTATCGAACCAAGGGCGGCAAGATCGATCCGACGCTGGGCGTTGAGCGGCGTTGGGTGACCTACGAGGGGGTTGCGGAAGCCTCGACGGTGCCGCCGAGCTGGCATGGATGGCTGCACCACACGGTCGATGTGCCGCCGACGCAAGAGAAGGTCAAAATCTATCGCTGGGAGAAACCGCACCGGCCGAATCTTACCGGTACTGCGGGCGCGCATCGCCCCAGCGGCTCGACCTTGGCGCAGGGCCGTCGCCCCAAGGCGACCGGCGACTACAAAGCGTGGACGCCGGGCCACTAATCGGGAGTCGGTAATCAGTGATCAGTAATCAGACGGGGCAGCAATCATGGCCTCGGGCTGTCTGATTACTGAGTACTGATTACTGACGGCTGCTCCCTGGTTTTGTTACTGACGGCTGCTCCCTGGTTTTGCCTCATTCCGCGTGCTAAGCGGGCGGCAAGCGATGAAAGCGCCAACCGGGTCGCGCGCAAGGTTTCATGTTTCGTCTTGCCGCTCTTTTAGCTGTGTTCGGCGGAACGCTCGCGGCGGGAGCGGCGCAGGCGCAGTCAAACGTGTTCGGTGAGCCGCCGCGTCCGCCCGCCGATATTCCGGGCGGACCATTGCCCCCGCAACCGCCGCCGGTTGGAGCCCAGTTCCCGACCTATCCCGCGGAGCGTCAGCCATCCGCGATCCAGGCGCAGCCATTGCCGCCCCCGCCGGGCGCGGTCGCGGCGCCGCCGGGCGCGCAACGCGCTCGGGTTTCGCCGCAGCCGGCCAATCCGCCGCCCCCGGGGGCCAATCCGGCGCCGCCGCCGGTCAATCCGCCGCCGCCGCAACCGGCGGATACTTCGCCGCAGCCCGACGATACCGTCGTCACCGAAATGCCGTCGCAAAAGATTCCGAACGGCCGCGCCGTATTCTCAGGGCTCGACAAGATCACCGGTCGGATCATCTCGTTTGACGCCGGGATCGGTGAAACGGTGCAGTTCGGCGCTCTCCAGGTCACCGCCCGCGTGTGCTACACGCGCCCTCCGACCGAGGCGACCAACACCGATGCCTTTGTCGAGGTCGACGAAGTGACGCTGCAGGGCGAGATCAAGCGCATTTTCAACGGCTGGATGTTTGCCGCGAGCCCCGGTCTGCATGCGGTCGAGCACCCGATCTATGACGTCTGGCTAACCGATTGCGCCTCGCCCCAACCGATCCAGGTCGCACAGCCCGCGGTCCAGCCGCCGCCGGCGGCGCCTGGTCCCGCTCGCGCGCCGGCTCCGGCAAAACCGCGCCAAGCGGCGCCCGTGCGCCAGCAAGCTCAACCGCCGATCACGCCGGCGCCGGGGCAGCCGGCGCAGCAGCAGCACTAACGCAGTTCGGCGTCGGCGAGCTGCGCCAGCGCGGTGGTACCGGAAATCGGCCGATCCAGCGCCAGCGCGCCGAAATTGGCTTCTCCCACCAGCGCGGCATCGAGCAGCTTGTGATAGGCCGGCCGCGAGACTTCGACGGCACCGAACGTCCGCAGGTGATCGGTCACGAATTGGGTGTCGAGCAGCCGGTAACCGCCGGCCTTGAGCCGCGCCACCAGGTGCACCAGGGCGACCTTGGAGGCGTCGCGGGCATGATGGAACATGCTCTCGCCGAAGAACGCGCGCCCAAGGCTGACGCCATAGAGTCCACCGGCAAGCTCGCCGTTCTCGTACACTTCGACGGTGTGGCAATCGCCGCGCTCGTAAAGCTTGCGGTAGAGATTGCGGATGCGGGCATTGATCCAGGTGCGGCTGCGTCCGACCTTCGATTCCGAGCAACCGGCAATGACGGCATCGAAGTCGCGATCGACGAGGACGCTGAAGCGGGCTGAACGGACTGTGCGCGCCAGCCGGCCCGGAACATGGAACCGATCGAGCGGAATGATGCCGCGGCGTTCCGGCTCGATCCAGTAGAGCGCCGGATCTTCGGCGCTTTCCGCCATCGGAAAGATGCCGCAGGCGTAAGCCTTCAGCAGCACCTCGGGCGTGATGTCGACGAGCGCGGATTCGCGGCCGGCCATGGACTCCGTTTAGCCGGCGGCATGCGCCCTCTTCAAGGGGCGGGCCCGGCTGCGTCATCGCAGCTCGGCCGGCTTGGCGGGCAGGCTCAAGCTTAACGATTCGCAAACTATAGGTTCGCTAAGATTTTCGTCGTCTTGAACGAATTTGTTCAGGGCGCGTTTGCGATCAATTAAGGGAACTCAAGGCGGCGAAAGCCATGGTCAAACGGGACGAACCGATCCGGGTCTTGGTGGTCGAAGACGAATATCTGATCTGCCAATGGGTAACCGAATCGCTGTCGGAGCAGGGCTTTGCCGTCCACGCGGCGGCCAATGCGGCTGACGCGCTGCGCCATCTCGCGACCGCCCCGGTCGACGTCCTCTTTACCGACATCAATCTGCGAGGCGGCATGGACGGCGCGATGCTCGCCCGCCGCGCCCGCGAGCTTTTCCCCCACCTGCCGGTCGTCTATGCCTCCGCCGGGCCAAATGTGCTCGATCCGACCGTGCGCGTTCCCGGCTCGGTCTTCGTGCCGAAGCCCTACAGGCCGGCGCTGGTCGGGCGGATACTCGCCGAGAGCCTTAAATCTGCGGCCGAACCTGTGCCCGCGTAACGGCTACTGCTCGAGCGCCCCGCGCGCGAGGAACGCCTCGAGCCAGTGGATGTGGTAGTCGCCGTCGATAATGTCGCTCTCGCCCGCCAAGGCGCGAAATAGAGGCAGCGTGGTCTCGATGCCGTCGACCACGAACTCGTCGAGCGCGCGCTTGAGCCGCATCAGGCATTCGCTGCGGGTCTTGCCGTGGACGATAAGCTTGCCAACGAGCGAATCGTAGAACGGCGGGATCGTATAGCCGTGGTAGACGGCCGAATCGATGCGCACGCCCAAGCCGCCGGGCGGATGATAATGGATGATCTTGCCGGGGGAGGGACGGAATGAGACCGGATTCTCGGCATTGATCCGGCACTCGATGGCATGGCCGTGGAATTTGACGTCGCTCTGCGCCAAAGCGAGGTCGTTGCCGGCGGCGACGCGGATCTGTTCCACGATGAGATCGATGTCGGTGATCATTTCCGTCACCGGATGCTCGACCTGGATGCGGGTGTTCATCTCGATGAAGTTGAACTTGCCGTCCTCGTAGAGGAACTCGACGGTGCCGGCGCCGAGATATTTGATTTCGCCCATGGCTTCGGCGACGGTCTCGCAGATCTGGTCGCGCGCCGCCGCATTGAGCGCGGGCGAGGGGCCCTCTTCCCAGACTTTCTGGTGACGGCGCTGCAGCGAGCAATCGCGCTCGCCGAGATGGATGGCGCGGCCCTTGCCGTCGCCGAGCACCTGGATTTCGATGTGCCGCGGCCGATCGAGGTATTTTTCGAGATAGATCGTGTCGTCGTCGAAGGAGGCCTTAGCCTCGGCGCGCGCGGTCGCCAGCGCCGAATCGAGCTCGATTTCGGCGCGCACCACCTTCATGCCGCGGCCGCCGCCGCCGGCGGCGGCCTTGAGCATGACGGGAAAGCCGATCTCCCGCGCCAATCGATGCGCCTCATCGTCGGAGCCGATGCCGCCTTGCGAGCCCGGCACCGTCGGGATGCCGAGCTCGCGGGCGGCGCGCTTGGCCGCGATCTTGTCGCCCATCAGGCGGATATGCTCGGGGCGCGGGCCGATGAAATGCACATCGTGCTCGGCAAGGATTTCGGCAAAGCGGGCGTTCTCGGCGAGGAAGCCGTACCCGGGATGCACGGCGTCGGCGCCGGTGATCTCGCACGCGGTGAGCAGCGCCGGAATGTTGAGATAGCTGTCCTTCGCCGGCGGCGGACCGATGCAGACGCTCTCATCGGCGAGCCGCACATGCATGGCGTCGGCATCCGCGGTCGAGTGCACTGCCACGGTCGAAATGCCGAGCTCCTTGCACGCCCGCAGCACGCGCAGCGCGATTTCTCCCCGGTTGGCGATCAGGATCTTGTCGAACATTGCGGCGGCTCGGCGCGGCAAACGGCGAGGACGGAACGGCGAATGCGCGGACCGGGCTTCATCTTGCTGTTCGCATTCGCCATTTCGCTAATCGCGTCACTCGATGATCATCAGCGGCTCGCCATATTCCACCGGCCGGCCGTCCTCGACCAGGATCTGGGTTACGGTGCCGGCGCGCGGCGCCGGGATTTGATTCATCGTCTTCATTGCTTCGATGATGATCAAGATGTCGCCGGCCTTTACCTGCGCACCGATCTCGACGAAGGGCCGCGCCCCGGGCGAAGGCCCCAGATAAGCGGTGCCCACCATCGGCGAGGCGACCACGCCCGGATGTTGCGTCGGGTCCATCGGGGCGGCGGCGGCAGCGACCGTCACCGGCGGCGAAACCTGCGAATCGGGCGCCCGCGGCCGTGTCGCCGGCGGACCGGAGTTTCGGGCGACGCGAATCGAGACGCCGTCGCGCTGAAATTCGATCTCGCTGAGACCGGTTTCCTCGAGCAGCTTCGCCAGATCGCGGATCACGTCGTGATCGATCGCGGGCGTCTTCGGCATCGGCGGGCTCCCGGACTTGCGCGCCACGATCAGGCCTTGGCGTCGATCATGGCGGCAAGGCCGGTGATGGCAAGGGCGTAGCCGTTGACGCCGAAGCCGCAAATCACCGCCCGCGCGGCTTTGGAGACGTAGGAATGCTCACGGAACGGCTCGCGGACGTGGATATTGCTGATGTGCACCTCGACCACCGGCGCGGCCAAGGTGAGCAGCGCGTCAAGAATCGCGACCGAGCTGTGCGAATATCCTGCCGGGTTGATCAGCAGTCCGGCGGCATGGTTGGCCCGGGCCTCCTGGATCCAGTCGACGATTTCGCCCTCGTGATTGGATTGCCGGAATTCAACCGTCAGCCCGAGACGCTCGGCCGTAGCGCGGCAGAGCTTCTCGATGTCGGCGAGCGTGGCGCGGCCGTAAATCTCCGGCTCGCGGGTGCCGAGCAAATTGAGATTGGGCCCATTGAGGACGTAGACCGTCTTCGCCATGTCGCGAGATGCACCCGGCTGGGGCCGCGGCGGGCGTCCACCGTGCCGGGTCTGTTTATAGGGAAGGCACCTGCAAAGGGGAAGCGGGCACGCCGCCGCCACGATGAAACCCAAAATCCGCCACCGCTCCCCCGCGACCCGACCACAGAGGCGATTGAGGTTCCCGGCCGGCGGGCGACGTCATTGGGAGAGGTTATTCCATGCGCCGCAGAGCATCCGTGCATCTCGCCGCGTTATTCGTTGCCCC
>Ga0335081_10014930_pt1 | contig 12570 bp, 8 predicted proteins | sample Lox_Sample_35_FD_206713 | JGI IMG/M metagenome (GOLD analysis project Ga0335081, IMG submission 206713) | Soil microbial communities from Loxahatchee National Wildlife Refuge, Florida, United States - Lox_Sample_3.5 | ecosystem: Environmental > Terrestrial > Soil > Wetlands | place: USA: Florida...
CCATGAGGTCTGGCCGTTCCGAAGTCAAGAGAGATTGCACATCTGCATTGTCAAATGCGAGCACTGGTGTAAAAGGCACGTTGCTGTGAACGTTGGCGATAGCGGAAATCTGCCAGCCACCTAATTGGTTTCCGCGTCCAAAAGGCAGCTCGTAAACAACGTTTGCAACGAAATTCTGCCGAATGTCAAATCCGGACCGGCCTCGGTCCCCCTTACGATTGAACGGGTCCTGAGTCGTGGGAGGTTCGTTTACAGCTTCGGCAGAAACATTGCTCGAAGCATCGTCTACTGAATGGGAGAACGTGTAGGATGCCTGCCAGGAAAGATTATGGGCATTACGTTTCGAAACAGACATTTGGAAGGAATTGTAGAAAGACTGGGCATCGGTTAGATCCTCCAACAGAGGTGAAGGCAAGTTCGGATTCAAGCGATGACCGACGGCTGGTTCGAAGGGATTCGCTTCGACTTCGCGTGGAAGGTGGTTGCCCCGCGCACCCAAGTATCCGGCGGTGAGAACAGTTCCCGGCGCAATTTCCCGTTCCAAGTTCAGATTGTATTGCCATGCATATGGGAACTTTGGGTGATAAGTCATCTGAAGAATGTAAAGCGGTTGCGTCAGGAGAGCACTCTGCGGGTTGAGAAAGTTGGGAAACACATACGAACTAAAGCTCTCAAAAGGAGGCAGAAACCGATCGACACCAAACAAGATAAAGGGGATTTGATCGCGAAAAATGCCGGTTCCGCCTCGCAATAAAGTCTTGCCGTCACCGAAGATATTCCATGCAAAGCCAGCTTGGGGTGAAAACAAATCCCGTGGTGTCGCAGCGAATAAGTTGCCGACCGTCGGGCCGGAATCCGTGGCTGGATTACGAATGACCGACATACGCCCCTGTGCCTCGATCGGGTTCGAGTAGAAGTCGTATCGTAAGCCAACATTCACGGACAAACGGGTGGTTGCCTGAAAGAAATCCTGCGCAAACCCAGACACGACGTTCTGGCGGTAATCGCGGTTCGAGTCAGACTTAGATGGATCAACGCCTGCGTACGACAGAGGCAAGGCTTCAAGGAAGAATTCGAGAGCCGGGTTGTTGGAGTGTGCCTGAAACCCAAAGGAACTCAGATCCTGGAATGTATAGATGCCATTCACTCCAAAATCCAACGGGCCATTGGATTGGATCCGTCGAAACTGAGTCCCGAATTTAACGGTGTGGCGATGAATTGTCAATGAAAGCTGGTCCTGAACTTGATAAACCGTCGAAAAATCACCCAACGGAATAACTGCGCTATTGCCCAGCAGACTCATACCTGCAATATCGACGGTCCCGAACGGTTGGCTAGGCACCAAAGAAATTGAAAGCCCCGGATGGGTATTCACGATTGAACTCGATGCGGTGGTGCGATTGATACCGAATCGTAATTCGTTGAGCATTTCCTGTCCGAGATTTCTGCGGTCCTGAACGGTAAAGTACTGATTGCGGGCTTGATGGAGGGCCGGGAATCCTGGGACGTAAGTTCCGGGTGGTGTTCCAATATACGGAACTACAGACGAACTATCATCGATCATGTAACGCCCGAATAGCGAGTGGGAGTTAGAGAAGTTGTGGTCGATACGGATAGTGCCGAGATTCTCGGTAGTGGAGCCCTTATTGGCGCTGATAAGACCCCCGGTTCCGTCTCCATTGTCGGCCCCATTCGTCGGAGGTAGTAGCGCGAGAAACTGCTCTATGCGAGGATCAACCGGGATGGCAATGCACCCACTTGGAGTGGCGTTGTTGCAGGCGCCCGGGTCGGTCGCAGAGGGCAGCAAACCTTGGTGAGCCAGAGCGTCGGGTGCTGTGGCTATTGCTGTCGATGCTTGTACTTCACGGAAACCCTCATAGTTGGCGAAGAAAAAGGTTCGACTATGCACCAACGGCCCTCCGATGCTCGCGCCGAACTGGTTGCGCACGAAAGCTGGAATCGGACTGCTACCCAAATCAAAATAATTCCTGGCGTCGAGCGAAGCGTCTCGGTGAAATTCCCAGAGCGATCCATGGAACTGATTACTTCCTGATTTGGTTACCGCCTCGATGATGCCACCTGCAGTCGTGCCGTATTCCGTATCGAACGTTTGAGTCAAGACGCGGACTTCTGTCAATCCGTTCAAACCGAGGAACAGCCCCGAAGCGCCCGCTGGAGAAAAGCCAAAGACGGGATCATTCGCATCCATACCGTCGATGAGAACATTCGTCCAACTCGGACGCATACCGTCAACTGAGACTTGGCCAGCCGATCCATTCGAGAGCAACGAAGGGGCACTGCTCGGTGTCGGGGCGACTCCCGGTTCGAGAATAACGGTTTTGAACAGATCGCGGCCGTTCAGTGGAAGAACTGTTAGGCTTTGTTCAGTAATCGCGCCGCTGACTGTTGAAGTAGTGGTGTCGATCGCCACGTCCGCGTTGACCGTCACGTCCTGTGGGACAGTGCCGACCCTCAGTGACAGGTTGATCGCGACCGCACTCCCCGAACTGAGGGCAATCCCTTCGAGCATTTGGGTCTGGAATTTCTCCTTCTCTGCGCGAACCCTGTACATTCCCGGTGGCAAGCCCGCCAGATGATACTGACCGTTGGCGTCGGTAAGAGCAGCACGTTTCAATCCGGTATTTATGCTAGAGACCGTGACTTGAGCTTCGGCGATGACGGCGCCTGTCGGATCTGTGACGGTACCGAAAACGGTTGCAAGCTGGGTCTGCGCGCATGCGGCGGCCGAATATACGGCCAACGAGAGAGCCAAGACTATGTACGGCCTATGCGCACGGTTAGAAGAGGGATAAAAGCTACCCAGCATAACTGTTACCGCCTTGTCTGCGTTTCCACAAAACACACTGAGCCCTGCCCCGCTGCTGAAAGGTCACCGCGCCTTCAAATTTTCTGGCAGTCGGGTAGCCCGTTCCCTAGCCAAAATTCATCGATTGGTTTGTGGTAGCACTTTGATGGAGTCTTGCAGTCATTTTCACCAAATCTGCTACCGAGTTGGCCTTCATCTTCTGCATCACCTGGCCTCGGTGCGCTTTGACTGTGCTCTCGGTGATGCCGAGCTCGCCCGCGACCTGTTTGTTTAACAGACCGGAAACGACCAATGCCATGACGTCCCTTTCGCGAGCGGTGAGTGACGCGTAACGGTCCCGAAGCTCCTGTATCTCCGCCTCTTGAGCGAGAGCCAGGCGGCTTCGTTCTAGAGCTTGCCGGATCGCCGTCAACAATACTTCGTCATTGAAGGGCTTTGTCAGGAACTCGACTGCCCCCGCCTTCATGGCACCCACTGTCATTGGAATGTCGCCGTGCCCCGTGACGAAGATGATCGGTAAGTCGGTACGTTCCGCGGCCACGCGCTTTTGTAGTTCGAGGCCATTGAGGCCAGGTAGCGAAATGTCGAGCACGAGACAACTCGGAGTAGACGCCCGCGGGCGGTCGAGGAATTCTTGTGCAGAGGCGAACGTCTCTGGCTGCCAGCCTTGATCTTGGATCAAGGTCTCTAGTGACTCGCGTATCCATGCATCGTCATCAACGATGAACACAATGGGCTTCGCAGTCGCCATTGGTGATGACCCCACTTCATGACCAAGCGTGCTGGTTGAACACATTGTACCCCCAGAACCCGGACACGTTGGCCCTTACTCCCCAGCAAGGGCCGCGTTGATGGCATCAAGTAAAGCGCTGTCGCTGAACGGCTTCTCCAGGAACTTCACAGCCCCTTGTCTGAATGCTTGCTTTCGGATGTCTTCATCCTTTTGAGCAGTTATGAAAATGATGGGAATCGCTTGCCCACGACGTTTCAATTCCTTTTGGAGATCGAGCCCCGACATCCCCGGCATCGCGACATCGAGAATCAGACACCTGGTCTGATCCACATAATCAGACGCGAGAAATTCTTGCCCCGACGAAAAAGCTCGAGCCGCGAAGCCGTACTCCCCGAGCAGTTCGGGTAGTGACTCGCGTAGCATCTCATCATCATCAACTACGGATAGAAGTGGACGTTCGGTCGCGTCGTTTCCCGGAGAAGACTTCATAACAAGACAATGCAGCACTTTGGGAGCGGCGTCTATTCGACTTTAGTACTGTTTTCGCCAGGACTAGGAACGCCGGAGTCAGATCACGCCGCAACACGACCATGCGCCACTTTGCGAGTCGCGTCAATTCGACCTTGGTACTGCTTCAGTCGCGAAGAAGAACGCTGAGGGCTAATCAAGCTGCGTCTGCCTTCATTAGATCAATGCGAACGGGCATGGCCGGACACGCTCCCGGACTGCGGATAAGCGCGTGCAGCGAACCATGATATTAAAAGATTCGTAAGCACCTGAGGCTGGTGTGATGAAATTTGCTTGAGTAATGTCGTGACATCGAAGTAGATGCGGGCGGCGGTGACTTGCCGCTTTACCGGGTCGAATTGATACACCCCGCAGCCGGGCAGCTTCACGGCTGTGCCGGTTGCAGCAGTGCCAGCGAAAGGGCCTTTGTGAGCAGCTTCGAAGCTCCACTCCACGATGACGACGTCTTTTCCGAAGATCATGTTCTTCACGACATGATGGTTTCCAGGAAAGCCGGCGACAAAAGGCCGAACAAACTGGTCTCGGAGGGCTGCTTTGCCATTTATGATCGCGCCCGGAATTTCCAGCGAGATGGTTTCGGAGTAGTAGGACAGAATCAAGTCCTCATCTGTTCCCGACCATGCTTCAAAATACTCCTCGATGAACGCCCGGACGTCACTGTCGGAAGCGATAACAACAGTCATAGCGCCCTCCTGTGCGAGATATCTTAGCCCAAATGTGCTCCGCGATGCACTACGTCGACGACCATGACGAGTCCACTACGCAGCTGCATCCTTGGAGCTGCTTGGACCGCAAGGAATAGAAAAAAAGAACGTGGTTCCGGGGCCGTTATTCGGCTCGGCCCAGAGCCGGCCCTGATGTCTCTCGATGATCGAGCGGCTGACCGACAACCCGATACCCATACCTCCGGCTTTCGTCGTGTAGAAGGCTTCGAAGAGCCTCTCAAAATCTTGAGGATTGACACCACACCCGGCATCTTGCACGCTCAGGCGTACACGATCGACCCCATCTCGCTGGGTTTTAACTAACAGTTGCCGGGGGCGGTCCTCAACACCAACCATCGCGTCGGAAGCGTTGCGCATCAGGTTGAGGGTCACCTGTTGTAGTTGGACACGATCGCCAATGACAGGCGGGAGGTCCTCAGCGAGTTCCGACCGCAGAATCACTCGATCTCTCTGAAGATCGCTCAATGACAATGCAATCACCTCTGTCGTAATCTCGTTTAGATCCAGTGTCTCCAGTGTGAATTCTTTCTTGCTAAATAGGGCACGCAATCGCGTAATCACATCGGAGGCTCGGTTGGCATCGCGAATGGTACGTTGCACGGTTTCGCGCGCACCGTCGACATTCGGAGGATCAGCATTCAACCTCCGAAGAGCAATACTCGCGTTGGTGACGAGACTCGCGAGCGGTTGTTTGATCTCGTGGGCGATGGATGCGGTTAACGTATTCATGGTCGTGACACGCGCCACCCGCGCAAGCTCGGAGCGAGCTCGATCCAGAGCCTCCTCCGTCATCTTGCTTTCTGTTATGTCCTGAAGTGCACCGATGAACAGAGGCCTATCCGCATCTTGCACCATGATACGGGCCATGCCCCGTATGTGTTTCATGACATTTCGGGAGGTCACAATTCGGAATACGAAATCGACATCAGCACCCGTCATGGCGCGCGCGATCATGGCCTCGAACGACGTCAGGTCCTCAGGGTGGATGATCTCCCGAATCCTCTGCACCGTGACCTTGGTTGCGGGGTCGAAGCCGAAGATGCGGAAGGTCTCTTCGGACCAGTTATGCTCGTCTGCTACCAAATCCGTGATGAAGCTGCCCGTTTTGCTCAGCCGCTGGGCTTCGGCGAGACGAAGATAGGCTTGCTCGACCTGCGCCTCCACACGCTTCCGGTCGTCGATGTCGAGACTGGTTCCATACCATCGCATAATATTTCCGCGCTCGTCGCGCAGCGGCACTTTGCGATGAAACATCCAACGATATTGCCCGTCGCCGCGGCGTACTCGGGTTTCGTATTCGAAGTTTTCTCCGCTCGCGACGCACGCGCGCCACTTGTCGAGGATGCCTGGGAGATCATCCGGGTGAATCCGGGCTGTCCAGTTCCAACCCTCTATATCACTGAGAGAACAGCCCATATATTCCAGCCACGGCCGATTAAAGTAATCGAGATATCCATCGGGCCGGGCGGTGTGGATCATGCCAGGAATGGCATCGATCATTAAGCTCAAATCGCGCTGACTCGACTGCAGAGCCTCTTCAGCCCTCTTTCGGTGCTCAATGTCCGTGGTAAGTGCATTCCAGTGCAGAATTTGCCCGTCGGCGTCGCGCACCGGGACCAGGCGGACCTGAAACCAGCGGTATACGCCGTCGAACCTGCGGATTCGATGCTCTGAATCAATTGGCTGGCCCGTCGAGAGCGCGTTTCCAAGAACATCGATAACGTGAGCAAGATCGTCGGGGTGAATAATCTCGCTCATCCTCCACTTCTTTATGTCCTCCAGAGTCTTGCCGAGATACTGCAAAAAAGGTCTATTGAAGATCTCTGGTGTGCCATCCGGAGAAAGGCGGGCAAGAAAGCCCGGCACGTTGTCCAAGAGGGAGCGTGCCTCGAATTCGCTAGCATGCAGAGCCTCTTCAGCCTTTTTGCGATCGTCGATGTCTGTGAGGAGCAGATACCACGCGGCTACCTTACTCTCTGCATCTCGAACTGGAAGACCGCGGACCTGGAACCATCGGTAAATACCATCCGCGCGTCGACAACGATGCTCAACGTCATAGATCTGTCCTGCTTCGATTGATCTTTTGCGCGCCTCAATTACGCCAGGAAGGTCATCCGGATGAACGGCATCGATCAGGGCCCAGTCCTTCAACTCTTCACTTGTTCTACCGAAGTACTCGAGGGTCTGGCGGTTCAGAAACTCAACCTCGCCCATTGCACCCGTTGTTGCCACGAGCCCGGGAATGTTGTCGACGATCTGCTTCCAGGAGAGTTCTCGCGCACGCAGGATTTGCTCCCAATGCTTGCGATCCTCGAAGTCTACGCAGGTTCCGTACCATTTGAGGATGTTGCCCGCTTCGTCCTTCAGTGGATTGGCGCGAATCAGGAACCATCGATACGAACTGTCGAAACGGCGAATCCGCGCCTCCATGTCGACCGGATTTCCCGAAGCCAGACAAGATTGCCAGTCTTCGACAAGTTGTTCACGGTCGTCCGGATGAATCGCTTCCGCCCACCCCCAGCCCTGCGCTTGTTCAGCTGTCATGCCCGCATAATCGAGCCACACCTGATTGAGGAAGTCGCAGTAGCCATCGGGGCGAGTAGTCCATGCGCTGGTAGGGATCGTATTGATCAAAGCGGCAAGATTGCGTTCGCTTGCTCGCCGCCCCTGCTCCGACTGCTTGAGGTCCTCTATATCCGTGCTTGTACCGTACCATCTCACGATCTTGCCCGAGTCATCGCGAAGGGGTTGCGCGCGAATGAGAAACCACCGGTAAACGCCATCATGGCGGCGCAGACGCGCTTCGATTTCGTCTGACTCCCCTGAAACCAACATCTTCCGCCATTTTTCCATCAATGGCGGCAGGTCGTCCGGATGGAAAGCAGCTTGCCAGCCCCAACCATGCGACTCTTCCGGGGAGAGACCCGTGTATTCGTGCCAGCCTTTATTGAGGAACTCGTTAGAACCGTCAGGCAGATTGCACCATGCGAGTGTGGGGATCGTATCGATGATGGCGGCCAGATTGTGCTCGCTCGACTGCAGAACCTGCTCCACACAGGCATTGCTGATAGCGAGTGCGGCCTGATTCGCAAACAGACCTAACCAAGTGAACTCTTGTGGTCCTAGTGAGTGGCGGCTGAAAACAGCGATAACACCAAGCAATTTATCGCGAAAGATGAGGGGATGACCTGCAAAACTGCGAATCTCCTCACGTTTCGCCCACTCTTGTCGCACAATCCAATCGTTTTGAGCGGTGACGTCTTCGATGAGAATCGGATGCCGGCTTGCTGCCACTTGACCGACCTTTCCGACACTGAACGGTATTCGAGCAAAGTACCCCTGCAGGAAACACCAATCTTCACCCGGTGAATTGACGGGAGTTCCAGCGCTTGCGACGAGACAAAGACAATCTGGGGAATCCGACACAGCGTGGGAAGAGCCTGGGAGGTGGACCGATGGCAAAAGCCAAATCCGAGCCAATGCCACACCTGGCTGTGACGCCAATCCCCGAACAATACTATGCAAGACAGAGTCGACACGCTGCTCTGAGGTAACCGTGACTGCTAAGGCGAGCAGAGGTTCTGCCGCAAGTGAGGTCCCCACAAGATCCTCCCTCGATTTGTGTAGCGCCATTGTCCTAGCGAGAGACCGTCGTAATCTCTAGGACTCGGTGCAGCCTTTCCGCAAAAGGCTAGTCCTCGGCGAGAAAATGCGTAACAAATCGGGCCCCTACTGGTCCGAAGAACCGCCCAATAGTTACGAATTATCCACCATTTCGGTATTTTGAGTCACTCTGAACCCTGTGCCCAATACTTCGGTATTGACCTCCAGTTGATCACTCTGACGGTCGTCGCTTGGGTACCAGTACCAAAGTCGTGCCGTACCATCGTCCAATTGTTTTCGTCCGCGCGGTTGTGGTGTTATCGCGTTATTGCATCCGATCTAATCGGGACGCCCCGCAAGAGTTCTTCAGAGGGAAGCCGAGACGGGAGGGACAGTCGATGAGTATCGCTCAACCCGCAATCACGCCTGAATTACCGCCAGCGAGCGTGCTACCTCCAGTGTCATTGAGAAGTCCAGGTGAACGTTCTGAAACTATAGTCGGCGTTGTAGATGGCCCAAGTGTAGGACCGAACATGAGTCGTGCGTCGTGGAAGCTGGAGGACGGCAAAGAAAAAGCGTTTCAGGGCATCGTGGGCAGAAGCGCGGTTCTGCAACGTGCGCTACGGGAAGTCGAGGTTGTGGCTCCCACTGATTCCGGCGTTCTCATTCTCGGAGAAACGGGTACGGGAAAAGAGTTGGTCGCTCGAGCGATCCACAACCTGAGCGCGCGGCGGGATCGACCCCTTATCAAACTGAATTGTGCCGCCATCCCCTCCGGTTTACTGGAAAGCGAGCTTTTTGGCCATGAGAGGGGCGCATTTACCGGCGCCCTTATGCGCAAACCGGGTCGCTTCGAGGTTGCAGACAAGGGCACCCTGTTCCTCGATGAGGTAGGTGATATTCCGCTCGAACTTCAACCTAAATTGCTGCGGGTGCTGCAAGAACACGAATTTGAAAGATTAGGCAGCACGCGCACGCAGCAGGTGGATGTTCGCGTTGTCGCCGCGACCCATCGGGATCTGAAGCAGATGGTCGAAGATGGCGAATTCAGGAGCGACCTCTATTATCGCCTCCATGTTTTCCCATTGCCCGTTCCACCGTTGCGCGAGCGGCGCGAAGACATTGTTCTCTTAGTGCGCCATTTCGTGGACGAGTATGCCCTACGCATGAAACGCCGCATTGAAACCATTCCTCCCCAGGCGATAGAAGCTCTCACAAGTTATTCTTGGCCGGGCAATGTGCGTGAGCTGCAGAACTTTATTGAGCGGTCGGTGATCCTGTCGCCGGCGAATGTCCTGCGCCCGCCTCTTGCAGAGCTGAAAGAGTCTGCTGTCCAAACGCCGAGTTCCGAGCTCAGTACCTTGGAAGAAATGGAGCGTGAGCACGTGCTGCGGGCGATCCGAGCATCCCACTGGGTTCTTGGTGGTCCGAATGGCGCAGCCGCACGGCTAGGTATGAAGCGGACGACCCTGGCCTATCGGATACGCAAACTTAATATTCCGCTGCGCCCTCAATGAATGAAAAGGGCGATCTGCTCCGTGACTGCATATTCGCGAGGGTTTTTCGGGGGATGCTACTACGAAGTGAAGATTTGGAAGGTGAGAGCCGTCGCCGTTTACAGGGAGCGTAAAAATCAGTGCAATCCGAGCCCGAAGGCAAGTAGATGTTCACCAAAGCCATCCAAACTGTATATCTGGCAATAGGATGTTTCACCGTTTGCGCTGCAGTCGGTGCGCAGACTGCTCCGAAAAGCCACGATCAAATCTGGTTGCCAGACACGCCTTCTGGCACAACGCGTTCGACAGTGACCCGGTTTAGTCTCGACCCCACTAAGACATATACGCTTTCCGAATTGGTCGATCTAGCGGAGCAGCACAACCCTGAGACGCGCGTGGCTTGGGAAAGGGCGAAGGCACAGGCCGCTGCCGTAGGCGTCGCCCGCAGCTCTCTTTTTCCGGTACTTGCCGTTAAAGCCGTGGCGGCAAGTGAAAGACAAGACGTACTCTTCAATCAGCAGTGGGCCCAGCAGACCCTCGGAGTGTTTCAATCAACGGTTGCGCTCACTTATACAGTCTTCGATTTTAACGCCCGACTCGACGAGTTCTCACAAGCGAAAGCAATACTGCGGGCACAGGATTTCAGCTTCAACAATACACATCTCCAAGTGATCCATCGCGTGACCGAGGCCTATTACGACGTCCTAAATGCCACAGGTCAACTCGATGCCGCGCAAGCTAACTTACAAAACGCCTCTACAGTACAACAAGATGCCGAAGCCCGGCGGGCAAATGGGCTGGCCACACTACCCGATGTCCTCGAGACCCGTTCAGCCACCGCCCAAGCTAGATATGAACTCGTAAATACACAAGGGAATCGTCTAGTTGCCCTCGGAAATCTCGCAAACGCAATCGGTGCGTACCCCACGTCTGACATTCGCGTACAGGCGATTGATCAGATCCCCCTACCGGGTCCGCTCAACGAAACTGTCGAAGACGCAATAGCCCAAGCTCTTCGCTACCGTCCCGATTTGCTTTCAGCACAGCGGCGGATCGAAGGCGCCAGGGACGCTGTGCGCAAGGCGAAGTCCACTTTCTTACCCACGCTCAGCTTTGCAGGTGATATCGGCCGGGCCCGTGCCTATGGAGAGCAATTGCCGTTGCCGGGCGTCTACGGTAAGGGGGGGATTTGGGATGCGGGTTTCTCTCTCCAGTGGAACCTATTTGAAGGAGGAAAACGCCGCAGTGAGCTGGCCGGAGCTCACGCGGACCAGGATCGAACTGAGGCGGAGTTCGATACGCTCGAAGATGACGCGGAAAACGAAGTCTGGAACGCCTACATTGGTGTAAAGACGGCCTACGAGCAACAGCAGGCCGCAACGGCGTTACTGGAAGCAGCAACGGCTTCGTACAATGCCGCGATCGAATCCTACAAATCTGGCGTTCGAAACCTATTGGACGTCGTGTCCGCTCAACGCGCGCTTGCGGAGGCTCGCTCCGAAGATGTGACAGCCCGCACCCAGCTTCTCCGTCAAACCGCTACTCTTGCCTTCAGCACAGGCGAGCTGCTCAAGATGGCGCGGCGTCCATAAACGGAAGGATTATGTATGTGTGACATGGACAGGAAAGACCGCAGCTCACGCAAAGGGCCTCGGGTTAACTTTGGTTCAGCTTTATTTCTGACCGCGCCATTGTACTTGACCGGCTGTGAGCACTCACCCGATTACAGCATCTTTGGATCCTTTTTCCCGGTCTGGATCTTCTGCTCGGTTGCAGGACTTTTACTTATGGGAGCAGCGCGGGCTGTAATTTTGCGAACGTCAATCGCCGAACATTTAGTCGCTCCTGTGCTCTTGTACTTCAGCATCGCTGTCTTCTTCGCTTGCACGCTCTGGCTGTTGTTCTACAGTTAGGAGGCCACGATGCAGCATGGACAAGCTACGCAGCCCAGCAACGACACGAAGAACAACCCTGTACTTCGCCTGCGCGGTCGCGTCCTGACCGCAGTCTCGGTTCTTCTGGCAGTAGCGAGTCTCGTCGGAGTGTCGTGGGTCACGATCGTGCATCCCCGCACGGACGACGCAGAAATCTTCGCTAACTTTATCGGCATCGCGCCGGTAGTGGCGGGACCGATTCAACGGCTGAATGTTGCCGACAATCAGCATGTAAAACAGGGCGAGTTACTGTTTGAGATAGACGATCGTCCATATAAGTATGCGCTTGACCGTGCAATCTCGGATCAAGCCACGCTCGAAGGCCAGATTGTCGATGAAAGCCGACGGATTCAGGCGGAGGTTCATGCCGTAGCTGCGTCGGGCGCCGGGACCAATAGTGCCCTTGCCAACGTCAACCGGGCGCAATCCGTCATCCGCGAGGCCGAAGCTGACCTCAAGCATTCGCAGGCCACTTTGGATCGAGTTAAGGCGGAGTGGTCCTATGCAGATGATAACCTCCACCGTCTTGAGCCCCTGCTTGTCAAGGAGTTCGTCACGGTTGATCAGGTGGACCAAGCGCGTTCCCTGGCCCGGGCGCGCGAACAGGCCGTGCATGAAGCCGAGTCGCAACTCGCCTTGTCACAGGCACATCTCAACTCAGTGGCCGCCGCCTATGCGCAGGCCCAGGCTGCCGAAGAGCAGAGCACTGCAGAATTTCATCGAT
>Ga0335081_10014931_pt1 | contig 12570 bp, 18 predicted proteins | sample Lox_Sample_35_FD_206713 | JGI IMG/M metagenome (GOLD analysis project Ga0335081, IMG submission 206713) | Soil microbial communities from Loxahatchee National Wildlife Refuge, Florida, United States - Lox_Sample_3.5 | ecosystem: Environmental > Terrestrial > Soil > Wetlands | place: USA...
CTTGGATCGCCGACCACCACCAGAGCGGCGAAGGAAAGATTTTTGCCACCCTTGACGACCTTGGTCACGCGATTAATCGCTACCACCTGATCCTTCAGCTGATACGCTCCTGCATCGAGTTTCTTCGCTACTGTTGCCATTCTGATCTCGTCCCGATTCTTAATGTGTAATCGGGTAATTTGTAATTTCAGCGTTGGCCCAGTTTGCCAAATTACAATTTACTCAATTACCAATTCCTTAAAACTGCAAGCCCGCTTCGCGGGCGGCGTCGGCCAGAGCTTTCACCCGGCCATGATAGATGTACCCTCCGCGGTCAAAGACAACTTTGCTGATTCCCTTGGCCTTGGCCCGCTCCGCGATACTTTTTCCTACTGCTTTGGCCGCAGCGACGTTGCCGCCGGTGCGTTTCTCGCCCTTGCTGCCCTCGGCGGAATTTGCGGATACTAGGGTCGCGCCGTTGAGATCGTCAATCACTTGCACATAAATGTGATTCAACGATCGATATACGTTCAACCGCGGCCGTTCCGCCGTCCCCAGAACCTTCTTACGGATCCGCTCGTGCACAAACCGTCGATTTGTATCTTTCGAAGTTTTCGTTAACATCGCGTTTCGTCCTTGGTCGTTGGTCCTTGGCCGAGCACCTGGGTGCCAACGACCAATGACCGACGACTATTTCGCTCCGGTCTTCCCGACCTTCTTCTTCAGCCGCTCTCCTGCATAGCGAACGCCTTTGTTTTTGTACGGATCAGGCGGACGCAAGCCTCGCATTTCGGCGGCTACCTGGCCAACTTTCTGCCGGTCAATACCCGTGACGGTGATTCGTGTTTGCTTCGGATCTACGGCTACATCAACACCGGTAGGTAGCGGGTATTCAATCGGGTGCGAATAGCCGAGGCTGAACACGACCGTGCCTTTGCCCTTCATTTCCGCGCGATATCCAATGCCGACAATTTCAAGCTCACGGGTCCAGCCTTTGGTCACGCCTTCGACCGCGTTGTTTACCAGCGCGCGCGCCAAGCCGTGAAGGGCGGCCTGCGAATCATCTTGCCGGCTTGCTACCAGGTGGCTGTCCTGTTGCTCCATGCGGATCCCGTTCGGCAATTGCGTCTCCAATTTGCCCTTGGGACCCTGCACAGCGACCGTATTGCCTTCGATCTTTACCGTAACGCCCTTGGGAACTGCGATCGGCTTTTTTCCAATTCGTGACATAAAATTCAGCTCTTAGCTACTACTCCTGGCTACAAGCTACTAGCTACCAAACTTCGCAGAGGACCTCGCCTCCGAGACCTTGTTTGCGCGCCTGCCGCCCCGTCATTACACCACGAGGCGTGGTCAAAATGTTAATGCCGAGGCCGCCAAGAACACGCGGAATCTCGCTGCGGCGAACGTAGACGCGGCAGCCCGGCCGCGACACCCGTGCGACATTCGAAATCGCGGCTTCGTTATTGCTGTACTTCAAGTAAATTCGCAGGAGTTTGTGCCCCTCTTCTTCCACGGGCTTAAAATTCGCGATATAGCCCTCTTCTTTGAGAATGCGGGCAATCTCCGTCTTGAGCTTAGAATTGGGAACATCTACTTTCTGGTGGCGCGCGTTAATCGCGTTACGAATACGCGCCAGCATGTCTGCGACCGGATCGGTCAACCTCATCGTTTAGCTTCTCCTCGTCACCCGTTAGCTCCAGTTTCCCCGGAGAACCTGCCGTGACTTTTTTCCCAACCTCATGGGCCAAAGCCCAACTAATTTTCAAACCTAGGCGGCACGACTGAAGTCGTGCCCTTACCAGGAAGATTTCGAAACACCTGGAATCTCGCCGCGCAAAGCCAAACCGCGGAAACACAAGCGGCAGATTCCGAACTTGCGAATGTATGCGCGCGGGCGTCCGCAAATCTTGCAGCGGTTGTGTCTGCGCGTTGAAAATTTTGGTTTCTTGACGTTTGCCGGTTTTACCTTGCTCTCGGCCGCATCCTTAACTCGTTTTGCTGTGGTTGCCACTAAATTAAGCTCCTGGCTCTTAGCTTTCTGACGTCCCTACGGACTTGGTGTTCTTCCTTGGCTGCACTGGGCTAACGCCCTGTCCTGAATTGCTCCGCCCGTGGGGCTCACCATCCAGAATCGTTAAAACTCGCAAATCAAAATCGACATTCGAATTGTTCTACGCTCTGAACGGCATTCCCAAATGTCGCAACAGTGATCTCGCCTGATCGTCGCTTCCGGCGGTGGTCACAATCGTGACATTCATGCCCTTTAACTTGTCCACCCTTGCATAGTCAATCTCTGGGAAGATTAGCTGATCGTGCAGACCCAGTGTGTAATTGCCTCGCCCATCGAATGACTTCGTCGACACTCCTCGGAAGTCGCGCACGCGAGGCAGCACAATATTCACTAGGCGATCAAAAAACTCGTACATGCGATCGCCTCGCAACGTGACCATGGCTCCAATCGGCTGGCCGGCGCGCACTTTGAAGGCCGCAATCGATTTCTTTGCACGAGTAACCACCGGCTTCTGACCCGTGATTTGGGTAAGTTCGCTCACCGCCGGATCCAGAACCTTGGCATTCTGCGTAGCTTCGCCCACACCCATATTGACCACGATCTTGTGCAGGTGTGGCACGGCCATCGGATTCTTCAGCTCAAATTCTTTGATCAACGTTGGCGCAATTTCCTTGCGAAATCGCTCCTTGAGCCTGGGAGTTTCTTTCGCGCTGTGTCGAGCTGCCTCGGGAGCCCGCTGCTCCTCCTGCGGTGCGCCTTTCTTGTCCTTCTTGTCCTTTGCCATTGCTGAAATACCTTGTTTCTTCCTGCGAGATCTTTCGCTTCGCTCAGAATGATGCCCGCCGGGCTCAGACGCCCAGCGAAACGGCGTCACTTGTCTAATGTCGTTCCGCACTTCTTACACACGCGAACCTTGCGGTCGCCGCGAACTTCGTGGCCGACACGCACCGGGCCGCACGCCGCACAAACAAGTTGGACATTTGAGATCGCAATCCGACTCTCCTGCTCTGCAATGCCACCCTTGATATTCTGCTGCGGATTAGGTCGGACATGTTTTTTTACGACCATGACATGTTCGACGAGAACTTTGGCGTCATCGGGAAATACGCGCAATACGCGTCCTTCCTTACCCTTATCGCGGCCGCTGATGACTTTCACGGTGTCATTGCGGCGAATATCGACTCGTTTATGTGCTGTTGATGCAACTGTCATCTTAAATTCCTTCTGTGACCTGCGGAGCCTTGCTCCGCCAGACAGCCGGGAGCGCTGTCCCTACGCGAATCTCTACAAAACTTCTGGTGCCAGCGAAACAATCTTCAAAAATTTCTTTTCGCGCAGTTCGCGAGCTACCGGACCAAACACGCGAGTTCCGACCGGCTCACCGGCTTCGTTGATCAGAACCGCGGCATTCTGATCGAAGCGTATGTAAGTTCCGTCGCGGCGGCGGTGTTCCTTGCGCGTCCGCACAATTACCGCTTTGACGACTTTTCCTTTTTGCACCTGGCCGTCGGGAGAAGCCTCTTTTACGCTGGCGGTGACCACGTCTCCCAGTCCAGCATTCAACCCCGTAGCTCCACCCAGGGGCAGGATCATCTGCAGCTTGCGGGCGCCGGAATTATCGGCAACCTCGAGCATGCTTCTCATCATCACGGCCATAATTTCATCTCCTGCCAAGACACTTGCGGCGTTACGACGCCTCAGCCACCGGCGCTTCTGGCGCGAGCGCAGCTTTCCTAATGACCTCTTTCAAACGCCAGCGCTTCAATTTCGAAAGCGGGCGGCTTTCTTCGAGCCGGACAAAATCACCGACGTGGGCTTCGTTTTTCTCATCATGCGCGTAAAACTTCTTGGCCTGCGATATCACGCGTCCGTAGAATCCATGACCCTTCTGCCGAACGACTTGCACAACGATGGTCTTCTGCATGCGGCTTGATACCACCATGCCGATTACTTCTTTGCGCCTGCCCGCCGCTTCGGCTTGCGGACTGCTCGTTTCCGCCATTATTTCGTCTCCGCTTTCCCGGCCAGTTCGCGTTCCCGTGCGATAGTCTTTACGCGGGCAATATCTTTGCGCAGCCCGCGAATCTTCTTAAGGCTTTCCGTCTGCCCCATATTCAGCTGAAACTTCAGTTTGAAGAGCTGATCGTTCAGATCGCGCTCCTGATGCCTTAGTTCTTCGTCAGTTAGATTTCGAACTTTCTCGGATTTCATAAAGATCAGTTCTCGGTTCTCAGTGTCCAGTTCTAGTGTGCGAGAGCGTCGCGCTTCACGAAAGTCGTGCGCAGTGGCAGCTTGTGGGATGCCAATCGCATCGCCTCCGAGGCGTCCTGCAATGTGACACCTTCCATTTCAAACAGAATCTTTCCAGGACGAACTACCGCTACCCAATGGTCCGGCGCACCCTTGCCCTTGCCCATACGAGTTTCAGCCGGTTTCTTGGTCACCGGTTTATCCGGGAAGAGGCGAATCTGGATTTTGCCGCCGCGCTTGATAAAGCGGGTCATTGCCACGCGAGCCGCTTCAATCTGGCGATCCGTGATCCATCCTGGCTCCAGAACCTTTAGACCGTAATCCCCAAAGGCAAGCTCGCTGCCGCGCCAAGCCTTCCCGGCCATGCGCCCGCGCTGCTGCTTGCGGTACTTTACTTTTTTTGGCATCAACATAAGCAAATCTCAGTGCAGAATGAAGAAGTCAGAATGCGAAATGTCTAAAACGCTCCCACCTGCTGCTGCGCCTGCTGACCTTCCCGTTTTTTCTGCGGCAAAATCTCGCCGCGATAGATCCAGCACTTTACGCCGATCACTCCGTAGGTGGTTTTAGCCTCAGAGAAGCCGTATTCGATATCAGCGCGCAAAGTGTGCAGCGGCAGTCGACCTTGTAAATACCATTCCGACCGTGCGATTTCATTTCCGTTCAGCCGTCCGCTGACACGAACTTTAATTCCTTTGCATCCGAAACGTAGCGCCGAATCTACAGCTTTCCGCATCGCCCGCCGGAAACCGACGCGCTTTTCCAGTTGTAGTGCAATTGACTCGGACACCAGTTGGGCATCGAGCTCCGGTTTGTGTACTTCCTGAATGTCGATGTAGACCTCGCGGTTGGTGCGCTTCTGCAGCTCCTGCTTCAGCTTGTCGATTTCCGCGCCTTTACGTCCAATAATGATGCCAGGACGCGCAGTTTTGATAATGATGCGCAGCTTGTTACCGGGACGCTCGACCTCAATCGAGCTGACACCCGCCGATTTGAGCTTGTCCTTCAGTTCGTTCTTCAGCTTCACGTCTTCGAGCAGTAACTTGTCATAATCTCGCTCGACAAACCAGCGCGACTTCCAGGGTTTTGTGTAGCCGAGCCGAAATCCGTATGGATGAACTTTTTGACCCATGTTTTCTCCTGCTACTTTGCTGCTGCCTTCTTCTTTCCTGCCGCCTTCTTTTTGGCTGCGGCTTTCTTCGCTGGAACTTTCGTGGCTGCCGGCGGTTCAGTCAGGGTATTCGCCAAGCTGGCGCCGTTCTTGCCCCGTTCTGCTAATTCGATTTCGATATGCGCGATGCGGCGCACGTAGCGATAGGCACGACCCATCGGAGCCGGACGAATCCGCTTCATACGGGGACCATCGTTGGCCACGGCCCGTTTCACGTACAAATTATCGACGTCGACATCGACACCTTTCTCGGTGCTCAGGTAATTGGCATTCTCAACCGCCGAACGAACGAGTTTCTCAACGGTTGGAGCGACCCGTTTCTTTGTAAAAGCCAGGGTGTTGAGCGCATCTTCCACTCGCTTGCCCTTGATCAGATCCAGCACCAAGCGGGCTTTCTGGGGCGAGACGCGCATGAACCGTGCTTGAGCTCGAAATTGCATAGTTAATCCTTAGCTCTTTGGCGCTGCCGGAACTGCTGGAGCAGCCGGAGCTGCCGCTCCGCCACCCGCAGGCACCGGAGCTCCCGGACCACCCGGCACTCCCGCCGGTCGCACAGCCGCTTCCGTGGCTGCCTTCATCGAGTGCGCCTTGAACTGGCGAGTGAAGCTGAACTCCCCCAGCTTGTGTCCCACCATGTTCTCTGTGATGTAAACCGGAATAAATTTCTTGCCATTATGCACAGCAATCGTGTGGCCGACGAATTCCGGAATGATGGTGGAGCGTCGCGACCAGGTACGCAGCACCTTCTTTTCATTGCGCGAGTTCATGGCTTCAATCCGGCCTTGCAAATAGCCATCCACGAACGGTCCTTTTTTGGTTGAACGTGCCATAAAATCAGCTCCTAGCCGCTAGCGCCTGGCTACCGGCTACTTACTACGCCTGCTCACAATGAATGCATCCGTTCGCTTGTTGTTGCGCGTCTTGTAACCACGCGTGGGCTGACCCCAAGGGGTCACAGGATGTCGGCCGCCCGAAGTCTTTCCTTCACCACCACCGTGTGGATGGTCGACCGGATTCATCGAGACGCCGCGATTATGTGGACGCTTTCCCAGCCAGCGAGTGCGCCCGGCCTTGCCGATGGTTACGTTTTCGTGCTCCACATTGCCGACCTGACCAATGGTCGCCAGACAGTCCTGTGCGACCTTTCGGGTCTCACCGGAAGGCAATTTCACCAGTGCATAATCACCTTCTTTGGCAACCAACTGCGCTGCGCCCCCGGCAGAACGCACCATCTGTGCTCCCTTTCCGGGCTTTAATTCAAGGTTGTGGATCGTGGTCCCGGGCGGGATGTTGCGTAGCGGAAGTGCGTTACCAGTCAGGATGTCAGCCTCGGGACCGCTCACAACCTTTTGACCTACCTTCAATCCGTCGGGCTGCAGAATGTAACGCTTCTCGCCATCCGCATAAGCCAGCAATGCGATCCGCGCCGATCGGTTCGGGTCATACTCGATAGAGATCACCGTGGCCGGAATTCCGGTCTTGTCGCGTTTGAAATCGATCAGTCGCAGCTTGCGCTTATGCCCTCCGCCACGAAACCAGCTGGTAATGTCACCCGCATTGCGCCGTCCGCCGGTGCGCTGCTTGGGTTCAGTTAACGGCTTGTACGGTTTCGTGCTACTGATGTCTTCACTGACGAGCGTCGTCCGGTAACGCAACGTCTGGGTTGTCGGTCTGTAGGTTTTAATCGCCATAGAAAGCTCTCAAAATCGTGTCCATCGCTCGTCGTTCGCCGAAATTCACCTTCGACCCACCGCGTCTTCGCGAACGACGCAGGACGAACGGCAAACGACGTCCTTACAAATTCTGCGCGTACTCCGGCATCTTCTCGCCAGATTTCAAGCGCACGTACGCCTTCTTCCAGTCGGGACGGTAGCCGGCAAACTTCCCCCGTCGTCGCTCCTTGCCTGGATAATTCGCAGTGCGCACTGACTGAACCTTCACTTTGAAAATCGTCTGCACGGCTTCTTTGATTTCGGTTTTCGTCGCTTTTGGTGCAACCTGGAACACCAGCGTGTTTTGGTTTTCCTTGATCGCCAAGCCCTTCTCTGTAATTACCGGTCGGCGCAAGGTCTGGTATGCCGATTTCATCAGGCCACCTCCGCTGCTTTCTCGTGCTTGACCCGCCGACGCGGGGTACGAGCGGCCTTCCTTGGCTCACTTTCAGTTTTCTTCGCCTCTCCCTTTTCTTTGGGCAGCGAATTCTTCAACGAAACCTGCAGCCTCTCAATCGCGGGCTGCGTGAAGATAGTGCGGTCATGGCGCAGCAGGTGATAGGGATGAACCTCGTTGCTGGCAATCAATTCGACACCGTCAAGATTGCGTGAACTCAGGATGAGGTTTCGGTTTCCATGCTTGGGCACCTCAACCAGCAACGCACTGCCGTCAATTTTCAATTTGTCGAGCGCTTCTCGGAATGCCTTCGTCTTCACTTCTTTCACATCGAAGGCGTTGACCACGACAAGCTTACCGTCGGCAAACTTTGCCGCGAGGGCCGATCGGAGCGCTCCCAACAGCTTCTTGCGCGGAAAGGCGTAATCATATGAACGCGGCTGTGGTCCGTGTACCGTACCGCCATGACGCCACAATGGCGAACGGATCGATCCGATACGGGCGCGTCCTGTACCTTTTTGCCGCCACAGTTTCTTGCCTGAACCTGAAACCTGCCAACGTGCCTTGGTGGCGTGAGTTCCGGCGCGCTGTGACGCGCGGTAATGTTTGACGGCTTCCCAGAGCAGATCTTCGTTCACGGCGCCGAAAATCTCGTCGGCTAGCTCAATCGTCCCGACTTTGGCTCCGCTCAAATTTTGAATATCAATCGTTGCCATTGCTTTTTCCCAACTGCTCCTGCTAGCTAGCCCTTCTTTGCAGCGCGCTTAGCCGCCTTCAAGGGATCAACCGTAGCCGCGCCGGCAAATCCGCGACGCTCTCTTGGCGGCTTCTTAGCTTTCGTGATCACAAGATATCCACCATTCGGGCCCGGTACGCTGCCTTCCACTACCAGCAGATTGTCTTCTTTATCTACACCGAGCACTCGCAAGTTCCGAACTGTAACTCGCTCGTGACCCATGTGCCCGGACATGCGCATGCCCTTGAACACGCGAGAGGGAAACGCCGAGGAACCAATTGAACCGGTGATTTGGAACATCGATCCATGGGATTTCGGCCCGCCGCCAAAATGATGCCGCTTTACAACGCCCTGAAAGCCACGGCCCTTGCTCACTCCGACCACATCGACGAATTTCTCGCCGTCAAAGATATCGACCAGGACCCGACTGCCAGCCTTGATGCCGTCGCCATCAGCCTGTGCTTTTTCTTCGACCTCGAGAGGAACCTCGCGGACGAACTTCACTGGAGGTAGATTATGTTTCGCCAGATGACCCTTCATCGGCTGGGTCAAGCGCGATTCCTTCACAAACTCCACCAGTCCGATCTGCGCGGCAAGGTAGCCGTCCTTGGTTTGCGTCTTTTGCTGCGTAATAACGCACGGGCCCGCCTGAAGGACGGTCGCGGGATGCACGTCGCCCTTGTCATCAAAGAGCTGCGTCATTCCGACCTTTTTTCCTAAAATTCCGGCGACTTTTGCCATTTCCTACTCCACTGTAGCTCGGGACCGCTGCGGAGCTTCGCTCCGCCCGGACGGGTCAGAGACCCGTCCCCACACAAACTATTTGTGTTCCTTACCAAATGCCTTAATCTCGACATCCACCCCCGCTGGCAGATCGAGCTTCATCAGCGCGTCAACGGTCTGCGGGGTTGGCTCGAGAATATCGAGCAGACGCTTGTGAGTGCGAATTTCAAACTGCTCACGCGACTTTTTGTCGACGTGTGGGGAGCGCAACACGCAATACTTGTTCTTCATCGTGGGCAAAGGGATCGGTCCGGCAATCTGCGCGCCTGTTCTCCGCGCCGTATCCACAATTTCTCCGGTCGACTGATCGAGAATGCGATAGTCATATGCCTTCAACCGGATTCGAATTTTCTCGTGTGCACTCACCTGTCACTCTCCGACGCCTTCCGGCAGTCCGGAAGGAGAGATCTTGCGGCGTGAAACGAGCCGCTCTTCTAACACTGAGAACCGAGAACTGGGTTCCTTATTTGTTTACATTCTGCGGAGCTGCGCTCCGCCTGGACGGGTCAAAGACCCGTCCCTACACATGCATTGCTACTGCACGATCTCGCTGATGGTCCCTGCGCCCACCGTGTGGCCGCCTTCGCGAATGGCAAAGCGCAACCCTTTCTCCATCGCCACCGGCGTGATCAGCTCAATCACCAAACTCACGTTGTCTCCCGGCATCACCATCTCCGTGCCCGCCGGAAGCTCCGCCACTCCCGTCACGTCCGTTGTGCGCAAGTAGAACTGTGGCCGATAGCCCTTGAAGAATGGCGTGTGACGTCCGCCTTCTTCCTTGGTCAGAATGTAGACTTCCGCCTTGAACTTGGTGTGCGGCGTGATCGAACCGGGCTTCGCCAGCACCATGCCGCGCTCGACTTCCTCCTTGCCAATACCGCGCAGCAAGAGGCCGGCGTTGTCACCCGCCATGCCTTCATCGAGCGACTTCTTGAACATTTCCACGCCCGTCACCACCGTCTTTCTGGTCTCGCGGAAGCCGACGATTTCCACTTCCTCGCCCACCTTCACCTTGCCACGCTCGATTCGTCCGGTCACCACCGTGCCGCGGCCGGAGATTGAGAAGATGTCTTCGATCGGCATCAGGAACGGCTTGTCCATTTCCCGCTGTGGCAGCGGAACGTACTCGTCAACCGCCTTCATCAGTTCGTCAATCTGCTTCTCCCACTTGGCTTCGCCATTCAGCGCGCCCAGAGCCGAAAGCCGAACCACCGGAACTTTATCTCCGGGGAACTGATAGCTCTTCAGCAGCTCGCGTACTTCCAGTTCCACCAGATCGAGCAGTTCGGGATCATCCACCGCATCGCACTTGTTGAGCGCCACCACGATATACGGCACTCCGACCTGGCGGGCCAAAAGCACGTGCTCGCGGGTCTGCGGCATTGGACCGTCGGTCGCCGCCACCACCAGAATCGCGCCATCCATCTGCGCCGCGCCGGTGATCATGTTCTTGATATAGTCGGCGTGACCCGGGCAGTCGACGTGCGCATAATGCCGCTTGTCGGTCTCGTACTCGACGTGCGCGGTCGCGATGGTGATACCGCGTGCCTTCTCTTCCGGCGCATTATCAATGCTGTCAAAAGACCGGAACACGATCTTGGGATTGTGCTTCTGCAAAACCTTGGTGATGGCCGCCGTCAGCGTGGTCTTGCCATGGTCAATGTGACCAATCGTGCCCACGTTCACGTGCGGTTTATTGCGTTCAAACTTTTCCTTCGCCATTTTAGCTTCTAGCTCCTAGCTGCTAGCTCAAATCTTGTCATTCCGAACCGCTTTAGCGGTGAGGAATCTGCTTCTTCTGTCGTCCCTACGGGACTTGTTCGTCTTTACTCGGTCACCCGGGGCTTGCGCCCTGGGCTGTATGGTTGCGCCCTTTCGGGGCTGGTTATTTCCCTACTGTTTTGCCCTGCACGCGGGCAATAATTTCTTCCGCTACTGCGCGCGGGGCTTCTTCATATCGCGCAAAATGCATGGAATATGTCGCTCGGCCCTGCGTGCTCGACCGCATGTGCGTCGCATAACCAAACATCTCTGCCAGTGGCACAATCGACTTGATCACTTGCGAGCCCGCACGGTGCTCCATGCCTTCAATCCTGCCGCGACGCGAACTTAAATCGCCCATAATCGCGCCAGCGAAATCTTCCGGCACAACGACTTCAACCGACATGACCGGCTCCAGCAGCACCGGGGAAGCCTTGCGTGCAGCTTCTTTGAACGCCATGGAGCCGGCGATCTTAAACGCCATTTCACTGGAGTCGACCTCGTGGTAGCTGCCGTCGTAAAGCGTCGCTTTGATGTCGACCATCTCGTAGCCGGCGAGAACGCCGCCTTCCATCGCTTCCTTTATGCCCTGATCGATCGGCTTGATGTATTCCTTCGGTACCGACCCGCCGACGATGTCATTTACGAACTCGTATCCCTTACCAGGTTCTTGCGGCTCAAGACGAATCTTCGCGTGGCCATACTGACCGCGACCGCCGGTTTGACGAATGTATTTGCCTTCGGCTTCGGACGGTTTGCGAATCGTTTCGCGATAAGCCACCTGTGGCTTTCCGACGTTCGCTTCAACAGAAAACTCACGCATCATGCGGTCAATGATGATTTCCAGATGCAACTCACCCATGCCGCTGATGATGGTTTGTCCGCTGTCGGGATCGGTATGAACTTTAAAGGTGGGATCTTCCTGGGCCAGTTTGGCGAGCGCCATACCCATTTTTTCCTGATCGCCTTTGGTCTTGGGCTCGACGGCAACGTCTATCACCGGCGCAGGGAACTCAATCGATTCCAACAGAATCGGGTGCTGCTCGTCACAGATTGTATCGCCGGTGCTGACATTCTTCAGGCCGACACAAGCGCAAATATCGCCGGCATAAATCTCACTGATTTCTTCCCGCTTGTTCGCATGCATCTTCAACAAGCGGCCAATGCGCTCGCTGCGCTGCTTGCGCATGTTGAAAACCGAATCGCCGGTCTTGAGCTGCCCAGAATAAATCCGGATAAACACCAGCTGGCCCACAAACGGATCAGTCATGATCTTGAAGGCCAGGGCAGAGAAGGGCTCATTGTCGTCGGCTTTGCGCTCGACCGGCTGATTTGTATTCGGATCAATGCCTTTCACCGGCGGAATGTCGGTGGGGGAGGGAAGGAAATCAACCACTGCGTCCAGCAGTGGTTGCACACCTTTGTTCTTGAAAGCAGTTCCGCAAATGACCGGGAACACCTTCAACGCAATCGTGGACTTACGCAGGGACTTCTTTAGTTCCTCGGGCGTGATTGCCTCGCCTTCCATGTATTTATGCAGAAGGTCGTCGTCGTTCTCAACAACGGTTTCGACCATCTGATTATGAAAAGCGTTGGCCTTCTTCTTCAGTTCTTCGGGAATCTCTTCGATCTCAAACTCTGCGCCGAGCGTCTCATCTTTCCAGATGATCGCCTTCATCGCAAACAGGTCGATGACGCCCTTGAACTTGTCTTCTTGTCCGATGGGAAGCTGAATGGCTACAGGGCGGGCGTTTAGGCGCTTGCGGA
>Ga0335081_10014933_pt1 | contig 12569 bp, 11 predicted proteins | sample Lox_Sample_35_FD_206713 | JGI IMG/M metagenome (GOLD analysis project Ga0335081, IMG submission 206713) | Soil microbial communities from Loxahatchee National Wildlife Refuge, Florida, United States - Lox_Sample_3.5 | ecosystem: Environmental > Terrestrial > Soil > Wetlands | place: USA...
CCGCGGCGGCCAGCATCGCGATCACCCGGTCGGCCGCCGCGGGCGAGATGCCGTACGCTCGCGCGGCGTCGATCACGGTGTCGCGGTCGCGGCTCCCGTCGAGCAGGCTGATCACGGCCGCGGCCTGGCCCAGCCCGCTGAGCGCGGCCGCCCGCCGCGGATCCACGCCGAACTGCAGCGTGTCAGGGTCCCGCCACACCGGCAGCAGCCCGGGCTTCAATGCTGGTCTCACGCCGACATGCTGACATCGCCCAGTGACATTCCGCTTCCGACGAACAGCCCGCCGGTCCTTACCGAGTGCTCTGCGACGGCACCGATGCCAGCACCAGGGTGGTCAGCAGCGCGCCCAGCGGCAGCAGCGGCACGACGTCGGCCGCGGTCGCCACCAGCAGCCCGCACAGCCCGGCTCCGGCCGCCAATCCGATCAGCACGCCGAACCGCCGTACCCCGTGCGGGGTCTCCTTCCCCGGGCTGACCAGCGAGCTGACCAGCCCGGTCAGCGTGCCGGTGAGGAACGTGGTGGACACCTGGCTGAGCCCCATCTCGTTGACCGCCGACGACTGCACGCCCATGGCGGAGGCGGTGACCGCGAGCAGGCAGAACTGCGCCCACCCGGCCGGGCGGGCGCCGGTGATCTCCCAGCCGACGGTGAGCCCGGCCAGCAGGATGAGCTCGCCGAACAGCGCCCAGTTCACGTGGTCGGGCAGCACGCTGGCCCGCGCCTCACCCGAAGCGTCACCGGAAGCAGAACCGGAAGCCTTGAAGCCGTGCGCGATCCAGGTGCCCCCGGCTACCCCCACGATGTAGCCGCCGATCGAGACCGCGGTGTGGCTGGCCAGCTCCAGCGACCGCTGCGCTATGGACAGGCCCCACAGCACGATGTTGCCGGTCATGACGCTGGTGAAGACGCCGCCCAGCCGGGTGAAGCTGGCCACGTCCGTGGCGCCGGAACTGAACGTGAGCGATATCGCGATCAGCGTCAGGATCTGCTGTCTTGGCCTGGTGTTCACCCTTAAGGTTCTACACGGACGGCGCGCGCCCACGGCGGCGCGTCGGGAGCGCGGTCGCCGAGCAGCCCGACCACGACCCGCATGCCCTTGGGCGGGCCCGCGGGCCACGGCGTGTACCCGTCGGTGAGCACGACGGTGACGGCGGGCCTGGGCCGCAGCGCCGCCGCCGCGTCGATGCCCGCGCCCATGTTGGTCCCGCCGCCGCCGACCAGCTGCACCTGGCGTGCCGAGTTGACCCGCTGGGCGGGCGCGACCGCGGTGTCGCAGGCCAGCACGCGGACCTGGCGGGCCAGCCCGAGGGCCCGCAGCAGGCCCTCCACCTCGGCCAGGACCATGGCCAGCAGGTCGTCGGTCATGCTGCCCGAGGTGTCGCAGACCACGGCCACCTCGGGCACCGGGCGGCGCAGCGCCGGGAGCACTACCGGCCCGGTGACGGCGGACCGGCGCGACGGCCGCCGGTAGGAGTAGTCGACCGCGCCGGAGACCTCGGCGACGGCGCGGCGCAGTTCGGCCGCGAGCAGGGCCCGCCAGTTGACCTTCGGGGCCAGGACCTCCCGCGCCCAGCGCAGCAGCCCGGCCGGCACCGTCCCGGGCTGCTTGGCGTGCGCCATCACGTCCTGCGCCACCTGCCGCCGCAGCAGGTCCGCCTGCCAGCTGGGCAGTCCCCCCGCATCCTGCCCGGGCCGGGGCATCCCGTCCGCGCCGCTTCCGCAGTCGAGCCAGCTTCCCGCCGTTTCCCCCGATTCCGATGGGACCGAACCAATCCGCTCTCCCCCCTCCCGTCCGCTCTCCGCCTGCCTGGCCCGGCGCAGCCCGTCGAAGTACTGCTCGGCCAGCAGGCCGTCTTCGGCGCGCAGGTCGCGGGGGAGCACCGGCCGGCCCGGCAGGTCGAGCCCGGCGGGCACCAGGTCGTCGTTGATCTCGGCGTCGGCGGCCCGCACCCACAGCCGGGCCTCGTCCGGCCGGACGCCTACTCCCTGGGCCCGCTCGCCGTGGGTCCGCAGCAGGTGGCAGACGTGGTGGATCAGGACGCTGCCCAGCTGCGCCGCGGTCCAGGCCGCGGTCAGCTCCGGGTCGGCGCGCATCCGCCAGCTCTCGTCCACCGACACGGTGCCGCTGCCCGCCTCCGGGATCACCTGGGCGCCGAACACCCCGGTGGCCAGGTACGGGAACCGGGTGGCGGCCCACAGCCTGGCCGCGGCCAGGCCCTCGAGGCCGCGCTCGCCGGTCACGACGACAGCAGTCCCGCGTCCCGCAGCACCGGGGCGAACAGGTGGATCTCCGCGGGCAGCGCCGCCCCGTCCGGGCGGCACCTGGCCAGCACGCGCGCGGCCACGGCGGCCACGTCGGGCGCGGCGTCGGCGGCCAGGCCGAGGACCTGCCAGCCTGCCGTCCAGCGCTCCGGGGTCGGGTCCGCGGCCACCGCGGCCGCGATGGCGGCCAGCGCCGCGTAGGCCCGGTCGCCTCGTTCGGGCAGCCGGAACGAGGCCGGGTCCGCGAGCACCTCCTCCGGGTCGGGCAGGTCCATCTCGACCAGCCAGGCCAGGAACTCCACGCCCGCCCCGTCGCCGACCGCGCCCCTGATCAGCGCGGAACGGGCCTCGTCCCCGGTGCCGGAAGTGCCCGCGGCGGCCATCAGGCGGGCCGCCATCTCCCAGGTCCGCGGCGAGGGCCAGCCGCGCCCGGCTGACGCCGCGTCGGACGGCGGCGCGCAGGCCAGCGCGGGCCGGACATGCAGGAACGCGGCGACCAGGCCGCGGGACAAGATCTCCTCGGCCTGCCATCCGTCGGGCAGTACCGGCACCACGGGTGCGGCCCAGCCGCCCGCGAGCCCGTCCGCCACCGATCGCGGGTCGGTCTGCCAGGCCAGGTGGCAGAGCCGGTTGGCCAGCGGCGCGGACAGGTCCCAGCCGTCGGCGGCCTGCTCCGGCGGGTTGGCCGCGGCCACCACGGCCACCGCGTCGGGCAGCGTGAGGTCGCCCACGGCCCGCTCGAGCACCACCCGGAGCAGGGCGGCCTGGACGGCGGGCGGCGCGGTGGAAAGCTCGTCGAGGAACAGCAGGCCCTGCCCGGCCTCGGCGAGCCGCCGGGCCCAGGCCGGGGGAGCGAACCGGACCTCGTCGCCGACCACGATGGGCAGCCCGGCGAAGTCGGACGGCTCCCGGATCGAGGCGATCACCGTCTCGCAGGGCAGCCCCATGGCCCCGGCCATCGCGCGGATCGCCGAGGTCTTGCCGGTGCCGGGCGCCCCCCACAGCAGCACCGGCACCCGGGCCGCCACCGCGACGCCGAGCGCCTCCACCGCCGGATTGCTCGCGCTCATATCTCCCAGTGTGGCGCATCCGCGGGTCCGGGCCGGACGTCCAGGCCGCCGCTGACCGGGCCCGGCGCTCTGCCGTGCACCTCCAGCGGCACCGGTTCGGTGCCCGGGCCGCGCAGGGCCAGCACCCGCGCGTCGGGCCAGCCGCCTCGCTGCACCGCGACGACGAGGTGCCGGCCGGCCAGGGCCAGCCCGGCCGCCCACACCCGGCCCAGCCAGCCGGCCGGCAGGCTGACCTGCAGCCGCCGCTGCCCGCCCTGCCCGGTCAGCTCGACCGAACCCCACCCAGGCCCGCGGTGCAGCGACACCACGACCTGGTCCGGGTCGATGCCGATCCACTCCTCGGCCGCCAGCGCCACCCGGGCGCTGATCGCGGCAACCAGCGGGGGCCTGACCCCGGCCAGCTGGTCGTCCGGCGGGCTGGCGTGCGCCTCGGCCACCTGCCCGATCAGCCTGACCTGGAATCCGTACCCCAGCGCCAGCAGCGACAGCATGTCGTTCCGGCGCTGCGTGGTCCGCGCCATCTCCTGCTCCATCCGCTGGCGCTGGGCCTGCACCCGGGCCGACGTCGGGATGGACGGGCTCGCCAGCCGTATCGGCGCGACCCGCGGCGGCCCGTACGATCCCGGGCCGCGCGCGCCGACCTGCGCCGCCGCGTCGACGTCGTCCCAGCTCAGAGCGATCTCGTCGGCCGGACCGCGGGGGCCGATGGCCAGCACGGACAGATCGGCGGCGTGCCGCCCCCAGGCCTGCGCCACCTCGACGCACCGGGCCTTGTCCCCGCCGAGGGCGGCGAGTACCAGCTCGCCCTCGGGGTCGGGATGGCTGAGCAGCCGCAGCGCTCCCGCTTCCCAGCGGACGATATGCCGGCCGTCGCCGCACGGTACGTGAGCCTCGCACGGGGGCAGGCAGGCGAACCAGGGTTCGTTCGGGATATCGGTCATGTCGGGCACCCCCAGCGGAGCGGCAGCCTGGCGCGGACCTCGGCCGACCGGCCGCCGGCCAGCACCTCGATCGAGTCTGCGGACTCCGGGAGCGGCGGCACCAGCCGCAGCCGGACCACGCATTCGGTGTCGGCCCGGTGCCGGCCGGCCGTGCGGGCGGCGTGCCACCGGCCGCCGCTGTCCCGCAGCCACAGCGACAGCGGGAAATCCAGGTCGACGCCGAGCGGCCCGGGCTGGCCTTCCGCCGTCATGCCCCGGGCCAGCACGTGCAGCGACGAACATCCCTCGGTGTTGTCCAGGCCGAGCAGCGCCAGCCGGATCCCGTCCAGCTCGGGCAGCGCGGCGGCCACCGCCGCGTAGCCGTCGCGTACCGGGGCCATGCCCGGTTTCCTGCGCTGATAGTGGGCCAGCAGGCTGAGCCAGCGTTCGGGCAGGTCCGGTGCGGGCGCCGCGGCGATGCCGTGCCCGCCGAAGCCCATGCTGGCGCACAGCGCGGCGAGCCGGGCGGGGACCGGGCTGAGCGGTGACAGGACGTCGGCGGCCTCGAGCGCGGCGACGATCTGGCCGAGCCCGGCCGTCATGGCCGGCAGCGGGCCCGGTGACGCCATGGCCCGCTGCCGCCGCCAGTCGCGCCAGGACTCGGGCGCCGTGGTGAGCAGCCGGTCCGCGAGCATGGTCAGCAGATGCTCGCCGGGGCTGAGGCGGGCCTCGGTGACCTCCGGCTCGTCACCCGCGTCCGGCGCCTGCCGCTCCAGGCGGACGCGCACCGCCGGGCCGGGCGGCGCGGCGATGTCGAGCCAGCGGATGTCCTGCGGCGGCGGTGGCCAGACGCTCATCACGTGCGCCCACCCGGGGCCGCCGCCTGGCACCAGGGCCAGGTCGTACCGGGCCCCGCGGTCGTCGGTGACGGTGAGCCACTCCAGGGAGATCGAATCGGGATCCAGCATCCCCAGCCGGGCCAGCGCGCGGTTCGGCCACGCCGCGATGAACCGCGCGCCCGAACCGGTCTGCGCGAACGACACCAGGTACAGCTCGCCGCTGACGCTCTCTTGGCGGAACGGGAGGCTCAGCCCGACCGGGACAAACCGGTCCGGGGTCTCCGGGTTGGCCAGATCCTCCGCTTCCGCCGCTTCCGCTGCTTCGCGCCAGCCCCACACCAGCCCGCTCGCCCTGGCCAGCGGCGCGGAGCGGGCCGGATGGAGCCGCGCGGCCCACCGCCCTACCGCCGCCGACGACAGCACCCCCGCCACCGCCGACGACGGTACGGCCAGGGGTGCCCCCCCGCGCGGTTCCCGGCCGGCGGCCTGATCCTGCTGCCGCACGTTCACGGCCAGGTCGAAGTCGGCCACGATGTCCTCGAGGGTCTCGATGCCGAGAGCTCCGACCGCGGTCAGGGCGTGTCCCACCGCCATCATGCGGGTCCGGCCGTCGGCCGGGCCCTCCGCCCAAGCCGATCCCGGGACAGCCGCCAGCGAGCCGCGTATCAAGGCCTCGGCCAGCAGCCGCAGGTAGGTTTCCGCGCCCTCGCGGTTCATGTCCTAAGTCTCCGGCATTCCCGGACCCAGAGTCTCCGGCATCCCCCGGCCCAGAGTCTCCGGCCTTCCCCGGCCCAGAGTCTCCGGCCTTCCCCGGCCCAGAGTCTCCGGCCTTCCCCGGCCCAGAGTCTCCGGCCTTCCCGGGCCCAGCCGGGCACCCGACGATGGCCCGGACCCGGTCCGCGGCCCCGGTCACCGTCACCTCGATTCCGCTCGGCGGGCCGGCCAGCGGCGGGATCAGCCGCAGCCGGAACGCGGCCACGCCGCGGGACAGCGTGCTCGGTTCCCGGGCCGTGGCCACATGCCAGTTTCCCGCGCTGTCCCGCAGCCACCAGGAGAACCCGGTGTCCCGGTCGTCCGGCCGCCAGCCCGGCCGGTCGCGCCAGCCTGCCCTCTCGGGCAGGCCGCTGGCCACCACGTGCAGGTAGCTGTTCTCCGCGGTCGAGGCCAGGCCGGCCAGCGCGAACCGGGTGCCGTCGACGTCCGGCAGGACGGCGCCGAGCGAGCAGACCATCTCGCAGCCCGGAGCGGCCGGCCCCAGGCCGCCGTCGCGGCGGCTGGCCATGGCCTGACGCCGGCCCTGGCTGACCGCGCTGGCCCACGGAACGGGGATCCGGGCGGCGGCCGGCCCGGCGATGCCATGTCCCGGCAGGCCGAGCCGCTCGCAGAGGGCGGCCAGCTGGCCGGGTATCGCGCTGTCCGCGGCCAGGGCGCCGGCGTCGGTGAGTATCCGCACCGTCTCGCCCAGGCGCAGATCCGCCACCGAAGCCGCCACGTCCCAGGCCCGCGCCATGATGCGGTCGGCCTGCCTGGCGAGCCAGCGTTCGGCCGGTGCGGCGGTGACCGGCCCAGAGCTGGCCGCCCCGGAGCTGGCCGCCCCGGAGCTGGCCGCCCCGGAGCTGGCCGCCCCGGAGCTGGCCGCCCCGGCCGGGGCGGTCGTACCGGCCTGCGGCCGGAGCCGCAGCCGGACGAGCCGGTGCGCTCCGTCGGCGATCAGGTCGAGCCATCCGGCGTCCGGCTGAAGCGGGGGAGAGAGCCGGACGACGCCGTGCCACGCGGCGGTTCCGCCGTCACCGTCGAAGCCGACCGAATAACGGCCGCCCTGGTCGTCGGTCGCCCAGAGCTGGTCGTAGGGAAGATGCTGCGGTCCGGCCCCGGTGATCTCCAGGTCGGTGCTTGATCCGTCGGCCGGCCAGTGCATCCGCATCGCCGTCGTGAGCACCGTGTCGGCCGGCGTGCTCACCAGCGTCATCAGGTGCAGGACCGACGGGGCGCGATCGCTGGCTATCCGGACGGCCTGCCCGAGGGGCACGACACGCATGGGCTGGGCGGCGGGCTGGGGCTGTGACGGCCCGTCGCCGGACGTGTCGGTCCGGTCGAGCCGGCGCATGATCCGCGGGCTGTCCAGGTCGGACCGGATCGCCAGGGCCTCCTCGAGTTCCGCCGCGATGAGGGCGGCGTCCTGGTCCTCGAGCGCGCCGGCCGCGGTCAGGATGTCGCCGGCCCACCGGAGTTCCTGCACGCTGTCCTGGATGACCCGGTACGGTACGCGAGCCGCCCTGAGGCCGCCGGAAGGGGGCACGTCCAGGTCCGGTCCGGGTGCTCGCTGCGCCGCCCGCAACTGCGCCTCGGCCAGCAGCCGCAGGTAGGTTTCCGCCCGTTCGTCGCCCACGGGTCAAGCCTGCACCCGCCGGGAGCCCGCGGGCCAAGCCTGCCCCCGCCGGGAGCCCGCGGGTCAAGCCTGCCCCCGCCGGGAGCCCGCGGGTCAAGCCCGCCCCCGCCGGGACGCGCCGCGTCCCGGCTCGCTCGGCCGTGTCCTGCCGGGGGTCGCTGGCTTCGGGGCTTAGCTGGCCTAGGCCGAGGTAGCGGCGGGCTCCGGCTGGGCCGGCTCGGATCCCGTAGCCCCCCTAGGCTCGGCGCCTGTCCAGCAGCGGACGATGTCCCGCATGGAGAGCAGCCCGGCCACGTCGTGGCCTTCGACCACCACGAGGTGCCGGAACCCGCCCCGGATCATCGCCGCGGCGGCTTCTTCCAGGGTCCAGTCAGGGGAGGCGTAGGTGAGGTCCTCGGTGCGGTGCTGTGCGGCCAGTTCGGCGTCCGGGTCCTCGCCCGCGGCCACCGAGTCGAGGATGTCGCGTTCGGTCAGGATCCCGACGCCGGCGTGCTCCGGGTCGATCACCACGGCGGCGCCGATGCGGCGCGCCGACATCATGCGAGCCGCCTGCCGCAGCGTGTGCGCTGGCCCGATGGTAAGGACTAGGTGGGACATGCCGTCTCGTACCTTCACGAGTAACACCCCCTGGTTCCGACGCTTGTGCATTTGTGACGTCCCACCAGCATCGGTTAATTCACCCCGGAGGGCAAGACCGGAAATCGCTCCGTTGTGCGAGTTATTCACAGGTGAGAATGGCCGAGCTGGGCCAGCACCTCGTCGTGCAGGTGGCCGTTGGTACACACCACGCTGCCGCCGTCCGGGGTGGCCTCGCCTTCGAGCGAGGTGAACCGCCCGCCGGCCTCGGTGACGATGATCTGCAGCGCGGCCAGGTCCCACAGGTTCACCTCGGGTTCGGCCGAGATGTCGCAGGCGCCCTCCGCGACCAGCATGTGCGACCAGAAGTCGCCGAACGCCCGGGTCCGCCACACCGACCTGGTCAGGCCGATGAAGTTGTCGAGCAGGCCACGCTCGGTCCAGCCGCCGAGGCTGGAGTAGGACATGGACGCGTCGCCCAGCTTGGTCACCCCGGACACCCGGCACGGCGAGGCCTTGGTCAGGCTGCGCCCGGTCCAGGCGCCACCGCCGAGGGCGCCCCACCAGCGGCGGCCCAGGGCGGGCGCGGACACCACCCCGACCACCACGTCCGGGCCGTCCATCAGGCCGATCAGCGTGGCCCAGACCGGGACGCCGCGCACATAGTTCTTCGTTCCGTCGATGGGGTCGATGACCCAGCACCGCGGTCCCACGCCGGTCCGGCCGGTTTCCTCGCCGAGTACCGCGTCGCGCGGACGGGACCTGCGCAGCACGTTGCGCAGCGAATCCTCGGCCGCCTGGTCGGCGTCGGACACCGGCGTGAGATCGGGCTTGGTCTCGACCCGGAGGTCGAGCGCCCGGAACCGCCGGGTCGTGATGTCGTCGGCGTTGTCTGCGAGGACGTGCGCGAAGCGCAGGTCATCGTCATAGCGTGCCACCCGCGAAACGGTACCGCCTGGGGTATCTCGGTGGCCAGAGCCGCCGCGCCCGCATCATACTGGCGAAGTGGGTGACAATGCCGCTGGCCTCCTCGCTGACCCGCCGGATCAACTGCGGGCGTTCATCCGCGACGGCCGGATCAGCGCGGTCCCGGCCAAGCGCGCCCGCCGCCTGCTGCTGCTTGACCAGGTGGCTCAGGCCTTCGAGCCCGGCCGCAAATACTCAGAGGCCGCGGTCGACGAGGTCCTCAAGACGGTCTTCGACGACCATTGCACCCTGCGCCGCTTCCTGGTCGACGAGGCGTTCATGTCCCGGAACACCGCCGGCCTCTACTGGCGGGCCGGCGGCACCGTCAGCTAGTGACATTCGGCAATTCCCCGCGGACCGCACGCCGGCTCCTCTAGTGTCACGCCTGTTAGGTGGTGAGCGGGAGCTACATGGGCCTAAGCGATCCCTGGATGCCAGCAGCCAGACCAGGCGACAGCCTGCCCTCCTCCGCTGCGTTCCGCAAGACGGCCGCCTGACATGCCCCCCGCCCGCCACATCCGTCACCCACGCCGGGCCAGGTACCTGCTGGGCGGCCTGCTCGCCCTGCCCCTCTTGGTGGCCTTGGGCTTTTACCTGACCCGCGGTCCTGGCCCTGCCGCTGCCTCCGCGCCGGACCTGGTGACCGCCGGACCGACCTCGGCCACCTGCGACCCGGCCGCCACCGGGTCCGCGGGATCCTCGGGTTCCCCGGGGTTCCAGGCCTCCGCCGGGACCGCGGCCTCGGCCGGGTCCTGTGCCGGGCGCCCCTTCCGCGCCGCCGCCGCCAGCGTGCCGCCGTCCTCGCCGTCCTCGCCGTCCTCGCCAGGCGCCCGCCCGTCGGCCGCCCGCCAGAGTCGGCCCGCGACCTCACCGACGCCGACGGCATCGGCGTCGTCCCGCCCCGCATCGCCGCTCGCCGCCTCCGCGGCCAGTTCAGTCGGCGCCTCGTCCGGCAGCCCGGCCGCTCAGGTTCTCGCGCGCATCAACCAGGCGCGTTCGGCGGCCGGCCTGCCGCCGCTGACGATCACGGCTGGCCTGGACCGCAGCGCCTCGGCTCACAACTCGACGATGGCCGCCGGCTGCGGCCTCTCGCACCAGTGCCCCGGCGAACCCGACCTCGGCGCCCGGGAGACCGCCGCCGGGGTGACCTGGTCGGCGTGCGGGGAGAACATCGGCGAGGGCGGCCCGGTCGCGGACACCACCGCGGCCATCGCCCAGATGGCGGTCCGCCTCACCCAGGACATGCTCAACGAGAAGCCGCCCGACGATGGTCACCGGCGGAACATCCTCAGCGGCTCCTTCACCCACATCGGCATCGCCGTCCACCGGGACTCCTCCGGCACCGTCTGGCTCACCCAGGATTTCTCGAACTAGCCCGACCACGCCTCAGCCGAGGCACTCTCCTCACCACGGCCCCATGCCACATCCCCACGCCATTTGGTCCCACACCCCCCGCCTCCCTACGCCGTAGCTCCCCACGCCACTGCCCTGCGACTCTCCGCCTCCCCGCGACGCCTCCCCGCGACGCCGCGCCGGCCCGGCCATCCCGCGCGAGCCGCCCCTCAAGGCACCCCGCCAGTCACGTACGCCCCCTCTGACCCGCAGATCACAAAAGATCTTGGAGTTTTTGGCCTCAGTGGAGGATTTGGTACTCCCTGGGGTACCAAATCCTCCACTGGGGCCGAATCCTCCACGCTGAATTTAAGATCATCGCACAGGTGAGCGAATTACGACCACTGATGTGATCAGTGGTACGTACGTGATAAGTGATACCTAACTGAGCGCCGCCATCGCAGGTCCAGCCGCCGCGAGCCCGCGACCCGCGTCGCAAACCGAGTCCGGCCGCCGTAAGCCCCAAAACCGCCGCGGGCCGAATACCGCCGCGGGCCGAATACCGCCGCGGGCCGAATACCGCCGCGGGCCGAATACCGCCGCGGGCCGACAACCGCCGTAAAACCCTGGCGAGCTAATCCGGGCTGGTGCCCTGGAGGCTGCGCAGCAGGCGGCGCAGCGAGTCCAGGCGCGCCTCGGCGTGATGCTCCCGGGCCCACGAATCCAGCGCGCAGCCGGCCGAGAGGTGATCACAGCCGGGCGGACACAAGGCAGTACCCTCCGCCAGGTCCCCGAACGCCTCCACGACGCGCTCCGCGCTCACGTGGCCCAGCCCAAACCCCCGCAGGCCCGGAGTGTCGATCAGCCATCCCGAGCCCAGCGGCAGCGCCACCGCGGACGACGAGACGTGCCGCCCCCGCCCGGTCACCGGGTTGACCGTGCCGACGGACCGGGCAGCCTCCGGCACCAGCGTGTTCACCAGCGTGGACTTCCCCACGCCGGACTGCCCGATGAGCACGCTGATCCGGCCGTCCAGCACGTTCCGGACCCGGGCCATGGTGCGCGCGGGCAGCGGCCGCCTGGTGGTCAGCATCGGCAGCCCGAGCGGCCGGTAGACCGCGCGCACGCGACGCGGCGACGCGAGATCCGCCTTGGTCAGCAGGAGCAGCGGGTCCAGTCCGGCGTCGTACGCGGCGACCAGGCAGCGGTCCACGAAGCGGAGCCGGGGCGGCGGCGAGGCCAGCGCGCAGACGATCACCATCTGGTCGGCGTTGGCCACGATGATCCGCTCGGCCGGGTCGGTGTCGTCGGCGGATCGCCGCAGCGCGCTGGTCCGCGGCTCGACCCGGACGATCCGGGCCAGCGTCCCCTCGGCGCCCGAGGTCTCGCCCGCCAGCGCGACCCGGTCGCCGACCGCCACCGAGCCCTTGCCGAGCTCGCGCGCCTTCATGGCCACGATCAGCCTGCCGTCGGCCATGCACCCGTACCGCCCGCGGTCCACGCTGGTCACGAAGCCCTCGACCGCCTCGGGATGAGCCGGGCGCCGCCGGGTGCGCGGCCGGGAGCCGCGGCCGGGGCGGACCCGGACGTCGTCCTCGTCGAGCCGCGCGTAGCCGGGCTGCGGGCTCATGGCGGCGTCAGGACCGGGGTCCCAGCATCGACGCCCAGACTTCCGTGAACGACGGGAAGGTCTTGGCCACGGTGTCCGCCCCGGCCACCCGGAGGCCGGGCACGGCCAGGCCGAGCACGGCCGCGGCCATCACCATCCGGTGGTCATCGTAGGTCCCGAACGGCTCGCCGGAAGCCGAGGCCCGCAGCGGCCGCGGCCTGATCTGCAGCCCGTCGGGCAGTTCGGTGATATCGCCGCCGAGCGCGTTGATCTCCTTGGCCAGCGCGGCCAGCCGGTCCGTCTCGTGCGTGCGGGTGTGCGCCAGGCCGGTGAACACCGAGGGCGACGAGGCCACCGCGGCCACCGCGGTGAGCACCGGCGCGAGCTCGTTGACGTCGCGCAGGTCGGCGGTGATGCCGCGGACCCGGCCGGGGCCCGTCACCGCCAGCCCGTCCGCGCCCGCCTCGCACCGCGCGCCCAGGCGCGACAGGACCTCCAGGATCGGCCCGGCCGCCTGCAGGCTGTCCCGCGGCCAGCCGCCGATGGTGACCGTGCCCCCGGTGACCAGCGCCGCGGCCAGGAACGGGCCCGCGTTGGACAGGTCG
>Ga0335081_10014935_pt1 | contig 12569 bp, 10 predicted proteins | sample Lox_Sample_35_FD_206713 | JGI IMG/M metagenome (GOLD analysis project Ga0335081, IMG submission 206713) | Soil microbial communities from Loxahatchee National Wildlife Refuge, Florida, United States - Lox_Sample_3.5 | ecosystem: Environmental > Terrestrial > Soil > Wetlands | place: USA...
AGCTCGCAGCGCGACAGGCCCGAGCTCTTCGCGTCGATGACGATGTACGCCTCGCAGTACAGGACCTTCTCGAGATCCTTGAGCGGGATGTCGAGCAGGTTACCGATCCGCGACGGCAGCGACTTCAGGAACCAGATATGCGCGACCGGGGTGGCCAGCGTGATGTGGCCCATGCGCTCGCGGCGGACCTTGGCCTGGATGACCTCGACACCGCACTTCTCGCACACCACGCCACGGTGCTTCATGCGCTTGTACTTGCCGCAGTTGCACTCGTAGTCCTTGACCGGTCCGAAGATCTTCGCGCAGAACAGCCCGTCGCGCTCCGGCTTGAACGTCCGGTAGTTGATCGTCTCCGGCTTCTTGACCTCGCCGTGGCTCCACTCGCGGATCTTCTCCGGCGAGGCGAGCATGATGCGGATCGCGCTGAACGACCGCGGGTCCTTGGGCTTCTCGAAGAAGTTGAAGATGTCCTTCACGGGGTCTCCTTGCGCCTCAGCGCACGTCCCTGGTGTCGTTTGAATCGTTGGGGCCGCCGGTGCGCCACGTGCTGGCGCGCACGAGCAGCGCGAGCCCGGCGAGGATGTAGAGCAGCTTGAACATCCAGCCGGTGTTGTTCGCGGCGAGGTCGGGCTTCCACTCGGCGAGGAAGACCGCCAGCATCGCGAGCCCGAGCAGGATGTCGGTCGCAGCGCGGATCCCCGCGTACTGCGCCGCCGCCTTCTGGTTCGCGTATTGCTCGAACGACATCAGCCCGCGCTCCCCATCTTGTCGGCGACCTCACGCGCGAGCGCGGCGAGGCCGGCCGGGATGCCCGGCTGCTGCTGCTCCGTCCGGCGCGGCGCGGTCGGATCCTCGATCAGCTCGACGTCGAGGCACAGCGCCTGGAGCTCCTTGAGCAGCACGTTGAACGACTCCGGCAGGCCGGCCTCGAGCACGTGCTCGCCCTTGACGATCGACTCGTACATCCGGGTGCGGCCCAGCACGTCGTCGCTCTTCACGGTCAGGAACTCCTGCAGCGCGTACGCGGCGCCGTAGGCCTCCATCGCCCACACCTCCATCTCGCCCAGGCGCTGGCCGCCGAACTGCGCCTTGCCGCCCAGCGGCTGCTGGGTGACCAGCGAGTACGGTCCGATCGAGCGCGCGTGGATCTTGTCGTCGACCAGGTGGTGCAGCTTCAGCATGTACATCACGCCGACCGTCACCATGTTGTCGAAGTGGTCGCCGGTCTTGCCGTCGATCAGGCGCGCCTGACCGCCCACCGGAAGGCCGGCCATCTTGAGCGCGCTCTTGATCTCGCCCTCGTTGGCGCCGTCGAACACCGGCGTCGCGAGGTGCACGCCGGTGATCAGCGTGCGCGCGAACCGACCCACGTCGTCCTGGTTCAGCTTGTCGATGAACGGCGCGTGCTCGGGGAACAGCTTCTTGATCTTGTCGCGCAGCACGTCGGCCGACCAGTGGGTCTCGAGGTAGGCCTCGATCTGGTTGCCGAGCGACTTCGCGGCCCACCCGAGGTGGACCTCGAGGATCTGGCCGATGTTCATGCGGCTCGGCACGCCGAGCGGGTTGAGCACGATGTCGACCGGCGTGCCGTCCTCGAGGTACGGCATGTCCTCCTCGGGGAGCAGCCGCGACACCACGCCCTTGTTGCCGTGGCGGCCGGCCATCTTGTCGCCGACCGACAGCTTGCGCTTGATCGCGAGGTAGACCTTGACCAGCTTGATCACGCCGGGCGGCAGCTCGTCGCCCTTGGTGAGCTTCGAGATCTTCTCCGAGTACTGCTGCTCGATGTTGAAGACGTCTTCCTCGCGCTTGGCCGCGAGCTGCTCGAGCTGCTCCTCGATCTTGCCGTCGCCGGAGTCGAGCTGGATCTCGTGCCAGTACCGGCTCGGGACCTCGTTGAGCATCTCGATCGCGATCTTCTCGCCCTTGGGCAGCAGGACCTTGCCCTTGTCGTCGACCAGGCGCGACGCCGTGGTCTTGCCGACCAGCAGCTCGCGCATCTTGTTGTAGTAGGCCTCCGAGATGATCTTCACCTCGTCGCGCTTGTTGAGCAGCAACAGCTCCTTCTCGGCGTCCTCGATCGCCTGCGCGCGCTCGTCCTTCTCGGTGCCCTTGCGCGCGAACACGCGCGCGCCGATCACCACGCCGACCACGCCCGGCGGCACGCGCAGCGAGGTGTCGCGGACGTCGCCCGCGCGCTCGCCGAAGATCGCGCGCAGCAGCTTCTCCTCGGGCGACAGCTGGGTCTCGCCCTTCGGCGTGATCTTGCCGACCAGGATGTCGCCGGCCTTGACCTCGGCGCCGATCCGCACGATGCCCGACTCGTCGAGGTCCTTGAGCGCCTCCTCGCCGACGTTCGGGATGTCGCGCGTGATCTCTTCCTTACCGAGCTTGGTGTCGCGCGCGACGCACTCGAACTCCTCGATGTGGATCGAGGTGAACACGTCGTTCTTGACCAGCTTCTCGTTGATCAGGATCGAGTCCTCGAAGTTGTAGCCGCCCCACGGCATGAACGCGACGACCACGTTCTGGCCGAGCGCGAGCTCGCCGGTCTCGGTCGCCGGGCCGTCGGCGATCACGTCGCCGGCCTTCACCCGATCGCCCGGCTGGACGATCGGCTTCTGGTTCATGCAGGTGTTCTGGTTCGAGCGCTGGAACTTGACCAGCGTGTAGATGTCGGGCCGGACGCTGTTGGGATCCTTCGGATCCACCTTCGACGGGCGGACGACGATGCGGTTCGCGTCGACCCAGTCGACCACGCCGTCGCGCTTGGCCACGACGGTGACGCCGGAGTCGCGCGCGACGATGCCCTCCATGCCGGTGCCGATCAGCGGCGAGGTCGTGCGCACGAGCGGCACGGCCTGGCGCTGCATGTTGCTTCCCATCAGCGCGCGGTTGGCGTCGTCGTGCTCGAGGAACGGGATCAGCGACGCGGCCACCGACACCAGCTGGTTCGGCGACACGTCGATCAGCGTGACGTCCTCGGCCTTGGTGTTGACGATGTCCGAGCCCTTGCGGCACGACACCAGATCGCCGGCGAGCTTGCCGTTTTTGATCTCGGCGTTGGCGTGCGCGATGATCTGGCCCTCCTCCTGGAGCGCCGAGTAGTACTGGACCTCCTCGGCGACCTTGCCCTGCTCGACCTGGCGGTACGGCGTCTCGATGAAGCCGTACTCGTTGACCCGGGCGAACGTCGACAGCGACGCGATCAGGCCGATGTTCGGACCTTCCGGCGTCTCGATCGGGCAGATCCGGCCGTAGTGCGTCGGGTGCACGTCGCGCACCTCGAAGCCCGCGCGCTCGCGGGTCAGGCCGCCCGGTCCGAGCGCCGACAGCCGGCGCTTGTGGGTGACCTCCGACAGCGGGTTGGTCTGGTCCATGAACTGCGACAGCTGCGAGCTGCCGAAGTACTCCTTCACGACCGCGCTCACCGGCTTGGCGTTGATCAGGTCGTGCGGCATGAGCGTCTCGATCTCCTGGCTCATGCTCATGCGCTCCTTGATCGCGCGCTCCATGCGGACCAGACCGATGCGGTACTGGTTCTCCATGAGCTCGCCGACCGCGCGCACGCGGCGGTTGCCGAGGTGGTCGATGTCGTCGATCACGCCGCGGCCGTTGCGCAGCTCGATCAGGTAGCGGACGGTCTCGAGGATGTCGCGCTTGGTGAGGATCTGGGTCTCGATCGCCTCGTCGATCTTGAACTTGTAGTTGAGCTTGAGCCGGCCGACCCGCGACAGGTCGTAGCGCTCGGCGTTGAAGAACAGGTTGTGGAACAGGGTCTGCGCCGAGTCGAGCGCGGGCTGGTCGCCGGGGCGGAGCCGGCGGTAGATCTCCATGACCGCCTCGTCGGGACCCTGCAGCTTGTCGGCGAGCAGGGTGTTGCGCAGGTACGGCCCGACGTTGAGGTTGTCGATGAACAGCACCTCGACGCGCTCGACGCCGCGCTCGCGCAGCTCGTCGAGCTTCTGCTCGGTGAGCTCCTCGTTGCACTGGAGCAGCACCTCGCCGGTGGACTCGTCGATCACGTCCTTGGCCGAGACCTTGCCGCCCTGATCGCGCTGGTTGGACACCAGCTCGTCGAGCTCGATCGGCAGGCGATCGATGCCCGACTCCTGCAGCTTGCGGATCGCGCCCTTGGTGAACTTGCGGTTCTTCTTGACCAGGACTTCCTTGGTCTTGGGGTGCTTGATGTCGCGCGTCGCGCGCTGGCCGACCAGCAGCTCGTAGTTGACCTGGCGGCTGTACTTCTTCTGCGGCTCGAAGTGGATGACCTCGGTGTCGTAGAAGTAGTTCAGCAGCTCCTCGGTCGAATAGCCGAGCGCGCGGAGCAGCACCGTCGCGTACAGCTTGCGCCGGCGATCGATGCGCACGTAGAGGATGTCCTTGTGGTCGAACTCGAAGTCGAGCCACGACCCGCGGTACGGGATCACGCGCGCGCTGTAGAGCAGCTTGCCCGAGCTGTGCGTCTTGCCCTTGTCGTGATCGAAGAACACGCCGGGCGAGCGATGCAGCTGGCTGACGATGACGCGCTCGGTGCCGTTGATGATGAACGTGCCCGAGTCGGTCATCAGCGGGATCTCGCCGAAGTAGACCTCTTGCTCCTTGACGTCGCGGATCGACTGGACGCCGGTCTCCTCGTTGACGTCCCACACCACGAGGCGAATGACGACCTTGATCGGCGCGGCGAACGTCATGCCGCGCGCGCGGCACTCGTCGACGTCGTACTTCGGCTTCTCGAGGTTGTACGATCCGAACTGCAGCTCCGAGGTCTCGGAGAAGTCCTTGATCGGGAACACGCTGTTGAACACGCCCTGCAGGCCGATGTTCTCGCGCTTGTCGACGGGGATATCGATCTGAAGAAACTTGTCGTAGCTACGCTTCTGGATGTCGATGAGGTTCGGGATCTCGATGACCTGCTTGAGCTTCGCGAAGCTCTTGCGTGCCCGGAAGTTCTTCTGGATCAGTGACGCCATGTTGTGACTGTCCCTTCGCCGAAAGTGACGCGTGGCCGATCACCAGCACTCGATCCGTCGCTCTCGGATCGAATGTGGAGCCGGCCGATTACTTACTGGAGGAGCCGCCCGTCGAGTGCGCGCCTGCTCGACGGATACGCATGGTGGTGACGACGCAAACCGGGGCTGCGTATAGCATGTCCCCGGAAAAGTGAACCGAAAAGTGTACTGCAAGTGATCGTGCCAAGTTGGGCGGTGATCGCCCCTCCCCGGCCAGTCCGACACCGTGGGCCAGGCGCCGGGTCGGGGCAACCTGGACGATCGGCGGGGCGCTCGACCTCGCGGCCGAAAACGCCCCGCCAGCGAGCTACTTCACCTCGACCTCGGCGCCCGCTTCCTTGAGCTTCTTCTCGATCTCCTGGGCCTCGGTCTTGTTCACGCCCGCCTTGACCTCCTTGGGGGCGCCGTCGACGAGGTCCTTGGCATCCTTGAGACCGAGGCCGGTGACCTCGCGGACCACCTTGATGACGCCGATCTTGTTCGCGCCGCCGTTCTTCAGCACGACGGTGAACTCGGTCTTCTCCTCGGCCGCAGCCGCGGGGGCCGCGCCGCCGGCCGCCGGAGCCGCCGCAGCGACCGCGACGGGCGCCGCCTTGACGCCCCACTTGTCCTCGAGCGCCTTCGTGAGCTGGACGAGCTCGACGACGGTGAGGCTAGACAGCTGGTTGATGAACTCTTCCTGATTGAACGCCATGGCTTTTTCCTTGTGCTGAACCGGGTCGCGGTGGAAAGACGTCGAGGGTTAGCCCTGCTCGAGCTGGCGCTTGCGCGCGTCGAGCAGGAACGCGAAGTTCTGGACGGGTGCGGCGATCTGCGCCACGAAGCCTTGCGGCGCCGCGAGCAGGGTCATGAGCATGGAGGCGCGGATCTCGTTCTTGCCCGGCATCTTGGCGAGCGCCTCGACGCCCGCGACGTCGAGCACCTGGCCCTCGTAGAAGCCGCCCTTGATCTGGAACTTGGGCTCGTCCTTGGCCCACTTGAGCGCGAGCTGCGCGGGGGGCTGCGGCGCCTCGCCGGTCGTCCAGATCACCGCGGTGGTGCCGGTCATGAGCTGGGTGATCGGCTCCATCTTGGAGCCCTTCACCGCGATGCGGACCAGCGAGTTCTTGATCACGCGGTAGTGACAGCCGGCCTTGCGAAAGTCGTCGCGCATCGTCGTCACCACCGGGACGGTGATGCCGCGGTAGTCGGCGATCACGATCGAGGCGACGTTCTTCCACGCCTCCTTGATCTCGCCGAGGACTTGCTCTTTCTGGGTTCTCTCCATCGTGGATCTCCTGGAGCGAGGGCCAGCGATGCATGCGCACCGCGAGATCCACTCGTCTCCGCAGGCCCCCGCCCGAAGGGCGGAGATTAAAATGACCGAGTTGCCGGCTTCTTCGACGCTATGACGTGCGGGATTACGCTTCGAGACCTGCCGTGAACGGGGTGGGATCGATCTTGATGCCCGGACCGTGCGTGGTCGAGATCGTGATCGACTTCATGTACGTGCCCTTCGCCGTCGCCGGCTTGAGCTTGACCAGGGTGTCGAGCAGCGCGCGCAGGTTCGCGGCGAGCTGCTCGGGCTTGAACGACGCCTTGCCGAACGGGGTCTGGATGATGCCCGCCTTCTCGACGCGGAACTCGACGCGGCCGGCCTTGAGCTCGCGCACCGCCTTGGCGACGTCGGCGGTGACCGTGCCGACCTTGGGGTTCGGCATCAGGCCGCGCGGACCGAGGACGCGGCCGATCTTGCCGACCTGGACCATCATGTCCGGGGTCGCGACCAGCGTGTCGAACTCGAACCAGTTCTCCTCGGCGATCCGCTTGATGTACTCGTCCGAGCCCGCGTAGTCCGCGCCCGCCTCGAGCGCTTCCTTCGCCTTGTCGGGCTTGGCGATCACGAGCACGCGCTTGGTCTTGCCGGTGCCGGCCGGCATCACGACCGAGCCGCGCACCATCTGGTCGGCGTACTTCGGGTTGACGCCCAGCCGCACCGACGCGTCGACCGTCTCGTCCCACTTGGTCGAGATCTTGATCTTCGGCAGGATCGCGCACGCCTCCTCGACCGTGTACTTCTTCAGCGGGTCGTACGCCGCGATCGCCTTCTTGAACTTCTTGCCTGCCATCTGGACTCCTGCCTGGTGATCGCGCGCGCCCGGAGGCGAGCTCCCAGGGTTCGGTGGTCGTTAGTCGACGACGTCCAGGCCCATCGAGCGCGCGGTGCCTGCCACCGAGCGCATCGCAGCCTCGATGCTCGTCGTGTTGAGGTCGGGGAGCTTCTGCTCGGCGATCTCGCGGACCTGCTTCTTGGTGACCTTGCCGACCTTGGTCTTGTTCGGCTCGCCGGATCCGCTCTCGATCTTCGCGGCCTTCTTGAGCAGGATCGACGCGGGCGGGGTCTTGGTGATGAACGTGAACGACCGATCGGCGTACGCGGTGATCAGCACCGGAATGATCAGGTCGCCCATCTGCGCGGTGCGCGCGTTGAACTCCTTGCAGAACTGCATGATGTTCAGACCATGCTGTCCGAGCGCCGGACCGACCGGCGGCGCGGGGTTCGCCTTGCCGGCGGGACACTGGAGCTTGATGAGCGCGGTGACCTTCTTCATAGCACTGCCCTAGCGAGGGACGTGTTTATGCTTTCTCGACCTGGGCGAAGTCAAGCTCCACCGACGTCGCTCGGCCGAACATCGACAGCGAGACCTTGACCTTCTGCTTGTCCGCCTTGACCTCCTCGACCGTGGCCGAGAAGTTGGCGAACGGCCCGTCGACCACCCGCACCGACTCGCCGGGCTCGAAGACCACGCGGGCCTTGGGCTTGCCGGCCTTGCCCTCGGTGATGTTGGTCTGCACGCCGTGGATCTCGCGCTCGGGCACCGGCGACGGCTTGGTGCCGCCGAGGAACCCGGTGATCTTGGGCGTGTTCTTGACCAGGTGGAACGTGCGGTCGTCGAGCACCATCTGGACGAACATGTAGCCGGGGAAGAACTTCTTGGTCGTCGTCCGGCGCTGGCCCTTGACGTTCTCGACCACGCTCTCGGTCGGCACCAGCACGTCGCCGAAGTACTCGGTGAGGTTCGCGTTTCGCACGCGCTCGAGCAGCGTCAGCTTCGCCTTGTTCTCGTGCCCCGAGTAGGTGTGGACGATGTACCACTTCTTCTCGGCGGTCGGCGGCGGCGGCGCGGGGGCCGGCGCCGGAACGGGCTCGGCCCCGCCACCAGCTCCGGCGGTCTGGTCGACCGGCGGCGCGGCGTCCTCGGTCTCGTTCGGCTCGGGCGCCGTGGCGTTGTCGTCATCCGCCATAAACCACCTGCGTCAGCTTCGACCACACCGTGTCGAACAGGCCGAGGATCAGCGCCGAGATGATCGCCATGACGATCACGACGATGGTCGACTGACGGACCTCCTTCGCGGTCGGCCAGGTCACCTTCTTGAGCTCGCTCGAGACCTCGTTGACGAGCAGGAACATGCGCTCGTTGCGGTACATCACGATCGCGGTGACCGTCGCGCCGACGAGCGCGATCATGGACATCGTGAAGTCGCTCGGCGCCGTGCCGAAGTAGCCCCAGATCCAGTCGATCGTCCACTGCAGCAGATAGAACAGAACGACCGCCCCACACAGGTAGATGAGGTGGACTGGTTTGTTCGGAGCGTTGTCTTGGGTGGCCACGGTGTCCTTCTACTTCAGTGTGGCAGGGGAGACAGGACTTGAACCTGCAGCCCTCCGCTTTGGAGACGGATGCTCTACCAATTGAGCTACTCCCCTAAGGAATCCGGTCAGTTAGCTTGGTCGTCGCGAGGATGCTCCTGTCTCGTGGAGACGGAAGCGGACGTGTACCCCAACTGCGCGAAGGTGGCAAGAGTGTTCAGCAAAAACTCTCGCGCGCAGCTCTCCCGTCGCACCCGGATCGGGTGCGCTCGCACGAACGCTGGCTGTCCTCTGCGGCGAGCCCTCTCCGAGAATTGAACTCGGGACCCCTTCCTTACCAAGGAAGTGCACTACCACTGTGCTAAGAGGGCGATGCTGATCTGCGCGAGCGGGCGAAGGGACTCGAACCCTCGACGGCCAGCTTGGAAGGCTGGAGCTCTACCAACTGAGCTACGCCCGCGTTCTATCCGATCCGTTCTCCTCCTGTGTCATCGCGTGGAGGGAGGTGGATTCGAACCACCGTAGGCGTGGAGCCGGCAGATTTACAGTCTGCTCCCTTTGGCCGCTCGGGCATCCCTCCGAAGTTGAAGATGTTCTCTGCTGAGCTGGCGGTGGGACTTGAACCCGCGACCTCCTGATTACAAGTCAGGTGCTCTACCGGTTGAGCTACGCCAGCAGAGGAAGGCGCCAGACGTATAAACGGTGGCTTGCGGGTCGTCAAGGCCCGGCGCGAAAGCCCCTATCATTATCTAGGGTGCGGCTCGGCGGTCGGGCTGCCCGAGCGGGATCGCGACCATCGCCGCGAGCGCGGTGCCGTAGTCGATCGGATCGCCGATCAGCTCCTTGTCGACGAACACGCTGAGCTTGATGAAGTCGAGGTCGAACGCGACGCCGGCGTGCAGCACCGCGTTGAGCGGCCCGTTGTCGACGTACGGCGACGCGGGGACCGTGGTCTCGTCCTTCTCGATCGTGGTCGGCTGGTTGCGCAGGGTGAGGCCACCGAACGCGATGAACGAGCCGTGGCGGTAGCTCTCCGTGATCCCGCCGGCGAGCGTCGGCACCACCGTGCTGTCGCGAGCGACCGTCGTGATGCCCTCGCAGCCTTCGCTGATGCAGGTGTCGTACTGCACCCACGGAACGTTCCAGAACAGCACCTCGGCATCGAGCGCGAGCCGCCAGCCGGAATGCAGGTCGAACGAGTACGCGGCGCCGACGCCGTAGCCCGGGACGTTCCTGCCGACCGACGGCTGGCTCGAGCTGACCTTCTCGGCGGTGTCGACCAGCCCGTTCTCGTAGACCAGGCGGAGCGACAGCGCGGGATCGGTCGCCGCGCGCAGCTGCGCCGCCGCGTGCAGCTGGGTCCCGGGCACCGCGTCGCCGACGTTGACCGTGCCGGCCCGCGGCTGCGCGAGGTCGACCAGGTTCGACGCGCCGAGATCGAGCTGGCCGCGCGCGGCGAGCGGCTGGCCGTCGGTCATCATCGGCGTCATGTGCGGGACCAGCGCGGCCTGGTGCTGAGCGTAGGTCTGGCAGCCCGTGGCAACGAGGATCGCGAGGAGCTTGACGGTGTTCACGCCGCCTGCCCTCAGCAAGGGTCGGACCATCCACGCGGCGGTGACGAGTCGCGGGCTTAGTCGGCGGACCGAGGCAGACTCGTGACAAGGATGTCCGGAATCAGTCGGGGGTCACGTACTGGCCGGCACTGTCCTTCGCGAGCATCTCCATGATCTGGGCGGCGCGCTGCGCGCTGCCCTTGCTCCACGTCGTGTCGACGCCGTACGCCTTGGCGAGCTCGACGTTCATGCGATGGCCCTCGAGCGCCTTCTCCAGGTGCTCGCGCACCCGATCGTGGACCTCGATCACGTAGCGCGGGCGGGTCGCGCTGTCGATCCGGTGCGGGTACGGCGCCTTCACGGTCGCCTCCCACAGCTCGACGAAGATCTGTGACATCTGATAGCCCGCCGCCGTCGCCCAGTAGGCCTGCTTGAAGTCGAGGCTCTCCTTCCAGCGGTCGTAGGCCTGGACCGCGAGCACGCGCTTGGCCTCGAGATCGGCGATCAGCTGGTCGTCGGGCAGGCGCACCGGCGCCTCCTGGAACCGGCGGTGCGCGAGCTCGCCGCGGTAGTAGACCGCCATCGCGATGTAGTACGGGTCGTCGAGGTGCGGCACCTGGTGCCACGCATCGACCGCCGCCTGGAGCGCGGCGTCGGCGTCGTCGTAACGATGGAGCTCGAGCAGGCAGTAGCCCTTGCGCGCGTTGGCCTCGATGCGATCGGCGAACGTCAGGCTCGGCCTGGCGAGCGCGGCGTCGAGCGTGGTGACCGCGTCGGCGAACTGCGCGTGATCGGCCTGGAGCGCGGCGATGTAGAGATGGCCGTCGATCGACTCGCGCGACTGCGGGTAGCTGTTCACCAGCTCGCGCAGCGTGGTGATCGTCGTGTCGACGTCGCCTCGGCCATCGTAGATCGCCGCGATGTCGAACAGCGCGGTCGGGGCAAATCGCGACTCCGGGAACTCGTTGACGATGCGCCGGTAGATCGACAGCGCGCGCTCGGTCTCGCCGCCCTTGGCCGCCTGGGTGGCGTCCTTCATCAGATCGGCGGTCGCGACGTGCTCCATCTCGGGATCGGCACCCGGCGCGGTTTGCTTGGCGGTGATCCGGATGATGTCGAGATCGACCACGCGGGGATCGGGCGCGGCGGCATCGGACTTCGCCTCGTTCGGCGCGACCGTCCTGGCGGCGGCGAGATCTCGTGCGGGCGCGGCAGCCGGTGCGCCCGGCAAGGTCGGCGCCGCAGGACGTGCGCCGCAGGCGGCCAGCACGAGCAGCAGGAACACGCTTCGCATACCCAATTGTGACGCATCGGTCGCGCGATCGTGCTGTCCGAGTAGGCCGCGGTTTTGCTTGACTGTCGGGCTGTCACACCGCTTTGTTAGGGATCTAGTCGAACATGAAGGTCGCGTTCACCTACAACCTGCGGCTCAGCGACGTCCGGGAAACCGAAAAAGAGGCCGAGTACGACAGCCCCGACACCGTGAACGCGATCGCCGCCGCGCTCGAGGCGGCCGGGCACGAGGTCGAGCGGATCGAGGTGTCGGGACCGGCGTCGAGCCTGCTCGAGCGGCTCGATGCGATCGATCCGGACATCATCTTCAACACCGCCGAGGGCGATCGCGGCCGGATGCGCGAGGCGTTCTATCCGGCGATGTTCGAGGAGGTCGGCATCCCGTTCACCGGGTCGGACGCCTACACCAACGCGATCACGCTCGACAAGTGGCTGACCAAGCTGATGGTCCAGCGCTCGGGTGTCGAGGTCGCGCGCGGCGTGCTGGTCACGGTGCGCAACTACGAGTCGATCCTCGAGCGCGGCGCGGGACTGGCGTTCCCGGTGATCGTCAAGCCCAACCACGAGGGCTCGAGCAAGGGCATCTACAACGGCGCGATCGGCTCGTCGGTGGTCAAGGAGCCCAAGGATCTCGCAGGCGCGCTCAAGACCGCGCTGCGCGCCTACCCCGACGGCGTGCTGGTCGAGGAGTACATCGACGGCCTCGACGTCGCGCTCGGCTACGTCGAGGGCGTCGGCCACGACGACGGCCTGCTCACGCCGGTCGAGCTGTCGTACGAGCCGCCCGAGGGCGAAGGCCGGCCGTACCGGATCTACGACTACCGGCTGAAGAACGTCGATCCGGGCAAGGTGCAGTACCGCTGCCCGGCCACGCTGCCGCGCGACGTCGCGGCGCGGCTGCGCCAGATCGCGCACGAGGTGATCCGCACGGTCGGGCTGCGCGACGTCGCGCGTATGGACTTCCGGGTCACGCCGGAGGGCCGGATCTACCTGCTCGAGGTCAACGCCCTGCCCGCGCTCGGCCCGAGCTCGTCGCTGTTCGCGGCGACCGCGCAGGTCGGCATGACCTACCAGGCCACG
>Ga0335081_10014936_pt1 | contig 12567 bp, 13 predicted proteins | sample Lox_Sample_35_FD_206713 | JGI IMG/M metagenome (GOLD analysis project Ga0335081, IMG submission 206713) | Soil microbial communities from Loxahatchee National Wildlife Refuge, Florida, United States - Lox_Sample_3.5 | ecosystem: Environmental > Terrestrial > Soil > Wetlands | place: USA...
GTTGATATCAAGGCGCGCCTGTTTCGGCATTATCCCCTCGGTGCGATGACGTCGCATGTCATCGGTTACATCAGCAGGATCAATGATGATGACATGGATTGGTTGGAGGAAAAAGGAGAGCTCGCAAATTACCGCGGCACGGAATACATCGGCAAATCCGGAATCGAGCAGAGCTACGAAATGCAGCTGCACGGGAAAACCGGATTTGAGCAGGTGGAAATTGACGCCAACGGGCGCGTGGTACGCACTCTGAGTCGTATCCCGCCGATTTCCGGCGATAATTTGCTGCTTACGCTCGACGCGCGGCTTCAGGAATTCGCCGATAAAGCATTCGGCAACAATCGTGGCGCGCTGGTGGCAATTGAACCGTCCAGCGGAGGGGTGTTGGCATTCGTGAGCAAGCCAGGCTTTGATCCCAACCTGTTCGTCGACGGCATCGACCCGCAAAACTGGGATGCATTGAATAATTCGCCGGACAAACCGCTTACCAACCGTGCGCTGGACGGTCAATATCCGCCCGGCTCGACTTTCAAGCCGTTCCTGGCGCTTGCCGGACTCGAACTCAACAAGCGTACTCCGCAGTACAGTATTTTCGACCCCGGATACTTCACCCTGCCCGGCAGTACCCACCGCTATCGAGATTGGAAAGCCGGCGGCCACGGTTGGGTGGACTTACACAAATCGCTGGTGGAGTCGTGCGATACTTATTATTACGGCCTTGCCTACGATCTTGGAATAGAAAATATTCATAGTTTCATCAGCCGTTTCGGCCTGGGCCAAAAAACCGGGATTGATGTTGAAGGCGAAGGGACAGGTCTGTTGCCTTCGGAGGAATGGAAGCTAAAACGCTACAGGGAAAAATGGTTTGCGGGTGATACAGTGAGCGTGGGCATCGGCCAAGGCTATGACTTGGTTACTCCGTTGCAGCTTGCCAATGCCATGGCCCTGATCGCCAACAACGGCATCGCTTTTCGTCCGCATCTAGTGCGCTATATTCAAGACAGCAGGACCGGCCAATTAAAAAGTATTGCAAGCGAGGTGCTGTACGACCTTAATCTCAAACCGGCTAATTTGGCTCTTGTTCAAAAAGCCTTGGTTGATGTGACCCGTCCGGGCGGCACCGCAGCTCGCGCCGGTGCAAACAGCGCCTACCCGATTGCCGGCAAGACTGGAACCGCTCAGGTCATCGCTTTTAAACAAAACGAGAAATACGACGAGAAAAAAGTTGCTGAGCGACAGCGCGACCATGCTTTGTTCATCGCTTACGCGCCAGCGGATAATCCGCAGATTGCACTTGCGGTAATTGTGGAAAATGGCGGCCACGGCGCCAGTACCGCGGCGCCTCTGGCGCGCGAGGTCTTGGACTTTTATTTGCTAGGTAAGCGGCCGCAAAATTCTCTGCCGAGTCCCAGCGTAAAACAGGAATCCAATGATTAAGCGCCTATGGCTCTATGTCACCGCGCACATAGACGGCTTTCTGCTCGGGGCAGTCTGCATACTGATGTTGCTCGGATTGTTCGTGCTGTACAGCGCCACCGGACAGGATCTTGCCAAAACCAGCAACCAACTTTTGAGCATGTTGATTGCGCTTGGCGTAATGTGGGCGGTATCCCAAATCTCTCCCCAGAATCTGATGCGCCTGTCGGTGCCGATGTATGTCGCGGGAATCCTGCTACTGATTGCGGTCGCTCTGTTTGGCGACGTAGTCAACGGCGCAAGGCGCTGGTTACATGTTGGAGTGACCCGAGTCCAGCCCGCCGAAATCATGAAAATTGCTGTACCTCTAATGCTTGCCTGGTATTTCGACAAGCACGAAGCCGCGCTACGATTAAAAAATTATGTTGTAGCGACGTTGTTGCTGCTGGTCCCAGTGGCCCTGATTGTCCGCCAGCCGGATCTGGGGACGGCGATACTGATAGCGGCTTCCGGTTTCTACGTGCTGTTTCTGGCCGGATTGAGTTGGCGTATCATGCTGACCTTCCTAGTGCTGGGACTCGCCAGTCTGCCGGTACTGTGGTCGGTGCTACGCGATTACCAGCGGCAGCGGATTCTCACGCTGCTGGATCCGTCGACAGACCCATTAGGCGCCGGCTATCACACTATTCAATCCACGATTGCGGTGGGCTCGGGCGGAGTTACCGGTAAGGGTTGGTTGAACGGCACGCAGTCGCATTTGGAATTTTTGCCTGCACGTCACACTGATTTCGTGTTCGCGGTATTCAGCGAAGAATTCGGATTGCTCGGAAATCTCGTGCTGCTGGTCCTGTACATGCTCGTCATTGGCCGTGGCTTGATTATCGCATCCAATGCCTCGACTCTTTTCGCCCGGCTCATGGCAGGAGCTGTTACCCTTACATTCTTCACCTACGCCTTTGTCAATATGGCGATGGTGAGCGGAATTCTTCCGGTAGTCGGAGTTCCCTTGCCGCTGGTAAGCTACGGCGGAACGGCTCTGGTGACAATCTGCCTGGGCTTTGGTATTTTGATGAGCATTGAGACACACAAGAAATTGGTTAAAACCTGAACTTGCGAGGTGTACCGGGTGAAGAGAAAAAGGTGGAAACAAAAGCCTGTACCTATTAGCTCTTCTCTTCGCTTATTGTGTGTGTCCGTTCTGGCGCTTGGTCTCGCCGCATGTGGCAGCGCTCCGACGCGCCCATCGGGAAACGGTTATTATCTCGGAGATGGCCCGGGCGATAATCCGCCCTCCAATCTCGCTTCGCTTCCCGACGCGAAACCGCGTGTTGAGCCACTAAACAAATATGCGAACCGCCCGTACACAGTGCTCGGCAAAACTTTTGTTCCCGAGACCCGTGTCGTTCCTTATAAGGCCCGCGGGATTGCTTCGTGGTACGGCAGAAAATTCCAGGGCCAGAGAACCGCGTCGGGAGAGCCTTACGATATGTATGCGATGACAGCGGCGCATCCCATCTTACCGATTCCCAGTTATGCCCGGGTCACCAACTTAAGTAACAACAAATCGGTCATTGTGCGCGTCAATGACCGCGGGCCTTTCTACGGCGGGCGCATCATGGACCTCTCCTATGCGGCCGCGTACAAGCTAGGCATTGCCGCTCAAGGCAGCGGCATGGTTGAAGTCGATAGCGTGCTGCCCGGGAGTGAAACGCTAATGGCACAAGCGCCAAAACCTGCCGAGCCCGACCCGCCGCCGACAGCCGCTCCCGCTCAGGTGGTGCCGGCCTCCGCTGAAGCAGGCGGTATCTATCTACAGCTTGGCGCGTTCGCTTCGAAATCCAACGCCGAACAGTTTCTGGCACGGCTGCGCGTGCAGCTTGCCGGTCTTAACGAAACGCTCTCACTTTTCGCGAAAGGCGGATTGTTTCGGGTGCATGCGGGTCCTTATGCCAATCGCAGCGAGGCGCAGCGTGCGGCAGATTCGCTCGGGGCGAATCTCGGCTTCAAGCCGCTGCTTTCAATCCGGTAAGAACAGTAAAAAAAGTTCACGGCCCGCTTGCCAAGCGAAAATTAAAGACCACTGATAAAAAATCTGTGGGGTACCGGGTTTCATGGAAAGTAATTCATGAAGCAGTGGTGCGTCGTTCTAACTCGATGGCAACACCTAGTCGAGCGCCTGCTGTGGCCGTTGTCGATTATAAAACACCTCGAAGTACTCAAGGACGACGCTCTTAGGCTCCTCTCGGGTCTCAGGGCGTAAATGATGAACAAGCTCGTCCTTCAACGTACTGATGAAGCTCTCGGAGCAAGTCTTGGCAAAGCAATCACCTTTGCACGACATGCTGCGGCTCATATCGTGGGCGATGAGCCTGAAGAAAAACGATATGCTGGACATGAAAAATACAAACAATATGGATCCGCGGGGCATGCAAGGCAGGGTCAGCTGCAATATAGCGAGTCAGCGGGTGCTTCCGATTGACCCTCATTTGCTGCTGCCGTAGAATCCCTACCGCCATGTTGCGCCATATCGATCGCAAACGCGTCGCCGCGATCGCGCTGTTCGCGGTAATGTTCAGCGCGCTGTCGCCTGCGCTTGCCGCGTTCCGATATCGGGCGCAGCCCGCCGTGCTCGCGCAAATTTGCACCTTTTCCGGGCTGAAAACTATTGTGCTCGACGAGCCGTCGCTGCCGAGCAAGCCCCACACCAAGCACCCGATTCGTTGCGCATGGTGTTCGGCGAGCACTTCGCAGCCCGGCATTGGTATAACTCTGGATTTGGCTGCCGGACCGGAAGTTTTTGCCGAAGATCGGCCGACAGTCGTTCCAATGATGGCGGCGGCCTCCCGGCCTGCGCCTGCCTATCTATCTCAAGCCCCTCCAGTTTTTGACTAAAGCCAAGTTTTAAAGCAGACACCCGGTATCGGCTGGGCCGCATTTATGACGTCGTGCGGTCATTGGGAATTGCAAGGAGGGTTCATGTTGCTTTCAGGCAAGACCGTAAGAAACACCATTCTGGTGTTCTTGTTTTCGTTTGCTTTCTCACCCGCTAAAGTATTTGCGTGCGCAAGCTGCGGTTGCACTCTGAGTTCGGATTTTCAGAGCCAGGGGATTATTACTTCGACCGGATTTAAAGTTGACTTCAGATTTGATTACCTGAATCAAAACCAACTCCGAAGCGGTACGGGCACCATTTCGCCGACTGTAGCTGGGAAAGAAGGCTATGAGGTGGAACTGTATACCAAGAATGAATATTTTACGCTTGGGTTGGATTACGCTCCAAACTCCACTTGGGGTATCAATGTTCAAATACCCTACATTGATAGAGATCACGCCACGCTGGGTACCGATACGGACGGGATCACGCCGGGCGATGGCGCCTACGTTTCTCACACCTCCAGTTTCGGCGATGTAAAGATTGTGGGGCGCTATCAAGGGTTATTGCCAAGCAAAAATTGGGGTATCCAGCTGGGAATAAAACTGCCCACCGGCAGTTACAACAACGTCGCTGACGATGGTACGACTTTAATAGACCCGGGCTTACAACCGGGCACTGGGTCGACCGACATCATCGTTGGTTCTTACTATCATGATTCCTTAAGCCAGAATTGGGGTTACTTCGGCTCGGTCGCTTACCAGGTGGCTGTTGAAAGTCGGGCCGAGTACCGGCCGGGCAATTCAGTGAATCTAAGTGCCGGCGTGAATTACTTTGCGTTTGCCTACGTTACGCCCCAGCTTCAGATCAACTTTAGACACGTTGCAACGGATTCCGGAGCCCTTGCAGACACGGTCAGCACCGGGGGCACGCTGGTATACGTAAGCCCCGGGTTCTTTGCACCGGTCACCAAGAAAGTCGCGGTTTACGGATTCGTGCAACTGCCGATATATCAGGATCTGACCGGCGTTCAGCTGGCCCCCCGGTACGTAATTTCGCTCGGGACCCGCTTCTCATTTTGAGCAAAGCATTAAATGTTACTTTGCGATGAGAGGCGCGACGGTATCCTCAAGGATTTTGGAATTCATTAGCACTGGATCGCCCTCGAAGCCATTGCGCCGCACGATGCCGGCACGATCGATTACTACTGTTATGGGTATCCTCCAGACGCGGCCGTAACCGTCCATTTCAGTCTCGGATTGCATCATCGCGGGGAAACTGAATGCTTGCATGACTTTCTGAACTTTCGGCAGGTCGTCATCGGTATCCATGCTTATGGCGATGACTTCAAACCCCCTGTCGCGATATTTTCGGTAAAAAGCATCAATTGCGGGCATCTCCTCGCGACACGGATCACACCAGCTGGCCCAAAAATTAACGAGCACCACCTTTCCGTTGTAATCGCTCAGCTTAAACGGTTTGCCGTTAATCATGACCCCCTCAATTTGTGGCGCGGGTTTGTCTAATTCGAGCCCTTTCGCGAAGACAGCGCCACTCACAACGCAAGCGGCAAAAATTAGGCAATAGCGATACATTTTGTAATTGGATATTTTGTATTGAGGAGCCCGTGGGTAATGCTTGCAGAATTCTATATCTCGATTCCGATTACGAAAAATAATTTGGTATCGCCTCAAACTGCGGCATTCTCTTCGCAGCGCGAATTATATTCGTCAAGGCGACCTGATCGCCTGCGCAAAGACCGTGTACCGGATCTGGAGGATCAATTTACTCGCCCAATATTATAGCAGCGATGAACCCGGGCATTACGTTTTTCAGCCGGTTCTTTGCCGGCTCCATGCACAGAGGCGGCCATATGCCGTTTCACAAGCGCAGGGCACGGTCAACTCGGCTCGAAATTCCCGTTTTTTGGATCGACTCGTTTTCGCTGGTCTTGGCGGTCGCAGACTATACGTCAAACCCATCAGCGCACTTATCAAGAAAAATACGCGTACAGCATATTCATTAGATAGCGACGTAAAATTCAGCCCATTTCACTAGGGCAATGCGGAGTACCGGAAACAAGTAATTTTGTGCGCCTGCGGTTTTTTGATTTGCAATGCTGCGTCCATAGCAAAATGAGCCGCAACCCACACGTTTAGTCCGAAATGCGGCACAGCAAGCCTTTCAGATACAGACCTTCCGGAAAATTTAGAGCCACCGGATGATCGGGCCCCGCAAAGAAAAATTCTACGATTTGGGCTTCGGCACCCGCATCGAGCGCGGCGCCAGCAATTATTTTCTGAAATAGTTCGGCGGAAATACCGCCGGAGCAGGAAAATGTTGCGAGCAAGCCGCCCGGCCGTAGCAGTTTGAAGGCTAGCAAATTAATGTCCTTGTACGCGCGGGCTGCTTTTCCAACATGCGCAGCAGTTGGCGCAAACTTCGGGGGATCGAGTATAACCAGATCGAATTGCCTCGCCTCGTCGCGCAGGCTTCGGAGCTTTTCAAAAACATCGCCTTTGCGCCATACTGTTTTAGCCTGCGGCGCATTGTTCAAATCGCAATTAGCGCGCGCAAGTTGCAGCGCTTCCTCAGAGGAATCCACGGCTAAAATAGACTTGGCGCCGTTGGCGAGCGCGTGCAAAGCAAAACCGCCGCTATGGCAGAAACAGTCCAGCACTTCCTTATCCCGGGCAAATTCGCCAACCCGCGCCCGGTTGACCCGCTGATCGAGATAAAAACCGGTTTTCTGACCGCTTTTTACGTCGACCCAGAATTGCAGCCGTCCTTCATCGACTTTGATGCGCGGCGGAGGTGTCGAACCCCGCAGCACTCCTACCCTGGGGAGCAAGCCTTCAAGGTGCCTGACTTCCGCGTCCGACCGTTCGAATACGCGCGCTGCGCCGGTCAATTCCAGTGCAATATCGGCGCAGGTTTGATACCAGCGTTCGGCGCCTGCACTTAATACCTGCATGATCAAGGTGTCACCGTAACAATCGAGGACCAGGCCGGGCAGACCATCCGATTCACCGTGTACCAAACGCATCGCATTGGTTTCGTGAACCAGCGCGCTACGCTCGGCCAGCGCGCGGCTCAAGCGGCTATGAAAAAATTCCGCGTCGATGCGGCTGTCGCGGTTCCAATCCCAAACGCGCGCCGCGATTTGAGAATGCGCACTGTAGGCCGCATGGGCTAGGAATTTTCCCTTTGCAGTAACGACTTCAACGGTATCGCCGGATTCGGGTGTACCCTGCATTCGCTCAACCGCGCCTGAAAAGATCCATGGATGGCGACGCAAAAGTGATTTCTCCCGCCCCGCTTTCAAAATCAGTTTAGGCATGGAACAAAGCGACAGCGGGTCACGATCTCTTTTTTGCGCGCGGATGAGCTTTGTCGTAGGCTTTGGCGAGGTGCTGAAAGTCCAGGTGGGTGTAAACCTGGGTCGTCGAAATGCTTGCATGTCCGAGCATTTCCTGCACCGCGCGCAGATCACCGCTCGATTGCAACACGTGCGAAGCAAACGAATGGCGCAATACGTGCGGATGCACGTTGCCCGTAACGCACTGCTTTAATGCCCATCGCCTCACGCAATATTGAATGGCGCGCTGACTGAGCGGAGCGCCATTTTTGCCCGGAAACAACACGCCGTGGCTGCAGATCGACGTATTACGCGCTTCAAGCCAGGCACGTATGGCGGCGATGGCGTGACTGCCGACCGGCACGATGCGGGTTTTGTTGCCTTTGCCCGTAACGCGCACTGTGGCGTCCTCAAGGCTTAGGTCTTCCACCCGCAGCCCGCACAGCTCGCTCAAACGCAGACCGGAAGAATAAAACAGTTCCAGAATCGCCTTGTCGCGCAAGTCCTGCGTTAGTTGCACCGGTATGTCCACCAGGCGGCTCGCTTCGTCGGGGGAGAGTGCGTGAGGCAGGCGTTTTGCAGATTTCGGTGCGCGTAGACCTTGGCAAGGATTGTGTGCAAGATCGCGGTCACGCGCCAAATAACGGTAATATCCGCGCCACGCAGAAAGCATGCGCGCAAGTGTCTTACCGCTTAAACCGCCATTGTGTAGCTGCGCTATGTAGCGCCGGATATGCGCAGCCTGCAAACTCTCGAGCGGCGTCGTGCCGGCAAGCTCAAGCAACGCGTTAATATCGCGTGCATAATTGTCACAGGTATGGCGGCTCAGGCGCCGCTCGGTTGCAAGGTGCGATAAATAGCGCTTGAGATGATCATTCACCGGGCATTCAACATGCGGCGCGCCCTCTGTTTTCACTTCCTGCTCCTTAGGTCAAGTAGCGCATCACGGCAGCCGCGATCAGTTCACCCAGCCGTTTTAAATACAGCGTACCCATTTCTGGATAGAACCGCTTGGCATCTTCACTTGCGAGCGCGATCAAACCAAACACCTGCTCGGACCGAAGCGGGACCAACGCAAACGAGCGCAGTCTGGGCCCGTCCTCACCGAACCAGTCTGCGCCTTCAAATTGAGCACAGCAATGGGGGTTGGTCAGCGTCCCGGAAAAAACTCGCAACTTTTCACTTATCGGGCTGAACTCGGGCAATTGCCGAGTGGCGTTGACCCCCCAGAGCCGAAGAGCTACATGGGGTACAGCGAAATCCTCGCGCAGGTTGAAATAAATTGAGTGCAGCAGCGATTCCAGACTGCGGGCATTAACCAATGCAAGTGTGATGCGGTGCACGCGCTCGCCAATGGCGTCGTTTTCTTCGCCGAACTGGATCAACTCTCTGAGCTTTGCCTCGAGCTGGTGATTCCTTTCGCGCAGAGTCAGAATCTGCCGCTCGCTGATCGGGATGGCCCGCCCGCCGTGCGGATGCGGAATATAAATGTCGGCGAGAAGATCTGCATATTCCTCGAAAAATTCCGGATGCGCCTCGAGGTAAGCCGCAACCTCCGCTGGTCTTGTTTTCATTCTCATCCTTTCTTAGGGAACTTCTAATAAGTCCTTCGTGATCCGCGTTGCTGGCCAAATGCGAATGGGTGCGCGGCGCGACGAAGCGCTTGGCTTGGACTACGACGAGGCCCCGCGCAGCGAGGTGCTTGCGAAGCTGTGCAGCCAAGCGGGCTACAGCTCCCTATTTTGCGTTGGCTTGGGCGGACCGGCGTTCGCCTCCACGGTCGCGCGTCATGACGCTCCACACTCCGGCGAGCACGACGCAAACGTCACATTTTACCGCAACCCAAACATTGCGAGGTTTGTCCCTGCGCCCTGCTTCCTCGCTGCGTTTGCGTAGGATTGTGTCTATTGGCGGCGCCTCACGTCGCCTATTTCGCGCCGCAAAGCCGAGGTTGCCGCCGCGCGGGACTTAATCAAAGGTTTTCTAGATATCAATAATGCCTTCAAATACCGTTGCCGCGCCTGCGGACATCCAGACCGGCTTTCCCTCACCGTCCCACCGCACGCTAAGTTCTCCTCCCCGCGTTTCCACGACCACGGAGTTGTCGAGCCGCCCACGCTGAATTCCGGCAACTACCGCCGCGCAGGCTCCGCTGCCGCAGGAAAGTGTCTCGCCTACTCCGCGTTCGTATACCCTGAGCTTGACGCGGCGGCGATTTACAACCTGCATATAACCGGCATTTGCCTTCTCTGGAAAGCGCACGTGCTTTTCAATCAGGGGCCCTTGGCTCGACACTGGCGCCGTATCCACGTTTTTCACGACCTGTACTGCATGCGGGTTACCCATGGATAACGCATTGATCTCAACCCGCCGGTTTTTAACGGAGAGCGAGTAAGTTAGTGCACGCTTCTTCGCTTTGAACGGAATTTCTTCAGGCGCAAAGCGGGGCACGCCCATGTTTACTATCACGTTGTCACCGTCATCCATGCGGGGAACAATGATTCCGCTTGCCGTTTCAACACGAAGCTCCCGTTTATGCGTAAGCCCCTTTTCCAGCACAAAGCGCAGAAAGCAACGCGCACCGTTACCGCATTGTTCGACCTCGACGCCGTCGGCATTGAAAATCCGATATCTGAAATCAGCGTCTTCACGAACAGCTCTTTCAACTAACAGGACCTGGTCGCAACCGACGCCAAAATGGCGGTCCGCCATTTTGGAGATCTGATCGGAAGAAAGGGCAATACGTTGTGAAATCCCGTCTAAAACAACGAAGTCATTGCCCAATCCTTGCATTTTAGTGAATTTTATGAGCATTTAGCGACAAATCGAAGCAATTCACGGCACTTGGCCCGGCGTCTTAGACCAAGGGAAAACCGGGTTTGTCCTCGTCTGCCACGACCTCCGACATACAAAATTAGCGAGTGCCGACATGCTCTCGCAAGAATAACAGGATTCAACATCACGAATTCTGGAAATGCTGTTATTGATGGACAGAACTGCGCGCCGATATAGATTTTTAGTATTAATTTAATAAGGCTTTGATTCTCCCTGAGGACGCGTCTTAAAGCGCTTGTGCAACCAGAAATATTGCTCCGGCATCTCCAACACACGCTGTTCGATAAACGCATTCATGCGCCGGGTATCGTCTTCGATACTCGCACCCGGGAAATGGTCCCACGCCGGATAAAATTTGAGAACGTAGCCCTCGCCACCCTGAAGCTGGCGCGTAACGCACGGCACGACTTTGGCACCGGTTATGCGCGCCAGCCGCGATAGGGTCGGAATCGTTGCGGCCGGCACACCGAAGAAGGGCACAAACAGCGATTCACGCGGCCCGTAATCCATGTCAGGAAGGTAATAGAATGGCACGCCATCGTGTAATGCCTTGATCACCGGGCGTATCCCTTCGTGGCGTGAAACCAATATGGAGCCACCGAAACGCGTCCGCCCGTGCAGAAGCAACGCGTTCACCAGTGAATGTTTCTGCTGACTATACATGGAGATCCCTGAGAATTCTGCGTGAAGACGCGAACCGCCCATATCAAGGCCGACGAAATGCGGCGCCAGCCAGATAACCGGTTTATCCTTAGCCGCCTGCCAATTTTCCAGGCCTTCGATGCGCACCAGTTTTTTAATTCGCTCGCGCGATGACCACCACAGAATGCCATGTTCCAGAAGATTGCGTCCAAACGCGCGAAAATGTCTGCGTAATATGTACTCCCGTCGTTCCTCGCTCAATTGCGGGAAACACAGCCGCAAGTTGGTGCGCGCGACCTCACGCCGTTCATGCCCGAGCCTAAGCAACAACACGCCTGTCCACTCACCAAGCTTGGCCAAAACTCGAAGAGGCAGAAAGTGTAAGAGCCACACGAGAGCGACGCCGATTCGAACTATCATTTTTCCCACCGTCTAACGCTTGCCGCTAACCCAAAGATCGCCCATCGCGACGCGAATACAGAGGGAAATCGTCTTTCGTTATTGAGGCTTATTTGGTATCCTAGAAATCCTTTTATCGGCGGAGCGGATAAAGAGATCACCATGAATGAATACCTGTTTACTTCCGAATCAGTTTCGGAAGGGCACCCAGACAAGATCGCGGATCAAGTGTCGGACGCCGTTTTGGACGCTATCATAGCTCAGGACCCGCGCGCGCGGGTAGCTTGTGAGACGCTGGTTACGACTGGCCTGGTGCTGATGGCCGGGGAGATAACAACGCACGCAACTGTCGACTACAATGCTGTAGCCCGCCAAACCGTGAAATGCATCGGCTACGACAGCTCGGAAATTGGCTTCGACTATCGGAGCTGTTCGGTGCTTGCTTCATTCGGCAAACAGTCCGGCGACATCGCCCAGGGCGTTGATGAAGGACATGGGCTGGATCTGGAACAGGGCGCGGGCGACCAGGGACTGATGTTCGGATATGCTTGCGACGAAACGCCGGCGCTGATGCCCATGCCAATTTATCTGGCACACCGACTGGTGGAGCGTCAAGCAGAGGTACGCCGTGACGGACGGCTCCCGTGGCTAAGACCCGATGCCAAATCGCAGATCACAATTCGCTACGTCGACAACAAGCCGAAGCTAATTGATACCGTCGTGCTTTCCACGCAACACGCGCCAGACATTGAACACCCGCGCGTCTGTGAAGCGGTTGTCGAGGAAATCATCAAGCCGGTGCTGCCCAAAGCCATGCTCAAAGATACGCGCTACCTGGTTAATCCCACGGGGCGTTTCGTAATCGGCGGGCCGATGGGCGATGCGGGGCTTACCGGGCGCAAGATTATCGTTGATACTTACGGCGGCGCAGCGCCGCACGGCGGTGGCGCATTTTCCGGCAAGGACCCTTCGAAAGTAGACCGTTCTGCTGCTTACGCCGCGCGCTACGTGGCAAAAAACATCGTGGCGGCAAAGCTTGCAAGCA
>Ga0335081_10014937_pt1 | contig 12567 bp, 12 predicted proteins | sample Lox_Sample_35_FD_206713 | JGI IMG/M metagenome (GOLD analysis project Ga0335081, IMG submission 206713) | Soil microbial communities from Loxahatchee National Wildlife Refuge, Florida, United States - Lox_Sample_3.5 | ecosystem: Environmental > Terrestrial > Soil > Wetlands | place: USA...
TGACGGAGGGGAGCAAGAGCGCAACCAAATCACCTCTGCTCCGCCTCGATCATCCTGCCCAGCACGCGCTTGTAACGCACGCAGCCGACGTCGACGGCGAGGATCACCGGATCGAGCGGCTCCGTCGCCGTCTCGATGATGCGCTGCTGCGCCTCGATCACCGGCGCGTCCTGTTCCTCGAAGGCGAAGCGCCGCATCTCGGCGATCCGCGTCTGCAGATCGCGGTTGAGCTTGTCCTCGGCGGTCTTCACGCCCCAGCGCACCGCGGTGAAGAAATAATGCGTCGAGCGCTCGTTCTCCGGCGTGAGCAGATGAATGGCGTGGTAGCCGGTGCCGGTCTCCGGTTTGGCGCCCATCGCGCAAATGCCGCTGAACAGCCGCAGCGTTGACGGCGCCATCCAGCGCATGTTGGTGAACTTGTCGACGCGCGGCGGATGATCCGGCCAGAACGGCGCGAACATGCCGGGCGGCTTGGAATTGGTGGCGTGGCGGCCGACCACGACATCGTCGCCGTCCTGCTCGGCGGTGATCTCGGACTCCACCGTGTCGGCGTTGCCGAGAATGCCGTCATGCAGATACGAGGTGTGGCTCAAGTCGAGCAGATTGTCGACGATGAGCTGATAATTGGCCTTGATCACGATGCTGTCGCGCCTGGTGGTGTGCAGCTCCGGCACGTTGTCGAGCACGGAAAAGTCCGGAATTTTGCCCGCATCGGCCGGCGCCGAACCCATCCAGAGCCACACCGCCTTGTGCTTCTCGACCGCCGGATAGCTTTTGACCCGCGCGCGTGATGGAATGTTCTTGGCGCCGTGCGGATTGTGCACGCAGGCGCCGCTGCCGTCGAATTGCAGGCCGTGGTAGGGGCACTGGATGCGGTCGCCGCCGACGATCTTGCCCATGGAGAGCGGCGCGAAACGGTGCGCGCAGCGGTCCTCGATCGCGGCGACCTCGCCGTTGTCCTTGCGGAACAGCACCACCGGCTCGTTCATGATGGTGCGGGCAACGAGCTTGCCGCCGTCCAGTTCATCCGCCCACGCCGCCACATACCAGGCATTGCGCAGGAATGCGCCGGAAATCATGTCCTGCTGCGGTTTCGAACCGTCGGTCGCGTGCGGCTGATCCAGCATGGTGTTGTCCTTCCCGGTCTCATCGGTCTGGCTGCCGGGAATGATATCACGCGGCCGGCTTCGATCTACCCGCCTGGCATGTATTTGATGCCGGTGATCGCGGCGACGCCGGCGAGCATGGTGATCACCGCTGCGAAGGCTACATGCGCGAACAGCGCGCTGGTTGCGGACGACAAAAAGCCGATGCCGATGACCGGCAGCGAATTGCCGGCGAAGCATACGACGAGATAGCTGGAGACCACTTCGGCGCGCCGATCGGACGGCGCGATGCGGTTGATCACTTCGAGGCTGCCGCGATAGCCAAGCCCGCCGGCGATGCCGCCGAGCGCGGCCGCCGTCACGAGAAGCGGCAGCGATTGCGCGATTTCGGCGCCGACCAGGAGCCACACGGCGGGCGGCAGCAGCGCCAGCGCGCTCAGCATCGCGGCCTGGCTGCCGAGCCGGCCGGTGACGGCGATCGTGATCGCAGCGATGCCGAACAGTTCGCACACGATCAGGCCGGCGATAAGCGGCGCCGATTGATGCAGGCTGTCGGCGAGCAGGTTCGGGATCAGCGCCGCGTAAAAAGCGATGAGCGCAAACGCGGCGAAGGCGGCGGTGGCGGGCGCCGCGAACGCCAGCCAGATTTGTTGCGGCACGCCGAACCGCGGCTTGAGCGACACCTCGGCGAACCGGCGTTTGGGGTCGCTCACGGTTTCCGGCGCGAACACGACGGCAACGGCGACGCCGCAGAGCATCGCGATATAGACAAAGAACGGCAGTTGCAGCGGCGCGAAGGCGAACTGCGCCAAGAGACCGCTGATGAGCGGACCGGCGGCACAGCCGAAGAAATTGGCGGCTGCCGCGATCCGTGCGGCGGTGCCGCGGCCGCCATCGGAGTAAAGCTCCGCGATCCAGGCGGTGGCGGTCCCCGAGGCGAGGCCGGTCGAGAAGCCGCTCAGCGCACGGGCTGCGAACAGCCAAGCCGTGCCCGAGGCGGCGGCGAAGGCCACCGCGCTGGCGATGCCGCAGCCGATGGCCGGCAGGCTGACGACGCGGCGGCCGACCTGGTCTGACAGCCGGCCGAACAGCAGCAGCGCCGCGACGTTACCCAGCACATAGACCGCATAGACCAGGGTCAGCGTCACGCCGGAAAAACCGAAGGCGTGCCGAAACAGCGGATAAAGCGGCGTCGGCAGAATGGCGCCGACGAAGGCGACCGCAAGCGCCGTGGCGACGATCGCCAGCGCCGGCGATCGGTTGCGCTCGATCACGGGATTGCGCATTGCCATGCACCAATTACCTTAGTCACTATGCTTATCACGATCCTCTTCACGATCCTTGGACATTGAACGGCGGCACGCCATGACCACCACCACCGATACCAAGCACTATCCCGTGACGCATACCGACGCGGAATGGCGCAAGATCCTCACCCCGGAGCAGTTCCACATCATGCGCGAGCATGGCACCGAACGGCCGGGTTCCTGCGCGCTCAATTACGAGAAGCGCGCCGGGGCGTTCACCTGCGCCGGCTGCGGGCAAAAGCTGTTCGTGTCCAAAACCAAATTCGAGAGCGGCACCGGTTGGCCGAGCTTCAACGACCCCGAGCCGGGCGCGGTCGAGACCTCGACCGACAACAGCTATTTCATGACCCGCACCGAGGTGCACTGCAGCCGCTGCGGCAGCCATCTCGGCCATGTGTTCGAGGATGGTCCGCCGCCGACGCACCTGCGCTATTGCATCAACGGCGTGGCGATGAACTTCAAGCCGGAGTAGTCTTGCCCCCGGCGCCGGTCCGGCGCCAGCCGCACAACGCTGCGGCAAATGGGGGAGGAAGCGATGCCGCTGCGACGGCGTGACGTTTTGCGTCTGGCGGGCGGCGCCATGGCACTGCCCGCGATTTCCACGCTAGCTCGCGCCCAGGCCTATCCGGCGCATCCGATCAAGCTCTTGGTTGGCTTTCCGCCCGGCGGTCAGGTCGACATCATCGCGCGCATCGTCGCGCAATGGCTGGGGCAGCAACTGAACCAGTCGGTCGTGGTCGAGAACCGTCCCGGCGCCGGCGGCTCGCTCGGCGCCGAGGCGGTCATCAAGGCGCCGCCGGACGGCTACACGCTGTTCTTCGCCGCATCGTCGAACACGGTGAACGCCTCGCTGATGAAGAATCTGAGCTACGATTTCGTGCGCGACACCGCGCCGGTCGCGCCGATCAACCGCATCAATCTCGTGCTCGACGCCAATCCGGCGTTCCCGGCCGCGAACGTCGCCGACCTGATCGCGCAGGCCAAAGCCGGTCCCGGCAAGATCGTCATGGCGTCGCCGTCGCTCGGCACGCCGCCCTACATGGCCGTCGAACTGTTCAAGATGATGGCCGGCGTCAACGTCGTGCACGTGCCCTATGCCGGCGAGGGACAGCAGGTGACGGATCTGCTCGGCGGTCAGGTCAAGGTCGGCGTCGACGGCATTTCCGCGGTCATCGGGCATATCAAGAGCGGCAAGCTGCGGGCACTGGCACTGACCGGTTCGAGCCGCATCGACGAGTTGCCCGGCGTGCCCACCGTCGCCGAGACCTTGCCCGGCTTCGACGCCAGCGGCTTTTCCGGCATTGTCGCGCCGAAAGGCACGCCTGCCCCGATCGTCGACAAGCTCGCCGCCGCGGTCCGCGCCATCCAGGCCGACGCCAAATTCAAGGCGCGGCTCTCCGAGCTCGGCGTCAGCGAGCTGTCGATGTCGCCGGCGGAGTTCGGCAAATTCATCGCCGAGGAAACGGAGAAGTGGCGCAAGGTGGTGCAGTTCGCCGGGCTGAAGCCGCAGTGACGGCCGGCGCCGCGGGCATTCACGTTGCGAACGAGCTGAAAGCCGCCGGCCGCGCGCTTTGCCGGTCTTCAGCGATGTCAATCAGTCGCGAATTTGCCGAAGAGCGCTCTCGCGCATGTCCGAGGGCGTCTCGCCATAATGGCGGCGGAAGACGCGGTTGAAATAGGACAGATCGCCAAACCCGCAAGCCAAAGCAATCGCGGAAATTTTCCGATCCTGCCGTCCAGCGTCGCGCAAAAGTCCAGCCGCCAGCTCGAGACGTTTCTCCAAGACGTACTGGGTGAAATTTTTTCCGATCTCCTCGAACAACAAATTGACGTAGCGCGGCGTGATGCCATGGGCGGCGGCGACGGCCCCTATGGACAGAGTTTTGTTATGAAGGTTGGCCACGATCTGCCGCTCGATCGAGTGCAGGCGCGCGGCGCGAACGCCGCGGCCGCGGGCTAGTTCGGCGGCATCGCGAGTCGGGCCGAGTGCCATTGCGAAAAGATCGTGGCAATGCTTCACCATGATGGCGCACAAATCCGGTGTCGAACCGGCCAGGGCATTCTCGATAGCGCCGATATAACTCGTCAGCAATCGCAGCGCCGGAGTGTCACGCGGAATCGGCCGCAACAAGGCCGCGTCGATATCGGCAACCGACCCCTCAATAATGGCGCGTGGGACGCGCAGTCCAATCATGCGGCTGGTGGCGTGAATTGAGACAACACCCGGCGAACCGCACGTTGTCAGGATCGCCTGGCCGTCACGAATCATTACTTCGCGATTGAGTTGATTCACGGTGCGAGCGCCGCTCAGAAGAATGCTGAGCACGAGATCGTCGCCGTCGATGTGCTCCACGCGGCGGGGAGCCCGGCAAGGCGAGATGATCGTCAACGCCAGTCCCAGGCTCGGCAGCGAATAAAGATTTGCTTCGAATCGAAACGGCCGATCGTCGCCAGGTTCGACGCCGTGCTTTATGATCGTCCGGCCGTATACTTCAAACAACGAGTCCAATTGATTTGGATCGGGCAAGTCCTCCGTCGATAAGCGAATCATTTTTGGAACGCCTCGATCCATAATAGGCCCCATGCCGCTGCCGACTTCGATATGTCGGGACAGCGTATGGGTAAGTTCGACGAAACAATCGTTTTTGCCCCACTGAGCGCCGCCGCTGGATGGACGGCGCGCCTGGTAGGTGAGGCTACATGGTTGTTTGGTAAATTGAAATCGTAGGAACCCCTCGATTTTGCGCCATCCGCCCGGACGTGAAGCGGCAGGAAATTCGAGTTCGGCGCGCCACTTGGACTGATCGGAAATACACTGGGCCTGATGAGAACATCTTGCGCCGTCGATGTGTGTCCATGGGGCAACAATCATCTTGAATCGGCAGTTTTGTTCTTGCTGGGCCTGGTCGGCTTCCGATCGGCCCAAGCTTGCGGATTCAATCTTGTGCCTAATGTTGCGCTTGCGAAGTTTGCAAGGGGGGCACAATGGGAACTCTGCCGCGCGTGCGCCGATCGATTTGGAGAGTTTCTGGGCTAGCCACGCTCCTTGTTGGCGCTTCAACGCAGCTGGCCGTGGTTCACGCTTTCGCTGCTTCGCCGGCGCCGGCCGCGTATAGCTGGACCGGCTTCTATGTCGGCGCCAACCTCGGCTACGGCTGGGCGAACGCCGACGATAATGTTGTCTTTGTCGATCCGCTCCTGCCGTTTACCGCCGCGCATTCCCAGATCGACGAGCTTGATAGAATCATCGGCGGCGGGCAGGTCGGGTACAATTGGCAATTCAATTCCAACGCAGTTTTAGGCCTTGAAGCGGATTGGCAAAGCTCCGGTGCGCGACGCGACGAAATGTTGGTTGATTTCGTGGATCTCCCATTCGGCGTTCCTCCCGATACCGAAAAAGTCACGACAAACTATGAGAGCAAGGCTTCATGGTTTGGCACGGTGCGCGGCCGGATTGGCTATGCATGGGATCGGCGATTGTTTTACGCGACCGGGGGTTTGGCTTACGGACGGATCAGCATTTCGGGGACAACAACTGAAGTGACCGACTTAACCAATACCGGGGCCGGCATTTTCACGTCGACCACGCCCTTTGGCGTCACGCGAACGGCCGCCGGATGGACGTTGGGCGCCGGAATCGAGTCCGCTCTCGCCGATAGCTGGACGTGGAAGCTCGAATATCTTTATGTCGACCTCGGATCGATTGCCGGTAATTTTACTCCGCAGACGTTTGGCGGCGAAACACTTACGGTCAAGAGCCGGTTCAATGACAACATACTCCGTGCGGGTTTAGATTATCGATTCAAATAATGGTTACGGTTCGGATATCCCGCGCCTGGGTTTGAACTACCGATTCAATGAGACGGCGTGCGGCGCGGCTTCCTGCTTGACTGCTACGCCGCCCGCGCTCCCCATAGTTTCTTGCTCGCGATCGCGGCGCCTTCCGCGAGTGCCCGCAGCTTGGCCCAGACGATCGAGTCGGCCACCGTCGGCTCGGCGCGCACGGCGGTGCCGAAGCCGCAGTCGACGCCGGCGATGACCCGGTCGCGGCCGACGATGTCGGCGTAGCGGCCGATACGTTGCGCGACGAGCCGCGGGTGTTCGACGAAATTCGTGGTGGAATCGATGACGCCGGGAATGAGAATCTTGTCGTCGGGGATTTTGATCGTCTTGAGGTCTTCCCATTCGTGATCGTGGCGCGGGTTGGCGGCTTCGATGGAGAATGCCTGCACGCGGGCCTTGAACGCGATGTCGATGATCTTTGTCAGCGGCAGATCGTGGCTGTGCGGCCCCTCGTAATTGCCCCAGCAGATGTGCAGCCGCATGCGGTCCGCCGGCAGGCCTTCGATCGCGCCGTTGAGCGCCGCGATATTGCGTTCGGCGATCTGGCTGCGGAACTCATCGTCGGTGAGGCGGCGATACTGGTTGTTGCGCGCCGAGCCGAGATCGGGCGCATCGATCTGCAGCACGAAGCCGGCTTCGACGATGGCGCGGTATTCGGTCTTCAGCACCGCGGCGAGCGCTTCGACGTAAGCCTCCTCGCTCGGATAATGCAAATTGATGATGAAGCGCGTCAGGATGCCGGGCGACGGCGCCGTCATGAATACGTCCGTCGGCTTCGCTTTCGCCGCCGCGGCTGTGAGATGCGCGATGTCGCGGTCGAGCGCCGTGCGGTCCGTGTAACGCAATTCGCCGACGCAGCCGGGGAACGGCACCTCGGAGAACGAGCGGCGATCGCGGCCGAAATCCGGATGCTCGAGCAGATCACGGCCGATCATGATGTCGCGGCCCTTCTCGGCCGCGCGCGGGTCAGGCGCGATGCCGGTGACGCGATGGCGGATGTAGGTCGTGTAAGACGGCTTCGACATCTCGCCGTCCGAGACCACGTCGACGACGCAGGCCACCTGCTGCGCCACGATCTCGTCGACCGCTTGGGCGGTGGCCGCTTCAAATATGTCCGTGGCGACGAGGGCACCTTGCTCGCGCCCGAGGATGAGGTCGATCAGCGGTTTCGGCCGCGGCAGCGAGCCGGTATGGGTGGTGAGGATGCGGTCGGTCGAGGTTTTCATGCGATGCTCTCCGGAACGGCGGGGACTTTAGCGAAATGGAACAACGATGGCACCTGGCGCCCACGCACTGGTCCGCCGTCGCCTGTTGAGGCATAATCAGCAAATGACATTTACACGCATCACCGTCGATCCGGCTGTTTGCACCGGCAAACCCTGCATCCGCGGGCTGCGTTTTCCGGTCGCGCGTCTGCTTGGTCTATTGGCCGCCGGCGAAACGCGGGAGCAGATTCTGCAAGCCTACCCCTATCTCGAATCCGCCGACATTGATGAAGCGCTACGTTATGCCGCTTCGCTCGCCGAAGATGAAACGGTCGACCTCGTCCCAACGAGCTGAGCCGTGAAGTTTCTGATCGACATGCCGCTGTCTTTGAAGTTGGCGGCATGGCTCCGGGATCACGGTCACGATGCGCTGCATGCCGCGGAATTGGGCCTCGCAGCTGCGCCGGATTCAATCATCATAGCGCGCGCCAAACAGGATCATCGAACGGTCGTTACCGCGGATTTGGATTATCCGCGCTTGCTCGCCCTTATGCAGGACCGTGGTTCGAGCTTGATCCTGTTCCGAGACGGCAACTGGAGCGAGGCTGACGTCATCGCCCGGATGGACGAAATCTTGCGGGGGATGACCGCTGCCGATCTGATGCAAAGCATCGTCGTGGTCGAGCATGGTCGCGTTCGCCGGCGTCGGCTGCCGGTTGGACCGGGATCAATTTGACCCCGCGGCCGGTTTTGCCGATCTTCAAAACGCTCTAAAGTCCCTCGAAGCACTTAAGACTCATGGGGAGATCATGCGTATCGTCGATTTGAGCCGGGAGCTGTATCACCGCACGCCGTCCTACCCGGGGCAGCCGCCGATCATTCACGGCATCTGGAAGACACACGAGGAAGCGCGCGCCGAGACCGGCGGCGTTCACGGCAACAGCGTGATGTTTTTTTCGATGCCCGACCACGGCGGCACCCATATCGACGCGCCGCGCCATTTCGGCATGAGCGGCACGCCGATCGACAAATACCCGCTGGAGAACTGCATCGTGGCGGGCATATGCCTCGATCTCCGCCACATTGCGCCGCGCGCCGAAATCACGCCGGCCGATCTGGAAGCGGCGGTGCAGAAGGCCGGCGTGGCGATCCCGAAAAAAGGCACGGTGCTTTTGTGTACCGGCCATCACGAGCGCACGTTCCCTACCGCCGCCTATGCCACCGACAATCCCGGCGTCAATGTCGCGGCGACCGAGTGGCTGGCCAAGCAGGGCATCGTGCATTTCGGCATCGACTCGATGCGGCCGGGTCCCGAGGGCAAGGTCAACACGCTGGTGCACAAGGCCTGCCTCGAGCTTGACATCACCCATCTCGAAAGCCTGTGCAATCTGGAAAGCCTGCTCGGCGCGGGCGAATTCCAGTTCATCTGCCTGCCGCTGAAATGGCGCGAGGGCACCGGCTCGCCGGTGCGCGCCGTCGCGGTGTTCAACGATTGACGGGTCATTGTCACTGCGCCGCGCGACGCGCATAATGACGGCGCAGGGCTTTTGGCATGACCAAGCTTCTTGATCGTATCAGCATCAATCCAGGTATTTGCGGTGGCAAGCCGTGCATCAAAGGCACGCGTATCTGGGTGTCCCTTATTCTCGGTCTGCTTGCGAGCGGAACGACGGAGGCAGAACTGCTGGCCGAATACCCGGTGCTAACCCATGACGACATACTCGCTGCGATAGCTTATGGCGCCGAGGCGGCTAGCGAGCGCATCATACCTGTGCCGGTGGAGCCGGCTGAGTGAAAATTAAGGTCGATGAGAATATCGGCGATAGCGGCGTTGGCCTTCTCCGGCGGAGCGGTCATGACGTTGCGACAGTTCATGATGAAGGCCTTACCGGTTCCCTGGATGAGCTGATCTTTCAAGCTTGTGCCAACGAACGGCGAGTACTGATCACGCTAGACCGTGACTTTGGACATATTACCAGATTTCCGCCCGCGAGCTCGGCGGGAATTGCAGTTCTGGAATTAGGCGGCGTCGACTCTCTCGCCTTTCTCCATGATCGTTTGCGCGATTTTCTTGCCGTTGCATCGAGCCGATCAATCGACGGTGAGCTGTGGATAGTCGAGCCCGGTCGCGTACGGGTCCGGCTTCAAAAAGATTGAGGCGTAAGGAAGCGACCAATGCAGATCGGCCACAACCGCAAAATGACCGGCGCGCAATGTCTCGCCGACATGCTCAAGGGCTACGGCGTCACCCATGTGTTTCATGTGCCGGCGGTGCTTCGCACTACTTATGCCGAGATGGAGCGCCGTACCGACATCAAGCGGCTGCATGTCCATGGCGAAAAGGCCGCCGCCTATATGGCCGACGGCTATGCCCGCGCCTCCGGCAAGCCGGGCATCTGCATGGCGCAGGTGATCGGCGCGCTCAATCTCGCCGCCGGCCTGCGCGACGCGTGGCTTGCCCATTCGCCGGTGATCGCCATGACCGGCGGCCGCGAGCCGAAAAACAAATTCCGCAAGGTCTATCAGGAGGTCGACGACGTGCCGGCGTTCGAGCCGGTGACCAAGTTCAACGCCACCATCGACGACGTCGCGCGCTTTCCCGACATGGTGCGCCAGGCATTCCGCTCCGCGGTGACCGGCTGCCCCGGGCCTGTTCACCTGCAGTTTCGCGGCAACGAGGGCCAGATCGATGCCGAAGAAGCCGACATGGAGCCGCTTTGCGAGCCGCAATTCGCCCGCGTGCCGGCGTTCCGCCCGGAGCCGGACGAGGCGAGTGTTCGCGCGGCGCTGAAAATCCTGCAAGATGCCGCACGGCCGGTGCTCGTCGCCGGCGGCGGCGTGCGCGCCTCGGGCGCCGCGGCCGAGCTGGTGGCGCTGGCCGAAGCGCTGCAAATCCCGGTCGCGACCTCGCTCAACGGCAAGGATTCGATCCCCGGCGCTCATCCGCTGTCGGTCGGCGTTTGCGGCACCTATTCGCGCGAGAGCGCCAACCGCGTGGTCAATGCCGCTGACCTTGTTTGTTTTATCGGCACCGAAACCGGCGGCATGACCACCCATTTCTGGGCGGTGCCGAAGATCGGCGCACAAGCGATCCAGATCGACATCGCGCCGGAGGCGCTAGGCCGCAACTATCCGCTCGCGGCGGCGGTGAACGGCGACGCCAAGGTCACGCTGCAAAAAATGCTCGCCGCCTGCGATCGCGCCACGGCGGGAAAGCGCAAGGCCTGGATCGGCGAGGCGCAGAAAATCTGCGGCGAATGGCGCGCCAAATACAAAGACGCGCTCAATTCCGACGCCGTGCCGATCCGGCCGGAGCGGCTCTGTCACGAATTGTCGAAGCACGTGCCGGATGACGCCATCGTCGTCGTCGACACCGGCCATGCCGGCATGTGGATGGGCGGCATGTTCGATCTGACCTCGCCCCGGCAGAGCTACATGCGCAGCGCCGGCCATCTCGGCTGGGCCTTCCCGGCCGGACTCGGCGCCAAATGCGCGGCGCCGGAGCGGCCGGTGGTGACCTTCACCGGCGACGCCGGCTTCTGGTACCACATCGCCGAGATCGAGACCGCGGCGCGCTGGGCCATCAATGCGGTGACCGTGGTCAACAACAACGGCGGCGGCAACCAGAGCAAGCGCGGCTTCGACCGCGTCTATGGCGGCAAGCAGACCGACAAGGCGCGCGAATTGTGGACGTTCCGCCAGACCAATTTCGCCCGCATTGCCGAGGACATGGGCGCGCTCGGGCTGCGCGTCGAGCAGGCCTCGGCGTTTCCCGCGGCCTTGGCGCAGGCGCTCGCCGCCAACCGCCCCGCGGTGATCGACGTCGTCACCGATATCGACGCGCTGGCGCCGACGGCGGTCTCCTAGCCGACACGAAAAGATTTGCAGAATTGCGGCGATTTGAGACTGTCAAGTCACGCGTCCTGTCCTTTCGGTCACGAAATTGCAATCGAATGCGGCGTTTGATCGCCTCGTTGGCGCCCCAGAAGTTTGACAGGCTGCCTGCGTATTCGGGCATGATCCCGAAAAAGTCATGCCTCGGCGAAAAACCTGCATCTGATCCGATTCAATCCAATCGGATCAGATAGGTGTTGCGTGGCTTCGTCGCCTCTTGCCGGCCGCCACAATCAAGATTGCGATGCACACTGAACGGGACTCGGCGATTCGTCTTTTGCAATTGTTGATGGTCGCGTCGCTGGTCATTCCGGCGGTGCTGTTCGTCTATGCCGCCTACAACGATTATCACGCCGTTTACGCGGTCGCGGACGAACGCATCGATCGCTCGCTCGACGTGCTGCAGGAGCAGGCGCTCAAAGTCTTCGAAACCGTCGGCCGCATCTTCCCGGAAGTTGGCGAAGTGGTGCGCGGCATGTCGGACGATCAGATGCGCGCCGCGGAGGCGACGCTCACGCCGCGCTTGCAGCGCATCGTATCCGTCATGCCGCAGGTGCGGGCCATCACCTTGATCGGCCGCGACGGCCGTCCGCTCGCCTCGAGCGTGCCGGCGGCGCTGGCCGGCGGCGCCGGTTTTGCCGATCGGCCTTACTTCAAGGCCCAAGAGGACGCCGCCACCGGGACTTTCATCGGCGACGTGCGCAGCTCGACATTGCAGGATCCCGGCAAGGCGCTGTTCGACGTGTCGCAGCGGCTGCCATCGGCGGACGGCGCGTTCCGCGGCGTCATCGCCATCGCGCTGCGGCCGCGCTACTTCGACGATTTCTACGCGATGATCGAGCAGTCGCCGGGAAATTTTTATGCGCTGGTGCGTCCCGACGGCGAATTGCTGGCGCGCTATCCGTCGAGGCCGCAGTTTCGCCGCCGGCTCACGCCGCGCAGCATGCTGCGGCGCTCGATCAATCAAGGTCTCACCCAGGGCCTGTTCTCGGTCGTTTCCGAAGTCGACGGCCATGACCGCCGCGTCGGCTTCCGCAAGCTGCCGGGCTATCCGCTCTATGCCATCGCCGGCATCGACAGCGCCGCGATCCGCGCCGCCTGGCTGCATCAGGTCGGCGGCCATCTGATTTTCGGCTTGCCGGTGACGCTGCTGCTGTTCTCGGCGCTGTGGGTGGTGTTGCGGCGGACCAGGCGACTCTACGAGGAGGCGCA
>Ga0335081_10014938_pt1 | contig 12567 bp, 13 predicted proteins | sample Lox_Sample_35_FD_206713 | JGI IMG/M metagenome (GOLD analysis project Ga0335081, IMG submission 206713) | Soil microbial communities from Loxahatchee National Wildlife Refuge, Florida, United States - Lox_Sample_3.5 | ecosystem: Environmental > Terrestrial > Soil > Wetlands | place: USA...
TCCGACGCCGAACTCGAACCGCCCGCCAGACAGGTAGTCGACGCTGGCGACCTCCTTGGCCGTGGTGATCGGGTCCCGCTCGATGACCAGGCAGATGCCGGAGCCGACGCGCAGCCGCGTGGTGGCGGTCAGCGCGGCGGTCACCGCGACGAACAGGTCGAAGGTGTGCGCGTACTTGCGGGGCAGCTCACGCCCGCCCGGCCAGGGCGACTGGCGGTCGGCCGGGATGTGCGTGTGCTCGGGGAAGAACAGCGACTCGTGCCCGCGCTCCTCGGCCAGCCGCGCCATGTCCGCGGGCGCGATGGCATCGTGGGTCGGGAAGATCGCTACGCCGGTATCCATGCACCCAAGCCTAGGTACCGAACGGGCCGGGTTCCCGCTACTCGCCGAACAGGGCCTCGACTTCCGGCAGCGACCTGACCACCATGGTTCCCGGCGCCGGTACCTGCCCGTCCAGGCCCCGCTTGCCGACGTCGGGCCCGTCGAAGTCGGCCCGGACGATCTGGACCGCGCGGATGCCCGCCGCCACGCTGCCCGCGCAGTAGCCTGCCTGGTCATCCACGAAGACGGCAGCCCCGGCGGCCACCCCGAGCCGGTCGAGCGCGCACCGGAATATCTCCGCCGCCGGCTTGGCCGAACGGGCCTCGCACGACAGCACCAGCGCGTCAGCGAGCGCGTCCACCCCGTGCTTGACCAGCAACGGGCGGGTGTTCTCCGTGCAGTTGCTGACGATCGCGATCTTGATGCCCCGATCCCGGAGCCCGCGCAGGAACGGGATCGTGTCGTCGTACAGGCGCGCGTGCGCGAGCAGCAGTTCCTGGTCCTGGCGCACCAGCTCGGCCACCAGGCCGGGGGCGGCCTCCCGGCCCGCCGCTCGCAACAGGCGCGCGAAGGCCTCCGCCTTCGAGAGCCGGCCGTCGGATACCAGGGGCCCGATCCGGGCGTACTCGACCTGCCAGGTATCCGGGGAGATGCCGGCCAGTGCCGACAGCTCGTTTCTCAGGATGGAGAAATCGCAGGTCAAGATCGTGTCGTAGGCGTCAACGAGGCATGCTTCGAGGCGGGGCACACGTCCAGCCTACGGGCCGCCGATGGCGGCGAGGCGCTCGCGCTCCTCGGGCGTGAGCCGGTCCGCCAGCGCGAGCGCCCCGACGTTCGCGCTGACCTGCTCGGGCCGGGTGGCCCCGAACAACACCGTGGTCACCGACGGATCCAGCAACGCGAACGCCATCGCCAGGCTGGCCGGGTCCGCGCCGATGTCCCTGGCCAGCACGGCCAGGTCGCGGCCCGCCGCCACCGCGGGCGCCCACTGCGGCTGGTCGAGCAGGCCCGCCGCGCGGCCCGCGCCGGGGTCCTGGTCGTACTTGCCGGTCAGGATGCCACCCGCCAGCGTGTAAGACGCCACGATGGCCACGCCGCGGTCCGCGGCCAGGCGCCGCAGCGCCGGATCGCCGACGATCTCCCGCCGCACCAGGCTGTAGGCCGGCTGCGTCGCCACCGGGCCGGGGACGCCCTCACGGTCGGCGATCTGCCAGGTCCGCTCCATCTGGTCCGGGGTCCAGTTGAACGTCCCCCACGCGCGCGCGGCCCCGGCGCGGATCAGCCCGGTGATCATGTCGATCGCGTCCTGGAGGCCGACGCCGGCCGGCGGCGCATCGGAGTAGATCAGGTCGATGTGGTCCAGGCCCATCCGGGCCAGCGAGGCCGCCAGTTCCTGGGCCGGTGACTGGTCGGGCCAGAATTCCCACCACAGCTTGTTGGACACGATCACCGCGTCCCGCCGCCAGCCCGCGGCGCGGAACAGGTCGCCGAAGACCACCTCGGAGTACCCGGTCGGCATCGGCGCGTGCCCGGTTTCGTCGTTGTAGCGCGCGTCGTCGAGGAAGTTGATGCCGGCCTCGCGGGCGGCCAGCATGACGCGGACGCCCTGGTCGCGGCCGATCCGCTCGTAGGTGCGCCAGGATCCGAGCGCCAGCCTGCTGACCTGCAGGCCGCTGCTACCCAGGGCGGTCAAGGGTACAGACGGCGAGCTCACGCCGCCAGCGTAGCCCTTCCCGGCGCTATCGTAAGAACAGGTTCTAGTGAAAGGCGCCGGGTCATGACAGTTGCCGGGATGGACGGGATCGACCTGTCGGCCACGGAGTTCTGGGGGCTGCCGCTCACCGAACGCGCCGCCGCCTTCGCCCGGCTCCGGGCCGAGTCACGGCCGCGGTTCTTCGAGGAGCCCGAGACCCCGTTCAGCGAGCAGGGCCCGGGCTACTACGCCCTGGTGAAGTACGCGGACGTGGTCGAGGCGAGCAAGTACCCGGCCGTGTTCTCCTCCGCGCAGGGCGCGACCAGCATCCCGGACCTGCCGGTCGAGTTCAACGAGTATTTCGGGTCGATGATCAACATGGACGATCCCCGGCACGCCCGGCTGCGGCGGATCGTCTCCCGCGCGTTCAGCCCGCGGCTGATCGCCAAGTTCGAGGACGACGTGCGCCGCGCGGCCGTTACCGTGGTCGACGACCTGCTGGCCACCGGGCCGTGCGACTTCGTGGCGAGCGTCGCCGCCCGGCTGCCGCTCAAGATCATCTGCGACATGATGGGCATTCCGGACGACCAGTACGACATGGTCCTGGCCAATACCAACATCATCTTGTCCGGAGCCGACCCCGAGTTCATGTCCGAGGACATGGACCAGGCGGTGCTCCAGCTGCTCGGCTCCGGGCAGGCGCTGGCCGAGCTGGTCACCGGCCTGGCCGCCGAGCGCGCCCAGGCCCCCCGCGAGGACCTGGTCTCGGCCCTGGTCACCGCGAACATCGACGGCGAGCAGCTGACCAGCGCCGAACTCGCTTCGTTCTTCATCCTGCTGGTCGTGGCGGGCAACGAGACCACCCGCAACGCGCTGTCCCACGGGCTGATGCTGTTCACCGAGTACCCGGACCAGCGTGCCCTGCTCCTCGGCGACCTCGATGGCCGGCTCGAGGGCGCGGTGGAGGAGGTCGTCAGGTACGCCTCGCCCGTCGTGTTCATGCGGCGGACCCTCACCCAGGACTACACCATGAACGGGCAGGACTACCGCAAGGACGACAAGGTGGTCCTGTACTACAACTCGGCCAACCGCGACCATGCGGTCTTCCCCGGCCCGGACCGCTTCGACATCGCCCGCTCGCCCAACCCGCACGTCGGGTTCGGCGGCCCGGGGCCGCACTACTGCCTCGGCGCCCACCTGGCCCGCCGCGAGCTGAGGGTGATGCTGCGCGAGCTGCTGGCCCGCGTGCCGGATATCACCGCGGGAGAGCCGGACCGCCTGCTGTCCAGTTTCATCAACGGCATCAAGCACCTGCCCTGCGACTTCAGCCGGTAAGCCTTCTGATGAGGTCGGCCAGGTCCGGCGGGAAGACCACCTCGCCGCTGGTGTCGAGCTCCGCCTGCGTCCACCAGTGCCAGGCCGCGATCCCGTCCGCGACGTGCATGTCCGCCACCTCGCCGAGGCCGCGCTCGCCCACGTCCACCCGGGCCAGGAAGAACCGCTCGTGCTGCCGGACGATCGCGTCCGAGTGCTCCATGATCCGGGTCCATTCGTACACCTCGCGCCCGACCGGAACGTCGGTCCAGCCGGTCTCCTCGGCCAGTTCCCGCCGCGCCCCGGCCGGGTAGTCTTCCCCGTCGTTCAGCCCGCCGCCCGGCGTCGCCCAGTGCCGCCCGTCCGGCGGCCCGTCGTCATACCGGAACAGCAGCACCCGGTCCTGCGGATCGAGCACGATCACCCGCCCGGCCCGCCGCAGTCGCACAGTGGCTCCGGTTTCTTCCACGTGGCTTATTGTCCCCCGGCGTTTCCGCGGAAACGCCGGTGACATGATGATCGCGGAACGGCACGCCGATCAGGAAGCCAGGACATGAGCGTCTCGCTGCACGAGCACAGGCTGGGCGGCCTGCGCTGGATCGTGCTGAACGGCCCGGACCGCGAGACGTTCGGCGCGCTGGGTGAGCACGTGCGGGAGGAACTGGCCGGGCTGACCGATATCTGCCCGAGGCGTTCGGCCGGGGGCACGACGAGCGTTTCGAGTGGGTCTACCGCCACGGGTTCGTCAGGCAGGCTCTCGACGAGATCCTCGGCGAGAACGGCTGGCGTACCGAAACGCGGGACGTATCCCGATGGGTCCTCGTGACCGACCGCGCCAGGCCCCGTTCTGACCAATACGTTCTGACCAATATTGAGTCAGCCGGTCGCGGTGGGGTTAACTAACGTCGGCACAATGAAAGCCCTCGTATACCACGGACCAGGCCAAAAGGCGTGGGAAGACGTCCCCGATGCCGCCATCAGGGAACCTACCGACGTCGTGGTCAAGGTCGACACCACCACGATCTGCGGCACTGACCTGCACATCCTGCACGGCGATGTGCCCGCGGTCACGGACGGCCGCATCCTCGGCCACGAAGCGGTCGGCACCGTCACCGAGATCGGCGACGCGGTCAAGGGATTCAGCGTCGGCGACCGCGTGCTCGTCCCCGCCATCACCAAGTGCGGCCGCTGCGAGTACTGCCAGCGGAACATGCCCTCGCACTGCCAGACGGTCGGCGGCATCGGCTGGATCTTCGGCCACCTGATCGACGGCACCCAGGCCGAATCGGTCCGCGTCCCGTACGCCGACACCTCGCTGTACGCGGTGCCGGGCAACGTCACCAACGAGCAGGCCATCTTCCTAGCTGACTCGCTGCCGACCGGCTACGAGGTCGGGGTGCTCGCCGGCCAGGTTCGCCCCGGCGACACCGTCGCCGTGGTCGGCGCCGGCGCGGTCGGCCTGTCCGCGATCCTGACCACCGGGCTGTGGGGCGCCTCCCGGGTCATCGCGGTCGACATGAACAAGTTCCGGCTGGACGTGGCGCGGGACTTCGGCGCCACCGACACGGTGGAAGCGGGCGACAACACCACCGCCGAGGTCCTGGCCCTGACCGACGGCCTCGGCGTCGACGTCTCGATCGAGGCCGTCGGCTACCCCGAGACGCTGCTCACCGCCGCGTCCCTGGTCCGCCCGGGCGGCACGATCGCCAACATCGGCGTGCACGGCGTCCCGGTCTCGCTGCCCATGCAGGACATGTGGATCAAGAACGTCACCCTGACCATGGGCCTGGTCGACACGGCGTCCATTCCCACTCTGCTGAAGATGGTGGCCAGCGGCCGCATCCCGGCGGAGAAGATGGGCACCCACTCGTTCACCTTCGCCCAGATCGACGAGGCCTACGACGTGTTCAAGAACGCCGCCGAGAACTCCGCCCTGAAAGTCGTCATCACCCCCGCCTGACCCCCCCGCGCGTCGCGGCCATAAGGCGTGGATGCCGCGTTCATGTCGTTCCAGTAGCGACGTGGGCGCGGCATCCACGTCGTATCCCGTCGGCTCCCGGGCGGCCGGCGCCGCGGCGACCGCCGGCTCCCGCCGCGGCAGCAGCACGGTCAGCCCGGCCGTGGCGAGCAGGATCACGGCGTCGATCGCGATGGCCAGCTCCATGGCCGAGACGGAGCTGGCGCGGGTGAGGCCCAGCCTGGCGTAGAACACCGCCCCGATGACCGCGACCCCGCTGGCCACGCCGAACTGCTGGGCGGTGGTGAGAATCCCGGACGCGGCGCCGGCCCGCTCCGGCGGCACGTGCGCCAGGGAGGCCCCGATCAGCGACGGCAGCGCCATGCCCTGGCCCAGGCCGATGACCGCCGTCGCGGGAGCAAGATCCCAGCCCGTTAGGCTGCCGCCGTAACGAAGGCCGGTCAGCACCAGGCCGATCGTGCCGAGCACGTCGAGTCCGGCCCCGATGGTGATCGCCCACGGCCCCAGCCTGGCCGCCAGCCGCGGGCCGAGAATCGACATCACGGTGAAGGTGAGGGCCAGCGGTCCGGCCTCCAGGCCCGCCCGCAGCGGCGACTGGCTCAGCCCGGCCTGCAGCAGCAGCGTCAGCACGAACATGAAGCTGCCGAAGAAGAAGACCAGGGCGAAGTTCACCGCGATCCCGGCCGAGAAGGCCCGGTCGCGGAACAGCGCCAGGTCGAGCAGCGGCTCGCCGCCGCGCCGGGTCAGCCGCCGCTCCCAGGCCAGCGTGAGCGCGATGACGGGGAGGCAGGCCGCCAGGCAGATCCAGGTCCAGGCGGGCCAGCCCTCGTCGTGCCCGAGGGTCAGCGGCACCAGCGCCAGGGCCACGGACGCCGAGACGCCGACCGCGCCGACCGGGTCCAGGCGGGGCCTGCGGCGACCGCGTGCGGGCGGGACCACGAGCGCCGCGGCCACCAGCGTCGCCGCGCCCACCGGCACGTTCACCAGGAAGATCGCGCGCCAGCCCAGGCCCAGCACGTTCGCCTGCAGCAGCAGGCCGCCGAGGATCTGGCCGGACACGAAGGCCAGCCCCATCGTGACGCCGAACCAGGCCAGCGCCCGGCTCCGCTCGCGCACCGGGAACGTCGCGGTGATCAGCGCCAGCACCTGCGGCACCATGGCGGCGCCGGTGAGGCCCTGCAGCAGCCGCGCGCCGACCAGTTCGGCGGGGGACTGGGCCAGGCCGCACAGCAGGGAGGCGACCGCGAAGCTGGCCACGCCGCCCATGAACATCCGCCGGTAACCGAGCAGGTCGCCCAGCCGGCCGCCGGTCACCATGCCGCTGGCGTACATGAACGCGTACCCGCCCACGATCAGCTGCAGCGCCGCGTTGCTCACGTGCAGGTCGCGCTGCAGCGACGGCGCGGCCACGTTCACCACCCAGATGTCGAAGCCGGCCATGAACATCGCCAGCAGCACCACCGGGAGCATCAGCCAGCGGCGCGAGCCGGGCTCGGACACGGTATCCGTCACGGACAAGGTGTTCGACATACATCGAACTGTACGACAATCGTCGAACTCCTCGCAAATGTGCCCTATGCTGGAGGGCGTGATGGACGACGTCGCCGAGCCGGCCGCGGACGAGATGCTCCTGCCGAAGGTGCTGGCCGCCCTGGCCGACCCGCACCGGCTGACGTCCGTCCGCTTCCTCGCCCGCAACGGCGAGTCGTGGTGCGCCCAGCTCAGGCAGGAGGCCGGCCTCGAGCTGAGCAAGTCGACCTTCTCCCACCACCTGCGCATCATGCGCGAGGCCGGCCTGGTCACCAAGCGCATCCAGGGCGCCAGGGGGTACGCGCGACTCCGCAAGGACGACGTCGACCGCCGCTTCCCCGGCCTGCTCGACTCGATCATCAACGCCGACGACCCGGCCCTGGTCTGAGGGTTCCTAGCCGGCCCGATGTCACATTGGGCCGGTTATAGCCGGCGCGATGTCACATTGGGCCGGCTGGCTACTCAGTCGGGGCCTCGACCTGAAGGACAACCCCGAGTCGCGACAGTAAGGTCGCTATGTGGACGCGACGTTTTCCGTGGACGACCTCCGCGATGCGGCCCGGATGGCCCGCGACTGCCCGGTCATGCAGGGTGCCGTTGCGCTTGCTCGCTGGATCGGGACAGGTCACCGTCCGGTGACAGCGGGGCAGGTGCTGCGCAAGGCTGACCTGCCCGGCGCGGGTGCCGTTCTCGGCGTGGACGTGCCGCCGAAACTGCGGACGATGGCCGACATTCCGGCGCTGCGCCGACCGTGGTGGGCCGCCGTGGGGGCGGGGCTGCTGCGGGTCGGGGACGGTCAGGTGACCGGCGGGCCGGCACTGGAGCACTGGCCGCCTGCTGAGGCGGATGTGCTCTCTGGGTGGCTGGCCGCACTACTTGCCGTGTGCGCGGCGGAGTCGCGACCGCATGACGAGGACAGCGTGCGCCTGCTGGCGCTGGCGCTGCTGATGGTGATCGGGCCGAACGGCGCGCCGCTCACGTATCGCACCTGGGGCCTTGTGAACGCGGTGCTGGACGAGCTCTGTGACGGATATGACAAATGGTCAGGGGACGTGCGGCCCGCGCTGAACAGGTACGACGACTTGGGTACCGGAACACCGCTAGCGGGCTTGGCGGAGTTGCTGGCCGGGTTCGGCGCGATGGACGGTGACCATGATAAGCCGGTCGTCACCGTCCTGGGCCGTTGGGCGGTCGCGCACCTGGCGGACGGGTTGTCCGGCCCGGCCGATCCGCTCTTGCCCGCCGCCGACATGATCGAGGAAGTCGTCCGGTTTGGCGACGAGGAGCAGCAGCATCGAGCCGCCCGGAAATGGCTGGCCGGGTGCGGCGGCGCGCGAGCCGCCCGTGAGCTCCTCGCCGCGGCCGAGAGCCTATCGCCCCTGCGGCGCAGCGTGGCCGTCGGCTTGTTGAGCAGGCTGGACGACGACATGCTGCCCGCCGTGCGGGAGGCAGCAGCGAGACCGAACGTCGGCCCGCACGCTCGTGCCATGCTGGCCGCCTGGGACGACGGCCCGCAGCTCGGCGAGGCGGACCGGGCGTGGCTGGCGGTGGAGGCGGCCGCGGCCGCGCTCGAGGAGCAGGGCCCGGACGAGGCGCTCAGCCGGGTCCGGGAAGGCATGCCCGGGGCCGCGTTTCACGGAGACTCTCCGGTCGAGTACTGGTCCGAGGAGGACCCGGCCGAGTCCGAGCCGTTCGATCTGGCCGACGTCAACCGCAAGCTGGCCGAGTTCGCTGAGCAGGGCTCGCCGTCGTGAGCAGCCGGAGCGTGAAATCCCGGGTCGCGGTGGCCGCCGCCGAGGCCCTGGCCCGGCAGGGGTTCGTCACGCCGGTCGACGTGTGCCTCGGTCTCGGCTGGCTGCACGCCAGCAACGTGGACGACTGGCGGCACGGCCGTGTGGACGACCTCGAATACTTCCTGCCCGGTGCATGGCGAGAGGATCACCGAGTTCATCGTCAGCCTGGACGGCTGGGCCAGGGAACGCTCCCTCGAACGGGCCGAGGCGGATTACGTCTCAGCCACCAGGAACCGCCGCCCGCTCCGTTTCGTCACCGGCGCTCCCGAGGCGGTTGAGGCCGCATGGCGGACACGCTGGGTTTCGCGCGACCTTCCCGCGCAGAAGCGGGAACGCATCACCAGGACCCAGGACTCGCCGCCCGATCTGGTTGTCGTCCAGCCAATCCGCGACTGGACCTGCGCGGAGTGCGGCCGGGCGGAGACGATCGCGCGGCACACCAGCCTGCGGGGGAGCGGGCGCGTCGGGCGTTCGGCGGCCGGGCGTTCACTCGATGACGAGGCCCTCACGCTGGCGGTAGTGGCGTCGGTACGTCACGAGGACACCGACTACGACTCGCTGCTGATGTCCGGCGTCGGCCGGGCCGAAGCCCGCGACCTGATCCGGCCCGCCGTGGACCGCATCCTCGCCTCGTGGTCGTAACGGCCGCAGCTGCGGGGCGGTCACCCGCGGCTCGGCGGCGGTCCGTGACTGCGGATGATCTTGCCGGTAGGGCTTCGCACCTGGCTAGTGCCATCGGGATGGACAGTCAGGGTCCAATGATCATCGCGTCGCACGCCACCTCGCGGGCTGCGTCCCCCTCCAGCCAGGCTCCTCCATCACCGGTGCCGACCGATGCGGCGGCCCGGTGGGCGGCCCATTTTGCCCGGTACTCGGCGATCCACTTGTCCTGCGCCTCGACTGGCATTCCCGCCGCGTCCGCATCGGCCAGGAACTCCATGGCCGACTCCAGCATTTCCAGCGCCTCAGCTGCGCTCGCCGGAACCGCCACGGTGCTCATATTCCTGCCACCTCCCTCCCGGCATCGCATAACCCAAGGTATTCCCAGTCTGAGTTCGACCGGCATATCTTCCTTCAAGTGTCTTCGATACTGTTTTCTTAAACATGCTAGCAAGTAGCTCCGGCATTCTGACGGCGACACGCTCGAATATTCGATTTACTCAAATAATGTTGGATGATAGGAAGGGCGCATATCTGCCGGACCGACTGGCGACATGCTCAGGCCCGTCCGGCCGCGTCAGAGATCTGCCAGGGCCAGGGCCGGATCGGGCTGCGGCTGCCCGCTGGGCTCCCAGTCCTGGTCCGATCGCGCGTACGGGTACCAGCGCAAGTCCCGGCCGAGGCGCAACTGCAGGCGTCCGGCGGTGATCTGGTTGCCCCGGACGGCTTCCGCCTCGCCGGTCCTGGCGCGCAGGACGGCGCGTGCCGCGTCCAGCAGTCCGGCCGTATCCGGATCTTCGGCGGGCGGGTCCCACTGGGCGCGCAGTAGTTCGAGGCCCGCGAGGCCACCCTGTCGCCATGCGAGCGCCTGACGTGCGAGGTCGCGCGGGGGCACCCCGGCCCGCGCCGCGAGGGTCGCGAAGGCGGGCGTGCCGAGCACCCGGGCGGCCCGGCGGGCCAGGTCAGCGTCGCGCGCGAGGGTCAGTCCGGCGTCGGCCGACAGGCCGGCCGCCAGTTCCCACGCCCGGCTTGCGGCGTCGGCGGCCAGCTCGACCAGGTCCTCGCGGAGGCCGGGACGCCAGGGCGGCGGGTCCACCGGGAGCGCTGCCGGAGCCCCGGACCGGCGCGGCGGCAGTGGCGCGGCCGGGATCGGCACCCCCGGGACCGGCGTGCGGAACGCCGTCCTGGCGTCCACGCCCGCGTCTTCGGTCGGCTGGGTGGCGTCTGCGGCCGGCTTCGGCGCGCGGTCGTCATCCGCTGCGGACCCGGTACCGGGCGCTGAACCGCGCCTGCGGGCCCGGATCCCGGCCAGCACCTGGTCACGGGTCCGGCCGCGGAGGAGGAACAGGGCGAACGGGTCGGCGTCGAGCGCATCGGCGATGAGGTAGCAGGCTGCGGCCGAGTGCTTGCACGGGTCAGCGTCGTCCGGGCAGTCGCACCGTGGCCCGACTTCGCCGCCACCGGGGAGGAGGTCAAGCCCGGCCTCCGCTGCGTCGTCGGCGATCTCCGGTGGCAGCTCACCGTCCAGCAGCGCCGCCGCGTGACCAAGCCGGGCCGCGATGGCCTCGAGCACCCGGTCCCACTCGTCATCCGCGAACCGCCGCACTCGGATCCTGACTTGGTACGGCTCGGTCTTCCGGCCGCGCACCCGGGCTCGCGCCTCGCCCGGCGAAAAGGTAAGGTCACCGACTGCGCCAGAGCGCGCGTACTCCTGGCCGCGGGGCAGCCGGTCGGGGTCCAGTCGCGCCCGCTGCTCGAGCGCCTCCAGCCAGGCCCGGCCCCACCAGGTCCGGCCGAACTCCCGTGACCCGGATGTCGCCGGGTCCGGCCCCGTCGCGGGGCCGCTCACGAGGCCGCTCGCAGGCTGACCAGCTCGGCCAGCTCGGTGTCGGACAGGTCGGCGATCCACCCCTCGCCGGAGCCGATCACGGCGTCGGCGAGTTCCCTCTTGGTCTCGAGCAGAGCCGCGATGCGGTCCTCGAGCGTGCCCTCGGCGACGAGCCGGTGCACCTGAACGGGGCGGTCCTGACCGATCCGGTACGCCCGGTCCGTCGCCTGATCCTCCACGGCCGGGTTCCACCAGCGGTCGTAGTGCAGCACATGGGTAGCCCGGGTCAGCGTCAGGCCGGTTCCGCCCGCCTTGAGCGAGAGCAGGAACACCGGCACCTCGCCCGCCTGGAACCTGGCCACCATCTCCTCGCGACGCAGCACGGGCACCCCGCCGTGCAGGTAAAGCGAGCCGATGCCGCGGCCGTAAAGATGCTGCTGCAGCAGGGTTCCCATCTGGGTGTACTGGGTGAAGACGAGCATCGATTCGCCGCTGGCCAGGATCAGGTCGGTCAGCTCGTCGAAGGCGGCCAGTTTCCCTGAGCGACCGGCCAGCGGGCCGGCCTGCTTGAGGTACTGGGCCGGGTGATTGCAGATCTGCTTCAGCGCGGTCAGCAGCTTGAACACCAGGCCCGCTCGCTCGATGCCTTGTTTCGTGGCGATCGTCTCCATCGTCTCCCTGACGATCGCCTCGTATAGCGTGACCTGCTCGCCAGTCAGCGGCACGAACAGGTCGGTCTCGGTCTTACGCGGCAGCTCGGGCGCGATACCGGGATCGGTCTTCCGGCGCCGCAGCAGGAACGGCCGGACCAGTGCGGCGAACCGGGCGGTCGCCTCGGCGTCGCGGTACCGCTCGACCGGCACCGCCACCCGGCTAGTGAACGCCTCCAGGTGCCCCAGCAGCCCTGGCGTCGTCCAGTCGAGGACGGCCCACAGGTCCGACAGCCGATTCTCCACCGGCGTACCAGTCAGCGCGATCCTGGCTGGTGCCGGTATCGCTCGCAGTTCCCGGGCCGTGCGCGACAGGGGGTTCTTGGCGTGCTGGGCCTCGTCGGCGACGACCAGGCCCCAGTCAGCCTCGGCGAGCAGCGCCGAGTCACGCAGTACCACACCGTACGTGACCAGGACGATCTCATCGGCGGCCAGCTCCTGGAGGTGCCGTCCGCCGCCGTGGTACCGGCGGACCGGGATCTCGGGGGCGAACCTGCGGACCTCGCGCTCCCAGGTGCCAAGCAGCGACGCCGGGCACACCACGAGCGTGGGGCCTGCCTTCGCCTCTCGCCGGTGCAGATGCAGCGCGATCACCTGGATCGTCTTCCCGAGCCCCATGTCGTCGGCCAGGCAGCCGCCCAACCCTGCGTCGCACATTCCGGCCAGCCAGGACAAGCCGCGTTGCTGGTACGGCCGCAGCGTCGCGATGAGCCCCGGCGGCGTCCCCACCGTGGTCGGAG
>Ga0335081_10014939_pt1 | contig 12566 bp, 11 predicted proteins | sample Lox_Sample_35_FD_206713 | JGI IMG/M metagenome (GOLD analysis project Ga0335081, IMG submission 206713) | Soil microbial communities from Loxahatchee National Wildlife Refuge, Florida, United States - Lox_Sample_3.5 | ecosystem: Environmental > Terrestrial > Soil > Wetlands | place: USA...
ACCCGAGCTGCTCAGCGACGAGCCGGCGGTCGGTGTCGAAGTTGACGCCGGCGAGCGCACCGGCCCCCAGGGGCAGCGCGCCGGTCGCCTGCACGACATGCCCGAAGCGCTCGCGGTCGCGCACGAGCATCCACACGTATGCCAGCAGATGATGGCTCAGGTACACCGGCTGCGCGCGCTGCAGGTGCGTGTAGCCGGGCATCGGCCAGTCCAGGTGACGCTCTGCGAGCCCGACGAGCGTGCGGGCAAGTGAGTCGGCGCCCGCCACCGCCTCGTGTGCGTGTGCGCGCACGAACATCGCCACGTCTGTCGCGACCTGGTCATTGCGCGAGCGCGCCGTGTGCAGCTTTCGGCCGGCCGCACCCGTGAGCTCGCCGACGCGCCGCTCGATCGCCATGTGGATGTCCTCGTCGCCGGCGCCGAGCTTGAACGAGCCGTCGCCGAGCTCGCGCTCGACTTGGCCAAGCGCGCGATCGAGCTCGTCACGGTCGCCCTCGGAGATGATCCCCTGCGCCGCCAGCATCGCGACGTGTGCGCGCGACTGCTCGACGTCGTAGGGCCCGAGGCGCCAGTCGAACGAGATCGAGTCGTTCAGCCGCCGGAAACCGGCGTCCGGCGGCTGCGCAAAGCGCGTCATCGCGGCGCGGAAGCTCGACTCAGTCACCCGCCCCGCTCATCCACCGCCCGCCCGCTCATCACCCGCGTGCCGCTGATCACCCGCGTGCCGCTGATCACCCGCGTGCCGCTGATCACCCGCGCGCCGCTGATCACCCGCGCGCCGCTCATTCAGCGCGCGCCGGCTCATCCGCCCGCGCCGGCTCATCCGCCCGCGCCGGCTCATCCGCCCGCGCCGGCTCATCCGGCCGCCCGTTGGACCGACCCCGTGCGTCGAGCCGGCGCCGCCGGTCCGCCCCGCGCCACTGGCCCAGCACCCCGCTGAGCGCCTCGCCGACCACCTCCACCTGGCCCTCGCTCATCTGCGGGAAGAACGGGAGCGCGATCGACCGGGCGGCGACGTCCTCGCAGACCGGGAACTCCCCCACGCGATGCCCGAACCGCTCACGGTAGAAGCTCATCAGGTGCACCGCTGGAAAGTAGGGCTTGGCGGGGATCGCGCGCTCGGCGAGCGCGCGGACGGTCGCGTCGCGGTCGACGCCGCGCGGCAGCTGCACGACGAACACGAACCAGCCGCGCCGGTTGCCGTCCATGTCCGGGCACGGCAACGTCAGTCCCTCGATCCCGTCCAGCGCCTCGCGATAGAGAGCGGCGACACTCGCCCGCGCCGCCAGCAGGTCATCTAGACGCTCGAGCTGCGCGAGCCCGAGCGCGCAGGCGATGTCTGAGAGGCGGTAGTTGAAGCCGAGACGGTCGTGATCGAGCCACCCCATGTCTGGTGCACGACCCTGGTTGCGCTCGGAGTCGATCAGCGCCTTGAGGCGGGGGTCGCCGGTCGTGACCATTCCTCCCTCGCCCGTCGTCAGCTGCTTGTTGGCATAGAAGCCGAACACCGCCGGATGTCCGCGGCCGCCGACGATCACGCCGTCGCCGTGCACCGCGCCGAGTGCCTCGCACGCGTCCTCGACGATCGGCAGCCCGAGCCGCTCGAAAGCCGGGATGTCGACAGGGTAGCCGAACACGTGGACCGGCACGATCGCCGCGGTCCGCTCCCCGACCGCCGCGGCCGCCGCCTCGACGGATAGGTTCAACGTGACTGGGTCGATGTCCGCGAACATCGGCCGGGCGCGCTCGTAGATCGCGACATTGGCGCTCGCGACGAACGAGAACGGGCTCGTGATCACCTCGTCTCCGTCCCGGACGCCGACCGCACGCAGCCCCAGGTGCAGCCCCGCTGTGCCGCTCGAGACGGCGCTCGCGAAGCGCGCACGCACGTGTGCGGCGAACGCCTGCTCGAACTCGCCCAGCAGCGGGCCGAGCGACAGCCGACCCGAGCGCAGCACCGCCAGCACGCGCTCCTCCTCCTCGCGCCCCAGCACCGGCTGCGCGAGCGGGATCGCCTGGGCAACGATGCCGGTCACGATCCGGGGGAGGCTGCGGTTCGGGTGCTGACCTGCATGCCGTACTCGAGTGAGTCGACGAGCGCCTCCCACGACGCCTCGATCACGTTCTCCGAGACGCCGATCGATCCCCACACCTGATCGCCGTCCGAGGCGTCCAGCAACACCCGCGTGATCGCGCCGGTGCCCTTCGCCTCGTCGAGGATCCTGACCTTGAAGTTGACGAGGTCGATCTCGCCGAGATGAGGGTAGGTCTCGGTCAGCGCGTCGCGCAGCGCGCGGTCCAGCGCGTTCACCGGCCCGTTGCCCTCCGCCGTGCGCACGTAGCGCTCGCCGTCGACCCAGATCTTGATCGTCGCCTCGGTCTCGACGCGCCCGTCGGCGCGCTTCTCGACGATCGCGCGCCAGGACTCGAGCCTGAACAGCTGCCGGTACTCGCCGGCCTCCTTGCGCAGCAGCAGTTCGAACGAGCCGTCGGCCGCCTCGTAGTGGTAGCCGCGGTGCTCGCGCTCCTTGACGCGCTCGACCACCCGCGCGGCACCCTGGTCGTGCAGCGAGATACCGGCCTCGCGGGCGCGGGCGACGACCGTCCCCTTGCCCGACAGCTCCGAGATCAACAGCTCGCGGCGGTTGCCGACGACCGCCGGGTCGATGTGCTCGAAGGTCGTCGGATCGGCGTTGACGCCGGCGACGTGCATGCCCCCCTTGTGCGCGAACGCGTTGCGCCCGACGTACGGCTGGTCGGGGTTCGGGGTAAAGTTCAGCAGCTCGTCGAGGAAGTGGGCGGCGGGCGCCAGCGACGCGAGCTGGGCGTCGCTGAGGCACCGGTAGCCGAGCTTGAGCTGCAGGTTGGGGATGACCGAGACGAGGTTCGCGTTTCCGCACCGCTCGCCGTAGCCGTTGATCGTGCCCTGCACGTGCGTGGCGCCCTGCGCGACGGCGGTAAGCGAGTTGGCCACGCCACAGCCCGCATCGTCGTGGCAGTGGATCCCAACCGCCACGCCCAGCGGCGCCATCGCGGCCACGACCTCGCCCATCGCGGTCGCGATCGAGTGCGGCAGCGTGCCGCCGTTGGTATCGCAGCAGACGACGGTCCGCGCCCCCGCCCGGGCTGCCGCCCGCAGGCACGAGAGTGCATACTCGCGATCGTCGGCGAAGCCGTCGAAGAAGTGCTCGGCGTCGTAGATCACGTGCTTGCCCTCGCCGGCCAGGAACGCGACCGACTCGTCGATCATGCGCAGGTTCTCCTCGCGGTCGACGCGGACCACCTTATGCAGGTGCAGCGCCCACGTCTTGCCGACCACGGTGCAGACCGGCGCGAAGCACTGCGCGAGCGTCCGCAGCGCCGGATCCTCGGCGGCCCCGGCGCCCCGGCGCCGGGTCATCCCGAAGGCGGCGATCTGCGCGTGGTCGAAATGCTCCGCCGCCAGCAGCGAGAACAGCTCGAGCTCCTTGGGATTGGAGCTCGGAAAGCCGGCCTCGATCAGGTCGATGCCGAGCTCGTCGAGCCGGTGGGCGACGCGCAGCTTCTCCTGCGCCGAGAGCGACATCCCCTCCCCCTGCATGCCGTCACGCAGAGTGGTGTCGTAGAGCTGGATCTTGGTCATCGGGGCCTCCTGAAGTGTGCGGGACGGGCGAACTGCACGGCGGCGGTCAGCGCGAAGCGCCGGCCGCCGTTGTAATTCGCTCCTCGCGCCGCTTCACTATCCCGCCTTCGTGGGCACCTCGACCAGGTCGAGCCACTCGAGGTATTGCGGGTCGCGGCCGTGCAGGGCATCGTCGAACACGCGCTGGATCTGGCGCGTGATCTCACCCGGCTCGCCGGCGCCGATCGGATGGTCGTCGATCTCTGAGACGGGCACGAGCTCGGCGGCGGTGCCGCTCAGGAACACCTCGTCGGCCAGGTAGAGCTCGGCGCGCGCGATGTCGCGCTCGACGACGTCGTAGCCGAGGTCGTGCGCGATCCGCACGACCGACCGGCGGCTGACGCCGTCGAGGATCCCGGCCGTGTGCGGCGGCGTCACGATCTGGCCGCCGCGGATCGCGTAGATATTCTCGCCCGAGCCCTCGCACACGAACCCGTGCGTGTCCAGCAGGATCGCCTCCTGGTAGCCGGCCTTCGTCGCCTCGATCTTCGCCAGAATGCTGTTGAGGTACTGCCCGCAGGCCTTCGAGGCGGGGATCAGCGCGTCGTCGGGGATCCGCCGCCAGCTGGTGATCTTCGCCCGCACGCCGCAGTGCTTGCTGTCCTCGCCGAGATACACGCCCCACGGCCACACGGCGATCGCGACCTCGACCGGGGCGTCGAGCGGGTAGAGGCCCATCTGGCCGTAGCCGCGAAACACGAGCGGGCGGATGTAGCACTCGCGCAGGTCGTTGGCGGCGATCAGCTCGTGCGTCGCGCAGCGCAGCTCCTCGAGCGTGTAGGGGATCGGCATGTAGTACAGCTCGGCCGACTTGAACAGCCGCGCGAGGTGGTCTTGATGGCGGAAGATCCCGGTCCCGCGCGAGGTCTCGTACGCACGGATCCCCTCGAACACGCCGGTCCCGTAGTGCAGTCCGTGCGTCAATACGTGCACCTTGGCGTCCTCCCAGGCGACCAGCTCCCCGTTGTGCCAGATGAGGTCCGCTTGTTCCACGACTGCTCCTTAGAGGTGTTTGAGGACTGCCTGGGTGGCCTGCGCCGTAGTTGCCGTGCCCCCCAGGTCCGGTGTGCGCAACCCGTCGGCCAGCGCCCTATTGACGGCCGATTCTATCGCCGTCGCCTCGGCTTCCATCGCCAGTCCGTGCCGGAGCATCAGCGCGGCCGAGAGGAGCATCGCGAGCGGATTGGCTGCACCGGTGCCGGCGATGTCGGGCGCCGAACCGTGCACGGGCTCGAACAGGCCGGGCCCCCCCGCCCCCAGCGACGCGCTCGGAAGCATCCCGATCGATCCGGTAAGCATCGCCGCCTCATCGCTGAGGATGTCGCCGAACATGTTCTCGGTCACGATCACGTCGAAGTGCCGTGGCGCCGCGACGAGCCGCATTGCGGCGTTGTCGACGAGCAGGTGCTCGAGCTCGATGTTGGGAAACTCGCGCGCGTGGACCTCGCGCACGACCTCCCGCCACAGGCGGCTGGTCTCGAGCACGTTGGCCTTGTCGACGCTCGTGACCCGCGATCGCGCCGCTCCGAACGCGACCCGGGCGATCCGCTCGATCTCCGCGCGCGTGTAAGCGCACAGGTCGCTGGCGCTGTCGTGCGTGCGCGTCTTGGCGCCGAAGTAGATGCCGCCGGTCAGCTCGCGCACGACCAGCAGGTCTGTCCGCTCGATCAGCTCGCGCTTGAGTGGGCTCGAGTCATACAGCGCCGGCAGCGGCTTGACGGGCCGCAGGTTGGCGAACAGCCCGAGGCCCTTGCGCAGCGCCAGCAGCCCCTGCTCCGGACGCGGCCCGACGGCCGCCAGCAGCACCGCGTCGGCACGGCGGCAGCCATCGAGCGTCTCGTCGCTCAGGGCCGTGCCGTGGGCGTCGATCGACGCGCCGCCGAACAGGTGCGGCTCGAACTCGAGCTCCGCGCCCAGCGCCGTCAGCACCTCCACCGCGGGCGGGGTGACCTCCGGGCCGATGCCGTCGCCCGGCAGCAGGATGACTCGCGGTGCCATGCGGGCCCGGACGGTAGCCGATCCGCCCGGGACCGGCCGGGGCGCGCTCGCCCGGTTGATCACGCGGCACGCGCGGTCATGTTCAACCGCACGTAGTCGAGCACCAGCGGCTGTCCGCAGCGCGCCAGCACCCGCTCGGCGAACGGCCTGCGCAGTGGCTGCGGCAGCAGGTCCAGGTGGCGGACCAGGCACACCGTGGTGACGAACGCGCGCGGATCGGGCGGCGTGATGTCTTTGGGTTCGAGCCAGCACGACACGTCGGTGAACCCGGCCTGCTGCAGCCGCACGGCGGTGTCGGTGTCGCTCGCGTAGTTCCACGGCCCTCGCCAGCCGGCGAAGTACCGGCGGAAGCGGCCCTCGCCGGCGACCTCGTCGGCCAGCTTGCGGAAGTGGTCGATGTTGCAGGCACCGCCGCACTGGGCGACCAGCCGTCCACGCGGCCCCAGCGCACGATGAAGCGCGGCGAACAGCGCCGCGTGGTCGTCGATCCAGTGGAACGTCGCGTTCGAGAACACCAGATCGACCGGCTCGGGCAGCGACAACTCCACCAGGTCCTGGCAGCTGATCGTCGCCCGGTCGCCCAGCGCCCGGCGCGCATGCGCCACCATCGAGGGTGACACGTCGACCCCGTACACCCGTCCGCGAGGCACGCGATCGGCCAGCAGCGCGGTCACCCTGCCCGAGCCGCACCCCGCGTCGACCACGACCTCGTCGCCTGCGAGCGCGACCCGTTCGAGCTGCTGCCGCGCCCATCTGAGCTGGACGTCGGAGACGCGGTCGTACGTGGTCGCGTCCCAGTCGCCGCGGCCGCCGGCCGCCGCCCTCACAGCGCTGGCGTGACCGGGCCCGGGCGCCGACGGTCGCGTCATCGTGCGAAGCGACAGGCCCGACCGCTCATCGTGGCGACGCTCACAGCGCCGTCGTGACGGGCCCCGAACGCTCACGGTCGCGTTCGTAGGCGGCGATCGCATCCTCCTGCCCGAGCGTCAGCGCGATGTCGTCGAGTCCGTTGCGCAGCCGGTGCTTGACGTCCGGGTCGATCTCGAACCGCGCCTCTCTGAGACGATCGTCGTGACCGCGCCAGCGGACCGTCTGTGCGTCGAGATCGACCTGCGCCTCCCCCGCCTGCGCGATCGAGGCGCAGTCCGACGCGCCGAGCGCGACCGGGAGCAGCCCGATCTTGGTGCAGTTGGATTGGAAGATGTCGGCGAAGCTGGGCGCGATGATCGCCTCGAAGGCGTAGTCCTCGAGCGCCCACGGGGCGTGCTCGCGGCTGGAGCCGCAGCCGAAGTTGCGCCCGGTGACGAGGATCGGATTGCGCGGCAGCTCCCAGCCCGGCTCCTTGGCCCAGTCGTAGAACAAGAACTCCCCGAAGCCGGTGCGCTCCACGCGCTTGAGAAACTGCTTCGGGATGATCTGATCAGTGTCGACGTCGTCTCGGTCGAGCACCGAGACGCGACCGGCGATCTTCTCGATCGGCCGCATCAGCGGGCCAGCTCCAGATCGTGGGCCGGCGCCCAATCGCGGATGTCGACGAAATGCCCCTCGAGTGCGGCCGCAGCCGCCATCTGCGGCGAGACCAGGTGCGAGCGCGCCCCTCTCCCCTGCCGGCCCTCGAAGTTGCGGTTCGAGGTCGACGCGACGCGCTCGCGCGGCGCGGCGATGTCGGGGTTCATGCCCAGGCACATCGAGCAGCCCGCCCCGCGCCAGTCAAAGCCGGCGCGTCTGAACACCTCGTCGAGGCCCTCGCGCTCGGCCTCGAGCTTGACCTGCGCGGATCCCGGCACGACCATCGCGTACACGCCGTCGGCGACCATGTGGCCGTCCACCACTCGGGACGCGGCGCGCAGGTCCGCGATCCGCGAGTTCGTGCACGAGCCGATGAACACGCGGTCTAGCTTGATCTCGCTGATCGGCGTGCCCGGCTGCAGGCCCATGTACTCGAGCGCCCGCTCGTCGCCCTGCGAGCGCGGCTCGGGGACGGACTCGGTGACGGGGGCGACCATTCCGGGGTTGGTGCCCCAGGTGACCATCGGGCTGACCGCGGCCGCGTCGACGACGAGCTCGCGGTCGAACGTCGCGTCCAGGTCGCTGTTCAGATCGAGCCAGTCGTCCGGGATCGCCTCCGGCGCGCCCGGACGGCCGAGCACGTATTCGAAGGTCGTCTCGTCGGGGGCGATCATGCCTGCCCGGCCGCCGCCCTCGATCGTCATGTTGCAGATCGTCATCCGGCCCTCCATCGACAGCGTCCGCACCGCCGGCCCGGCGTACTCGACGACGTGGCCGACCGCGCCGTCGACGCCCATCTGCCCGATCGTCGCGAGGATCAGGTCCTTGGCGGTGACGCCGTAGCCGAGCGCCCCTTCGTAGCGGATCCGCATCGAGCGAGGCTTTGCCTGCACCATGCACTGCGTCGCGAGCACGTGCTCGACCTCGCTGGTGCCGATTCCGAACGCCAGCGCTCCGAAGGCGCCGTGCGTCGCCGTGTGCGAGTCGCCGCAAACGATCGTCATCCCCGGCTGGGTGACCCCCAGCTCGGGGCCGATCACGTGCACGATCCCCTGGCGCGCGGAGCCCAGCGAGTACAGCGGCACCCCGAACTCCTCGCAGTTGCGCTCGAGCGTCTGCACCTGGACGCGCGACAGCTCGTCACGGATCCGCGCCGCGACGGGGGTGCCGTCCGTCGGAACGTTGTGATCGGCGGTGGCAAGCGTCCGGTCGGGCCGGCGGACGGTCCGGCCGGCCAGCCGCAGCCCGTCGAACGCCTGGGGGCTGGTCACCTCGTGGACGAGGTGCAGGTCGATGTAGAGCAGCCCGGGCGCGACCTCATGCGCGTCCCAGATCTTGTGAAACAGCGTCTTGGGCATCGGCATATCAGCTCCTCCGCAGGCCCGCGCTCACGACCGCGAGCAGTACGGACTCCTCGGCTCCAGGGTTCTCGAAGTGGTGTGCAAGATCGGCGTCGAACGTCACGCAGTCTCCCGCTTGCAGCTCGTAGCGGCGTCCGTCACAGTGCAGCACGACGGCGCCCGACTGCAGAAAGGCCGTCTCACGGCTGCCCGGCTCGTGCATCGGCGGGTCACCGGGGCCGCCGGTGACGGCGCCGGGCGCGAGCGTGTGGCGCGAAAGCTCGGCCCGCTGGCCGGGCAGCGGCGGAGTCCGGACCTCGTAGCTGTGTCCCTTGGTGCCGCGCGGGCCTTTGCGCCGCTCGCTGCTGCGCACGACCGTCACCGCTCCCTGCTCGTCCAGGCGCAACAGCTGGGACAGCCGCAGTTCGAGCCCCGCGGCGATCCGCCCGGCGACCTGCAGCGTCGGGCTCGTCTCGCCGCGCTCGACCTGGGAGAGCATCGGCGCACTGACGCCCGAGCGCTCGGCGAGGTCGCGCAATGAGAGGCCCATCCCCTCGCGCAGTGTGCGGATGCGCAGTCCCGGCGACTCGGCGGCATTGCCGGTTGCAGATGCAGACCCGGGAGGCCGTGTGGGGAAGGTGGGCCTGGTAGGGCGGGCGGGGACTGTTGGCGTGGTCGGCCTCGTAGGCAGCATACGTGCGTACGTTATCACGTACGGGCGGCTCCAAGCCTGAAACTCCCGATAGTCGGTCGAGTCTCGGCCCCGACAAGTCGGTCGAGTCCCGGCGTTGGGGGCCGAGTCAGACGCCATCGGCAGAGCACCGCAAGGATGTCCGCTTTGAGCGACGCCGATGGCGTATGGCGAGGGCCATCCGGCGTCGAAGACGACCGCAGGATCGGCGGATCCAGGCTCAACGCCACTCGCCGGTGCGTCGCCGGTACGCTGGCGCGAATGCTCACCCCTCCCGACGTGCTCGTGCTCGGCGCCGGCGGCGTCCTGGGCGAGGCGTGGCTGATGGGTGTGCTGGCCGGCATCGAGGACGCGACCGGATTTGACCTGCGCGGCTGCGAGTACTTCGTCGGCACCTCCGCCGGCGCGATCGTAGCCGCGCACCTGAGCGCCGGCAATGCCCCGCGCAGGCCGCCGTCGCCCGGCGCGGAGCTCGAGCTGCCGAGCTCGCGCGCGGCCGGGCCGCTCGCGGTGGCGGCGCTGCACGCGGCACGGCGCGCGGGCGCGTTCGCGCTGTCAGCCAGCGCGATGTTCGCACCGCTCGCGCTTGGCGCGGCCGCTCCTGGCGGCGCGCTGATGCGCGCGGCGCTGCTGCGGCGCCTGCCGCGTCCGCAAGATACGCTCGAGGAGCTCAGACGCGAGGTCGACCGATCGGGGGCGCAGTTCGACGGTCGTCTGCGGGTCGTCACCGTCGACCGCGGCTCGGGACGCCGGGTCGTGTTCGGTAGCCCGGGCGCGCCGCCGGCGTCGGTCGGCGAGGCCGTCGCAGCCTCGTGCACGGTCCCATGGCTGTTCGCACCGGTCAAGATCGGCGATCGCGAGTTCGTCGACGGCGCCGTCTGGAGTCCCACCAACCTCGACGTCGCCCCCGCCGGGCGCGACACCTACGTGCTCTGCCTGTGCCCGTCGGCAAACATCGTCGGCAGCAGCGACTCGCTGATCGCGCTGGTCCGCAACGTGGCCAAGTCCGCCGTCTCGCTGGAGGCGCTCACGCTGCGCAGGCGCGGCGCCACCGTCAGCAGCGTCTCGCCAAACGTCGAGAGCGCTGGCGCGATGGGGACCAACTTCATGGACCGCGAACCCCGCGGGCGGGTGCTCGCGGCCGGCTACAGGCAGGGTTTGCAGCTCGGGACCAGCCACCGCGACGGTCATCGATGACGTGTCGCTGCGTCAGCCCGTCTGGCGTGGCGGGGCCGCGCTCCGCGAGACGTTGCGTCGTTTGTGGCGCTAGTTGGCGGGGTGTTGGCCAGTTCGGCCATAGTGGCCCAAACCGATCCTCCAGGTTCCTCCGCCCGTCGATCGGCGAGCTACTAGGGCGCGGCGGCCGCCTCGGGCTGCATAGCCTCAGCCACGTGTTCCCCGTCGGCGACCTCGTCGCGCCGGCGGATCGCATTGGACAGCGCGCGCACGTACGCGCGTCCGGCGGCGTCGAGGATGTCCGTTGAAACGCCCTGGCCGGACCCGGTGATGCCGTCGAGCTCGAGCACAACCGACGTCTCGCCGAGCGCGTCCTGGCCGCCGGTGACCGCGTCGACGCGGAACTCGCGCAAGCGTGCGTCGCTGCCGGTGGCAGCGTTGATCGCGCGGAAGATCGCGTCCACCGGACCGTCGCCGATGAACGAGCCGGTCAGCTCCTCGCCCTCAGGCGTCCGCACGCCGACGGTCGCGTGCGGAGGGCGGCGCGAGGAAGCCTCGACGTCGAACCACTCCAGCTGATAGCCGGCGAGCTTCTCGCGCAGCTCGTCGGTCAACAACGCCTCGAGGTCCATCGCGGTGACCTGCTTCTTCTTGTCGGCGATCTCCTTGAAGCGCTTGAACGCCATGTTGAGCGCCTGCCCGGAAACGCTGAAGCCGAGCTCCGCCAGCGCCTGCTGGAGTGCATGCCGGCCGGAGTGCTTGCCGAGCACGATCGAGTTTGCCTCCAGGCCAACGGTGGTCGCGTCCATGATCTCGTAGGTGGTGCGTTCCTTGAGCACGCCGTCCTGGTGGATGCCGGACTCGTGGGCGAACGCGTTGCGGCCGATGATCGCCTTGTTCGGCTGTACGGAATAGCCGGTCAGGCGCGACACGAGGCGCGACGTGCGGGCGATCTCCCGGGTGACGATCCCCGTCCGCAGTCCGACGTCGGGCTGGCGCGTGTGCAGCAGCATCACGATCTCCTCCAGCGAGGCGTTGCCGGCCCGCTCGCCGATCCCGTTGATCGCACATTCAACCTGGCGAGCGCCAGCCAGCAGCCCCGCGAAGGAGTTTGCGACCGCCAGCCCGAGGTCGTCGTGGCAGTGGACCGACAGCACGACGTCGCGCAGCCCGGGGGCGAGCTCGTACAGCCGCGCCAGGAACGCGCTGAACTCGTGTGGCATCGTGTAGCCGACGGTGTCAGGGATGTTGATCGTGGTCGCGCCCTCGTCGATCGCGATCTGGCACACCTCGGCGGTGAACTCGACCTCGGCACGAGTCGCGTCCATCGGCGAGAACTCGACGTCGTCGACGTACTGCCTCGCGTGCGCAACCGCTGCCCGCGTCTGGCCCTTGACATCCTCGCGCGTGGTCTGCAGCTGATGTCGGATGTGGATGTCAGACGTCGATATGAACGTGTGGATCCGTGGCCGGGCCGCGCCCCTGACCGCGTTGAAGGCCGCGTCGATGTCGGTGTGGTGGGTCCGCGCGAGTCCGGCGATCACGGGCCCCTCCACTCGGCGCGCGATCTCCTGGACGGCCTCGAAGTCCCCGGGCGAGGTGATCGGAAAGCCCGCCTCGATCACGTCAACCCCGAGCCGGGCCAGCTGCTGGGCGATCTCCAGCTTCTCCTGGGTGTTCAGCGAGATGCCGGGCGATTGCTCGCCATCACGCAGCGTCGTGTCGAAGATCAGTACTCGGTTGGGATCGTCAGGCATGGTCATATCACTCCTTTAGTCCTTAACCTGCTTCTTCTCGGTGCTGGTCTTGCGGCTAGGTGCGGCCGCCCACGCGCTATTCCCCCCGAAGGGGGAGGAGAAGGAGTCGAAGGTCGAGGCCGATCGCCATGTCCGTCTCACAGCCTACCAGCACGGCCCGCCGGGGCGTAGGGGCGGCGTTGCGCGAGCGCCTGCTTTCCCCCTCTTCTCATGCAAGGACGAGAGCATTCTGCCGTAGGATTTGCTGTCCGAGATGCGTCAGGGCCGTTAGACATGCACGTGACGACTAATAGTGCTCTGGTAAGTCCCGGCAATCCACCCAAAGACATATTGGACCTAATTTCGGCAAACTGTGTGATTGTGGGGAAGAAGGAATTTCGGCAGGAACGTCGTGGCAACGCCCAATCCCGGATCTGCCAAAGCACTACGCTCTC
>Ga0335081_10014940_pt1 | contig 12566 bp, 16 predicted proteins | sample Lox_Sample_35_FD_206713 | JGI IMG/M metagenome (GOLD analysis project Ga0335081, IMG submission 206713) | Soil microbial communities from Loxahatchee National Wildlife Refuge, Florida, United States - Lox_Sample_3.5 | ecosystem: Environmental > Terrestrial > Soil > Wetlands | place: USA...
GAACGGGTCGAGTTCGCGCCAGGTCGATCCCGACGGAGCGCCCGCCACCTGGATGCTCGGGTCGCCGTCGCCCCCGGGCCACACCGCGGCTACCACTCGCCGCACGTCGAGCGCCTTGCGGCACTCGTCGAGGGTGATAGAAAGCACCTCTTCGACGCTGTCGGCGACGCTGACGGCCGTGGCCAAGCGGGCGACCGCACTTTCGCGCGCGGCGGCCGCCCGAGTCGCGGTGATGTCGCGGATCGTTCCGACGTAGGCGTCTTCGGCGGCGCCACGCGCGGCAACGGAATTGACGCTCAGCGCCACCCACACGATGCGCCCGTCCGCATGCCGAATCGGCGTCTCCGATTCGATGTGGCCGGCGCTCATCAGCTGCGACCGTCGCTCTAAGGTCGCGGCTTCGTCGACGATCCACGGGTAGGGCCAGCGGTATGGCAGGTCCTCCGCCCGATAGCCGGTGATCTCGGCGAACGCCTCGTTGATCTCGACGACCACAGCATCATGATCGGCGACGAAGAAGCCCTCCTGCAGGGAATTCACCAATGCGGTGCGGAATTCGTCGCGACTGGCGAGGTCATCGGCGCGGGCCCGTTGCTGCGCGTAACGCCTTGTGCCGTCGAGAAATCCGCGGGTCGCGACATCAAGCGCGGTCAGCGTCTGCAGCAGGAATTGCAGCGCGGCCGATCGGTCGACGGGGGTATTTGCGGCAAGCTGGTCGACCAGTTGAAAGTGGTTCTCGATGATCTCGAGCATGCTGATTTGCTGCTGCAAAGCTCGTCGGCCAAACTCGTGTCCAACGGCAAGGTTCGCCTCCGTGGACTCCGCCAGATACGTGCGCAGCGCGGCGGCGTAGCGGGTGTGAAAGTCCTCAGCAGGTGTCATGTCGAGGAGCCTCGGTGGCGTGCCGCGAGCACCAGCGCGTCGTCGGCGTCCCGGCTGTGGCAATTGAGCATCCGCTCGGCGATCACCATCGCTGATCCGGCGAAGTCGATGTCGTCCAAGTGATCGTCTGCGATGCCATCGCTGGCGATGACGAGCAAGTCACCCGGGCCCATCGCAGCTTCCTGCGTTGGTAAGGCGTCGGGTATTCGGTAACCGACGATGCCACCCGTCAGGAGCGCCGAAGACCGCAGCTGTGCGCCGGCCGGGCCCTTGGCGACAAGGTTGGCGGTGACGTTGCCGATCCCGATCCAATTGAGGGTGCCGGTGTGAAAATCGATGCGGGCCAGGGTGATCGCGGCCCCCCGGGTGCCGGTCAGGGCCTGGTGGCAGCGTCGGATCAAGACGCCGAGCGGCGCGGCGCGTTCGCGACTCAGCACCTCCGCGGCCCGCAGCGCCGCCGCGGCGGCCTCAGCGCCGTGACCAAGCCCGTCCAGCACGCCGAACAGGGCGGCGGCTCCATTCACGTCGACCGCGATCGACTGATCCCCGCACACCTTTTCGCCGGGTCGGGGCCGGCGCGCCACCGCCCACTCGATCGGTCCCAGCCAGCCGTGCTCAACCACCGGGCGGGATCCATTTCCACATCTCGACGACCGTTCCCCCGCCTTGTGACGATTCCACGATCAGCCCGTCCATCAGGCGGCGAGCACCCGGCAAGCCGAGGCCAAGCCCGGCCCCGGTGGAAAACCCGTCCTCGAGCGCTTGTTCGACGTCGGCGATACCGGGGCCGTCGTCTTCAGCGCGTACCACCAACGCCCGTCGACCGTCGCGGTTTTGTACCGCGACCCAAATCGCTCCGCAACCCGCGTAACTCGTGATGTTGCGGGCGATCTCGGAGATCGCCGTGGCGATCATGGTGACGTCGGTCAACGAAAAACCCAGCGCACGGGCCAGTTGATGGCCCGCCTGGCGCGCCGCGACAATATCGTCGGGATTACTGACACAGACGACAACGTCATCCGACACCGTCGGGTCCGATCGTCGATTTCCGCAGTGCCAGTCGTCGATTCAACAGCGCAAGGCCCTCTTCGAGGTCCAGCGCGGTGTGCATGTCGGTGAATGCCAGCCCCAGCTGCACCATCGCGAACGCCACCTCAGGCTGCAGGCCGACGATCACGGTGTCCGCACCGCGCAGGCGAGTCATGTGTCCGATCATCTGCAGCGAGCGGGCGGCGAACGAATCCATCACATCGATCGCCGTGACGTCGACGATGATCCCATGTGCGCGAAACCGACTCACACCTTCCATCAGGTCGCGGCGCAGCTGCTCGGTCTCGGAGTCGGTGAGCGCGGCCTGCACCGTCGCGATGAGAATCGTGCCCTGTTTCAGGATGGGTACTGGCATCTGACACTCGCGCTCGCCGTGGTGACCCGCGCTACTCGCCGGCGCGGGTCACTTCGTAGCCCAGCAGACGTTCGGCCTCCTCGATGCCGCCCTGCAGGTCCCCGACCGCGTTCATCTTCGACAGGTCCAGCCCGATGGTCACCAACGTCAATGCGATCTCCGACGACAGACCGGTGATGATCACACTGGCGCCCATCAGTCCCGACGCGTCGACGGTCTGCACCAAGTGATTCGCCACCGTGGAATCGATCGTGGGCACACCGGTGATGTCGATGACGACGACCTTCGCGCGGTTAGCCCGAATGGCCCGCAGCAGTTGTTCGGTCACTTGGCGGGCGCGCTGACTGTCGAGCACGCCGATGATCGGCAAGTTCAGCAGCTGCTCGCGCACCTGCAGCACCGGCGTGGACAGCTCGCGGATCGCCTCCTGCTGCTGCCGGATGATGCGCTCACGTTCCTGCACGAAGCTCACCGCGACCGTGTTGGCGATGCGGTTGGCCGCCGGCTCGTAGGCGTCGAGCACCCGGTTGAGCAGGTCGAAATCGGTCTGGTACTTCTCGAACAGGGAGCGCGCGAGCACGTCACGAAGCAGCAGCACGATGCCGACGACCTCGTCGGTCTCCACGCCCCGGGGAATGATCCGTTCCGACAGGTCCCGCGCGTAGGCCTGTAGGGCCTCCACGCTGCCGGTCTCGAGCACCTCCACGTAGTTGTCGTAGACGGCGGTCGCCTCCGAAAACAGCTCCTCCGGCGACATCGCGGTGAGCAGCTCCGCCTCGGTGATCCGGCGGGCCCATTCCTCCCGCAACGCCGTTCGATTCTGCCGCAGATGCTGCACCAGCTGCGGCAGCAAGCCTTCGGTGGAAATCCCACCGGCCTGCGTGGCAGTACTGCTGCTGACCGAGTCCCCCGTCGAATCCGTCATCTGACCTCCCGGCTCGCGCTATCCCGCTGAATTACGCCGCGAATCCTGTGCCGAGGCTGGCTGCAGCGTCGACGCGGAACCGCTGGACAGATATTAATCACGGCTCCCACCCGGCGGGTTAGGCTCGGGCCAGTCCGCCACGAGCGGAGAACGCCGCAGTGAGGACCACCGTTGTTGGATAGGGATCAGATCATCACCTCGGTCGAGCGCCGCGACGGGATCTCGGTGCTGGCCGTCAGCGGCAAAATCGATGCCGCCACCGCCGCGGTGCTCGACGCGGCCATCGCGCGTGTGCTCCAGCTAGCTCGGACGCCTCTGGTCATTGACCTGTCCGCGGTGACCTATCTCGCCTCGGCGGGCCTTCGGATTCTGGTGGCAACCCAGAAGGCCGTCGGCAATGACTTCGCGGTCGTGGCGCAGAGCCCGGCCACGCGCAGGCCGATCGAGATAACCCGCCTAGACGAATTGCTTGTGCTGTACCCGACACTCGATGAGGCACTAACCGCCATGCGTCCGAACGCGGACTAGGTTTTCATCGGCTTTAGTCGTCCCAGAATCGCCACCCGCCGGCTTACCCTGCTCGGCGATGCGGCCGATCCAATGCTGCCGCACATGGCCCAGAGGAGCAATCAGGCGATCGAGGACGCGATGGCGTTGGCCACCTTGCTGCGCGGTGCCGCCGCCGCCGATGTCGCGCAAGCCCTGATGGGCTATCAGAGGCTCCGGCGCGGCCGCACCGCCCGGGTCCAGCGGTACGCTCCGACGAACGGAATCCGAGAAGACTCGGCGTTAGCGGTAAGTCTCGGCCATCCCTGGGTGCTGGACTACGACGTGGAGCAAGCAGCCCTGGACCTCTGACGCGTTCTGGAGTGGTGCCGTGCCTCGCCGAGCCGCAGGCGCAGCGCCTGTCGGCTTCCGGCCCGCTAGCGTTTCAACATTCGCGCGAGCACTGGCAAGGCCAATGGCGCCGGCACGAATCGGGAGGACCCCAACGCGAACCGCACGTGCGGTCCGCCCGGGACCACCGAGGCGCGACCATGGTCGGCGGCCCGCAAGGCGTCGGCGACGACGCGCTCGGGTGGCACTTGGGCAAATGCCGGTAGCCGACTGACCAGGTAGTCAGCGTCGTTGGCGGCCTGGAACTCCGTCGGCACCGGACCAGGGCAGACCGCCGTTACCGTGACACCGCTGGCGGCCACTTCGGCGTTCACCGCCTCCGACAACCACAGCACGTACGCCTTCGCCGCGGCGTAGCCCGCGTTGTACGGGCTTGGCTGAAACCCCGACACCGAGGACAGGTTGATGATCGCGCCGCGACCGCGCTCAACCATGCCGGGCAGGTAGCGCAGCATCAGATCCACCACCGCCTCGACATCCACGCGCAGCATCTGCAGTTCCTTGTCGCGACCTTCGGCGCCGAACTTTGTATAGATGCCCAAGCCGGCGTTGTTCACGAGGATGTCGACCTCTGCATCCAATTCGTCGATCCGTGCGGCCAGCCGGTCACGGTCTTCCGCAACTGCAAGATCGGCGCCAACGGTGACGGCGTGTTCGTCGCCGCCCAACTGCGCACACAACTTCTGCAGCCGGTCCGCCCGGCGGGCGGTGACGACGACACGGTAACCACGCGCTGCGAGTTGACGGGCGAATTGTTCGCCAATGCCTGACGATGCGCCGGTGACCACGGCGACCGACCCTGCCGACGGCGGCGGAAGTGCCATGAATTGACGCTAGTCCAAGTCGACGTGCCCATTGAACTGAATCGCGAACCCCGCAGGGTCGCGGGCCCAGACGTTTGGCTAGCGCACCAGGCAGGCTAGGTGGCCGTCCTAACCCGTCAGCGGTGCGAGAGGAACCGGGCCACTGCCGCTGTTCGGGCGGCCTTGCCGGAGACGCCCGGCCTGGGGTAGACGTTCTGGAGATGGCGCTCGACGGTGCGCAAACTGAGGTGTAGCGCAGCCGCGATCTCAGCATTGTCGCGGCCCTGCGCGGCGAGTTCGAATATGTCGACCTCTCGAGGCGACAGCGTTGGCAACCGACGGGCTCCGCTGAGAACCGAATCCTGCTTGAGGAATCCCCCGACCTCACCCATGAACACCTGCCACGCCGGTTCGTCGGCGAGCACGATGTGGTTGTCGCTGTCAAGCGGCACCATCCGTGAACCCCGTATTCGCGCGGCAAGGTGGCGGCTCTGCTCGAACGCGATCATCCTGTCCCCCCGCGAGTGCAATATCAGCGTCGGCAGGTCGATCTCATCGAGCAGAGGGGTCACGTCGACCTTCTCTCGCTCGCGGCGCGCACGCACAGCGTTGTCCGCCGAGGTCGACATCCGCTGCAGGGCGTCGACCAGCGCATCTGTTCGGATGGCGGGTGACGTACTCGATGGCCGCCGGGCCGCCCTGCGACATGCCCATTCGAGCAAACCGTTGGAGGCCAGCGTCGTTGACGATGCTTTCCAAATCGGCGACCCGCGACTCAAGCGATAAGTCATCGACGTCCCAGTCCGACAGGCCGTATCCCCGCTCGTCGTAGCGGGTCACCGTCGCGACCTCGCCGAGGTCCTTTAGAAAGTGCCACCACACGGGGCTTTGCCAGTCGTATCCCAGATGGCTCAACCAACACGACGCAATGACAAGCGGTGGTCCGGACCCGTGGATGGCGTAGGCGAGGCGCACACCGTCTCGGGCCCGGCAGAACCGCAGCTCCTGGTGGATGCCGGTGCGCCGGCCGCACTCGCCACAGGCTAGCGGTACTCCGAAGCTGCGGTCGGCCCTACGCGTATCCCGACACGCGAGTCGACCGCCATGGTCTGAATTTGCGTGTCAGCGCGGATCCGCCGCGTGGCACCGGCTCTTAGATTCGTGAGCAGCACCGACCAAGGAGGAGCGATGACCGTCAATTCCATCCAGCGAGCATTCCGCAACTTCACCGACAATCCTGAGGCTGGGAAGTGCATCCCACCGCGACCGCGACGCTCGCCAACGGCCGGGCCAGGATCTCCTCGGGCCCGTTCAACTGGGATGCAGACCTCCCGACAGCAATCGACGGCGCGAACCACTCACCCAGCACGACCGCGTACCTGCTCGGCGCGCTGGCCGGCTGCGCGGTCGTCTTCGTTCACGCCACCCCGCCACGCGAATTCGAGGTCGGGATCGAGGAGCTCACCGCCGAGGCCAGATGCGCCACCGACCTGGGTGCCTGCTCGGCGTCGCGGACGCTGACCCCCGGGTACGCGATCTGGAGCTGACCATCAGACTAAAGTCGGCAAGCAGCCCGGGGGCGGTGGAGCGGCTGCAGCGCGCCTGGCGCGAGCGCTGCCCTATCTACCTTGCACTGCTCGAACCCGCCGGCGTTCAGGCTTCCTTCGTTGCCGCGGGCATGGCGTGAACGTCCAACCTGAGAGATCTGATCCACAGACCTCCGATCTTGCTAACAAGTCAAGCGGCGGCTCGTGCGGGATGCGTTGACGGTGGTCGGTATGCCTTGATCGGGTCGTAGGTTTGGCCGGTCTGCAGGCAGTGGTAGAGCTGGCCGAGCATCCGGTTGTACAGGTGTCGCAGGGCGGCGGGGTGGCGGTCGCCGTGGTCGCGGCGCGCCAGGTAGTGATCACGGGTGGGTCCTTCGCAGCCGGCCGCGACGAACGCCCACACGAATCCGACGGCGGCGAGCCGGTTGTTCTTCACGTGTCGGTGGGTGATGCGGATGCTGCACCCCGAAGCTTTGGTGACTGGCGCGGACCCGGCGAACGCTTTTAATGCTCGGGCGTCGACGAATCGCATTCGGTCATCACCGATTTCGGCGAGCAGCCGGGCACCGGTGAGGTCGGCGAGCCCCACGAACGAGGTGATGATCCGGTGATCGGGGTGCTGGCTGAAGGCCGCGGCGGTGGCCTCGCCCCGCCGGTCGACGCTAGCGCACTCAGCGTCCAGGGTGGCCAGCACGGCGACCGCCTGGATGCCGAAGGCATCTTCGACCAGGGCGGGGTGTCGCAGCTGCGGCAGCCGCAGTTGTTGGTGGATCGTGGCTGCGAGCGTGGTCAGGCCGCGTTGGCGTCCGGAGCGGCGCAGGGCGGCGGCGATCTGCGGCTTGGACAGCCGCGCCGCTTTCGCCGGGGTGGGGGCGATGGCGAGCACCGCGCGGGCTTCGGGTGCGGTGATTCCGCCGGGGCGCTCAGCAAAGGCGTGCAGGAAGCCCGGAAAATATTGCCGCAGCAGCGACCGCAGTTCGTTGCCGGCTCGAGTCCGCCGCCAGGTGGCGTCCTGGTGGGCACGGGCGAGCACGGTGATCGATTGCGCCAGTTCGGTGTCGGCAGGCAGCCGACGATGCTGGTCGATGTCGGTGCGCAGGATGTTGGCCAAAGTGACGGCGTCGGCGTGATCAGATTTCTTGCCCGACATCGAGGTCCGCTCCCGGTAGCGGGCCACCTTCATCGGGTTGATCGGGTAGATCGGTCGACCGCTGGCCCGCAACACGGCCACCAGCAGGCCGCGCGGGGTCTCGATCGCGACCGGGATCGGATCCGCGGGGTCGTCGCCGGCATCGGCCAGCATGGCGGTCAGTTCGCTGAATCCGGCGACCGACTCGGGTATGCGCCGTTTGGCGAGCAGCCGCCCGTCGGTATCCACCAGCGCGATGTCGTGGTGATCCTGGGCCCAGTCGATCCCACACGTGACCATGGGCAAGTTACCTCCTTGTTTGTGGTGTCGAAATATGTTGGTTGCGTGACCCCTTGTGAGAACGCGCGGCGCCCTAATAGCAAGGCTCTGATGGCCTGACCTCCGATTGAGCCGTTCGCGATCCCAGCAACCCGCACGATCCCCGGTCTTCACGGTCAGAGCTCAGTGGCTCCCTGTCGATGAGGTGTCGATCGTGCGGGCGGGCTCGAACCACGATTCCCAGCCCACCCCCTTCCGAGGAGCAGCCGGTCGCGACACGCCGACCCTCGCCGTTCTCCCGGCAGGTCTCGTCGACCGCGGTATCGGGTCAGGCGTTCGGTTGACACGCCCCGCCCGACCACTCACTCGGAAGGTCGCAGAGCAGCCGGCGCTCCAGCCTGTGGAATGGGGTCCAGCCCCGGGTCTTGACCAGGAATCGTCCAGTGCCCTACGAAGCTATTAGGTCTTGGCAATTGCTCAACGCGGGGTCGCCGCTACGACGTGAGCTCCTCGACGAACTCACCGGCCGTCATGGGTTGGGAGAACATCGGATAGTCGTACTTCAGCGCGTTTTCGTGTTCCCCAACCGATGTCGCGGCGACACAGTCGCTCAACGTGATGACCCGATAGCCGTTCTCGTAGCCGCTGCGCATCGTCGACTCGACGCAACAGTTGGTGAGGAAACCGCCAAGGACGAGCGTCGTAATGCCCTTGCTGCGCAGGATGAAGTCCAGATTGGTGCTGGCGAACGTGTCCAGGCCGCGCTTGCCTTCAACCACGATGTCACCCTCGGCCGGCGCAAGTTCATCGACGATCGCCGCGCCCCATGACCCCTTGACGAACGCGTGGCCGTCCACGACGCCCTTGAGGATCCCGTACGGGTGCTTCGTTATCTCGCCGTACCCCTCGGCGAAGGCGATCGGGGCATGCATCACGGTGGCTCCCGCTTTCCGGGCGGCCGCCACCACCTCCCGGGTGCGGGCCAGCATGTCGGTCTTGTCCATCACCTCCGACACCGCCCCATGCAATACGCCGCCCTGGGTTGTGAAGTCGTTTTGGTACTCGATCAGCACAACGGCTGTGGTCTTCGGGTCGATGCTCATGACCGCAGGCTAGTCCCCGGGCCCGGGCGGGGACGGCGCCTTCTTCAGGCCCACGGGCGGCAGGTACTCACCCAGCGGGGTGCGATGCCACCACACCCGCTCGCGCAGCAGCTCTTGGCGAGTCGTGAAGCGGTACCGGTAGAGCTGCGCGCGCACGTACCTCGGCGGAGACTCGGGGAACGGGTTGTGCCGCAGCAGCCGCAGCGTTGCGGCATCGTTCTGAAGCAGCCGCAGCAGGAATGGCCCCATCCACCCCTGGGCGTAGCGCGACGAAATCGCGGCAAACCACATGAGCCAATCCAGGCGCAGATGGTACGGGGCGATTTGCGGCGACAGCCTTCGCACAGCGCCCGGCTTGCCTTTGAATTCGTATTCCTTCCACTGCGTCCGATCGGTGATGTGGGTGTCCTCGGTACCTTCGATCACCACTTCCTGGCGGATCCGGCTGATGCCGCCGAAGGCACCGTAGGTGTTGACGAGGTGATAGGGATTGAACGACATGTTCATGTGCTGGCGCCTGGAGAGCAGGTTGCGCACCGGCTCGTAGCTGAGCACCGCAACCAGCGCCGTGCACGCGATCACCAGGCCGACGAACCAGGACGGCGGTGCCGCCACCGCGGGCGGCCTGGGCAGCGGCAGCAACGTCGCCGCGGACGAGTCGTCGATCGCGCTGAAGGCGAGAATGATCGTCAGCCAATTCAGCCAGGCGAAGTTGCCGGACAGCACCAGCCAGAGTTGGGTGATCACGACGATCGCGCCGGCCGCGCTCGCCACCGGCTGCGGCGCGAACAACCCGAACGGCACGACGAGTTGGGCGAAATGGTTGCCGGCCACCTCGACCCGATGCAGGGGTTTGGGCAGGTGATGGAAGAACCAGCTGAGCGGCCCCGGCATCGGCTGTGTCTCGTGATGGTAGTCCAAGCAGGACAGGTCCCGCCAGCACGGGTCTCCGCGCAACTTGATCAGTCCGGCGCCGAACTCGACGCGGAACAGCAGCCACCGCACCAGCCAGATGACCAGCACCGGCGGCGCTGTGCGGGCATTGCCGACCAACATCGCCAAGAAGCCCGTCTCGAGCAACAAGGACTCCCAGCCGAACGAGTACCAGGTCTGGCCGACGTTGACGATCGAAAGATAGAGCAGCCACAGCGCCAGCCACATCAGCATCGCGGCCCACAACGGCACCAGGTCGGCAGCACCGGCGACGATCGCCGCCGACAACCCCGCACCGAACCAGGAAACAGCGGCGAAGAACCGGTCGGAGTAGTGCAGATGAAAGATGGTCGGCGTCCGCCGCACGGACCGCTGAGCCAAAAACTGCGGCACCGGCAGCATCCCGTGCTCGCCGATGAGCGCCCGGAACTGCCGGGCGGCCACGACGAATGCGATCAAATAGATGGCCCCGACCCCGCGTTCGAGTACCAGCTTGCCGAACCAGTATTCAGGTGCTGTGAACCATCCCATGCCCGCAACTCCCCGGACGACGGACGTTCATCCCCATTACCGCGGGCCTACTCAACGTAGCAGCGCGACCCGATGCGCGGGACGGGAGGCTACCTGGGCCCGGGCGGCGGAGGCGGCGGCACCCCGGAGGAGGCGGTAACCGCCATCGATCAGCGCAACGCCGAGATGACCTTCGCGAAAGCCTCCGCCACCGCTCCCGGGACACTCAGATAGCTCACGCCGTATGTCTCCCGGTAGCCCCGCAGCGTGTCGGCGATCTCATGGGCCGAACCCGACACCACACCGGGAAGCTGCAGCAACTCGCGGTCGGACAGCCCCGGGGCGAAACGGCGGACCATCGACAGATCCGGAACGCCCGATTTGCCCGTCGGCGCCGCGGTGATCGACAGGTTCAACTCCAGGGCGCCGAACCGATCGCCGGCAACACGGCGGACCAGCGCGATTCGTTGGGCAAGTGGATCGGCGCCCCTCGTCCCGCCGGGCGTGCCGGTGAGCCCGATGATGTCGGCCTGCCGCGCCGCCACACCGAGGACCTTCTCACCGCTGCCGGCGATCAGGATCGGCACACCGGGCCGTTCACGCCTGAGATGGGAGGAGATGTGTTCGAGGTGGCGGATGCGGCTCGCTGCGCCCGGGAACGGCAGCTCGGCGGCCTCGAACTCTTCGCGCACGTAACCGGCACCAAGACCGAGTTCCAGCCGCCCGTCCGTCAACTGGTTGACGGTGCCGGCATCGCGCGCCAGAAGGGCCGGCTTGTAGAAGCCCGCGTTGAGCACATAGGTGCCCAGTCGCAGCGTCGTCGCCTCGGCGGCGGCGACCAGCAACGGCAGCGGTGCCGCCGTGTCGAGGTGGTCGCGAATGAGCAGAACATCGAATCCCAGAGCCTCGAACCGGGCGGCGGCTGCGGCCAGCGCGGCCCGCGACTGGATGCCGGGCAGGCTGACCCCGAACCGGAAAGGTCTGCCGCGGCCCTCGGCTGTTGGTGAACGTCGGTCGACCATCACACCGGGTTGATCTCTTCGAGATTGCGCCCGGTGGTGCGCGGTCCGATCAGTCCGATGACGGTGATGGTGATGGCGAGCGCGACAAGGACCACGATGAACATCGCTGCGGCTCCGTAGTTGTCCAGCACGGGGATGAGGATGGACGGCAGCATGCCACTGGACAATCGCGACAGCGAGTACGCCAAACCCACTGCCGTTGCCCGCACGTCGGTCGGCAAGATCTCCGCCTGATACACGTGATGGACGTTGGAGACACGTTGCTGGTCGCGGTGGTCAAGAAGCCGGACACCACAATGGCTGCGGAGTTGGCCACGGTGGCGAACGGCAGCCCGAAGACCGCCACGGCGGCCACCGTCCCCATCACCAGGAGTTTGCGCTCAAACCTCTTCAGCAGCGGGATCGCGAGGACGGATCCGATCGGGTAGCCGCGGTACGACAGCGCACTGATGCTGTGCGTATTCCATTTCTTCCAGTCGTTCGGGTACTCGGTTTCGGCACGCTTGCCGCTCTCGTTCTGGACGCCGCCCAGCGCGACCGAGCGCACGCTGTCAGCCGCGGCTGTTCCGTGACGTCCTCACGGTAGGGCGAAAGCCTGAGCCGCCGAATCGGACCCGGGGCCGGAGCGGCGGCCCCGACACCATCATCGGCGCTCTCGACCACCGGATCATCGCCGGATCCGAAGGCCCGCAGGGCGGCGAGTGCCTCGTCGGCTCGCCCGACGCCGGCAAGTCACCGCGGTGACTCCGGCAGACCGCGCCGCGGCAGCACCACGAACGCCGCGCTAAGCGCGCCGATCAGCAACAAGACCAGCCGGCAACGCCAAACACATTGCGCTCGTTGAGGCCCAACGAAAGGAATCCGAGAACCGGAACCGCGATGAATGAACAGATGTATGCCCACGCCGACAACCGCCCGCGATGCGACTTCGGGAGAACATCGGATAGATACGAGCCGGCGACCAGGTATTCGGCGCCGACGCCGATCCCGCCAGGAAGCGCGTTTCCACCAGGAACCACGGATTCGGCGCCAAGGCGCCGGCAAGGCTCCACGCCGAAAATCAGACCAGGTTGAACAGGAAAGCTCGGCGACGCCCTATGCGGTCGGCGAGCCGGCCGAGCAGCGCGGCGC
>Ga0335081_10014942_pt1 | contig 12565 bp, 12 predicted proteins | sample Lox_Sample_35_FD_206713 | JGI IMG/M metagenome (GOLD analysis project Ga0335081, IMG submission 206713) | Soil microbial communities from Loxahatchee National Wildlife Refuge, Florida, United States - Lox_Sample_3.5 | ecosystem: Environmental > Terrestrial > Soil > Wetlands | place: USA...
CCGGCGAGCGATACCGTGAAGTGAGTGGCAATGCTCCCGATGAAAAGCCGTCCTGCCGCCTCATGCAGCGTGACCGGCCCTCCGAGAAAGCGGGGCAGGAGCGATCCAAGAGAGCCGACGGGAACCAGTCCGCGCTTATTCTCCATCAGGAACTTGCCGCCAAGGTCGGCTTCACGTCCCATGACCTGCGCGTGGCTCTTGCCGACCTGGAAATCTCCCTCCACACTGCTGTTGTAGCGAATCCGCCACTTGGAACCGTCGGCCTTGGCGGTCACTTGCCCTAATGGTTCGAGCAGTTCCAGCAAGCCAACATAGTCACGCCCATCGCGTTGGACCAGAGGCAGCGCATAATTCGCGGCGACGGAATAAACGGACAGGTGCTTGTCTGCGGGTGCGCCAGAAAGATAGAGCGCTGAGAAAAAAAGAACGGCTGCGGAAAGAACTGCGAACACATAGACGATGCGCCGCCGACGTTCCTGCCGGTTGGGCTTCGGGGCCGAACTCCGCTCTCGGCCGTTAATCCAGGGCATAGACCGTCAGTCCGCTGAGCAGCTTGGGATAGAAATCGGTCGACTTCTGCGGCATGACTTCCCCCGCAAACGCCACGTCACGCACCTTCTGCACCGGGCAAGGATTCATCAGAAACACGATATTCGCCTCGTCCTTGCGCGCCTGGGCGATCGCTTCAGAGGCATCGCGGAGATACGACAGGTTCTCCTGATTGCGAATCGACTCTTCTGAAAGCTTCAGTACTCCTTCCAGCAGGGTCTTATGCAATTGCACCACATCGAGCGACTGTTGGCGCAGAGAAAGTCCCGTCATAAACTTAGCCCCAGCCGGCTTCGGCGAGTGGAGGAGCAAAACGCGATTGGCGGTCACGGCCAACAGAGCAGTCGTGTTCTCACCCTTGTCCTTGAGCAGCGCCGTTGCCTTCGCGGCGTCAATTGAAGGATCGACATCTTCCACTTCGAAGAACTCTCCACTGGATTTCCGAAATTCCTCCGCCGAAAACGACTTCAGCGAATGCACGACGCGATGCGTAGGCAGAACGAGCAAGCCCGGGTCGTTCATGTTCACGAACATCATCATGACAAATTCGTACGGAGCCTCGGGATCGGTCTTTCCCTCAGAAGCGCGGCATTCGTTCCGGAAATTCAATGCCGTCTCATAGCGGTGATGGCCGTCGGCGATGACAAGTTGCTTGTCGCGCATCTCGGCCTGCACCGATCCGATGACCGCCGGATCGCTCACCTGCCAGACGCGGTGCGAAACTCCATACTCGTCGGCAACATCGATTGTGGGAGCCGGTCCAGCCCCGCGCCGCAATAAATCGTCAATCTCCCCGGAATCCTCATACAACAAAAACAATTGCTCGTAGTGAGCCCGTGTGGCTCGGAGCAGATCAAGCCGGTCCGCTTTAGGCTTGGCCAGCGTCTGCTCGTGCCGAAATACGACCTTCGCGGAATAATCTTCGACCCGGCCTAAGGCGATGAATCCACGGCGCTCGAAGTTCTGGCCCGACGGAGAAGTAAAAGTCTGGGAATAACTGTAAAGCGAAGGCGCCGTCTCCCGCTGCAAGATGCCGTCCTTCCGCCAGTCGCGGGCGTAAGCAGCGGCGCGGGTGTATACGTTCTCCACAGTATTGTCGCCGGGTTCGCGGCGGCCCAGGATAATCCTGACAAGGTTATACGGGCTCGCCGCATAGTAACGTTCCTGCATGGCAGGAGTGATCTTGTCGTAGGGTTGAGTGACGACCTCGGCAGCAGTAACTCGCCGCAGGTTATAACGTAGTGCAGGGAACGGGCGTATATCGGCCATGAGTTTGTAGGAGACCTTTGATTGTAACAAGTTAGCGGCGAAGATCAGATGCAGGAACAGACTTAGGAACGAATGCCGCGCCGGACGGGCGATTTCGCGGCGTTCCTTTTCGGTGTGATCCAAAATATTTGTCTCCCGGATTTGACAAAAACTCTGCGCCGCATGGCGTAACCTGTGCTAACATCCGCGACATCGAGGTATTTATGGCCCGCCTTGAGAAGGGGCGTTGGTCATCTCGCCCGAAGGCCCTAGCTCGGAGTGACTCTTCGGCTCTCACTTGGGATCCGACTCAATTCCTGCTGCGGGAAAAGTGCGGTTTGAGCCCGGTGCAGCTTGGGCGACGCTTCGCCTTCGCCCTGATCTTCTGTTTGTGCTTTGGCGTTTTGGCCAGTGCGCAGACGACCGATGTGAACGATGTTCACGTTCAGCCCCGTGAAATCGAGAAGCCGAAAGATCCGCCGAAACCTGATTTGATGGCATCGACGACGAACGGCCTGAGCGCGCACGTGCGCCCTCTCAAGGTCAATGTCGATCTGGTGCTGGTTCCGGTGACGATCACCGATCCCATGAACCGGCTGGTGACGGGGCTCGACAAAGAAAATTTCCAGCTCTACGAAGGAAATCAGGCGCAGGAGATTCGTACGTTCTCCAGCGAAGATGCCCCGGTTTCGCTCGGCGTGATCTTCGACTCCAGCGGCAGCATGAGCAGCAAGATGGATCGGGCCAAAGAGGCGGTCATCGAGTTCTTCAAGACGGCGAATCCGCAAGACGAATTCTTCATGATCACCTTTAACGACGAGCCGAACGAGATCACCGACTTCACGAACTCGGTGGACGATATCCAGAATCGGCTGGTCTTCGCCGTCCCGCAGCATCGCACAGCCCTGCTCGATGCCATTTATATGGGCATCCGAAAGATGCGCGAGGCGAAGTACCCGAAGAAAGCTCTCTTGATCATCTCCGACGGCGGCGACAATCACAGCCGCTATACCGAGAACGAGATCAAATCGCTGGTGAAGGAAGCCGACGTGATGATCTACGCGATCGGCATCTACGACCGGTATGCCTCGGCCGTTGAAGAACGGTTGGGGCCGGAATTGCTGAGCGAGATCACCGAACTGACGGGCGGGCGAGCCTTTACCATTGACAATCCAAACGATCTCAGCGATGTCGCCACCAAGATCGGAGTCGAACTGCGCAACCAATATGTTCTCGGATACCGTCCAACCAAAGTAGTGCGCGACGGCAAATGGCGTAAGATAAAAGTGAAGCTGCTGCCACCGAAAGGATTACCTCCACTTAGGGTGTATGCCAGGACGGGATATTACGCGCCTGCCGAATAGAGTCGTCAGGATTCTGTTTTTTCTCACGTTCACTATCTGTGGCGGGTCTTTTTTCGCCCAGGCACAGACACCTGCACCTCAGAATCAGCCCAAGCCGGCAGATCCTCCCGCGGCGTCTTCGAGGTCTCAGGACAGCCAAAAGCAAAGTAACGAGGAGAAGAACCTCAACGACCAAGGCGTCTTCGTCTTCAAGAAAGATGTAGACGAAGTCATGCTGCACGCTTCGGTAGTCGACGATCATCAGCATCTCGTCACCAACCTCGACCGCAGCGCCTTTACGGTTTTCGAAGACGGCAAGCCGCAGAAAATCATTTCGTTTCACCACGTCGACATTCCCGTCGCTATGGGAATCGTAATCGACAATTCGGGATCGATGAGGGAGAAGCGGGCCAAAGTGAATCAGGCGGCGCTGAATCTGGTTCGGTCGAGCAATCCGCAAGATGAAGTCTTCGTCGTGAATTTTAATGACGAGCAATATCTCGACCAGGATTTCACCAATAACCTGCTGAAGCTGAAGGAAGCGCTGGAGAAGATCGATGCGCGCGGAGGCACCGCGCTTTACGATGCGATTGTCGCCTCGGCCGACCATGCGAAACAGAATGCCCGTCTGGAGAAGAAAGTTCTCTTCGTTGTGACTGATGGAGAAGACAACGCCAGCAGCGAGACCCTCGAGCAGGCCGTTAAGCAATTGCAGCAGGAAAACGGACCGGCGGTTTACGCGATCGGAATACTCGGAGACGAGGAACATCCGCGGCGGGCGAAGCGCGCACTGGAAATCATCGCCGAGCGCACCGGGGGGATCGCATTTTTCCCCAAGACTCTCGATGAAGTGGATCAGATCAGCCGCACGATCGCAGGCGATATCCGGAACCAGTATGCGATCGGCTACAAGCCAACGAATCCGCAGTCGGCCGGTGGATTCCGGCAAATCCGCGTAGATGTGAAGGCCAAGGGACACGGCAAGATGGTTGTCCGCACAAAGACCGGCTATTACGCCGGCGCGCAATCGGTCGCAAGCGCAAAGCCTTAATTCCACTCAACAATCCGGCGACACCTGGGGTGCGTCATTCCGAAGCCCCGCGCCCTGGGCGCGGCGAGGAATCTCGCGACTAATATTTCACGGTGCTTGGTGCGCCTACTTCGCCGGGCCCGTTCCCTCAATCAATCCCGCCGCCGAATCGATCAGCTCCGATTCCTGCTCCAGTGCTTTCGCGACGCGGACGATCTCCTCATCGGCTTCCGCGTATCGTTTCTGCTCGATACCCTCGCGCACGCCCGGCACCGTCTTTACACCATATCCCGAATAAACTCCTGGCGCATAAAGCAGATGCTTGTACCACGGGCGCCGCGGCAATCCGTCGTCATTCGTGAGCTTGCGTTCGCTCTCGATCAGATCCGCGTTCAGAGTACCTAATTGTTCTGCCGTACCCTCGCTCAATGTCTCGCCTTTTTCCGACAGAGCTTTGCGATAGCGATCGGCGCTGCGAGTCAAAGCGTCGGCTGCATTCTCGAGCGGCGCAAAGTTCAGATGCGGAGGTACTTCCTCGCGCGGCGACGCGACCGTCGGCCGCCGCGGATCGAAGGTCGCCTTGAAGACTCCTTCGTCGAGTTCTTTGTCCATCTCTCGCGCCTGATCCTGTTTGTCGGCCAGAAGTTTCTCCAAATCTTTCGCGTACTTGTGCACCGTGTCGGCGAAATCCGTGAAGTCAAACGGCAGGATATCCGCATCGGCGAGCCGCATCACCGCGCTGCCGTTCGTCTGCGACAGGGCGCGTCCATAGACGAAATCCTTGTCCGAAAAATGCGTGTACCAGTAGAAATCGTCGTAAATCGAGTGATAGATGCCCTGCGGATCTTCTCCGCCGTAACTCATGTCGAGCGTGGCGATGCCGAGATGGTCGAGAAAGCCTGTGAAATCGGTTCCGGAGCCGAGCGCGGCAATCCGCAGATCGGGCCGCGTGCGCAACTCGTTGCGTTTGTCCGCATCTTTCGCGTTGGAAATTTCCGACAGATGCAACCTCTGCCACACCGTCATGTTCGTTTCCGGATCTTGAATATCGCGCGCGATGCCGTTGGCGAATTGTTCGAGCGTGTGTGATCCGCCCATGTTGAGCAGGCCGCGGTCATTGCCGTCAGAGTTGATGTAGACCGCAGCATGCTGCCGCAATTCGTCGGCATGCGCCTCGACCCACTCCGTTGATCCGAGCAGCATAGGCTCTTCGCCGTCCCAGGCCGCATAGATGATGGTGCGGCGCGGCTTCCAGCCTTGCTCCAGGAGTTCCCAAGGGCGCGCGCTTCTTCCAGCAGCGCGACCTGCCCGGAGACGGGATCTTCCGCCCCATTTACCCACGCATCGTGATGATTGCCGCGGATGATCCACTCATCGGGTACGACACTGCCAGGAATTTTCGCGATGACGTCGTATACGGGCTTGATGTCCCAGTTAAACGCGACTTTGAGGTGAACTTTCGCGGGGCCGGGGCCGACATGATAAGGAATCGGCAAGTTGCCGCGCCATTCTTCCGGAGCCATCGGACCTTTCAGCGCGGCCAGCAGCGGTTGCGCGTCGCCGTAAGAGATCGGCAGAACGGGAATCTTCGTCAGGCTCTTCGCATCTTTCAAGGCCAGTCGCTTGGCGTCGGGAGTCGCGCCAACGCCGGGCGTCAGCGGATCGCCGGGGCTGGCGGAGGCAAAATCCATGACGCTGCCGCGCTGCACTCCGTCGGGATTGCGCATGGGGCCTTGCGGGAAAACATCGTCGATGCCGTAGCCGTCGTCGCGCGGCTCGGAATAGATAAGGCATCCGATCGCGCCGTGCTCGGCGGCAACCTTCGGTTTCACGCCGCGCCACGACTGATAGTACTTCGCGATCACGATCGCGCCCTTCACGGAAATGCCGAGGCGATCGAGTTCCTCGTAATCTTTGGGCAGGCCGTAGTTCACGAATACGAGCGGAGCGGTCACGTCGCCGTCAATGGAATAAGCGTTGAAGGTAGGAAGCTGCTCGGATTTCTGGTTGGACGTCGGATCAACCGCGAGCGCCGGCTCTTCGAGTTTCGCGGTGAACTTCGTCGGCTCTACCATTTCGAGCACCCGCACCTTGGGCGTCGGGAAGAGCACGCTGAAGGTTTCAATGTGCGCGTCGAGTCCCCATTCTTTAAAGTGAGCGAGGATCCACTCGGCATTATCTTTGTCGTACGGCGAGCCGACGTGATGCGGCCGGGCACTCAGCCGTTGCATATACGCTCGAAGATTCGCCGGGTCAGGAATGGCCTTGAATTTCGCCTCCCAATCGCGCTCGCTCTGGCTGGATTTCGCCGAATATCCGGTAAGTGGAGCCTCGTCCGAACCGAGAAACATCGATGGGAATGCCAGGCACAAAACAAGAAAGACTGCGGCCGAACGTCGCATGCGGATCCTTTCCAATCGTGGAATGGGCGGCATTATAGCCGCAGCAGGCCGTTATTCAGCCACTTCTTTCAGCGTCCCGAGTTGCATGTGCGCCTGTCCGTGCCCTCCGTGGTTCCAGCAATAGAGTTCGCAATCAACCGAATTGACGGCTGCGCGCCGCACTGCGTACCCTGTAGAGTGAGTTCGAAAACTTCTGAAATGTCCCGCCTGCGCGTTGCCGACGACATTACCCAACTTGTCGGCGAAACTCCAATGTTGCGGCTGAAGAATCTGGTCGCAGTCGGATCGGCCGACGTCTTCGCCAAACTCGAATATCTGAATCCCGGCGGGAGCGTGAAAGACCGCGCGGCGATCGGGATCATCAGGCGCGCCGAGCAGGAAGGCAAGCTTTCTCCCGGAGGAACCATCGTCGAGGCGACTGCCGGCAATACTGGGATCGGTCTCGCGCTGATCGGTGTGAATCGCGGTTACAAGGTGAAGCTCTTCGTGCCCGAGCGCTTTTCGGAAGAGAAAGTCACGATCATGAGAGCGCTAGGCGCCGAAGTGTCGCGCACGCCGGATGCTGAGGGAATGGCGGGCGCCATCAAACGCGCTAAAGAACTGGTCTCCAGCGACCCAAAAGCTTTCATGGCCGGCCAATTCGAGAACCTCGCCAATCCCGACTATCACTACGAAACGACAGCGCGGGAAATCTTCGAACAGATGGATCAGCGCGTCGATGCCGTGGTGATTGGCTGCGGGACCTGCGGCACTTTTTCCGGCGTCGCGCGCTTTCTGAAAGAGAAGAACCCGCGCGTGATGGCGGTTGCGGTCGAGACCCAGGGATCGATTCTGGGCGGAGGCCCTCCGGGCCCGCACAAAGTCGAAGGCATCGGAGCAAGTTTTATCCCGAAGACCTTCGACAAATCCGTCTGCGATGAAGTCATGATGGTGACCGACGCCGATGCGTTCGGCATGGTGAAAGAACTCGCAGCCAAAGAAGGAGTTCTCGCCGGATCGAGCGGAGGAGCGGCCGTCGTCGCATCCTTGCGCGTCTCGAAAAAACTCGGTACGGGTAAGCGGGTGGTCACCATCATTCCCGATTCCGCCGAGCGATATCTGTCGAAAAAGATCTTCGAAGGCGGCATCTAGACTGGGGCTTCGCAAGAATTCCATGAAGAAAACTGAACAGCTGGGCTTTGCCACGCGCGCCATCCACGACGGACAAGAACCCGATCCGCTCACTGGAGCGGTGACCGTCCCGATCTATCCCACCTCGACGTATGTGCAGCAGGGAATCGGCGAGCATAAGGGATACGAGTATTCGCGGGTTTCGAATCCCACTCGCACTCGGCTGGAAGAGAACCTGGCATCGCTCGAAGGCGGAGTTGCATCGCGCGTATTCGCCAGCGGCATGGCCGCGATCAATGCGGTCGTGAGCATGCTGAAGTCGGGCGATCACGTGCTGTGCGGCAACGATCTGTACGGAGGCACGCCGAGATTGTTCAACACTGTGATGGTGAACTTCGGACTGGAGTTTTCCTACATCGACACCTCCGAGCCCGAGAACGTCCAGCGCGCGATTAAGAAAAACACGCGCATCGTGTACGTCGAGACGCCAACAAATCCGATGATGCGCTTGACCGATCTGGATGCCATCAGCGCGATTTGCCGCCGCAAGAAAGTATTGCTAGTCGTCGATAACACGTTTATGTCCCCGTACTTTCAGCAGCCGATTGCGCACGGCGCCGACATGGTCGTGCACTCGACGACGAAGTTCTTGAACGGCCACAGTGACGGGTTGGGCGGCGTCGTCGTTTGTGCGCATGAAGAGCAGGCAGAGAAGTTGGCGTACCTGCAGAAGTGTGCGGGCGCGATTCTCTCTCCGTTTGAATGCTGGCTCATATTGCGGGGCGTGAAGACGCTCGCAGCCCGAATGCAGATTCACGACCGCTCCGGGCGCGTCGTGGCGGACTTTCTGTCGAAGCATAAAAATGTTGGCAACGTGTTCTATCCCGGGCTGCCGGATTATCCACAGGCTGCGCTGGCGAAGCGCCAGATGAGCGGGTACGGCGCGATGATCTCATTCGAAACAGGATCGCTGAAGAATGCGAACAAGATGCTGAAGAAGGTTCGCGTGTGCTCGCTGGGAGAATCGCTCGGCGGCGTCGAAACGCTGATCTCTCATCCGGCGACGATGACGCACGCGGCGATCGGCCCGACGGGCCGCAAAGCGATCGGGATCACGGATGGGCTGGTGCGGATCTCGGTCGGCATCGAAGATGTCCAGGACATTCTCGACGACCTGGATCAGGCGCTGAAGGCGATTTAGTTAGCCACGGATTGGCACGGATTCACACGGATAGGACGATTTCTTGAGCAACAATCCCCAAGCTGATTCCCGCGAGTGGAATTCTGCCGTCTACCATCGCCTCTCGGCTCCGCAGGTCAGTTGGGGCAAGAAGGTTCTCGGGCGTCTGAAATTGCGCGGTGACGAGCGCGTGCTCGATGCCGGTTGCGGTAGCGGAAGACTGACTGCCGATCTGCTCGAGGCCTTGCCGCACGGCCGCGTTCTGGGAATTGATCTCTCGCAAAACATGTTGCGCTCTGCACGCGAGCATCTGAACGCGGATTTCGGTGGAAGACTGAGCCTTGCCGCGTGCCATTTCCTGGATCTTCCGTTTCAGCATGCGTTCGACGTCATCGTGAGTACGGCCGCCTTTCACTGGGCCCTCGATCACGAACGATTGTTCCGAAATCTTCACGCAGCACTTGTGCCCGGCGGCTGGCTCGAGGCGCAATGCGGTGGCGGGCCGAACATCGCGCGTCTGCGCGAGCGGGCAAACCGGCTGGCAAAAACTCCAACGTTCGCGCCTTTCCTGATGGGATTTCGCGAGCCGTGGCTTTTTGAGGATGCTGCGGGCGGTGCGGAAACGCTGCGGCGCGCAGGATTCATCGACGTCGAAACTTCGGTCGAGGCAGCTCCGACCGTGCTCGACGATGCCGCTCATTTTCGAGAGTTCGTCCGCAACATCATCTTTCGGGTTCATCTGGAGAAGCTGCCGACCGAAGAATTGTGCGCGGAATTCATGGACACGCTGACTGAGCAAGCGGCTAAAGATGACCCGCCATTCCTGCTCGATTACTGGCGCCTGAATCTTCGCGGCCGCGCCGCCTGACGTCACTTCACCGACTCTCCAATCCACTGAAGGTAAGCCGCGCTTCCGCCGTCGATGTCGAGCGCAACGCATTCCGGGAGATCGTAAGAATGCAGCTCTCCAATCGCATCGCGCACGCTCGAGAAATTCGCCGCAGTGGTCTTGATCAGCAGCAGCCATTCGCGGCTCGACTCGACTTTGCCTTCCCAACGATAGATGGATTCGATCTGCGGAACGATATTCACGCAAGCCGCCAGTTGCTGCTCGATGAGATGGTGCGCGATCTTGCGGGCTTCCTCTTCGGAACTCGCCGTAGACAGGACGATTCGCTTGTCAGTCATATAAAATCAGCCGTCGGTCCCCGATCTTTCGCGTCACGCGAGAATCATCGAGCCAACGGAGCAGAGCCTTATGCTAACGCAAATCAAGTTCGGAACCTCGGGATGGCGTGCGGTCATGGCCGAGGAATTTACCTTCGCCAACGTAGGGCGCGCGGTGGGGGGTATCGCCCGCTATGTGGCGTCGCAGAAGCCGAACGGCGCGCGCGTGATTGTCGGGCGCGACCCGCGGTTTCTGGGCGAGACATTCTGCTCTATGGCGGCGGACATTCTCAGCGCGCATGGCATCACTCCTCTGGTAGTGAAAGAGGCCGCTCCGACTCCGGCATTCGCGCATGCCGTGATCACGAACAAGGCCGACGGCGTCATCAACTTCACGGCATCGCACAATCCGCCGGAGTACAACGGCATCAAGTTCTCGACTCCCGACGGATGCCCCGCGCTTCCCGAGGTTACGAAAAAGATCGAGGCGGAGATCGTCGCGGGTGACAATGCGTCCTCTGTAAAGCCCCAAGCCACGACGTTACAAGCCGAATCTCTCGATCCCAAGCCGGCGTATTTGAAGCGGATGGGAGAGATCATCGATCTGGAAGTCATTCGCAAGGCGGGACTGCGCGTTGTGTTCGATCCGATGTGGGGCGCGGCTCGCGGATATTCCGACGAAGTGCTGCGCTCCGCGGGGTTGCAGGTGGCAACCGTGCACGATTACCGCGACGTGCTCTTCGGCGGACATGCTCCGGAGCCGGACGATCATCTGCTGGAAGATTTGCGAAAAAAGATGAAGGAGACCGGCGCGCAGATCGGAATTGCGACCGATGGTGACGCGGACCGCTTCGGCATCGTCGATGGAGATGGAACCTTTCTCCAGCCGAATTATGTGATCGCGCTGCTGTTTGACTACCTGGTCGAAAGCCGTGGATGGAAGAATGGAGTAGCGAAGTCCGTCGCCACCACAAATCTCATCAATGCGCTCGCGCAGTTTCACGGCGTCGAACTCCACGAGACCCCCGTAGGTTTCAAGTACATCGGCGAACTGATCATGCAGGACAAGATTGCGATTGGCGGAGAAGAGAGCGCCGGGCTCTCGATTCGCTATCACGTGCCTGAAAAAGACGGATTGCTCGCCGGATTGCTTTGCTGCGAGGCCGTCGCGCGAAGAGGGAAGTCGCTCGGCGAACAGTTGAAGGCGATCAGTAACCAGGTTGGTTCGTTCTATCCGCTTCGGCAGAACTTCCGATTGACGCCGGAGGTGAAGACGAAGTTCACTGAGAAGTTGAAGTCCGATCCGCGCGAGTTTTGTGGACACACGGTCAGCGAAGTGGTTCGTAAGGACGGATTGAAGCTGGTATTCAGCGACGGATCATGGGTCTGCTACCGGCTTTCGGGAACGGAACCGGTCGTGCGCGTCTACAGCGAGGCCCGCAGCGAGCCTGGACTCGAAACACTGAGCGCTGCGGCTAAAAATTGGATATTCCAGTGAGGCATTTTTGGTAGACCGTCTTAAAAAGATAGCGAGTTTTCCGGCGCGCCGCTTTCCGACTCCTGAAGAAGGTCTGCGGGCGATTTCCGAGCATGCGCCTCAAGCGGAGGCGATTGCCGCTTCGTGGATCGAGCGCGTCCGCCCCTATGCTTCCGTTATCTATGCTCTGCGACGGCGCATCGCCACCATCGCAGTCGCCGTGCTGGCGGGGACGCTGTTTGTGCATGTTATGTTCGGCGCGAACGGCATGGTCGTCTACAAACAGAAACGCGCGGAATATCAGGCGCTCCGCAAGCAGATCACGCAAATCCAGCAGGAGAACGACCGCTACACGCAGCAGATTCAAGGTCTGAAGACCGATCAGGGCGCGATCGAGAAAGAAGCCCGCGAACAACTTGGCTACGCGCGTCCTGGAGAGTACGTGTACGTTCCACCCACTCCGCCGAAGCCCGCGGCGATCACGAATCGCACTGCGAAAAAATAGTCTGGGAATTTTCCTGCTGCGCAACCAAGTTGCAATGTGCTGACAATCGCCCTCTGCTCCTGTGGTATATTCCTCCTCACGAACTAACGGGATCGTTGCCTGACGACACCCTTCCCGTCACCGTTTCTGCGGCGTGGGGCCGCAATCTGAATTCACAAAGGAGAGCTACCGGCCATGAGAAAGCTTCTAGCAGTCTGTTTTGCAGGGTGTCTCGTATGCAGTCTGTCAGCGATGGCGTCTGACATGGGGAAGAGCACGACTGTGAAGGGATGGGTCACCGACGACAAGTGCGGCGCAAAAGGCGCGAACGCCAAAGCTGAGGCATGCACAAAGAAATGCCTCGCCGCGGGCGCAGGGATGGTGGTCGTTACCGACGGCGATGAGAAGGTGCTGAAGGTCGAGAATCCGGATGCTCTGAAGGAGCATGAAGGCCATCACGTCGCCGTCAAGGGGATGGTCTCGGGAGACTCGATCAAGGTAGAAAGCGTCAGCATGCTGTGAAGTAGAGGATTGAAAATTTAAAGGGCGGCCAGCAACGGCCGCCCTTTGTGTTA
>Ga0335081_10014943_pt1 | contig 12563 bp, 10 predicted proteins | sample Lox_Sample_35_FD_206713 | JGI IMG/M metagenome (GOLD analysis project Ga0335081, IMG submission 206713) | Soil microbial communities from Loxahatchee National Wildlife Refuge, Florida, United States - Lox_Sample_3.5 | ecosystem: Environmental > Terrestrial > Soil > Wetlands | place: USA...
CGCCTTGCGCATCAAGTCGTCATCAATGTCGATGTTCGTCCGGGACATATCCCACAAGATACACCATTATGGGGACATGTTGTGTATGGCGATTGATTCATCGTCCCGCCTTTTGCGGCTTGGGCGTCCGGAGCCGAATCGCGGGCGCATCGCCGAAGGTGACCGCGCCGGTGGGAAGGGCTTCGAGCGCGCTCGTGTTCTCGGCCATGAAGGTCCACACCAGCAGCAGCTTGTTGTAGCGGGTGGCGAACATGGTTTGCGACCGGCGCTCGGCCAGATCGCTTCCTCGTGGCGAGGTGCCGATAGTGCCATAGAACGCCATGAACAGGTGGCCATCGATCGACAGCAGCTCGTCGGAGGCGACGGCGCCGAATTCGCCCAACTGCTCGAGGCTGGCGGCCACCTCGTCGGCGGTGCGCTTGTCGGTGAGCGACGCGGCGGTGCGCATCGCGAGGCAATTGGGATCGAGCGCGCGCAAGACGATGGCGGAGCGGTAAGCGTCACCCGGCTTCTGCTGCTGGGGCACGGCCTGCAACAACGTCTGCGAGCAGGCGTGAAGGAAGCGGTACTCGCGCAGCGCGGTCGCTTCGGCAGGCGGGTCGCCCTTGGCGGTGACCAGCGGCTTCCATCCCGCAGGCAGCTCGTAGCTGAAGCCCAGCTCCGGGTTGCGATAGGTGCGCTCGGCGATCTCGCCGAGAGGAATGTCCTTCACCGGCGTGTCGCGCAGCGCCGCATTCACCAGAGCGGTGGGAACGGTTGGTCCGGCGTACGGCTCACCTGCAACCTTCACCGGCTTGCCATCTCGCGCCAGCAGCGTGCCGTCGTCCTGCGGGCAATAGAACTTCGCGTCGTCCATCGCGTCCTTGGCTTTGCGCAGGAAGTCGCCATCGTTGGTGGCGATGTAGACGTTGACGGTGTAGTTGTTGATGCCGGCCCAGTAATGCGCCGCGTACTGGTGCATGCGTCGCGTGATGCGATGATAGAAATGCCCCGAGCGCAACATGAATTGTGGGACGTTGTAGACCGGCAATTGGCCGCTCTGGGTACCGTAGCGCGACCAGGTCTGGATCTCCTTCTGGCGCTCTTCAGGTATGTTCACGTCGTAGCCGGGCTTGGGGTCCTCGGCGGTCACCATGAGGGAGCCCGTCTCGCGGCCCTGATCGAACTGGAGCGCCAGCAGCGCGTGCCGTTTTTCGGGCATCAGCGGCATCATAATTTGGTGACCTTGCACGGTGAGCGGCAGGTCAAACGCGAAGCCGAAGAACTGGCTGGTGTAGTGGGTGTTGGTGAGGAAGCCGGCTTCGGGGAGAATCGGTTCGGCGGGCGCCTTCTTCTCGGCCGGGAGTTTAGGCAGCAGCCCCGCGTCCGCGGCGGACGTACTGCACTGCGCGCTTGCGTGCGTCATCAGAGCGATGAGCAGGAAGAGAATCGCCAATGTGCGCGGCGCCATCGCCTCATGGCTCGACATGAATGCGTACTTCTCGGGGGAGGGATGCTGGAAACATTGCCGCCATCATGCCAGCATCAGAGTGCGCGCGCAAGTATAGAAGGCGCACCAGGAGCGCCCTCTCGATGCACGTCTCAACCGCAACCCTCGTTGACTTCGCTGCCAATCGGCCCTACGATACGCGCAAGCTTGACCGTTCCTGGCCCGTGCCCAGGTCGCGAGGAGCGTAACCGCGGTGTCGGGATATCATCTCACCAACCCGCTCCATCCTCCGGGCGGCGATCAACGGCCAGGCGGTTCCCAGTCTTCGCTCGAAGTGGTACCGGAATCCGAGACCGGCCCGCGGCGTGGGTCAGGTTGTTTGGCGGTTTCGTCACCGTGGTTGCCGGCGGCGCTTTGCGGCGTGTTGCTGGTGGCCGTCGTCGCGCTCTACTATCCCGTCCATCGCTTTCCGTTTCTTGCCCTCAATGACGGCGAATACGTCGCGCAGAACCTCCGTATTCAGCAACTGAACTGGAATTTCGTTTCGTGGTCGCTAACCACCTTTCACGCCGCCAACTGGCATCCGCTTACGTGGCTTTCGCATGCGCTCGACTATCAGCTCTTCGGGCTCGATGCCGGCGGCCACCACGCGATGAATCTGCTGCTGCACGTGCTGAATGCCTTGCTGCTGTTCTGGGTGCTGTGGCGCGCGACGGGTTATGCCGGGTGCAGCTTCATGGTGGCGGCGCTGTTTGCGCTGCATCCCATCAATGTCGAGTCCGTTGCCTGGGTCGCCGAGCGCAAGAACCTGCTGAGCATGATGTTCCTGCTGCTGGCGCTGGGCGCGTATCGCTGGTACGCGAGCGGGCCACGCCTCGGGCGCTACAGCATGGTCGCGCTGCTGTATGTGCTCGGATTGATGGCGAAGCCGCAGGTCATCACGCTGCCGTTTCTGTTATTGCTTTGGGACTACTGGCCGCTGGAGCGCATGAACTTCGCGAGTGACAACTCGGGGGCGCCTGCGGATGGGTCGGCCACTATTCCGCAACGCAGCTTTTCCTGGCTGCTGCTGGAGAAATTGCCGCTGCTGGCGCTCTCCGCCGCCAGCGCGATCGTCACCGTGTGCGCGCAGCGCGCGGGCGGCGCGATGGGTGGCGCGCTGCGCTCGTATCCGCTGCGGGTGCGCATCGAGAACGCCGTCATCAGCTACGCGCGCTATCTGGACAAGGCGATCTGGCCCTCGAAGCTGGGGTTCTTTTATCCGCATGCGTATGGCTTTCGGCTACGCCAGATCGCGCTGGCGTCGCTGCTGTTGCTGCTCGTCAGCGCCTTCACGGTGGCATTTCGGCAGCGCCGCTACTTGTTGGTGGGATGGCTGTGGTTCCTGGGCGCGCTGGTGCCCATGATCGGCCTGCTGCAAGTGGGCGGACAGGCCATGGCCGATCGCTACGCCTATCTGCCGTTTGTGGGACTATTCATCGCCGTGTGCTGGGGCGCAGCCGACTGGGCAGAGCAATGGAGGGTTCCGCAAGGCTGCGTGGCCGGCGCCAGCGTTCTCGTGCTCGCGCTGTTGGGCTTCGCCACCCATCGTCAAGTCTCCTACTGGTCCAGCGATCTGGCCCTGTGGTCGCACACCGCCGTGGTCACCACCCCGAATGCCGCGGCCGAGAACGTGGTCGCGGAGACGCTGCAACGGGAAGGCCGCGAGGAAGATGCCATGGTCCACTTCCGCACCGCGTCAGCCATGGATCCACTGCTGCCCTACCCTCACTACCATATCGGCGTATACGACGAAGATCAGGGACGCCCGCGCGAGGCAATCGCGGAGTTCCAGCAAGTGATTGCCCTGACCGCGAGGGACAAGGGAGTGCTGGCGGAACTCCGGGCCGACGCGTTCCAGCGGCTGTCGTCGGCGTACGAGGCGATAGGCGACGCCGCGAATGCCGACCGCTGCGTGAAGCTGTCGTTGCAGGAGAAGCGCAAGGAGTGGAGCTTCGACGCGGGTACGCACCCGTGAGACTACGAAGCGACTTCGGCCATGACCCGCAGGTCGCGGCCGGTCATCTCTTTGGGCTGCGCGATTCCCAACATCCCCAGCATAGTGGGCGCAATGTCCTGGAGCGCGCCGTCAGGACGCAGGGTGAAGCGCCGTGCATCGCCCTTGTGATCGGCGGCGGTGACCGCATGCTCGGCGGCGACGATGAACGGTACGGGATTGGTGGTGTGCGCGGTTTGCGGGCCGCCGGTTGCCGGGTCGATCATCTGCTCCGCATTGCCGTGGTCGGCGGTGACGATCATGGCGCCGCCCCGCTGGCGCAGCGCAGTGTAGATCTGCCCCAGGCAGCCATCGACGGTTTCGACCGCCGTAATCGTCGGCGGAATCTTGCCTGAGTGTCCCACCATGTCAGCGTTGGCGAAGTTCACCACCATCACGTCGAAGGTATTGTCGGCGATGGCCTTCACCACCGCATCGGCAATGCCCTGCGCCGACATCTCCGGCTTCAGGTCGTAAGTGGCAACCTTGGGCGACGGCACCAACACGCGGTCCTCGCCGGGGAAGGGCTTCTCCACGCCGCCGTTGAAGAAGTAGGTGACGTGCGCGTACTTCTCGGTTTCGGCGACGCGGAGATTGCGCATGGCGCGGTCGGCCATCACGTTCGCCAGGATGTTGGTCAGCGACTCCGGCGGCGAAACCACGGGCAGCGTGAAATGCTTGTCATATTGCGTCATGCAAATGTAGGTGAGATCGCGCGGGACGCGATCGCGGGGGATCATGCGATCGAGGTCTTCGGCGCCTTCCAGTTCGCGGCCGTCCTGTGGCGTGAAGTGGCTGTTGCGGCACAGGCAGCGCGTAATCTGGCGCGCGCGGTCGGCGCGGAAGTTGAAGTTGATGCAGACGTCGCCGTCACCAATGGTGGCCACCGGCTCGCCGCGTTCGTCGGTCAGCACAAACGGCACGATGAACTCGTCGGTCACGTCGCGGTTGTAGGAGCTCTTCACGCCCTGCACCGGATCGGTGTAGCGGCCACCCTCGGCATCGCCGTAAACCATGGCGTCGAAGGCTTTCTTCTCGCGCTCCCAGCGGCGGTCGCGGTCCATCGCGTAATAGCGGCCACTGACGGTGGCGATCCTGCCCACGCCGTACTCGCGCATCTTCTGCTGTAGCTGCTCGATGTAGCCGGCGCCATTCGTAGGCAGCGTGTCGCGGCCGTCCATGAAGCAGTGCACGAAGACGCGCTCGACGCCGTTCTGCTTCGCCATGCGCAGCAGCGCGTAAAGATGGTTCTGGTGCGAATGCACGCCACCGTCCGACAGCAGTCCGAACAGATGCAGCCGCCGCTCGCCTGAGCGCGCGGTCGTCATTGCGTTCATCAGCATGGGGTTCTTGAAGAACTCGCCGTTCTCGACCATAAGATCGATCTTGGTGATGTCCATGTAGACGACGCGCCCGGCGCCGATGTTCAGGTGCCCGACCTCGCTGTTGCCCATTTGCCCGGTGGGCAGGCCGACGAAGCGTCCGCTGGTGTGGATGAGCGTATTCGGAAATTCGGTCAGCAGGCGATCGTAATTTGGCTTGCGCGCCAGCGAGATGGCATTAGCGTCCGACGGCGGAGCATAGCCCCAGCCATCGAGGATGATGAGGACGAGTGGTTTGGGAGGAGCAGGCATGGTTTGATCTCGCGAACTGAGCACGGATGAGAGCTTCAAGGACCGAAACAGAATAGCAGCAAAGCCGGACGCCCAGTCTGTGACGGGATTGTGGCGGTTCAAGACGGTGTTGTTGATGACTCTGAGGTACGATTCTTGCTGGGATTCAAGTCGTGCTCGCAACCCAGGGATGAAGCCACTGGTAGATCTGCTGTTCCGGTAGAACGCGGTAAGATGAGGTTCGCAGGAGCTGGACCCATGGGCCATACATTCAATCTGTCTTTTTCTCGCAGATCGTTCTTGCAGACCTCGGCAGTGGCATCGGCCATGCTCGCTCTGCGCGTGGCCGGCGAACCCGTGTTTGCGCAACTGGCGGCCCCGGTACATCAGCCGGGCGCAGTGATGATCAACGCCAATGAGAACCCGCTGGGTCCCTGCACGGCGGCGCGCGACGCGGTGAGGGCGATGGCTGAGCAGGGTGGGCGCTACCTTTTTCCGTCCACCGCTGCGTTTGAGAAGCAGTTCGCGGAGAGCGTCGGCGTCAGCCCCGAGCATGTTGCGATCTATGCCGGATCGAGCGAGCCATTGAACTATGCGGTCGCGGCCTTCTGCTCGCCGCACGCCAGCTATGTGACCGCCGACCCCGGCTACGAAGCCGGCATGCACGCCTCGGGCGATGTGGGTGCGCGCGTGGTGAAGGTACCGCTGACGAAGACGTACGCGCATGACGTGAAAGCGATGCTGGCCGCGGCCCCCGATGCCGGCGTCTTCTACGTCTGCACGCCGAACAATCCCACCGGCACGCTCACCAGCCACTCCGACATTGAGTACCTCGTCGCGAACAAGCCAAAAAACTCCATTGTGCTGGTGGACGAAGCCTACATTCACTTCAGCGATGCGCCTTCGGCAATCGACCTGGTGCAGGCCGGCAAAGACGTCGTCGTGCTGCGCACGTTTTCCAAGCTCTATGGGATGGCAGGCCTGCGCTGCGGATTCGCCATCGCGCGCCCCGATCTCATCCAAAAGCTGCATCAATACGGCGGCTTCAATCCTTCTCCGGTGACGGCGGTCGCTGCGGCGGCGGCGAGCCTGCGCGAGCCGAACCTGGTCGCCGATCGCAAACGTACCAACCAGCAGGTGCGCGCCGCGACATTCGAGTGGCTCGACCGCAACGGCTATTCGTACATTCCTTCCGTCTCGAACTGCTTCTTGCTCGACACGAAACGCCCCGCGAAAGAGGTGATCGCGGCCATGGCGCAGCGCAATGTCATCATCGGGCGCGTCTGGCCCGCCATGCCCACCTATGCGCGCATCACCGTGGGCACGAGCGAAGAGATGGAGCGCTTCCAGCAGGCGTTCCAGGCCGTGATGAAGGGATAAGTGGAAGCGATCGCCATCATCCCCGCCCGGTTGGCTTCGACCCGGCTGCCGCGTAAAGTGCTGCGCCAGATCGCCGGGCGTCCCATGCTCGCGTGGGTGTATGAGGCAGCGCGCGCGTGTCCCACATTGCGGGAGGTGCTTGTCGCAACGGATTCCGAGGAGATCGCTGAGGTCTGCCGCAGGAACGGCTGGAGCTGCCGCATGACATCGGCCGCGCACCGTAGCGGGACGGATCGGGTGCATGAAGTGGCGCGGGCGGTCGCGGCCGATGTGTACGTCAACGTGCAGGGAGACGAGCCGCTGGCACGGCGCGAACATCTCGACGCGCTGCTTGCGCTCATGCAGCGTGAAGAGGTCCAGGTCGGGACCTTGAAGACGCCGTGCTCGGCGGAAGACGTCAACAATCCCAATGCAGTGAAAGTCGTGACCGCGCTGGACGGCCACGCACTTTACTTTTCACGCGCAACCGTCCCGTTCGACCGCGACGGAAGCGGAACCGTTCGCTACTACAAACACCTCGGCTTCTACGCCTACCGCCGGGCCGCGCTGGACGCGTTCTGTAGCTGGCCCGAGGCGGAGCTGGAGCGCAGCGAGCGCCTGGAGCAACTACGTTTTCTCGACCACGGCGTGGCGATCCATGTGGCGGAGACGCCATACGACACTGTGGGAGTGGATACGGAAGAGGAGCTGCGCCGAGCAGCGCGCATTATCGTCTCGACAAAGTGATCGGCGAACCGAGAAGCCTCCACTGAAAAAACCAAACTTGTGAGCCGGAACAGACATCCGAAAGCCGTAGCACGGCGTAGATATGACAGCGGGTCAAAGTGTAGGGCTGACACCGCTCGCATATGCTGTCAGGCGCCGATATCGTTGTTATTGGCAGTCTCTTGTGCACCGTAATCGGTGCGCTTGCGGCCGTTCTATGCATTGACAAGTATCCGAAGATCAGACGCTTCTTGTTGCTGGTCATTTGCACGTCTGCCGGGGCGCTGATTTGGGTGGTGGCCAGAGGCTCTCTCTTGGGAGATCCCGCGCTTTCTATTCGCGAACTGGATGCAATCCAGGGAAACGCCCGCAAGGTGGTGGCTGACGAGTACAGAAGAGACTCAGAGATGAAACAACAGGAAGCGGAGAGAAAGGCTTATCCTGCCGCACTGCGAACGGAAGAGGAGAAGCGGGCGCTAGAAGAGGGTAGAACAGCGATACTAGGAACTTGGAATTGTCCTGGCGGCGGCGTAATGACGTTCAATACCGATAGCACCGTCAGCAATAATCTTTACTCGCATATGTACACCTACAAATTCCTCGACAGCAAACATATCGTAGTTACCGGCTTTTATGGACTCGGTTTCAGTTCCAATTACGACGTAAGCCTCTCGGGGACAGATCAATATGTCGCGTGGCACAACGTCATCTGTCGTCGTCCCACACAGTGAATAGGGGCAACTGCTGCCGCGTAACGAATTTACGATATCTACGCAGCGCGTTTGCTCGCCCAAGCCTGAGCTGCCGCGACTCTCTTGCCAATCGACGGGTGCGAGTGGAAGAGGAATTCGATCCACTTGGCGGGCTCGCGCTCGGCCAGGTTCTGGTCGGCCAGCTTTTGCATCGCAGTGATAAAGGGCTCGATGGCGGGCGTGTTTTCCCACGCATAGCGATCGGCCTGGCGCTCGTGGTGGCGCGAGATCGCGTTCAGCGCCGGCATCAGTAGGAGGCCGAGGATCGTCGCCACTAGCACAATCAGCGGCAGGTTGGCGAAGTCGTAGAGCCGGGGATTGAGCGCAGGGAACCAGTCCTTCGCCAGGACAAATCGCAGCACTACATTGATGAGCCAAAAGCCGAAGAACGTGATCGCGACCTGGGTGAGGATGCCCTTCAGAATGTGCTTGTGGACGTGATGGCCGAGCTCGTGCGCCAGCACCGCCTCGATCTCGTCGTCGCTGTATTTTTCGAGCAGCGTGTCGGCGAGGATAATGCGCCGTGTCGAGCCCAGCCCGGTGAGCGCGGCGTTCGCCTTGTTGGATTTCTCCGACAGCTTCCATTCGTAGACGCCGCGCACGCGCGTGCCGGCGCGCTCGCCCAGCCGGGTAAGGCGCTCACGCAGGCTGTCGTTGGCCAGCGGCTCGAACTTGTAGAAGATGGGCATCAGCACTACGGGCGCGAGCTGCGCCAACAGCAGGAACAGCCCGATAAAGACGGCCCAGGCGATGATCCACCAGCGCTGCGGCGCAATGCGAATGATGGAGTAGATGATCTCCACCATAATGGCGCCGAGCACCAGCGAGAGCAGCCAACCCTTGCACTCGTCCCACAGCCAACTGCGCAGCTTCTGGTTGGAGAGGTGGTACTGGCGCTCCAGGCGGAAGCCGATGACGTCGAACGGGGAGCTGAGGAGCTTCGCGATGACCGAGAACATTGCGACGTACAGGAACACCGCCAGGAAGTAATGCTGGTGCGCGCCCAGATACGACCAGTCGCGCAGCCTGCCGGTCCAGCCGGTGACCAACAGCACGACCAGCAGCGCGAAGCCAATGACGGTGTCGCTGAGGCTGAGCCAGCGCTGGATGCGGTTATAACGTTTTACTTCGGGCGTGTCCGCCGTCTGCGGAGGTGTCAGTGTAGTCGCCATCCCTATGACTCAAGTATAAAGCAGCGGAAGAGCGGCATGGGTGCAGCCCGTGAGCACCGGCCGCTTTGATGGGATGGGCGCTGTACGCGAGAGAGGCGCCTACGGCGCTTACATGACTATGTCTTTGGCGCAACGCGTGATCGGATGCTGCATCTCTTCCAGGTCGCCCTTCACCAGGTTCAATCCGTAGACGCACGACTCGAACTCGCGCGCCAACTTGGCGAAGAGCGGCGCGAGATTGGCGTACTCGAACTGGTCGAACTTGGAGACGATGTAGTAGCTCTCCTTGCCCGCCTTCATGAAGTCGACGAAGTTTTCCAGCCGCTGCCGCCGCAGGCGATAGTGGTTGATACTCTCGGGAAACATGCCGGAGAGGAACAGGATGTAGTCCCCCACATGCTTGCGCACCTGGCGCTCGCGGTCGAACGACGGTGCCGGCCCGTAGATAGGATCGGCCTCCAGCAGCATCTCGCCCACATCGTCCAGCGCGCGCCCGCTGGCGTTGCGCAGCTTGAAGAGCTGCTCCACTTCGCAGAACTCGCTCAGAACGTTCGCGATGTAATCCTGCATCTTGGCATCGCGCAAACCGACGTCGCGGTCGAAGTGGTGATGGACCAGCTCGGTGAACAACTCCTGGAGTGGATGCGATTCCGGAATCATGGCTGCGTTGTCGGTCTCCTTTACTCCTGATAGCGTGTGATGTGACTAAATACCGCCATTTTTTCCCGCGCGCAACAGTTACTCGCGCGCAGTGTTACTCAAATGGTTCATCGATATGAACCCGCATGCGGCGAAAATGCTTCGCCCAGATGTCGGGCCAGGGGAGTGACATTCAATTTGAGCGCAATTGGCGCGGCTTTGGTTTGCTCGCGGTGAGAACGTGGGTCTGTGAGAAGACCAGTATCAGCAGAAGCTCGTGTTGACTGCCAAAATTGCGAGGCACCCTCGCGCGCGGCTCCCGGACTGGAACAAGAATTTACAGAAGTTCACACGACTTAATGCGCGACTTGCGTCGTTGTAGATAGAATTTGAATGCTCCCGAAGGGAGGCGATCCGTGATTCGACCTGTTGTTGCAGGTCTTAGCATTTGCGGGTTGTTGCTGGTGATGGCGCTCCCCGCGCAATCCCAGAATCCTTCTTCTCCACAGAGTACTTTCACCAGCAACAGCGAACTCGTGCTGGTCCCCGTACAGTTGATGGATCATGGCGGCCAGCCGCTGCGCGGACTGAACAAAGACGCCTTCGTCATCGAGTCCGACGGGCAGCCGCAGCAGATTGCCGTGTTCGACGAAGTGCGCCGCTCGACACAGGTGATGATTCCATCACACAAAGCCCCACCCACGGCGGCTCCCACAAGCTTCTCCAACGTTCCTGCCGAGGGTATACCGCATGAACTGGTGATCCTGGCCATTGACCGCCTCAACACCATCGGCTTGCTGCAAAAGTGGACACGCGACCAGCTCATCGCATACATCCGCGCGCATCCGCCGCAGGAGCCGACGGCGCTGGTCATGATTGCCCCGGACGGGCTGCTGGAGTTTCAGGGTCCCACCTGGGACGGCGAGGCGCTGATCCAGGCGTTGCAGCGTATGCGTGTTCAGGGAGACATGTTTCGTCCGGAGCTAACGCCGGACCTGCGCACGTCGTTTCACGGCCGCTCGGGCGAATACGCCATCATGATGGCAAATCTTACGCAGGACCGGCAGGCGCTGCTGGCGCAATCGCAGACTACAATTCAGAACACGCTGCACAGCTTCGAGGAGATCGCGAAGGCGTATTCGGCAATCCCGGGGCGCAAGACGGTCCTGTGGTTTACCACCGGGTTCCCGGCGCTGGACTTGGAGGAGGATGAGCCACCGCTGTTCCCGTCGCCCTCTCACGAGACGGCACTCACGAGATTTTTTTTTTGGGGAACCGCGGGGGCCTTACGAGACGCCAGTCACGAGCCTTCGACACATGGGCAAGGAGCTCGCGCCGGAATTTAAGAGAGCCTTCGCCGCGCTGAATCACGCGAATGTTGTGCTGTATCCCGTCGATCTGGCGGCGTTTCCGGAAGATCGGCTGTGGACGGTTTGGAGCGGCACATGCTACGCCGGCTGGCCGCCCGCCGCTGGCTCGGTCTTCGGCACCTCATGCGCGGGGGATCCCGGCGGCAGTTGGCTCCATCGCATCGGCGAGAAGGTAGTGGCACGGAGCACGGGAGGCGAGCCGTGCGATGCGGGCAATCATGTGGAGCATTGCATCGAGAAGGCCGAGGCCGAGAGCAATGGCTATTACCTCCTGGGCTTCTATGTGCCGCAGCAGTCGCATAAGCCAGGATGGCATGAGCTTAAGGTGCATGTGGACGGCGACCATGGTCCGGTGCGCACGCGCTCGGGCTATTACCTCGAAGCGAAGGGGCCTGCCCCGAACGAGCAGGACACGCACACCATCGACGACGCGATTGTCGCTGCGCTGGAGTACACCGGCGTCATCTTCAGCATCGAACCGGGCAAGCCGGACAATGCAGGTGCGACGGTTCCGTTCAAGCTGTCGATGGCGGGCGGCAGCATCATGACACTGCCGGGGGAAGGCAAGCTCAGCTTCGACGTGGTCTCTGTGCCGATCTCCGCGCACGGCCTACCAATCCCCGGTACGGGACGAATCAGCAAAGTGAATATGGACCGAAAGGCCATGGCGCTGGCGGTAGCGCATGGCTGGAAGCTCATCGACCAGGCCAACGCTCCGAAGACTGCCATTGCCATAAAGATCGTGGTGCGGGACAACGTTACCGGGCGCATCGGCTCGGTGGTGTTTCCGCTGGCGGAGGAGGCAGCCAAGGCCAATTGGAAGGTGCCCAAGAGCGGCGCGGTCGTGCTGTTGGATGACAGCGCCAGCCGAGGCTCGGGCCCTCTTCCGAAGTAGAGCTTCCCTTTTGCGTGAATCTTTTGTTACAGGAACCAGAACACTTCCAGTGTGTCGTCTCGATGGACGTGTAACTCTAATGCTGATGGGAGGCACTCATGCAGCGGCGAAACATTGCGGGCAATTCTCCATATGAGCCAGTGGTTGGATTCTCACGTGCCGTGAAAGTTGGACCGTTCGTTTCCGTCGCGGGTACGGTTGCGACCGGTCCGGACGGCAAGATTGTTGGCGAAGGCGATGTGTACGCCCAGGCGGTACAGGCCCTGAAGAACATCGGGCGCGCGCTGGAGCAAGCGGGCGCGAGCTATCGCGACGTGGTGCGCACGCGCATGTTCGTCACCGACATCAGCCAGTGGGAGAAGGTCGGCAAAGCTCACGGTGAGGTCTTCCGTGATATTCGTCCAGTCGCGACCATGGTGGAAGTGAGCGGTTTCGTCGCGCCGGAGATGCTGGTAGAGATTGAGGCGGACGCGATCATCGCGGCGGAGATCTAGAATCGGCAGCAGCGAATTTCTGACCGAATTCGCCGGCGCTTCATCGAATGATCGAGAAAGGCACACCACGATGAAATCC
>Ga0335081_10014945_pt1 | contig 12561 bp, 10 predicted proteins | sample Lox_Sample_35_FD_206713 | JGI IMG/M metagenome (GOLD analysis project Ga0335081, IMG submission 206713) | Soil microbial communities from Loxahatchee National Wildlife Refuge, Florida, United States - Lox_Sample_3.5 | ecosystem: Environmental > Terrestrial > Soil > Wetlands | place: USA...
ATAGAGACCGCGATACGCTACAAGGACGAAAAGCTCAGCGCCTTCATCAACTACACGCTGACCGACGCTACCTTCCGCTCGCAAATTCTGCTGGGATCGCCGAATAATCCCGAGGCCATAGCGCTTGGTTCGTCGTCGATTCTGGTCGAGCCCGGCTCGCATATGAGCGCCGTCGCCAAACATCGCCTGAAGGCCGGCTTTGACTATTCCATCACGCCGGAGTGGAAGATCGGCGCCGATCTCGTCTACACCGCCGGCGCCTGGGTCCGCGGCGACGAGATCAACGCCTTCGGAACGCTCTCGCCATATGCGACCGTCAATCTGCGCACCTCCTATCAGGTGACCAAGAATTTCCAGATTTATGGCCTGATCGACAACGTGGGCGACACGCGCACGCGCAACTTCGCCATTTTCTACGACACGATGGCGATCCCCTTCCTCTTCATGACCAATCCGCGCCAAACCTCGCTCGGCCCGCCGACTGGCTTTTACGGCGGAGCGAAGGTAACCTTCTGACATACGGACGACCGCGAAACTCTCCTGACACCCAATCCGAAGGAATTCGCGCCATGAAAACTCGCACCCTGCTCATTTCCTCACTCCTCGCCGGGCTCGGCCTTTTGGCCGCGCCAGTCGTCACGGGTTCTAAGGCCCTTGCCGCGTCGTCGCCGATTGAAGCGCTGGACCGCGACAGTGACCGGACCTTGAACCTCGAAGAAGTGAAGAACGCCGCTTCGGCCGAATATGACCAGCTGGACAAGGACCACGACAGCACGTTGGATCGCAAGGAAGTCGGGTCTCGCATTGGTCGAAAGGAATTTTCCGCCGCCGACCCGGATCACGACGGCACGCTGACCAAGGATGAGTATCTCGCGCTGGTGGAAAAGCTGTTCAAGAAGGCGGACACGAACAACGACGGAACATTGGACGCCAAGGAGATGCGCTCGAAGGCCGGCCGCGCGCTCGCGCTCTTGCTGCGCTGAAGGAGATTAGTCGCGATAAGCCAACGCAACGGGACCATATGAGTCTATCTGAAAGAACGGCGCTACAGAAGCCATGAAGAGATTTCTCACAGCTGCGGTTGCCGCTTTCTCGATAGCCCTACCAGCCCTCGCCGAGCCATTGATGGTTAAGGTTGGCCTTTTGCGCGAAATCCATTCGCGCGAAGCGCTATCTATTTTGGACATTCCAGCAGCCGACGATACGCTCGCGGGCGCCCAGCTTGGCGCTGCAGACAACAACACGACGGGAAAATTCACCAATCAGTCCTTCGAGGTCATCGATGGAATAGCCGCCGAGGCCGACGATGTTGCCGCCGCGATCGACAAGTTCAATGAACAACGCGTCTCGCTTATCATCGCCGATCTTTCATCTGCGCGCCTCCTCGCTGCGGCCGACCGGGCCAAGACACGTGGCGCACTGATTTTCAACGCGACCGCCACGGACGATTCACTGCGTGAGGAGGGCTGCCGCGCCAATGTCTTCCATGTTGCGCCTACGCGCTCCATGCTAGCCGATGGGTTGACGCAATATCTCGTCTGGAAGCAATGGCGCCGTTGGCTCTTGATCAAAGGCTCCCACAAGGAGGACGAACTTCTGGCGGCCGCCATACGCAACAGTGCGAAAAAGTTCGGTGCAAAAATCGTCGAGGAACGGCTCTATACGGACACGGAAGGCGGCAGGCGCTCTGACTCGGGCAGCGTGCAAACGCAGCGTCAAATTCCAGTCCTCACGCAAAGCGCGCCAGTCTATGATGTCCTTGTCGCCGCCGACGAGTCCCAAGTCTTCGCTGGCTATCTTCCGTATCACACGTGGGACGCACGCCCGGTTGCGGGTTCGGCCGGACTTATGCCCGTGAGCTGGGACGCCTCTCACGAACAATGGGGCGCCGTCCAATTGCAGAACCGCTTCATGCAAGCTTTTCGTCGCCAAATGAATGCGCGGGACCACGGCTCTTGGCTTGCTATGCGCGTGATCGGCGAGGCCACGACGCGCACCAATTCGAACGATCCCGAAAAGCTGCGCGCCTACCTTAACAGCGCGGAGTTTTCCATCGCGGCATTTAAAGGAGTGAGACTCACTTTACGCTCATGGAATCAACAGCTTCGTCAGCCGATACTGCTTAGCGATGGGCGTATCGTCGTCTCCGTCTCGCCGCAGGAAGGATTCCTGCACCAGGTCTCTGAACTCGACACCCTAGGCTTCGACAAACCCGAGACCAAATGCAAGCTGCATTGACGCGACGCGTCGCCAATACAATCACGTTGTTGGAGTCGCAAGTCTGCCAAGACGTATCCGGATAGGGTCAAATTCGCCCGTGCCGGTGTCGCATTCAGTGGGGCAGCTTGTTCTTCGACTCCGGAAATTCGGCGACACCCTGCCAATTAGGCAGAGCGCCGCCAGAATTTCGGGACAGCCCGCAGCACGTCAAAAAATCAAGACATTCGCTGTGACACCTCGTGGTCCGGTGCTTTAACGCTCTAGCGGTTCTGGATTGCATACTCCATGAAAGCCCCTCATCGCAACGTCAGCCCATGGTAGCCCCGAGTAGCTTGCAAGAATTGCAGAAAAGGACAGAGCGTTCACTATAACCAACATAGGTGCGGCCGGATACGTGGCGCTTAGAGGCTGTCTCGAAACGCAGGCTGGGCCTTGAATTTCTGCAACCCGAGGGAATCTATGGAGAAACTGACTTTCTCCTGGAGCCTTCGATGTGGACGCCCGAAACCCGAACTCTGCACGACCGTGACCACCTGCGCTACGGCAGCGATTTGACCGACGAAGAATGGCGAGTTCTCGCGCCGTTTCTGCCGCCTCCCGCCCCTACCGGGCGACGTCGGGTGTGGCCGATGCGCGAAATGCTGAACGCGATTTTCTATGTGCTGCGCAGCGGCTGTCCCTGGCGGTTGCTGCCCGAACACTTCCCGCCGCACCAGACAACCTATCGCTGGTTCGTTCGCTTTCGCGACGACGGCTTGTGGGAGAGCCTCAATCATCAGTTCGTGATGCTCGACCGCGAACGGGTCGGACGCGAAGCCAGTCCTTCGGCCGCCGTGATCGACAGTCAATCGGTCAAGACCACGGAAAGCGGCGGTCCGCGCGGCTTTGACGCGGGCAAGAAGGTCAAGGGCCGCAAGCGTCACGCCATGGTCGACACGGATGGGAGAGCGCTTATGCTGCAAGTGCATCCGGCCTCGCAGCAGGACCGCGACGGCGCTGTGCCCTTGCTTCAGGCCTCACGCAGTTCGTTCCCCTTTGTCGAGCGCGTCTTCGCCGATAGCGCCTATGCCGCTGAACGCGTCGCGCATGCGACGAGCATCGTCGTGGAAATCGTGCGCAAGCTGCCGGATCAGGTCGGTTTCGCCGTACTGCCGCGCCGCTGGGTCGTCGAACGCTTTCTCGCTTGGATCAACCGAAACCGCCGCCTTGCCAAGGACTTCGAGGCCACCATCGCATCAGCGACCGCTTTCCTATACGCAGCCTCAGTCATGCTGCTCATCCGAAGGCTCGCGCGTGCATGATGAGTTTCGAGTCAGACTCTTAGATCATTTTTTTATACAATCCGCCTTCATCGCGCCAATCGAGACCAAGTTCCAGCGACCACTATTGCTACTAAGTCTCGTTAGAGAAAGTGGCGCGACATCGATGCGCCAAAATGATCGCGGCCCTGCTTCGATTGCATGGATGATCGCGGCGCGGATGACCGAGGCATGCGTGACGGCGACAGTCTGACCCGACACACCACTCTGTGCGTCCAGCCAAGTCGCAACCCGCTCCATCAGAGCAAGGATCGATTCTCCACCATGCGGAGCGGCTCCTGGGTTCTGCATCCATTCCGCCACGGCTTCGGGCTCTTGTGTCCGCACTTCGTCGAAGGAACGGCCCATCCATCGGCAATAATCGCAATCTCGCAACATCGGTTCGACGTGCGCATTGAGTTTCAAAATCTCGGCGGTTTGAGTGGCCCGTAGAGCGGGGCTCGTCAGGTATCGATCTGCACGGAGCAAGTCATGTGGGAAAGCGGCAAGCTTTTGCCGCCCTTGCATATCGAGCGGCTCGTCAGCCGGAAACGCCGATGTTCGCACGGCGGATGTTGATGCGTGGCAAAGCAGTTTTAGGCGAGTGGTCATCCCTCAGCCGCGCCGCCACACATATGCATCAGTCTTGGAGATGCGAACATATCGCTTAAAGCGTCGTCGCTTTGAGCTGCCAATCGTTCTGTCGCGTTGCCGCGCGCTCCGTCAAGGCGCCGAACATCAATCCGATCGTGGTCCACATGATAAGCTGTGCTCCTGCGGACGCAATTCTGAATTGCCACAGCACGACTGCCGGGAACCCTTCAGGCGTTTCATTGATGCTCGGCAGCGCCAGAGACACGACAATCATCACGGTCAGATAGGCCGCTGCTGCGATCAGAGCCGCGTTCCACGAGCCGCATCGCGGATTGAGCCGCAGACGTAGCATCCCCGCGCCAATCATCGCGGCGAGCGAAATCGCGATCATTACGAAATACAGTTCCGTGCGCATGCCAATCGTGTCTGGAGCGCCGATCGACGGCGGATTGGCCGGATACTTCAGATTTGGAACGACATAGATGGCGATAATGCCAGCCGCCGCCAGCAATGCCGATGTGGCCCTCGGACTGAAGTCGCCCATGCGGCCATAGGCCAGGGCGAAGACAAGCGCGAAAAGGCCGCCGAAGGCCGCGTTGTAAACGGTGACGCCAGTGAACAAGCCGATGCCTGCCTGAACCGATCGGCTCACGAGTTCGGGCTCAGGCGCCGCCACCTCCGCCTGCGTCTTTTCCTTTGCCTCGTCCATAGCGGTCTCGAATGCTATGGCGCGGTCAACTTGCGGTTCTCCGACAATCTTCAGAAAGCCAAAGCAAAATATTCCCGCGACGATGCCGACAAGCATCCCGCGCATGAGCAGGGTTCCAACCATAGGTAGATGTCCTGTTAAGAGAGACTGACGAAGACCCCTTAAACGCAAGAATCAGGAATCATATTTTTCAATGAGTTAGCCTTGCGCTTAATTTGATAATTTGTAGTTTATTTGATAATATGGTCGGGACTATTGCACCTTATTTGATAATCGGATCGCATCACATGCGCCGATTTTGGTGAGCCCAAATGTCTGATCCGTTCCCCGATGAGGTGGGCCCGCAGGACTGGGAAGAAGCGCGCCGTCGTGGAGACGCGATACGCGAGCATTTACGCCGACGACCGAATAGATCGACCACCGAGGAAATATTGGAGCTCGCAACTGTGCTCGGCGTGAGCCAAGCCACGGCCTATCGGTTGGTCAGGCTCTTTCGCGAGGGAGGAACGGTCTCCGCGCTCGTTGAGCGCAAGCGTGGGCGGCGGAAGGATCATCACACGCTGGACAAGGATCGAGATGAAATTATCCGCGCGACAATCGCTCGCTTCTATCTGAAGCCAACACGACCGCCTTTCTCGCGACTGGTTCGTGAAGTGCAGACCAAGTGCCTCGCTGCCGGCTTTAAGGCGCCAAATTGGCGCACGATCAAAAATCGTTTGGAGAGCATCGACCTACGGCGGCGAGCGAAGCAGCGTGGAGAAGCGACGATTGTAAAGGCGACAACGGCGACGCCCGGGGAGCTGCGTGCGTCACAGCCTTTGGAAATTGTCCAGGTTGATCACACCAGAGCGGACATTATCGTCGTCGATGAAGAAACGCGCGAACCAATCGGCCGTCCTTGGCTGACGCTGGCGATTGACGTGTTCAGCCGCATGGTAACCGGCTTCTATCTTACGATGGACGAGCCATCTCGCTTGTCAGTAAGTCTTTGCCTGCTTCATTCGGTTTTCGACAAATCCGCTTGGCTGAAGGATCGGGAGATCGACGAGTTCTGGCCGGTCGCTGGGCTACCGGCAATGCTGCATGTCGATAACGGCCCCGAATTTCGCAGCCGCGCCTTTATCCGGGGCTGCGAAGACGCCGGCATGAAGATTCAGTGGAGGCCACGTCGAACGCCACATTACGGCGGACATATCGAACGACTGATCGGAACGCAGATGGGCGCCGTTCATCTCTTGCCCGGCTCCACATCGAGCAACATTGCAGAACGTGGCGAATATGATCCGAAGCTGCACGCCGCCCTAACGTTGCGTGACGTCGAGCGGTATATTGCTCTGGAAATCGTCGGTTCATACCATCAATCGATTCATAGCGGTTTGTGTCGTCCGCCAATCGCTGTATGGCGAGAGCGTGAGGGAGACATTCCGCTCCGCATGCCGCACGATCGGATGCGCTTCTGGTTGACGTTTCTGCCTGAAGAAGAGCGCACATTGCGCCCGGACGGCATCCATCTGTTCAACTTGCGATACTGGTCTCCCGCACTCAGCGCCGATGTCGGAAGAACCAAGCGACGGCTGCTTGTAAAATATGATCCGCGTGACATGTCGCGAATCTTTATTCGGCGCCCCTCCGGGAATTTCGTGGAGGCACGTTACGCCGACGTAACCTTGCCGTCGGTGACGCTGCGGGAGGCGTTGACGGCGCGCCGCGCCTTGCTTGCGCAAGGACGACGGGAGGTCGATATGCGCTCGATTATCCGGACCGCGATGGCCCAGCGAGAACTTGTTGACACCGCGAAAAGCAAAACAAAAGCGGCTCGACGTGGAAAGGCAACAGGTTCAAAATCCAAAGGAGATCGCAACGGCTGGGGTTCGCTGCGCGGCGTCGATTCCAGACAGCCTGTGCCCTTTGTTGAAGATTCGGACTGAATGGATGCTGACATGAATGATGCAAGCTCCCATCTGACAACGGCCGCCGCCGCGCTTCTTTCGGAAACCGATGAACGTCGCATCCGCGCAATAAAATCACGCCGATGGGTGCTGTATCCGCGAGCGAAGCAGGCCCTCGATCGGTTGGGGCTCCTGCTCGACCATCCTCGGGGAACGAGGATGCCGTCCGTTGCGATTTATGGCGACAGCGGCATGGGCAAAACCATGATCATGAAGCGATTCCGTGACGAACACCCGCCGCATTTTAATGCGGTCACGGGAACGCTCCGGACGCCCGTGCTCGCGATGGAGATGACCAGTCGACCTGGAGAACGACGCTTTTACGCTGAACTGCTCACACTCCTCGGCGCGCCACAGCGTCCGCGCGCCGACATTGCGCAGATGGAGCAGTCTGCGTTGCGGATCATGGAGGCGATCGGCGTCCAGGTGCTCGTTATCGACGAAGTGCACAATATTCTCGCGGGCTCCTATCGCGAACAGAGGATCGTGTTGAACACGCTTCGATTCTTGAGCAACCGCCTTCAAATCTCGCTTGTTTGCTTTGGCGTCAACGAAGCCCGCGAAGCCATCAGCGGTGACGTTCAACTTGCCCGCCGGTTTGAACAGTTCACGTTAAATCGTTGGGCGGCGGATGAACAATTTGAAGCACTCGTCGCGTCCATTCTGCGTAATACGCCACTACGCAATCCTTCGGTTCTCAGCCCAAAATCATTGCGTTGGATGCTGCAGGTGACCGAAGGCATCACGGCAAACATCTTCCATTTGATCAACAATCTCGCCGTGGAGGCGGTGGAAACCGGACGAGAGCAAATCTGCGACGAGGCCGTTGAGAATTGGCGCCCGGAACTCGACATGGAAGCGGCATTCGCATGACGCCGGAGCTTTCACGTGGCGGCCAACTGCCAATTGTATTGGCTCCCGCCGCGGATGAGCTCTTGTCGTCCTGGATTCATCGACACGCCGCCTTCTACGACGTCCCGCCTCTCGCCATGCTTCGCCATTGCCTGAACAACATATCATCGCTGCGCGCGGTCGATTTAGGGGTGACTGACGAGCAATCGTCTCGTGTCGCTTCTATGTTCAGAACGGAGGCGGCTAATGTTCGACGAATGAGCCTCTCAAACATCTCGCCAAAATCCCGTCGACTGATCGCCGCCAAGCCAATGCAGTTCTGTGCGAATTGCTCGCGCCAATCGAATTCGAATGGACCAGAGCCTGTACGACGAAGTCAACTTCTCGGATGGCGTCTCACTTGCCCCCACTGTGGTTCGCCGCTTATCGATAGCGACAAGCGTTCAACCCCCTCCCCGTTCGCCGCCTATTGGACTGACGCGCTCGACGGCCAACGTCTGATCGACGATGAAGCGGAACGAGGCGTTCGAGCCTGGGCGTCGCCAACGGAGCTGGCGCGCCTCCTGCTGATGCGACGCGACCCAAGAACAACGCATTCGGAATGCAGCGGTAGATTCCGACTTCTTGGCGTCGTCGTTCCGGAAACGGACGCCGTTGTCGTGGACAGCCAGATAGCGCTGCCTTCCCCGGCAAGCCCGATCTTACCGCTTTGGCTGCGCCCGGCGCTGCTGGCTGGAGTTTCAATCGTTGAGCGCGAAGGACCTGCCATACTGTCATGGCTCCAAAGCAAAACCATTGGTCAAAACCGCACGCGCTTTAGCGAGCTCGCTTCAACCATGCTCAGCATCCCACCTAAGCCCGCGACATTATCATTATTGCAGCATAATTGATAATTTCGTCCCAAGAGATTCTCAAATAAGCTGCAGTAACGCGCGCGAACTGGCGCATTCTTGCAATTAAGCGCAACGTGACACAGGCTGTACGAACTGTCGAACATGGCTTTGCAGGCGGATGTGCCGGCTGTCGTCACCAACGACGTTCTCTTCCATGTCCCGGCGCGCCGCGTTCTTCAGGATGTCGTGACCTGCATCCGGCACAATTGCACCATCGACAAGGCTGGGTTCCGCCGCGAGCGTCATGCCGACCGTTATCTGAAGCCGCCGGAGGAGATGGCGCGGCTGTTCAGCCGCTACCCCAAGGCGCTCGCCAGGACATTGGAGATCGCGGCGCGTTGCCGCTTTTCGCTGGACGAGCTGGCCTATCAATATCCGCAGGAGCGGACCATGCCGGGCCGCACGCCGCAGCAGGCGCTCGAACACCTCACCTGGGAAGGCGCGGCTACACGTTATCCCGAGGGTGTGCCGGACAAGGTGACGGCGATCCTCAAGCATGAGTTGCGGCTGATCGAAACCCTGCAATATGCGCCTTACTTTCTCACGGTGAATTCAATCGTCCGCTTCGCTCGCAGCCGGAACATTCTCTGTCAGGGCCGCGGCTCCGCCGCCAACAGCGCGGTTTGCTACGTGCTTGGCGTCACCTCCATCGACCCCGAGCGCAACGATCTGCTGTTCGAACGTTTCGTCTCGGAGGAGCGGCGGGAGCCTCCGGATATCGACGTGGACTTCGAGCATGAGCGGCGCGAAACCGTCATGCAATGGGTGTTCGAAACCTATGGCCGCGATCATGCCGCGCTCTGCTCGGTCGTGACCCGCTATCGCGCCAAGGGCGCTCTCCGCGATGTGGGCAAGGCGCTCGGTTTGCCCGAGGATTTGATCAAAATGCTGTCCTCGCAAATCCGGGGCTGGTCGAATGAAGGCGTCGAGCCCAAGCATGTCGAGGAGTTGAACCTCAATCTCGGCGATCGCCGTCTGCGCCTTGTCTTGGAACTGGCCCGCGAGTTGATCGGCGCGCCACGCCATCTTTCGCAGCATCCCGGCGGCTTCGTTCTGACTCACGACCGCCTCGACGAACTTGTTCCCATCGAGCCCGCCGCGATGAAGGACCGCCAGGTCATCGAGTGGGACAAGGACGACATCGACGCATTGAAATTCATGAAGGTGGATTGCTTGGCGCTCGGCATGCTCTCCTGCATGAAACGCGGTCTCGACCTTCTGGCCGAACACAAGGGTATTGCTCTAGACCTTGCGACCATCCCCGCCGAGGATCCCCGAACCTATGCGATGATCCGCAAGGCCGACACTCTCGGCACGTTCCAGATCGAGAGCCGGGCGCAGATGTCGATGCTGCCGCGGCTCAAGCCCCGCACTTTTTACGATCTCGTCATCGAGGTGGCGATCGTTCGTCCCGGCCCGATCCAGGGAGACATGGTCCATCCCTACCTGCGCCGGCGCGAGGGCAGGGAACCGGTCGACTACCCTACGCCCGAGCTTGAAAAGGTGCTGGGCAAGACCCTTGGCGTGCCGTTGTTTCAGGAACAGGCCATGCGCGTCGCCATCGAATGCGCGGGCTTCACCCCCGGCGAGGCCGACCAGCTCCGACGCAGCATGGCGACCTTCAAACACACCGGCGGCGTGTCGAAGTTCCGCGACAAGCTGATCTCCGGCATGGTGGCCAAGGGATACCAGCCGGAGTTCGCGGAGAAGACGTTCAATCAATTGGAGGGGTTCGGCAGCTACGGGTTTCCGGAAAGTCACGCGGCCTCTTTCGCGCTGATCGCCTACGCTTCTTCCTGGCTAAAATGCCATCATCCCGACGTGTTCTGCGCGGCGCTGCTTAACGCCCAGCCGATGGGGTTCTATGCTCCCGCTCAAATCGTCAGGGACGCGCGCGACCACGACGTCGAGATTCGGCCAGTTTGCGTCAACGCCTCGCGTTGGGATTGCACGTTGGAGCCGACCGATCGAGAGGACCGCTTCGCCGTGCGGCTGGGCTTTCGCATGGTGCACGGCCTCGCGAATGGCGCCGCAGCCGCCATCGTCGCGGCAAGGGCGGATAAATCCTTCGCCTCGATCGACGATCTTTGGCGGCGCACCGATGTCCCTGTCGCCGCCTTGGTTCAGATCGCCGAGGCGGATGCCTTCCGGCCCTCGCTCCAACTCGCCCGTCGCGACGCTCTATGGGCGATCAAGGCGCTGCGCGACGAGCCGCTGCCGCTTTTCGCTTCAGCTTCGGCCCGCGAAAGGGAAACCGTGCCGGAAATCCGTGAGCCTGCCGTCGCGCTGCGACCGATGACCACCGGCGGCGAGGTCGTCGAGGACTATGGCCATGTCGGGCTGTCGCTCCGCAATCATCCGGTGTTCTTCCTGCGCGAAGAGCTTCGGCGTAAGCGCAGCATCACCTGCGATGAAGCCATGCGGACGCGGGACGGGCGCTGGGTCGAGGTCGCCGGCCTTGTCCTCATGCGACAAAGGCCGGGCACGGCCAAGGGCGTCATGTTCATCACGATCGAGGACGAGACCGGCATCGCCAATCTCATCGTCTGGCCGTCCGTCTATGAGAAGCAACGCCGCATCATCCTTTCCGCCGGCATGCTGGGTGTCCGTGGCCGGGTTCAGCGCGAGGGCGAGATCGTCCATATCATCGCCCATTGGCTGACGGACCTGTCCGGCAGCTTGGCGAAAATAGGCGCCGCCTGAACTTGCAATCGGCGGCGCTGTTTGGAAACATGCGGGCCAGATGCGCCGCCTTCGGCCCGGCTCGGGGACACAAGACCTCTATCGTTTTTCAGGAATGCTCAATGAACGACGCTATCATCGAAGCTACCGCGCCAGAGGGGGCGGTCACCCGTCATCACATCGAGGCGGCGCTGGGTGGGCATGGGTCGGCGTCAATCCGCTTTGCAGGCTGGAATTTGACGGAAGCCGACCTCGACGGCCTCGATTTTCATGGCTGCGAATTCGTGCGCTGCCGCGCCGGCCACGCCAATCTCCCATCCTGCAATTTCACCGAGGCCCGCTTCCTGTTCTGCGACTTCAACAACACTAAATGGCGCGGCACAATCGTATCGTCCGCCTTCTTCCAAGATTGCAAGCTGACGGGCGCCCAGATGGCGGTCGCGAACACGCTCATGTCGCCGGCGTTCGAGAGATGTCTGCTGATCAACGCGAATCTGCGTGGTCTGTCGTTCCGACGAGGGCAATTGGACGGCGTTGACTTCCAGGGCGCCGATCTCCGAGAAGCCGATTTCCGAGACGCCGTGCTGACGGGTTGCAGCCTGAGAGAGGCGAACGTGACCAACGCGCGCTTTGAAGGAGCCGACTTGCGCGGCGCCGATCTTGGCAGCCTTCAGCTTGCCGACGCGTCCCGGTTCAAGGGCGCGATCATTTCCAAGAAGCAGGCGGGCGAACTCCTCAGCGGTCTGGGGTTGAAGGTCGTCTGAAGTCTGCTCGACCCGACCGTTTCGGGACAGGCGATATGCCAGCCATGAATGCCGATCCAGAGTCGTGAAGTCGTCACTTAGTTTGGCGGTTCCGTTATGGGCGGTTGAATTGTGGCTCCGATATTCGATTCCAGATTCGCTCCTTGCGAAGTTGCAGTAACGTCGTTAACACCGCCGGACTGCAAAAGGACGCAAACCCAGCATTTTGAAATCTACCCAACCCCGAAAGAGTTCTCATGGCCAAGGCAAAAGTCAGCAAGTCGAAAATCGCCAAGCCCGAAGCCGCATCCGTTCGCCCGGTCAAGGAAACCCTGACCAAGGCCGCGCTGATCAACCTGATCGCAGAACAGAACGACATCCCCCGCAAGACCGCCGTAGGCGTTTTCGCCACGCTGGAAAGCGTGTTGCTCGGATCGGTGCATCCGCGCGGAGTGGGTGAATTCACCTTGCCGGGCCTGCTGAAAGTGACCCTGCGCAAAGTGCCGGCCCGCAGGGCGGGAACCTTGGTCCGCAATCCTGCTACCGGTGAGATGGTCAAGGGCGCCGCCAAACCGGCGAGCATGCGCGTAAAGATCCGCGCCTTGTCGAAATTGAAGACGG
>Ga0335081_10014947_pt1 | contig 12560 bp, 8 predicted proteins | sample Lox_Sample_35_FD_206713 | JGI IMG/M metagenome (GOLD analysis project Ga0335081, IMG submission 206713) | Soil microbial communities from Loxahatchee National Wildlife Refuge, Florida, United States - Lox_Sample_3.5 | ecosystem: Environmental > Terrestrial > Soil > Wetlands | place: USA: Florida...
GCGCAAAAAAACTCAAAGACTTGTCTTTGCGAATCTTGGCGTCTTTGCGCGAGAACTTAGCCTTTGCCCACTCCCCGTTAGAGGTTCAGGCACACCACCTTGGTTTCGGTCATTTCCTCAACCGCGAAGCGGATGCCTTCCCGGCCGATGCCGCTCATCTTGATTCCGCCGAACGGCATCACATCCAGACGATAGTCGGTGGAATCGTTGACGATCACGCCTCCAGCTTCCAGGCGTCGGACGGCGGTGAAGGCATCGCGCAGGTTCTCGGTGAAGATGGCGGCGTGAAGACCGTACGGCACGCTGTTGGAGCGCTGGATGGCCTCGTCCAGAGATTCCACGGGGTAGAGCGAAACCACGGGGCCAAAGACCTCTTCGCCGTCCAGACGCACACCCCCCGGAACATCCTCCAGCACGGTTGGCTCCAACAACGCGCCGCTGCGATGGCCGCCTGCGAGGACTCGCGCGCCTTTTGAAACCGCCTCCGCCACCCAACCCTCTACGCGGGCGGCTTGCGCTTCACTGATCATGGCGCAGACATCGGTGGTTTCGTCGCGTGACGACCCGGCCTTCAAAGTAGCCACCTGCTCCAGGAAGCGGGCGGTGAATGCGCCGTACACATATCGCTGGATGAAGACGCGCTGGACGCCCAGGCAGTTCTGCCCGGCCTGGGCAAATGCGCCTGCGGAGATGGCGCGCACAGCGCGATCCAGATCCGCATCCGGCAGGACAATTACGGGCGAGTTGGAGCCCAGTTCCATCACCAGTTTCTTGATACCCGCGGCCCGCGCGATCTTTTCTCCAGTGGTGACTCCGCCACCGAAGCTGATCAGGCGCACGCGCGGGTCGCGAACCAAGGCGCCGCCGACCTCTTCGTCCGGCCCGGTGACGACGCTCAGGCGCCCGGCGGGAAGGCCGGCCTCCATCAGATCGCGCGCCAGGTGGAAGGCTGAGAGCGGCGTTACCGGCGACGGTTTGAGCACCACCGCGTTGCCCGCGGCAAGAGCCGGCCCCACTTTGTGTGTGGGCACAGCCAGCGGATCGTTGAACGGAGTGATGGCGGCCACCACGCCGACTGGCACGCGGTAATAATAACCGACGCGGTTCTCCGAGCCGGCCCGGCAATCGAACGGCAGCGTCTGGCCAGCCAAACGCCGGCCTTCGTCCGCCGAAAAGCGGAGGAGGTTGGCGGCGCGGGGAGGCTCGCGGCGCGCTTCGCGAATGGTCTTGCTGCCCTCGGCGGCGATGTCGCGCGCGTAGTCTTCGGCGTGCGCATCAATCCGGGCCGCGGCGCGCATGAGGACGTCATATCGGGCGTGCGCGGGAAAATCGTCGGCCAGCGCTTTGACTGCGCGAGCCACCGCTTCGCGGACATCCTCGGCCGTTCCCGACGACACCGCGCCGGCCAGATATCCATCGAACGCGTTCCGAATTTCGATCAACGGATGGCGCAGCGACCACTCCCCGCCGATCAGCATCCCCAGCGGCGTGGGCTCGACGGAGATACCTTCCTTTTCCAGTCTCAATGGATCCTCCAGCCGTTTACCGGTCCGCTGTTGAAGAACTTCTCGGGGGTCATCACGCCGTCGCGCTTGAACACCAGGCCATCCTTCATCACGAAGCGAACGTCCCGCAGCGCGTCGATGTCCTCCAGCGGGTTGCCGCGAATGGCAATCAGGTCGGCCGGCAGCCCGGCCTTGATCGGCCCGCGCCTGTCATAGATGTCGCAAACCTTGTAACCGTTAGTGGTCATGATCTTGAGGATCTCGGGCGCTGGAATCTCGGCGGCTTTCCAGCTCTTCAGGAAATCGATGACCACCTGCCCGCGGGTCATGCCCGGGATATAGTAGTCGGCGTCCGTGGAGAAGGCCATCTTGACGTGGTTGGCGTAGGCGTTCTTCATGCCTTCCACCTGGCGTTGGAAACGCTGTTCGTTGGGGCTGAAGTACGTGGAGAGCGGCGTTTCGGTTCCCACTCGCCAGATGCCTTTCTGAGCCATTAGCTTGTGCGCCTGGTCGTCGAGCGCGACGGAGTGCTCGATGGACCAGATGCCGGCCTCGATGGCGCGCAACGCCCCGTCGTGGGTTTGCACGTGGCCGGCAACCTTCAGGCCGCTTTTGGCCGCTTCGGCGATGAACAGCTTCATCTCGTCGACGGTGTAGCCGTAGGACTTGGCATCCACCATGATCTTGATCACCTTGGCGCCATAGAGAATGTTGCGGCGGACGGCTTTGACGATTTCGTCGTTGGTATCGGCGTTCAGGTATTCGGGATAGACCAACATTTCGCGCTCCGGCACGGGCGTGAACTGGCCGCCGAAGCCGCCGATGATGATGCCGGAGTTGATCACGGTCGGGCCGGGAATCCAACCCTGCTCGATACCGACGCGCAGGGCGGTGTCGGCGTAGTTGGCGTTGTTGCCGAGGTCGCGGACCACAGTGAACCCGGCGGACATCATGGTGATGCCGTTGGAGACGGCTTGAACGGCGCGGATGGCCGTGGAATCCATGACGCTGGTGAGGTAGTAGTTGTTGTTTTCGGGATCGCGCTTATAAGTGAGGGCCAGGTGGTTGTGAGCATCTACCAAGCCGGGCGAGACATAGTATTGTGAGAGGTCGATCACTTCCGCGCCCGCGGGAATCGCCAGGTTCGGTCCGATGGCCGTGAACCTCCCACCCTGGACGAGGACGATCTGGTTCTGGGCGACCGCGCCGGTCTCCGGGTCGATGAGGTGGCCGACGCGGAGAGCGGTAACTTGCCCCGCGGCGGCCGCAGCGAAGCCGAGCGCAGCCAGGGTCAAGCCGAAGAATCGTTTGGTCATATGCCTCCTTATGCGGTGCAGCGGTAGCCATTTCAGCACGAATCGCGGGAGAGAGGAAGGCGGGAACCAGGCCTTTCGCGCCAAGATCTGGAACATCAGACGTAGAAAAACGTTTCGCACCAAGACGCAAAGACCGCGACAGAAATTCCCAGAACTGTCTTTGCGATCTTGGCGTTTTGGCGCGAGATCTACCTCAGCGCGCGGTATTTGGCGAGCCGGTGCGGGAGCGGTCGTCGGAGTCTGCAACCGGGAACAACAGCGTGAAGGTCGCGCCTCGGCCCGGCTCGCTTGTGGCTTCGATCGAGCCGTTGGCCTGCTTCACGATTCCGTAAACGGTCGCAAGACCCAGGCCGGTGCCCTTGCCTTCCGGTTTGGTCGTGAAGAATGGCTCGAAGATATGCTCCATCGCTTCGGGAGGAATGCCCGTGCCGGTGTCGCTAACCTTCAGTTGTATCTGGCGGGCAGCCCGTATCCACGCGGTCTCGATTCGCAGCCGGCCGCCCTCGGGCATGGCATCCCTGGCGTTGACGGCCAGGTTCATCAGGATTTGTTCGATCTGGCCGGGGTCGGCGCGAAGGACTGCCCCGTGGCAATCGAGCGACAGATCGAGTTGGATCTGTTCGCCGAGGACGTGCGCCAGCATCTTTTCGAAATTGCGCAACAGGTCACTCAAGGCAACGTCGCGAACCACGGCGGGCCGCGGGCGGCTGAAGGCGAGCAGGCGGCCGGCCAGGTCGGCGGCTCGCTTGGCTGCCTCCTCGATCTGGGCGAACACTTCGTAGAGGCCGTCTTGCGGCGCGAGCTCGCCTAATCCCATCTGCGCGTATCCGGTAATCACGGTGAGCATGTTGTTGAAGTCGTGCGCCACGGCGCCGGCCAGTCGGCCGATGCTCTCCATCTTCTGCGCTTGCCGGAACTGCTCCTCGATCCGCTGCCGCTCCGACTCGGCGCGCCGTAGTTCCCGCCGGGCCTGCGCGTCGCGCATCTCCCGTTCCGCCGCCGGCGCCAGGCGCGCCAGGTTGCTCTTCATGACGTAGTCGTGCGCGCCCGCTTTCATCATGGCCACGGCACGTTCCTCTCCAATGGCGCCGGAAACCACCAGGAACGGAATGTCATGGCCGCTTTCGCGCACCATGGCCAGAGCCGCGGGGGCGTCGAACTGAGGCAGGTGATAGTCGGCGATGATGGCGTCGTACTCCGGCTTCGCCAGCGCCGCGCGCAGGGCTTCGGCGGTTTGCACGCGGCTCACGTCCACGTCGTACCCGGCATTTGCCAGGTGCCGGACAATCAGCCCCACATCGCTGTCCGAATCTTCGATAAAGAGAACGCGCAACGGTTGCTTCATCGCCTTCATTGGCTCACTGCGGGGAGAATCTCCGCGAGCAACTGCTCCCGGGTATAAGGCTTGGGCAGGAAGCTGCATGCTTCGATTTCGCTGAAGTGCTGTTGCACGTCGGAGTCCTGGAAGCCGCTGCTGACGATCACCCGGACGTCCGGCCGCATTTTACGAATGATGGGCAAAGCTACGTCTCCCGGCATGTCGGGCATGGCTATATCGAGCAGGATGGCGCGCACGGCGGCTCCTTCGTTGGAGAGACGCTCGATGGCCTCCTTCCCGTTACCTGCTTCCAACACGGGGATTTCGAGCTTCCTCAGGAAGGCGGCCGCCATCCTGCGGATCATCGGTTCATCGTCGACGATCAGGACCGCGCCATGGCCGCCGGCGGACGCCGCCGCGGGTGCGGCCACCATAGGCACGGGCGGGGCTGTCTTGGAGGCCGGCAGCAGCAACCCCACACGAGTGCCCCGCCCGACCGCGCTGTCGACGGCGATCCGGCCGTCCAACGCCCGAACGATGCCCTCAACGGCTGCCAGACCCAGGCCGCGGCCCGGGAACTTGGTGGAGAAGAACGGGTCGAAAATGCGCTGCTGCGTTTCCGCGTCAATCCCGCATCCGTTGTCGGAGACCTCGATGCTTATGGAATCACCCTGCAAAGAGGTGTGGATGGTGACGATTCCGGGCTGGCCGTCCGGGATCGCCTCCACGGCGTTCAGGATCAGGTTGGAAAACACCTGCTCCATCTGGCCGGGATCCATCAAAACGGGCGGAAGGTCTGAAGCGAAGTCGGTGAGCAGGCGGATTCTTCCCGGCAATGACGGAAGGAGGATGGCGACGGCCTGCTCGCCCACAGCGGAGGCCGACACGGGTTTGCGAATGAAGGCTCCTTTGCCGGCATAGGCGAGCAATTGGCGCGTCAGGCAGGCTGCGCGCTGTACGGATTCGAGGGCGGCGGGCAGGATCGAGCGCGTCTCGCAATCCGGGCACGACTCTTCCAAAGCCAGGGAGATATTACCGCTCACGGCCGTCAGAATATTGTTGAAGTCATGCGCGATCCCGCCGGCCAGCCGGGCGATGCTCTCCAACTTCCGGGCGTGCTCCAGGCGCTGCTCGGCGCGCTTTTTTTCAGTGATGTCGCGCACGATGGTGGCCGCGCCGATGACTTCGCCGCCGGCATCGCGCATGGGCGACGCGGAGACCTCGAAGGTGCGGTTCGCGCCGGGTTGCTCCAGGCCGACCACGGTCTCGCCTGCCAGCGCCCGGTGGCAGGCGCAACTGGCATCGGGAATCTGAAGCTTTTCCAGAATCGCGGCGGCGCTCATTCCGGAGGGATCAAACCCGAGGGTGGCCGAAGCAGCCGGGTTGCTTCGGAGGACGATGCCCTGCGTGTTGCATACCACGACCGCGTCGGTTTGCGCGGTGAACACGGCATCCAGGAGTTGGTGACTCCGCTCGGTTTCCTGGCGCGCGGCGCGCAGTGCTTCATCGGCAAGCTGGCGCTCGCGGCGGACGGCGGCTTCCTGAATTTCGCGCTCGACGGCCGGCACCAGGCGCAGCAGGTTGTCCTTCATCAGGTAGTCGTGGGCGCCGGCTTTCATCATGGCGACTGCGCGGTCCTCTCCAACCGCACCGGAGACCACGATGAAAGGAATATCCAGGCCGGACCATCGCAGAACGGCCAAGGCCGAGGGGGCGTCGAACTGGGGCAGATGGTAATCGGCTATGATGGCGTTCCAGACCCGCGTTCCCAGCGCGGCCCGCATCTGCGGCGCTGTCTCCACCCGCTCGGAATGCACGTCATAACCGGAGTTCTCCAGGAGGCGAACGATCAATGCCGCATCGCTCTCAGAATCTTCCACCTGGAGAATGTTCAGGGGTTTACTCATATATGCGGCTCACTCCACAGACTCCCTCATAAAGATTGTTTCACTTTTGGCGGCGGCTCGTTCCACACCAGCCAGTACAGGCCCAGTTGGCCGATAGCCTCGGTGAACTGGTTGAAGTCCACCGGCTTGCGGATGTAGCTATTGGCGCCCAAATCGTAGCTTGAAGCGAGATCCTGTTCTTCTTTCGAGGAAGTCAGGATGACCACGGGCAGCCGCCGAATTCTGGCATCGGCGCGGATCCGGCGCAGCACCTCCAGTCCGGGCACCTTCGGCAGCTTGAGATCGAGCAACGTGACGGCCGGCAGATCCGAAATGTCCCGGCCGGCGTAAGCGCCCTCGCCCAGCAGGTAATCCAGGGCTTCCTTGCCGTCCCGTGCGACCACCAGTTCGTTGGCAATGCGCCCTCTCTCCAGAGCCCTCTTGGTCAAATCGACGTCGCTGGAATTGTCTTCAATCAGCAGGATGATTTTGTGGTTGTTCACTTCTCGCCCCCCAGCGTGAAATAAAAGGTTGCGCCCCGGTCGGGCTCGGCTTCCGCCCAAATGCGGCCGCCGTGACGGTGAATCACGCGCTGCACAGTGGCCAGCCCGATGCCGGTTCCGGGAAATTCGGAGTCGCTGTGCAGGCGCTGAAAAGCCCCGAAAAGCGTGCCGGCGTAGGTCATATCAAATCCCACGCCGTTGTCGCGAACCGCGAACGCGGGCTTGCCGCCGTGTTCGACGGACTGGAATTCGATGCGCGCGTGGGCGCGCGGGCCGGTGAATTTGACGGCGTTTTCCAGCAGGTTGGTCAACGCGACATCGAGCAGGCGGGCGTCTCCAAAAGCGGTCAACCCTGGCCAGATCACGAATTCCAGGCGCCGGTGCGGATGGGCTTCGCGGAGCTTGGCGGCAATCGACCCGGCGGCCCGGCTCAGGTCCACCGCGTCGCGATGCATTTCCGCGCGGGTAATGCGCGAGAGCTGCAATATGTCGTCGATGAGATGCCCCATGCGCTGGGTTTCGGAGCGCACACGGTCCAAGTATTCGCGGCCCTTTCCATCGAGCTTGTCGCACTGGCCGCAGTAGTCCTCCATCAATGCCAGGCTCCAGCCATCGATGCCCCGCAACGGCGCGCGCAAGTCGTGAGAAACGGAGTAAGCAAATGCCTCCAGTTCCTTGTTGATCGTCTCGAGCTCGGCTGTGCGTTCACGGACCCGCTGCTCCAGCTCGGTGGCGAGCTGGTGGACGGCTTCCTCGGTCTGTTTGCGCTCCGTGATGTCGCTCGCGGCGCCGAACCATTCAACGATGTCGCCGTTGGCGTCCAGCAGCGGAACAGCGCGCGAGAACGTCCAGCCCACGCTGCCGTCCACGCGCAGGACCCGGTGTTCCAATTGGAAGACGCTCTTGGCGCGGATGGCTTCGCCGATCACCGCCATCACCAGAGGTTGTTCTCCGGGCGGGATGTATTCCTGGAGCCAGGTCCGGCTCGGCGTTTCTGTATCGGCAATGAAACCCTGCCCCCGGAGACGGCGCATCTCGTTCCAGTCCGGGCTCATGCGGTAAATCACGTTCGAACTGGCCGTCACCAGCGCGCGGAATCGCTCCTCGCTCTCCTGTAGCGCCTCTTCGGCGCGTTTGCGCTCGGTGATGTCCCGATTGATTTCCAGGTAGCCGGCCGGCCGGCCGGAGTCGTCTCGCTGGAGGACCTGATGGCTTTCCACCACGATCTGCCGGCCGTCGGAGGCGGTGTGAACCAATTCGCCGGTCCAACGGCCTTGGCGGGCGAGAACGCGGTCGATTTCCTCGATCGGGGCTGAGGAACCGGCGTGCAGAAGCCCATGCAACGTCTGTCCGGCGGCTTCCTCTTCAGCGAAGCCGTACATGTTCTGCGCTCCCGCGTTCCACCCCGTGATGGTGCGGTTTCCATCGGCGGTGATGATGGCGTCGTGGGAAAGGTCGATGAGTTGAGCCTGGCGGGCCAGCGCTTTTTCGCTGAGTCTGCGCGCGTGGATATGGCGCTCGATGGCAGCGGCCGCCAGAATAAGCAGAAGCACCAGCGATCCGCTGCCGAGACCCAGAGTCCAGCGCGTGCGCGAATCGGCCGCGCTGGCGGCCGCACTGCGGATGTGCAGGAGCCGGTGCTCTTCGGCGTCCACGGCGTCCAGGATGCCTCGCAGTTGATCCATCAGCATCCCGCCCCGGACGGCGCGGACCAGATAGGGGATGGCCGCCATTCCCTGCTGCCGGCGCACTTCCATTGCACCGGCCAGCATATCCAGCCTGGTTTGCAGCAAGCGGTCGAATTCATCCAGCCGCGCGTGTTGAACGGAGCTATCGGCGGTCAGGCGGCGCAGCACGGCGCAGGCCTGCCGTTCCGATGCGACCGCCGATTGATATGCCTCCACGTACTGGTCTTCCCCGGCAAGCAGATATCCGCGCTCGGAAGTCTGGGCGCGCTCCAGGTACATCCGCACCGACGCGGACGCGTTGAGCACCTGGTAGGTGTGTTCCACCATGCGGTCAGCACTGGTGGATCGTTGAAGGGCGGCCCAAAGCAGGGACGCCAGGATGCCCAGTGCGAGCACGGCGCCGGCTATCAGGGTAATGCGCCATACCAGGGGCGCACCCACCGGGGTGACGCGCTCTGGCCCGAACTGGACCGCGAGAGTCCGCCCGGAAAGTAGTCCGCCGTGAGTCTCGAGGAGGCTGATAGCGCCGCCGACCACGGCGAACAGGCCGAGGCCTACGGCAGCACTTGGTTGCGCGAGACCAAAGGAGAAACGCGGCTCGAGGAAGAGATACCAGACGCTCAGGCAGCTTAAAGCGGTGGTGGCAAAAGCGGGTCCACGCCCGCACAGCCGCCCCACCATCAGGACGGCACCCACGAACGGCAAGTACGGGGAATAGGTGCCGAGTATCGGGTCGAGCGCCAGCCGCAAGCCTGCGGCAGCAGCCACGGCCAGAACGGCGAAGGCATATGGCGCCGTCGCGAACTGCCTGATGGACCCAGCCGTGATGCGAAACTCCACAGAACTCCTCTACCGCTGGCCCCCAGCCGGGGCCTAGGCACCTACAGACCTATCCAGGGGTATTGGCACGTGGAGTCCCAAAAGCGCACATAAAAGGATAAGAAGGAGTTATACGGTCCGATTCGGCGCTGCTGCCGGGTGATTTTGGCTCGCGTAGCGGAATCCCACACATGGGTTGAGCGATATCGCCCACCCTAAGACCACGATGCGTTGAAGAAATCGACAGGGATTACTTTGCTGTCGGCGCGAGCTGCTGCAGGCGTTCCTTGCTGATCTTCAGCACCATCCCGGCGTTGCGGTCGGCGGCCTCGCTGACCTTGTATTCCGCCGACGTGCCGAGCACCTGCGCCACCTCCGACGGGGTCAACTTGTATTGCTCCGTCAGCCACTGCGACATGCTCGCGGTGGCGGTGCGGAAAGCTTCGTCCAACGATCCTTCGAGCCCCATCGCGAAGATGTGCGTGGCTGTCTCCACTCTCGGCCCCATGATCCGCTTCTTGGGGATCACATCCACGGTGAATTCGACATCCATGGAGGTTTCGAGCGCGTTGCCGTTGAGTTCGCCATCGCCCTGGGCGGCGTGGCCGTCGCCCACGTAGAGCAGCGCGCCGGGGACGCTCACCGGCAAGTAGACGGTTGCGCCCTCAGTGATCTCGTTGAAGTCCATGTTACCGCCGAAGCGGCCGGAGTCGCCGGTGCCCGGCGCGGCTTGCCCGGGACCAGGCGCCACCGCAACGCAGCCCAGCATGGGCTTGAGCGGCACCGAGTAGTGAGCCAGGTGCTCGGCCGGTTTCTCGGGGGTCGCCACGCCGCGCTGAAGGTCCAGATGCCAGCGCACCGATTTTCCGCCGTCTTTCATCTTCACGGCAAGATCGCTGTCGAGGGCACGGTCCACGATCGCGTCGTCGCTGATTGCCCAATCACGATTGAGGCGCAACCGGGTGAAGTGCACCACGAGCGTATCGCCCGGCGCGGCTGTCTCGATGTAGAAAGGTCCGGTTTCGGGATTACCGCCCAGGACGCGGGTGACGCCTTTTTCATCCGTGCCACCGGCGTCGACGGTAGTGGTGTGAAGAGTGTCGCCCGGCGACAAGGTCAGGACCGGCTTGTTGGAGGCGGAGAACTGGCGATAGAAGACTGACGGCGTGAACTCGTGGCGTTGCGGCGGCCCGGTGCGCCGCGATGGGACGAGCTGGGCCGTGAAGGAATGGGTAACGGGATGCGCGGGGTCGTCTCCATCAATGAGAACGATGCTACCGGAGAGGATGGGGCCTTGGAGGGTGGCTTCGCATTCCTCGCTGCCGCCTCTGTCGTCTTTGGCGAGAAAATGAATGGCATCGCCTTTGACGGATCCCTCCAGCTTGTCTCCGGAGAACATGCCAGAAAGCTTGGCGCCCTGCTGGGTCAGCTCCAGGGGCCAGTAGATCGGGGTCCCGTAGAAATCGGCGCTGACCACCCACCGCCCGGAGACCGAGGGCAAATCGGATTTCTGGGCCAGCAGAAGGCCCGTGGCGAGAACAGGCAGAAAGAGAAGCCTGCGCATGTTACTCCAACCCCGCCGACTTGAACATTTCCAGGAACTGCGCCTCGGTGCGCATATCGATGGCTTGTGCCACTAACTTCCCCTGGCGGTCAAACAGGAAGCTCTTGGGGATGCCTTCCACGCTGAAAGCCGTATTTACCTTGCGATCGGGGTCGAGCAACACGGGGAAGGTGTAGCTTTGTTTTTTCAGAAAGCTGGTGACCGTGTCCCGCTCTTCATCCGAGACGGCCAGCACGATGAGGCCCTTCGGTTCGAAGCGTTGATAGAGCTTCTCCATGTCGGGCATCTCTTTGCGGCACGGCGGACACCAGGTTGCCCAGAAGTTGAGCAGCACCACGCGGCCGCGGAGAGCGTCGAGGTTGTAGGTCTTGCCATCCAGGCCAGAGAGGCTGAAGCCGGTTTCCTGCAGGATCTCGTCGCGCAGTTCCAGAATGGCGGCGGCGGCGTCCGTTGCCGGGTCGGACGGCGGCGGCGCGACGTGCTCGTATCGCACCAGCTTGGCCAGCTCGATGTAGTTGCCGGCGGACCCGGGAGTCTCCTTCAACGATTGGGCCAGCGCGGAGGAGACAGCGTTCAGGGCCTGCTTGCCGAGATCGCCCTCGGTTGCGAGGTTGCAGAGACTCGAGGCGAGATTGAGCTTCTGGTTGCCGGGGGGCAGCGCGCGGATGCCGGCGGCAAGTTCCTTCACCAGTTTGCCGCGCTCAGCGTCCGTGGCCAGGCCCCGAATTTGGCCCAGGTTCTTCTGAATGGCGGCGGCTTCCGGGGATGGCGCCGGGCGGGGAAGGGCGCTGGCCGACCGGAAATTGAGCCCGCGGAGCGTCGCGGGCGCCGACAGGTCCCACTTCGTCAATACCGGCTGAAACCGGGCAAATCGGTCTGGCGCCAAGGCGTGGAGATAGCAGCCGGCGGCCACCAGCAAGGTGTCGCGCGCGCCGGAGGTGGATACAGTGGCGGAACCGATCTGAAAAGTGGCAGTGATGGTGGTGTCCGACTTCTGGCCGTATTCCGGCGCCGAAACCGCTTGAAGGATGCGCTCGTACACATCGGCGGCAGCCCGGGGCGCGGCGGATTGAACGGCGTTGGCCGTGTTGATCAGCCTCCAGGCTTCGGACGGATCGAGCGCGTCGAACTTGATGGTTGCCAGGTAATCCTGGAACAGCTTCGCCGCGGCGTCCCCGTGATTCGCACGCGCCAGCGCGCCAATCACGGTGGGCACGCTACCCGGGGCGAGGCGCGGCAGAATGGAGGCGGCGTCGGACGGAGCGACTGAAGCCAGCCCAACAATCACGCTGGAACTGACGGCGGGGTCCTTGGCCGCGCGCAGTTGCTCGAAGACGCTGTCGACGAACGGGCGCGCCAGATCCGGATGGCGTGGATTCAATGCCTCCGCGGCCAAGACTCGAAACTCCGGCCGCACCGCCTGGGGCGCTTTGGCTGTCTGTTGTTCGACGCGAGCGGCGGCTTGCTTGACGGCGTCGGTGTTGGCGGCGAAGGCCAGGCCGGACAGTAGAAAAGCGCAGATCAGTGCACGGCGGGGAAGCATAGGAGGACTCCTCGTCGGGAGTATATCACCTGGGGCGGCGCGGATAGAGTTTCAGAAGTTTCAGAAGGTGGGTGCCCGATCCTACTGGATGACGCCTTTGCGGACGGCGTATAGGATCAGGTCCGCCCCGCTGTGCAGGTTCAGCTTCTGCAGAATGTTGCTGCGATGCGTCTCCACGGTGTAGAGGCTGAGGTTCAGAATGGTGGCCGCCTCCTTGTTGTTCTTGCCCTCGGCGAGCAACTGGAGCACTTCGCGTTCGCGGGTGGTCAGCAGTTCGTAGCTGTCTTCCACCTGGCGCTCGCGCATCTGGCGCATGTAGTCTTCCACCAGCATCTTGCTGATGGCGGGGCTGAAGAAGGCTTTGCCTTCCGTCACGGCCTTTACCGCGTTGATGAGGTCGTACTCGGCGGAATCCTTG
>Ga0335081_10014948_pt1 | contig 12560 bp, 11 predicted proteins | sample Lox_Sample_35_FD_206713 | JGI IMG/M metagenome (GOLD analysis project Ga0335081, IMG submission 206713) | Soil microbial communities from Loxahatchee National Wildlife Refuge, Florida, United States - Lox_Sample_3.5 | ecosystem: Environmental > Terrestrial > Soil > Wetlands | place: USA...
ATGCTGAGGAGCCGGGTTAGCGCCCGGTTGACACAAACGATCAAAGTTCCGGCTTGTTAACAAAGCGATGTTATCGGCTGTTACACCGCGCACCTCCGCCAGACGGCGAACCGTTTCCACCAGAAACGCCGGCTCGTTGCGCTTCCCGCGGTGAGGCACGGGGGCAAGGTAGGGAGCGTCCGTTTCGACCAGCAGACGATCTTCCGGCGTGCTTGCGGCGGCTTGCCTGACGCCGTTCGCTTTCGGAAATGTAACAATTCCGCCGAAACTGAGATGAAACCCCAAAGCAAGGGCCTGTTCCGCTTCTTTCGGTCCGCCCGTGAAGCAGTGCATGATCCCGCCGAACGGGAGTCCGTGCTCGCGAACGGCCGCCAGCGTGTCGTCCCAGGCTTCCCGCGTGTGAATCACGATGGGCTTCTGCGCGCGAGCCGCTACCGAGAGTTGTTCGGCGAAAACCGAGCGCTGCACGGGACGCGGGGAAAAGTCGTAATGGTAGTCCAGGCCGATCTCGCCGATGGCCAGCACCTTCGGATGCTTCGCCAGTTCCGCCAGGCGATCGAGCGTCTCGGGCGTTGCCTTGGCCGCGTCATGCGGATGCACACCGGCGGTCGCGAAGACGAAGGGATACCGATCCGCCAGGCGAATGCCGGCTTCGAGATCCGGCGGCCCGTTGCCGGTGCCGATAGCCATCATGCGCTCGATGCCCGCGGCCCGGGCGCGCTCGATGGTTTCGTCCCGATCCTGTGCGAACTGCTCGTCATCCAGGTGACAATGCGAATCGACCAGCCTCACTTCAGCCGCGCACCCGTCGGAATTTCTTCGAGGAAACCAGCCAGCACCGGCTTGCCGCCCTCCACCGACGCCGCCACGATCATGCCGTTCGACGTGAGGCCGCGCAGCTTGCGCGGCGCGAGATTGGCGACAATCACGACTTTGCGGCCTACCAACTGCTCGGGTGCATACGCTTCCGCGATGCCGGCCACGATGGATCGCGGCTCCGATTCCGCAAGATCGACTTTCAGGTGCAGGAGTTTGTCTGCGCCTTTCACCCGTTCCGCGGAGAGCACCTGGCCCACGCGCAGGTCCACTTTGGCGAAATCGTCGATCGTGATCGGCTCACCTGAGGTTGGGGGTTGGGGGCTGGGAGTTGGAGCCTTGCCCATCAGCGTGGCTTGCTGTGCCGTGACTTCGGCTTCGAGAGCACGCATCTGATCGATGGCCGGCTTGGCGTCGATACGCGGGAAGACGGCGGCGATGGGGCCGATCTTCTGGCCGGGACGCAATTGGCCCCAGGCGAGGGAATCGAGGCGAACGGATTCGAGCGGCTCAGTCATGCCGAGCTGGGCCCAGATTTTGGCGCAGGATTCGGGAAGGATGGGGTGGAGTAGGCACGTTACAAGTCGCAGCGCCTCAGCCGCTTCGTAGAGAGCGGAATCGAGTTTGCTTTGTTGCTCTGCCTCTACGGACTTGGCGAGTTGCCAGGGCTCATGTTTCACTAGTTCCCGGTCCACAGTAGCGATAAGCAACCACGCGGCCTCAAGGGCCTTGGAAAACTCGAAATCATTGGCGGCGCTGCTAAAGGCAGTGACCACTTCCTCCGCCACACGTGGCAGTATGTCGAACCCGAGTAGGTGATGCGAGGGACTCGCCGATTGGGGAATACTGCTCTGACGATATTGTTGAATCATGGTCAGCGTGCGGCTCACCAGATTTCCCAGGCCGTTCGCCAAATCCGCGTTGTACCGCCCGATCAGCGCGTCGTAGCTGAAGCTCCCGTCCTGTCCGAACACGATCTCACGCAGCAGGAAATAACGCAGCGCGTCGGCGCCCATCACCTTGCGGATGGGCTCGGCGCGCACGATGTTGCCGCGCGATTTACTCATTTTGTCGTGCTCGAACAGCAGCCAGCCGTGCGCATAAATGCGCTTGGGCAGCGGCAGGTCTGCGGCCATCAGGAACGCCGGCCAGAAGATGGCGTGAAAGCGTACGATTTCCTTGCCGATCAGGTGGAGATCGGCCGGCCACAGGTCCGTATCCTTGACCGCCGTCATGTAAGCGCTCAGCGCGTCAAACCAAACATAAAAAACGTGGTGGCCTTCGACCGGAACCGGGATTCCCCATTTGATGGTGGTGCGCGTAATCGAGAGGTCGGCGAGCCCTTGTCTGACAAACGAGAGCACCTCGTTACGGCGCGATTCGGGCTGGATGAAATCCGGCTGCTTCTCGTATAGCTCGAGCAGGCGCCCGGTGAACGCCGACAGTTTGAAGAAGTAATTCTCCTCGGTGACCGTTTCGGTGGGCCGTCCGCAATCCGGGCAAGGATCGCCGGGCTTGGCGTCACTCACGTACAGCTCGTCGAAGACGCAGTATTGGCCGGTGTAACTGCCTTTGTACACATACCCGTTCCTCATGCAGCGATTGAACAGCCCCTGCACGGTCTCGTGATGCCGGGGATCTGAGGTGCGAACGAGATGGTCATACTTGAGACCGAATTCGTCCCACTGCTTGCGGAATTCGGCGGCCACCGCGGTGGTGAACTCCGCGGGTGTTTTCCCGGCGGCTTTAGCGGCGCGTTCCACCTTTTGGCCGTGTTCGTCGGTGCCGGTAGTCAGCACCACCGGATCGAAACCCTGCATGCGCTTGAAGCGCTTGATCACATCGGCCGCGATGGTGGTATAGGTGTGGCCGATGTGGGGGGCGGCGTTGACGTAGTAAATCGGCGTGGTCAGGTAATATTTCATCGATGGTTTTTCAGATAAGCAAAATTCGCTTCGGCGATGATCTGTTTCAAAGCCACTCCTGTCGCCCGCGCAAGCGTCCGGCAGTCTTCGTATTCGGGCGCGAAGGAATGCTCGGCGACTTTCATCCGTACTTTGCCGTGCGGAGTCTCGACTTCGACAAACCGCCGGGGCTGAACCAGACGTTCTGCCGCATAAGTGCGCACGCCGAGCGTGGTGGTTTCGTGAAAGATGATGTCCGCGAGCGCCATGCGCTGTTCGGGCGCCGCGATCACGCGTAACAGCGTTCCGGGCCGCCCCTTCTTCATTTCGAGAGGCTCGAGCGTGGCATCGAGCGCGCCGGCTTCGAGCAGCCGCTCGACCGTGTATCCCAGGACCTGCGGGCTGGAATCGTCGATGTTGGCTTCAATCACCGCCACGGCCGTCGCCTCCGCGGCACCCGATGGCTCACCCACCAGAATCCGCAGCACGTTGGCCTGCTCGGAAAAATCGTGATCACCCGCGCCATAGCCGATGCTCGAGATCCTCATGGGCGGGACCGCGCCGAAATCCCGCGCCAGGGTAACCGCAACCGCGGCGCCTGTGGGCGTTGTCAGTTCGGCCGCAGGGCCACGCGAATAAATCGGTTTGCCCGTAAGCAGCGCCGCCGTAGCCGGCGCCGGGACCGGCAGGACGCCGTGCTCAGCTTCAACTGTGCCGCTGCCGAGATTCAGCGGCGAGCTGTGGATGGTGGTCACTCCCAGCAGCTCGAAGCCCAGGCACGCGCCCACGATGTCGGCGATCGAGTCCACCGCGCCGACCTCGTGGAAGTGGACCTTCTCGAGGGGTATACCGTGCACCGCCGCCTCGGCCTCACCCAGCCGCCGGAACACGGCGGAGGCATTCTGCTTCACGCTCTCCGGCAGCGATGCGCTCGCGATCATTTTCAGAATTCCGGACAAATGCCGGTGCTTCTGCGGTGATTCGACTCTGACGTGAAACTTCGACGCTGCGATTCCGCAGCGCTTCACTTTCTCGAACGACACGGCTGCGCCGGCATCGAGCGATCGCAGCGCGTCGGCGATGGTCGCAGAGTCCGCCCCGGCGTCCGCCAGCGCGCCCACCAGCATGTCCCCGCTGATGCCCGAAAAAGCATCCAGATAGCAGATCTTCATAGCGTGTTCGGGAAATTTCATTATCCTATACGCGGTTGCGCCCGCCCCAATTATTCCTTATCTTGGGTAGTCCACCCTATGGCTGCGAAAGTGCCTATCACGGTTGCTCATGGCGACGGCATTGGTCCGGAAATCATGAATGCGACGCTCCGGATTCTGGACGCGGCCGGCGCGCCGCTGGAAATCGAGACCATCGAAATCGGCGAAAAGGTTTACCTGCGCGGCAACACCGCCGGCATCGAGCCCGGTTCGTGGGAGTCGCTGCGCCGCACCAGGGTGTTCCTGAAAGCCCCCATCACCACGCCGCAGGGTGGAGGATTCAAAAGCCTCAACGTAACCACGCGCAAAACGCTGGGCCTGTATGCCAACGTGCGGCCCTGCGTCTCGTATCATCCGTTTGTCGAGACCAAGCACCAGAACATGGACGTAGTGATCGTGCGCGAGAACGAAGAGGACCTGTACGCGGGCATCGAGTACCGGCTTACCGGCAACGAGATCCAGTGTCTGAAGCTGATCTCGCGTCCCGGCTGCGAGAAGATCGTCCTCTACGCTTTCGAATACGCCCGCCAGCATAAGCGCAAGAAGGTCACCTGCTTCACCAAAGACAACATCATGAAGATGACCGACGGTCTCTTTCACAAAGTCTTTGATGAAATCGCGGCGGAGTATCCCGACATCCAAAACGAGCATTGGATCGTGGATATCGGCGCCGCCAAGCTGGCCGATACGCCCGAAGCGTTCGACGTCATCGTCATGCCGAATCTTTACGGAGACATTCTTTCGGATGTGGCGGCGCAAATTGCCGGCTCGGTGGGTCTGGCCGGGTCCGCCAACATCGGCGATAAATGCGCAATGTTCGAAGCCATTCACGGCTCGGCGCCACGCCGCGCGAATCAGAATCTGGCGAATCCTTCCGGTCTGTTGCTCGGCGCGGTGCTGATGCTCGTTCACATCGATCAACCCGAAGCGGCGGAGCGCGTTCATAACGCCTGGCTCCGCACCATCGAGGAAGGCGTCCACACCTACGACATTTTCACGGAAGGCATCAGCCGGGCGAAAGTGGGCACGCGCGAATTCGCCGATGCTGTGATTGCCCGCCTGGGACAGAAGCCGGGAATGCTGAAATCGGTCAGCTACGCGCATAAGCGTCCCAGGGATGTCGCAGCCGGCAAGATGGCGCCGGCGCCGCCGAAGACGGAATTGGTCGGGGTCGATCTCTTTCTGGAGTGGCCCAGCCGCAATCCCGATCAGTTGGCCGCTGCCATGCAGCGCGTCAAAGCCGACGGCTTGACGCTTTCCACCATCTCGAATCGAGGCCTCAAAGTCTGGCCGGACGGGATTCCGGAAACGTTCTGTACCGACAGTTTCCGCTGCCGGTTCACCGCCAAACAGGCGGGCGCGCCTGTCACGCAGCGCCAGATCATCGCATTGCTTGAATCGGCTGCCGCCGCGGGGCTCGAAATCGTCAAGACCGAGACTCTGCGCAACTTCGACGGCAAGCCCGGCTACACGCTCTCACAGGGAGAATAGATCTCTACACATGCCTGACGATTCCAAGCCCCTGGTCGCCGTGATCATGGGCAGCAAATCCGACTGGGAAGCCATGCGCGCAGCCAGCGAAACGCTGAATGACTTCGGCGTGCCGCACGAGAACCGGGTGCTCTCCGCCCATCGCACGCCCGACCTCGCGGCCGAGTTCTCTTCCGGCGCCGAAACCCGCGGCGTAGAAGTGATCATCGCCGGAGCCGGTGGCGCCGCGCATCTGGCGGGCGTTACAGCGGCCTATACCACGCTGCCGGTGCTGGGGGTTCCGATGGAGAGCCAGTCGCTCAAGGGTCTCGACTCGCTGCTGTCTACCGTGCAAATGCCCGCCGGGGTCCCGGTGGCCACCTTCGCCATAGGAAAGGCCGGCGCCAAAAACGCCGCGCTGTTCGCCGTGGCTATCCTGGCCGGCAAGCGCCCGGAACTCCGCCAGAAACTCCATCAATTCCGCGCTGAACAAAAGAAAAAAGTGATGAGCGAAACACTAGGCTAGCACGCAAGTTGCTACGCTCGAAGCATGTTTCGCCGGGTGATCTGGATCGTGCTGGACAGCGTAGGCATCGGCGCAATGCCGGATGCCGCCGAGTACGGCGACACGGGCAGCGATACGCTTGGAAACATCGCGCGGTTTCGCGGCCTGCGCCTGCCGAACCTGTGCCGCCTGGGGCTGGCCAACATCAAGCCGCTCGCGGGCCTTATGCCCGATCCGTCGCCATCCGGCGCGTTCGGGCGCTGCGCGCTCGCCTCGCCCGGCAAAGACACGACCACGGGGCACTGGGAAATGGCCGGCATCCATCTCTCGAAGCCGTTCCCGCTCTATCCGCACGGCTTCCCGCGCGAGATCATGGATGAATTCGAGCGGCGGATCGGCAGGCGCGCGATCGGCAATAAGCCGGCCTCGGGCACCGAAATCATCAAGGAACTGGGCGCCGAGCACATGCGAACGGGTTCCCCCATCGTCTACACCTCTGCGGATAGCGTTTTTCAGATCGCGGCGCACGAAGACGTAATTCCCCTTTGGGAGCTGTATAAAATCTGCGAAACGGCAAGAGAAATTCTGCGCGGCCCGAACGAGGTCGGCCGGGTGATTGCCCGGCCATTTACGGGCTCACCAGATTCGTTTGTGCGCACAGCCAATCGTCACGACTATGCCGTGCCGCCGCCCCCAGGCATGCTGCTAGACCGCCTGGAACAGTTGGATATCGAGGTCTACAGCGTGGGGAAAATCTTTGATGTGTTCTGCGGCCGCGGCATCCGCGATCACGTCAAAACGAAAAACAACAGCGACGGCATGGAGAAGACGCTCGAGGCCATGGACTCGACGGCTCGCGGTTTGATTTTTGTCAACCTGGTCGATTTCGACCAGCAATACGGGCACCGAAATAACGTCGAAGGTTACGCCACGGCGCTCGAGGAGTTTGACCAGTGGCTGCCGGGCTTTTTGGCTCGCTTGCAAGAAGGCGATCTAACCGTCATCACCGCCGATCACGGTTGTGATCCGACCACCCCCTCGACCGATCATAGCCGGGAATACGTTCCCTTATTGGTTCACGGTCCGAGAGCGCGGCGCGCAGTGAATCTTGGCCTGCGGGCTACACTTTCGGACATCGGCCAGACGGTCGCTCAGATTTTCGGGACCGCGGTTGAACGCGGCGCAAGCTTTCTCGCGGCTGTTGCCTAAGTAGCTACCAGCGTGGTTCCCGGCGCTGGCGAGGTGGACGTCCGCCGCCACCCGAAGGGCCGCTGCGCACCGGCTTCGGCCTGGCCTCGTTGATATTCAACGCACGCCCGCTCAGATTCGTGCCATTCAGCGCCGCGATGGCTTTATCGGCCTCGGCGGCGTTGACCATTTCGACAAACGCAAATCCTCGCGACCGGCCCGTATCGCGATCGGTCATGATGGTGACTCGCTCCACGGCTCCGTGCGCTTCGAACAAAGAACGGATTTGATCCTCCGTCACGCCGAAATCCAGATTCCCAACAAAAATGCTTTTCACATGCATCTCCTCTGCGATTTGAACGGCTGGCTATTCGGGGCAGACAGACGAGCGAGAGGACCGCTCAAAACTCTCGGCCAGAAGTTGCGGGTCAATCAAATCTCTGACCGGGAGTTTAGCAAAACCCATGGCCGATTGCACCCGTGCCGGCGTTCACCGCTCGGCGCTTGCAATCCCGGCGCTGCGCAATTCGTGGATAACCTCTGCCCGCACAGACGCCTAGACGTCGAGGAAACAATTAGAAGGGCGTACGTTTGGCTCGGATCGGGGCCTGGCAGGGATGGCGGCGGCGCAGGGAGATGGGGGGCGGTGGCGTTGAGATTTTCGCCCAACAGGTGCCGCTGCGGGCGGACCGGAACCCACAGAAGATTGCGTTTCCCGGCATCCGTCAACTGTCGTTGCCGTGTTAGCGACGGATTCGGGGAGACTTGGAAGCGGACGGACAGATCCACCCAAGAAGATAGCCCTGTGCTAACATGCGGAGCATGCCGGGAGTAACGGGCGGCACGGCGTGTGTCGTCTTTGGGGGCGCTGCTGCTGTTATGGCTTATGGTGTCCGCGCTCGCTCGTCAACGCTGTTTGCCCCATCGGTGTACCGCGGACCGGCTTCCGCGCCTGCCATCGCACTGACGTTTGATGACGGCCCCAGCGAATCCACACCGCAACTGCTCGAACTGCTTGCCAAGCACAGGGCACGCGCTACCTTTTTTCAATGCGGAGCGAACGTGGAGCGCCTGGCGGAAGTAGCGCGTGAGGTGGTGCGCGCCGAGCATGAAGTCGGAAATCACAGCCAGACCCACCCCAGATTCTACTTCCGGACACCGGCTTTCATCCGCGACGAACTGGCACGCGCCCAGCACGCGATAGAGAATGCAACCGGCTTTTCACCCGGACTGTTCCGAGCGCCGTTTGGTGTGCGATGGCCCGGGATGCGCGACGCCCAGAAACGGCTGAACCTTTTGGGAGTGATGTGGACCGTGATCGGCCGGGACTGGAAGCTGGATGCGAGCGCGGTCGTTCGGCGTGTCCTCAAAGGGCTGAAGAACGGCGCCATCGTGTGCCTGCACGACGGCCGCCAGCTTCAGGCGCGGCCGGATGTGACCGGGACAATCGAAGCGGTGCGCCGTTTGCTCCCCATGATCCAGGCTGCCGGTTACCGGCTGGAGACGGTAAGCCAACTCATATGTCCGACGAACTGATTCAGCGAGTCCGCAACGTAATTGCCAACACGCAACGCATTCCAATCGAAAAGATCACCATCGAGAGTTCTTTCGAAGAATTGGGGATTGATTCCATGGATGGCGTCAACATCCTGTTCGCGTTGGAGAACGAATTCAACATTGCGATACCGGATGAAGCCGCCAAGCAGATCCGCAATGTGCGGCAGATGATGGAAGGAGTGGAGAAGTTGCTCGCCGGCGGGGCGGCCGACGCGGCACCCGTCACTCCGTGAGCATGCACCGTGTTGCGGTAACCGGTATCGGAGCGATCTGCGCCCTGGGCTCCACGGCTCGAGAGTTCGGACGCGCTCTGCGCGAAGGGCGCTGCGGCATCGGGCCCATTCAATCCGCGGATTGCACCTGCCTGCGTTTCAAGAACGGAGCTGAGGTCCGGGCTTACGACCACCGTCCCTATTTCGACGAAAAACGCGCCGATTTCATGGATCGGTTCGCGCAATTCGCGGTGATTGCCGCGCGCGAGGCAGCCTGCGATGCGGGGATCCAATGGACGCCCGGACTGCGCGAGAGCGCGGCCATTATTACCGGCTCGTGCGTAGGCGGCCAGTCCACCGAGGACGAAGGTTTTCACAACGTCTACCGGATGGGTCTGAACCGCGTGCACCCATTGACCATTCCGAAAACCATGGCCAATGCCGGCGCCAGCCACATCTCCATGGAATTCGGCATTACCGGACCGAGCTTTACGATTTCGACAGCCTGCTCATCAGCCTCGCACGCCATTGGCCAGGCATTCTGGATGGTGCGGTCCGGAGCAGTGCCGCTGGCCATCACGGGCGGCAGCGAGGCGCCATTCAGCTTCGGCATCTTAAAAGCATGGGAGGCGCTCCGCGTCGTTTCGCCGGATACCTGCCGCCCGTTCTCTAAAGACCGGAACGGAATGGTGCTCGGCGAGGGCGCGGCCATGCTGATCCTCGAACCGCTGGAAGCGGCTCGCGCCCGAGGAGCGCATGTTCACGCGGAAATTGTGGGCTTTGGCATGTCGTCGGATGCCTGCCACATCACCCAGCCATCGGCTGATGGAGCTACGCGCGCCATGCGCTCGGCGCTGTGTGACGCGCATCTCACTCCCGAGGCCGCCGGTTACATCAACGCGCACGGCACGGGCACCCACGCCAATGACCCCACGGAGACCGCCGCGATTCGCACGGTATTTGGCGCCCATGCGGACCGCCTGGCGGTGAGTTCCACAAAGGCCATGCACGGCCACGCGCTGGGAGCCGCGGGGGCTCTGGAAGCGCTGGCCGCCATTCTGGCGCTGCGGGACGGGTTCTTTCCGCCTACGGCGAATTACAACGAGCCCGATCCGGAATGCGATCTGGATGTCGTGCCGAACGCGGCGCGCGACGCGCAGGTGGAGTATGCGCTCTCCAATTCGTTTGCGTTTGGCGGGTTAAACGCGGTGTTGGTTTTCCGAAAAGCGTGAACATCATCCGCGGATGCCGTGAAAGGTGTGCGGCACCTCACTGATGCGGCTCTCGCCGCGGGTCCTAAGGTTTTACAAATTCATCACTGCAACTTTACAAAACCGAGGGACGCGTCCTCTTAAAATGAGAGCGTGCACGGCCTTCGAGAGCCGCAGGCCGAAGAAACGACGCGCCGGCAGTTCTATCTCACCTTCATTTACGCACTCTGGAGTTTGATGGCCGCAGCGCTGGCCTTGCCCGCGCTGGTATATCTCTTCCTGCCCCCTAAGGTGCGCCGCGGTGACGAATGGGTGGACGCTGGAGACATCACCAGGCTCCAAGCGAAAATACCCGTCGAGCTGGCCTTCCGGAAAAACCGCGTGGATGGCTGGAAGGTGACGAGCGAAAAACAAACCGCGTGGGTGGTGAAGCTGTCTGACCGGAAGATCGTCGCCTTCGGACCGCAGTGCACGCATCTCGGCTGCGCCTACCATTGGGACGAGACCAGCGCGGAATTCATTTGTCCGTGCCATTCGTCGGTGTTCTCGGTGGAAGGCGCGGTGATCTCCGGCCCGGCGCCTCGCCCGCTGGACCGTTATGAAACGCGCATGGAAAACGGCAAGCTCCTGCTGGGCGCGCTGCACGAGTCTTCGGGACCGAAGACATGAGCCGGAAAGAACGCCTGCTGGTCTGGCTCGATCAGCGCACCGGCCTGGAAACCGCCATTCGCAATTTCCTTTATGAGCAGATTCCGGCGTCGAGCGGCTGGCACCAGGTGTTTGGAAGCGTCGCCCTCTTTCTGTTCCTGGTGCAGGTGTTCACGGGAGCGCTGCTGGCGTTCAATTATGCCCCGACACCCGGGGACGCATACAACAGCCTGCGCTACATCTTGGCGGAAGTGACGGCCGGGCGGCTGATGCGGGGCCTGCACCACTGGGGCGCCAGCATGATGATCGTCGTGGTCGTGCTGCATATGACACAGGTGTTCGTGTACGGCGCGTACAAGAAACCGCGCGAGGCCACCTGGATCGCAGGCGTCATTCTGCTGCTCCTCACGCTGGCGTACGGTCTCACGGGATATCTGCTTCCCTGGGACAACCGCGCTTATTGGGGTACAGTGGTCACCACCCAGATTGCCGCCAAAGCGCCGTTCGTGGGGCCTTACCTGGTTCGTTTCCTGGGCGGCCAGGGGGAGATCGGTGTCGTGACATTCGCCCGTTTCTACGGCCTGCACGTGCTGCTGCTGCCGCCGGCGACGGTGGTCATGATCGTTCTCCATGTGTACCTGGTACGAAAGCACGGAGTGGCGCCGGCCCCGGGCGACGAAGTGCTGACCGCGAAGAAGTTTTTCCCGGAGCAGGCTTTTCGTGACACCGTCGCTATTTTTGCCGCCTTTGTAATCCTGTTTCTGATGGCCGTAATGGTGCGCGTGCCGCTCGAGCAGCTTGCCGACCCGACCGATACCACGTACATTCCCCGCCCGGAATGGTACTTCCTGTTCCTTTTTCAGATCCTCAAGCTGTTTGAAGGTCCGCTGGAGGTCATCGGAAGCGTGGTGCTGCCGGCACTCGCCATCCTGGTGCTGCTGATCATACCGTTCGTGGATCGCGGCCGGATGCGGAAGGTCACCGAGCGGGCCCTCGCAGCGGCGGTGGTGGCCCTGGCAGGCATCGGATGGGCCGGTCTCACCATCACCGCGGCCGTGACGACACCGAAACCCGCGGTTGCGGCGCGCATCGACTTCTCGCAGCCCACCGACTGGCTGCAACTCTCGCCGGTCGAGATGGCCGGCATCGGGTATTTCCGGCAGGAAAACTGCACGGCTTGCCACACCTTAGGACAGGGAAAACCGGAAATCGGGCCGGATCTGACCAAGGCGTCCATCCGCAAATCGGGCGCGTGGATGATTGAACATTTCAAGCGGCCGTCGGCCATGGTGCCGGGCAGCGCCATGCCCCCGATCCAGTTGAGCGACGCGCAACTCAACACGCTGGCGGCGTTTCTCTTAAAGCTGAATGCGCGCAATGCCGAGGCGTTGCAATCAGCGCCGGATTTCGCGGTGATGGGCGCATTGATCTACCAGAAAAACCAATGCGGCTCTTGTCACGCGGTCAACGGCGTCGGGGGCAGACTGGGCCCGCCGCTCAACGGTCTGAAGCGCCGGCGGACCGAGCCATGGGTCGAGGAGCATTTCGGCAACCCGCAGGCGCTTTCGCCAGGCAGTGTCATGCCGGTGTACAAGTTTTCGCGCGCGGAGATGCAGAACATGGTGGCATACCTGTTTGTGCTGCCGGAGTGAGCGGCAACGCCGGGCATCACACAAAGGCGTTCGGCGAATGAATGCCCGCGGAGTGCAGCGCGGCGGCCATCTTTTCGAGTGCCGTCTTGTGGATCTGCGAGACGCGGCTTTCGTTGATCCCCATGACCCCGCCGATCTCTTTCATGGTCATTTCCTTCGTGTAGTAGAGCAGGACAACCTTTTGAT
>Ga0335081_10014949_pt1 | contig 12560 bp, 11 predicted proteins | sample Lox_Sample_35_FD_206713 | JGI IMG/M metagenome (GOLD analysis project Ga0335081, IMG submission 206713) | Soil microbial communities from Loxahatchee National Wildlife Refuge, Florida, United States - Lox_Sample_3.5 | ecosystem: Environmental > Terrestrial > Soil > Wetlands | place: USA...
TCGACGTCATTCGCCGCCGCCAGCGGTGAAGCCCATCTATCGAAGCGGGATTGCGCGACAGGAGGTGAAAAGGCAGGGCAACACGAGATGCCTTCGAGTGAATCGTCGGTATCTGCTCTGAGTGATAGTGCGCTGGTTCAATACGAACGCCTCACAATTGGAGGTTCGCTGTGAAGATCAGGAATATTCTGTCGGTGGTCGTGGGAACGCTCGCGGTGATAATGCTCTTGTCCGGAGGCGCGATCGCCCGCGCCGATGAGCCCTATATCCCGGTCATCTCGAAGGGTTTCCAGCACCAGTTCTGGCAGGCCGTCAAGATGGGCTCCGAGAAGGCCGGCCAGGAATTCCACGTCAAGGTCAACTTCATCGGGCCGGAGAACGAGTCGCAGGTCGACAAGCAGATCGAGATGTTGCAGGCGGAACTCGCCAAGAAGCCGGCGGCGCTCTGCTTCGCCGCGCTCGACTCCAAGGCGGCCATCCCCCTGCTCCAGAAGGCGAAGGACCAGAACATCCCGGTGATCGGCTTCGACTCGGGCGTGGACAGCGACATCCCGGTCGCCACCGCCGCCACCGACAACATCGCCGCCGCCGGCTTCGCGGCGAAGAAGATGGCCGAGCTCATCGGCGACAAGGGCGAGGTGGCCGCCATCGTCCACGACCAGACGAGCCGCACCGGCATCGACCGGCGCGACGGATTCGTCAAGGAGATGAAGAAGCACCCGAACATCAAGATCGTGGACATCCAGTTCGGCGGCGGCGATCAGCTGAAGTCGACTGACATCGCCAAGGCCATCATCCAGGCCCACCCGAACCTGAAGGGCTTCTTCGGCGCCAACGAGGGCTCGATCTTCGGCGTTCTCGCCGGGGTGAAGGAACTTAAGAAGCAGGGCAAGATCGTGGTCATCGGCTACGACGCCGGCAAGTTCCAGAAGGACGCCATCCGCAGCGGCCTCGAGGCCGGAGCGGTCTCCCAGGACCCGGTCGGCATCGGCTACAAGTGCGTCGAGGCCGCGGTGAAGGCCCTCAAGGGCGAGAAGATGCCGAAGAACATCGACACCGGCTTCAAGTGGTACGACAAGACCAACATCGACTCCCCGGAGATGCAGCCGCTGCTCTACGACTAGAGCCGAGCGGAGGAATCGCGGGCGGCCCCCTCCTGACCGGGGGCCGCCCGTTCCCGGCGCGGGCCGTCGACCGGGAGCGGCGGGCGAGGGTGGTGGCGTCCTCCCCGCCGCCCGCGGTGTGCGGCGCGAGCGATGCCTCTTTGGGAGGAGCACATGGAACCCATCTATCTCGTGGCGAGCGGCGACCTCAGGCTCTCGGCCAACCAGAACTGTGAGGCCGCCCAGGCTGCCATGGAGAAGCAGCTCGTCGAGGCCATCGAGCGCGAGGGCGGGAGGGTGAAGCGCGCTCACCCCTTCGACCCGGTGAAGAAGCACGGCTTCATCGACAGCCAGAAGATGGGACTCGAGGTCTTCAGCAAGATCCCCAAGCGGGCCCCGGTCGTGGCTGCCGAGGCGGTCTGGCAGTACAGCCATCACGTCCTGCCTGGCCTGCTCGAGCGGGAGGGACCCATCCTCACCGCCGCCAACTGGAGCGGGCAGTGGCCCGGTCTGGTGGGCATGCTGAACCTGAACGGCTGCCTCACCAAGGCCAACAAGAAGTACTCCACCCTGTGGAGCGAGGACTTCACCGATCCCTACTTCGTGAAGGGGCTGCGCTCCTGGCTCAAGGGCGGCTCGGTGAAGCACGACCTCTCCCATGTCGAGCGCTACCACGCGAAGTCCGCTCCCGCCGCCCCGACCCGCCTCGGCGCCCGCTTCGCCGGCGAGCTCATGGCGCGGAAGTCGATCATGGGCATCTTCGACGAGGGCTGCATGGGCATGTACAACGCCATCATCCCCGACGAGCTCCTCTTCCCCCTCGGCGTCTACAAGGAGCGCCTCTCCCAATCGACCCTCTACGCCAGGACCCGCGCGGTCTCCGACGCCGAGGCCCGCGCCGTCTACGACTGGCTCCTCGCCCGGGGCATGACCTTCAGGCTCGGGCAGGACGAGGCCACCGAGCTCACCGAGAGCCAGGTCCTCCTCCAGTGCAAGATGTACATCGCCGCCCTGCGCATGGCCGACCAGTTCGGCTGCGCCCTCATCGGCATCCAGTACCAGCAGGGCCTGAAGGACCTCTTGCCGGCCTCCGACCTCGTCGAGGGCCTCCTGAACAACGTCGAACGCCCGCCGGTCTGCGAGGAGGGCACCACCCGCGAGCTCTACGCCGGGGCGGCCCTGCCCCACTTCAACGAGGTCGACGAGTGCGCCGGGCTCGACGCGCTCGTCACCAACGGGCTGTGGAAGGCGCTCGGCTACCCGCCGGAGACCACCCTCCACGACGTCCGCTGGGGACGCTGGTTCAAGGGCGAGGGGGTCGACGACTTCGTCTGGGTGCTCGAGATCTCCGGCAGCGTCCCCCCCGCCCACCTTTCGGGCGGCTTCGCCGGGGCGAGCTCCGAGCGCCAGCCGGCCATGTTCTTCCCCCTGGGCGGCGGCACCATCAAGGGCGTCTCCAAGCCCGGGACGGTGGTGTGGAGCCGGGTGTTCGTCGAGGGCGGGCGGCTCAAGTGCGACCTCGGCCTCGGCGAGTCGGTCGAGCTCCCGCGCGAGGAGACCGAGGAGCGCTGGCGGCTCACCACCCCCGAGTGGCCCATCATGCACCTCGTCATGAAGGGGGTCACCCGCGACCAGTTCATGGCGCGGCACAAGGCGAACCACATCCAGGTGGCTTACGCGCCGAACCCGGCCGCCGGACGGCGGGCGGTCTACGCCAAGGCCGCCGCCATGAGTGCCCTCGGCCTCGAGGTCTTCTTGTGCGGCAAGATCTGAGAAGCGCCTCGAGCGTGGCCGAGCGCGCCTCGGCCCCGCCCTGCCGTTCACGCCCCACCTGACCGGAGGGACTCGCGATGCTGAAGAACGCTCTGCTGCACCCGGAGATCCTGAAGGCCCTCGGCAGCGCCGGACACGGCTCCAAGGTCCTCATCGCCGACGGCAACTACCCCTTCACCACCGGCGCCCACGCGGCGGCGGCGCGCGTCTACCTGAACCTCGCGCCGGGCCTCCTCAAGGCGACCGAGGTGCTGAAGGTGCTCGCCGAGGCCATCCCGGTCGAGACCGCCGAGGTGATGATGCCCGCCGAGGCTCCCGAGCCCCCCATCTTCAGCGAGTTCCGCAAGATCCTCGGGGGGCTCACGCTGAGGCCCATCGGGCGCTTCGAGTTCTACGAGGCCGCCCGCCGTTCGGACACCGCCCTCGTCATCGCGACCGGCGAGCAGCGCACCTACGCGAACGTGCTCCTCACCATCGGCGTCGTCCCGCCCTGAAGCGGAGGAAGGCCGCCGAAGAGCCGGCCCGCGCCGCCCCGGGACCGAGGTTCGAGGGTGCCCGGGTGGCCGAGCGCGCAGACGAAGGCCAGAGGGGCCTCGCCTCGTCCTGGGCGAGAGCCGCCTCCGCCATGGGCCTCGCCCGCTCGCTCGGCCGGGCGCACGGTGGCGCCCGCCGAAGGAGTCGCCCCAGGAAACTTCGGCCCATTCCGCCCGATGGCGCGCGCCCTTGACGCGATGCGCGGCGACGCCGGGCCGAGGTCCCCCAGGAAGAATGAAGAGCGACGGAGCGCCGGCCGGGATCGGGATCGGGCGCTGCACGTCCGCGGACCAGGGTTCGTTCGACTTGATGGTGAGCAATGGCCCGGCCATCCGTGCGACAATCCGCCTCTGTGATTTCGTATTTGTGAAGCAGTACGGGGGGCTCACGGGCTCGCCGCGGGCGCCCCTCGCCGCGAGGTGAGCCGGTCGGGCCTACGAGGGGAGGAACGCACATGCTGAGCGAACGGGTGATGCTGGTGACCGGGGCGAGCCGAGGGATCGGCGCCGCCACCGCAAAGCTCCTCGCCGCCCACGGGGCGGCGGTGGTCGTCAACTACCGGGAGGACGAGCGCGCCGCCCGCGGGGTGGTGGAGGCCATCGCCGGCCGCGGCGGCCGCGCGCTCGCCCTGAGGGCCGACGTCCGCGACGGCGAGGCGGTGCGGGCCATGGTGGCGGAGGCCGGCCAGAGGCTCGGACCCATCGACACCTTGGTGAACAACGCCTCCATCGGCTTCCCCATGAAGCCCTTCGCCGAGTACGGCTGGCCGGAGTTCGCCGCCAAGCTCGACGGCGAGCTCGCCGCCGCCTTCCACTGCTGCCAGGCGGTGCTGCCCTCGATGCGCGAGCGCCGGTCGGGGTGCATCATCGCCGTCTCGAGCACCCTCTCCCGCCGGCCGGGGCCGGGCTTCTCGGCCCACAGCGCCGCCAAGTCGGGCCTGGATGGCTTCATGCGGGCGCTGGCCCTCGAGCTCGGCCCCCTCGGGATCAGGGTCAACGTGGTCGCCCCCGGCCTCACCGAGACCGACGCCACCGCCGGCCTGCCCGGCCCGGTCAAGGCGGCCACCGCCCAGTGGACACCCCTGGGCCGGGTCGGGCTGCCCCTCGACGTGGCTGGCGCGGTGCTCATGCTGGCCTCGCCGGCGCTGGGCTTCGTCACCGGGACCTACCTCCCGGTGAACGGTGGCGCCTACATGCCGTGACCCCGCACCGGCCCGCCCGGTGGGGATCGGGCTCGCCGGTCCCCGGGGGCGCTCCCGCGCCTCGGGCTATCCGCCGGAGGGAGCCGCCTGGGCGGCCGGCTTCGCCTCCGGGTCCTTCACCACGATCTTCCCGCGCGTCTCCCCGCTCGGGCAGGTGAAGGGGAACTCGCCGGCCCGCCCCACCGTGAAGACCGTCGAGAAGGGCAGGTTCAGGGGCAGCTCGTTCCAGACGAGGTACTCGTCGATGACCAGCACCTTGGCGCAGGTGTCCTCGGTGGTCCGGCGCACCACGAGCTTGATGCGCTCGCCCTTCGTGAAGGTGAGCTCGGCGGGCGAGAAGCCGTTCGCGGTCACCAGCACCTCGACCGTGCGCGGCTCGGGGAAGGCCCCGGTCGGCGGCGGGTTGGCCTGCGCCGCCCCGCTGTCGCCTCCCTTGTTCGGGTTCACCGGCGGCGGGGAGGCGCGGCGCCCCTGCGCCTCGGCGCCGGTGGCGAGGAGGCCCGAGGCGATGGCGACGAGGAGGAGGGCGCGCTTTCGCATGAGGCCGAGTCTAACACCGACGGCCTAACGGTCCGCCTCCGTCCCGCTCTCGCCCTCGTCGCCCCCGGTCGCCGGGGGCGACGAGGCCGGGGCGGCGTCGGCGGCCGCGCCCGCGGAGTCCTCGGCGGCCGCGGCCTCCGCGCGCGGCTCGGCGGCGGTCGGCGGAGGGGATCCCGGCCCGTCTGGCCGCTGGGCGGCTGGCCCGTCCGGCTCCGTCGGAGCGACCGGCGCCGACGAGGCGACGGCCGCGGTCGCCTCGGAAGGCGGGGGCTCCCGAGGCGGCAGGAGGCGGCGCGGCACCGCCGGGAGCTCGGCCGAGGAGCGCGTCATCGCCACCACCAGGAAGGCCGCGCCGAGGCCGATCGCCGCCACCAGTGCGGCCGCCAGGATGAAGAAGCGGGGCACGATCGGCTCTTACCCGTTCGGGCGAGCGGGTGCCAGCGGAAAGTGCGCGCCTGCGGGCCAGGCCCACCGGGCGGCTCGGCCGAGAGCGCCCCGCACGAGACGAGAGGATCGCCCGCGGCCCGAAGGCATCGACGGGTGGGCCGCCGTCCCTCGCCGACCCTAGGCAGCCCGGGCCGGCTTGGGAAGCCCCTTGCCCTTCTCGAAGGCGGCGTTCTCGCCGTACTTGGCGATGATCTTCTTCTTGGTGTCGAGGCCGCCCGTCATCTCGATGACGAAGGTGGGGACGCGCCGTGCGCGCCGGTCCGCCACCCAGCGGGTGATCTCCTGGCCGCGAGGGCGCCGCCGCGAGCTCGGGCGCGACCGCGGTCCTCCGTGGGCGGCCCGGCGCCGGGCGAGTTCCTTCTCGGCGAGGCGCGCCACCCTCTTCTCGAGGTCCGCGGCGATGCGCTTCACCGACTTCGAGAGGGCGTCACGCACCACATCTTCCATGGTCATTCTTGGGCGAGGCACAGGTTCTCCCGTGGGTTAAGAAGGGCGCTCGGCGCCGCTCGTTCTCGGCGGTGAATCTACCCGAAAGCCGCGAGAAGGCCAGGTTTCGTCTTCCCCGGCAGGGCTTCCAGCGCAAGGCGCGCCCTGGCCCTTCCCCCCGCCCGCGGGCGCCCCCGTCAGAAGCGCTCGACGCGGGTGGAGAGGATGCGCCCGAGGAGCGCGAGGAGGCGCCGGCCGAAGTGCCCGCCCGCCCGGGCACGTTCGCGGGCCAGGATCTCCTCGGCCATGGCCTCGGCCATGGCGCGCTTCACCCGCGCCTCGTCCTCCGCCGCGCGCTGGCGGGCCTCGCTCTTTTCCTGCGCGGCGCTTCGCTCGAGGTCCGCCTCGCGCCGGCGCGCCTCCCAGAGCCGATCGTTGAAGGCGCGCTGCTCGCTCGTCCGCAGGTCCGCCCCGCAGCGCTCGCAGCGCACCTGGTGGCGGGCGCTGTCGGCCTCGCAGACGGCGCAGCGGACGAAGGGCTGCTCGCCCTCGCGCGCCGGCTCGAGCGCGAGCTCGCCCTCGCGCGGTGCACGGAAGCGATCGGTGGCCGAGCTCGGCACCGACGGCGGCGTGGCCGGGAGTTCGGAGCCGATCTCCACCGCGCCGAAGCGGCCCCCGGCCTTGGTCTCGGCCGGAGCCGGAGCTTCCCGGCGCGGGCGCTCGAGGCGCGAGAAGCGTGAGGGCAGGTCGCCCATGGGCTAGGCGGTCCGGGGCGAGGAGGCGTGGCGGGTGCGGGTCTTGGCCCAGGTCCTGAGCCCCTCGATCTCTTCGCGCATGGTGGTGGCGAGGGGGAGGGTCTCGGTCACCGCGCGCTCGAGGTGAGCCTGGCCGAGCTCGACCTGCTCGGCGAAGGCGTCGTAAAGGGCCGAGACCACCGCCTGCTCGACCTCGGCCCCGCTGAAACCTTCGGTGAGGGAAGCCAGGCGGTCGAGGTCGTAGGCTTCCGGGTGCCGGTGGCGCCGGCGCAGGTGGATGGCGAAGATGTCGCGCCGCTCGGGGAGGTCCGGCAGGTCGACGAAGAAGATCTCGTCGAAGCGGCCCTTGCGCAGGAGCTCGGGCGGCAGGGCGTCGATGCGGTTGGCGGTGGCGGCCACGAAGACCGGGGCCGACTTCTCGGAGAGCCAGGTGAGCAGGGCGCCGAAGAGCCGCGCGGTCACCCCGCCGTCCGAGACGCCCGAGGAGGCGCTGCCGGAGAGCGCCTTCTCGATCTCGTCCACCCACAGCACCACCGGCGCCACGCTCTCGGCCACCCGGATGGCCCGGCGCAGGTTCTCCTCCGAGGAGCCGATGATACCGCTGTAGATGCGCCCCATGTCGAGGCGCAAGAGCGGCAGCCGCCAGGTGTGGGCGATGGCCTTGGCGGTCAGGCTCTTGCCACACCCCTGCACCCCGAGCAGGAGCAGCCCGCGCGGCTCCGGCAGGCCGAAGCGGCGCGCCGCCTCCCCGAAGGCGCGCTGGCGCCGGCCGAGCCAGGTCTTGAGGCCGTCGAGCCCGCCCACCTCGTCGAGGCGCGCCTGGGCGGGCTGGTACTCGAGCAGCCCGCTCTTGCGGATCACCTGCCGCTTCTCCTCCAGCACGAGCGCGATGTCGGACTCGTCGAGGCGGCCGTCCTGGGCGATGGCCTTCGCGAAGGCGTTCTCGGCCTCGGAGAGGGTGAGCCCGAGGGCCGACTTCACCAGCTGCTCCACGTCGTCCCGGTCGAGGTCGACGGTGGCGCGGTTCCCCTGGCGGACCACCGTCACGATCTCCTTCAGGAGGGCGACGAGGTCGGTGGCGGTCGGCAGCGGGATGTCGAGGACCGAGATCTCCTTCTCCAGCTCGGGCGGGATGACGAGCGTCGGCCCGAGGAGGATGACCGTCGTGTAGGTCGACTTGAGCCCCTGGGCGAGCTCGCGCAGCGCGCGCACCACGCTCGCGTCGGAGAGGAACGGGTGGAAGTCCTTCAGCACCACCAGCGAGGGCTCGGAGAGCTTCTCGGCCGCCGCCAGCACCTCGAGCGGGGCGCGGCCCGACTCCTGGGCCGCCGGGTGGGGACCGCTCTCGCGCCGTAGCCCCCTCGTTACCGACCAGCTGTAGAAATCCTTGCCGTGCGCGCGCGCCAGGTCCTGCAGGAGGCTCACCAGCCGGGCCTCCTCGAACGAGACCAGGTAGAGCAGCGGATAGCGCGCGCGCACGAGGGTGTCGATCTCGCGCACGAAGGCCGGCATGGAGGCCGGCTTGGCCGGAGGGGACGGGACGGCCACCTGAGGAGCCTACCATTCCCGGGCGGACTCCACGAGGCGCCGGGAGGGCCCCGCCGCCCACCTGGGCGGCGGGGACGGGACGAGCGGCCCTAGTGCTCGTTCTCCGTCTTCGGCGGCGGCTTGGGCTTGGGCTTCGGGGTCGGTGGCTTGGCGGCCGGCTTCGGCCCGGCCACCGGGGCCCTCGGCGCCGGAGTCGGCTTCTGCGTCGTGACGGCCCGGGGAGGCGTCGGCGCAGGCGGCGGCGGAGGGGCGGCGACGGTCTTCGGGGGCGGTGGAGGCGTCGGGGCGGTCACGGCCCGGGCAGCGTCGGGTCGTACCGTCGGTGGGCGGTTCACCTCCTCGAGCGCTCCGCTCCCGCCTTCCCGGCCCTGGAAGGAGGACCGCTCGGCCTCCACGGCCGGTGCGTGTGGGGGCTGTGGCGGGGTCGGCTCGGCGCGCGCCGGTTGTCCGGGGGATTCGGGGTGGGCCGGCGCGCTCGACGGGGCCGCGGGACGAGCGAACTCCTGGGCGGGCCCGGGCCGCGGGCCGGTGGGCGGCGCGCCCTGGTGCGGCTGCAGGGTCTCCCGGGTGGGATGGGACGACACGGTGGGCGGGAGGGCCTGCGTCTGGCCGGCCTGCGGCGGGTGGACCGCCACCGACGAGAAGGACGCCGGATGGGCCTGGACCGCCTGCGGCGGCGGAGCGGGTGGGGCCACCGGGGCCTTGGGCGGCAGCGAGGCCGCCAGCGCCGACTCGCCCGGCACGCTCGCGTGCACCGGCTCTCCGGTCTTGGTCACGCCGGAGGGAGCCACCACCGTGTAGTTGGTGACGTTGGTGACGTTGGTCACGTTCGTCACGTTGGTGGTGCTGTTCACGACGGTGGGGCGTCCGCCCCCGCCGGCGGGCTGGATGACCATGCCCGGCCGCACCACCGGCGGCGCGCTCGCCACCACCTGGGGCGGAGTCCCCACCGGCGCCGGCACCACCAGGCCCGGACGCGATCCGGGGGGAGGCGGTACGAAGCAGCCCGAGGGGCTCCCCGGGGGGACCATCGCGCCGCGGTAGGAGGGCCGCGCCTCCACCACCACGATCTCCACGGTGGGCGGGGGCGGCCGGAACACGTAGCCCGGCGGGCCCCAGTGGCCGGCCACGAAGATGACGAGGCCGCCGCGGGTCTCGTAGTAGGGATGGACCCACAGGTAGTGCGGACGGGGAGGGGCCACCCAGTGGCCGGACATCCAGACCCACTCGCCCTCGTCCCAGATCCAGTAGCCGCCCACCCAGTACATGCCGGGCTCGGGCATGGGGGGCGGGGGCTCGTAGCGCATGGGGGGCGGCACGTAGCGAACCGCGATGGGCGGGGGCGGCTCCATGGGAGGATCGACGTAGACCGCGCGTGCGGGTTCGGGCTCGGGGGGAGCCTCGTAGATCACCTCGCGCGGCGGCGGAGGTGGCGGGGGCTGGTACGCTGGCGGAGGCGGGGGCTCGTACACCGGCGGTGGCGGTGCCGGCCTCGCCACCACCACGCAACCTGCCAGCGCGAGAAGGCCGGTGAGAGCGAGGGCGTGCTTCATGGTCATCTCCAGTTCCCCTGCTCAGGGAGAGCCGGCGCGGGCGCGGCGCCTCGCCATGAAGCGCCCCCGGTGCCGGCCGGGCCTCTAGTCTAGGGGAAGACCGGGCCGGGGTGGTCGAGGGGAAGGGCCACGCGTCACCAGGGCTCGTACGGTCATCGCTCATCTCCCCACATGGCGCGACGCCTCGCCGTCGCATCCTCGAAGGATGGGAGTGCGGGGCCGGAGAGCGCGCTTCCTCGAGCGCCTCGCCCTCCCGAGGCCAGGGACGCCCCGGCCGGCGAGGCTATTCAACGGGGTGGCGGGGGGAGAAAGAGCGACGCCCCGGACCCCCGTCGCAGGTCGGGGATCCGGGGCGCACCGCGGCGTCCTTTCGGGTGGGGCCGCTAGTCGAAGATGTTCACCACATAGGCGTCGAGGGTGCCGTCGCCCTTGGGCGTCCCATAGACCCGCACCACCGTGCCCACCGTGAGCTTCGCGCCCCACTCGGAGAGGGGCAGGAAGGTGACGGTGACGCCGTTGGTGAAACGGGTGTACTCGGCCACGATGGGCTGCGAGCCGGTGGTGGTGTCGAGGTTCACCACGAGGTCGGTGGGCACCTGGGTGCCGTCGGGCCGGAAGTAGTTGTAGTGGACGGTCATGGTGCCGTTGGCGTAGGCGGTGCTCACCTTCTGGGCCAGGATGGAGATCTCAGCCGGCAGGAAGATGGCGTTCACCGCCGACCAGGGGTTGGCGCCTCCGCTCGACCAGGTGAGGGTGCTCTCGCCGTGCGCGACGAGGTCCGTCGAGGCCGCGGTGGCCTTGGCGATGAACTCGGCGTGGCCCGGGTCGTTGGCGGAGCCGACGGCGTCGCCCGGGTAGGCGAAGTTCCACCAGCTGAAGCTCGGGTCGTAGTTCACGGTCTCGATGACCTGCGCGCCCCACAGGACCTGGTCGTAGGCGAACTGGGTCGCGTCGGCGGACAGGAAGTCGCCCCCGTAGACCGCGTGCTGGATGTCGATCTCCTTGGCGAGATGAGGGTTCGAGAGCGGGTCGGAGGTGACGGCGACCTTGAAGTTCCGGGCCAGGTTGGCGAGGAAGCTCGTCCCCTGCCCGATGGGCTGGGTGCCGCCCTGGAAGAAGTACTCGGTGCTGGCGTCGACCCCGATGACCACCGGCCGGCCCTGGTCGTTGAGGACGGTGAGCGTGCCGTTGGCGGTGTTCACCCGCACCACGTGGCCCTCGGGCGTGTAGGTGGGGAGCTTGCTCTCGTCGGCCGAGTACCAGACCCGGACGAGCCACAGGCTGCCGTCGTCCTGGAAGCGCGCGGTGACCTTCACCCAGTCGTTCTTGACGAGATCGGAGGGGATGGTCTTGGAAGGGTTCACGGTGACCGTCGACTGGTCGAGGTTGTAGAAGAGGGTGTCGTTGACGTTGTCGGCGAACAAGGTCAGGTCCGCCCCGTGCAGCGTGTGGACGGTCATGGAGGAGCCGTCGGAGGCCACGCCGGTCACCTGGCCCTCGTGCTGGCGGAGGATCAGCCGGTCGAGCGTCCCGTGCGGCTTGTGGCGGACCACGAAGTTCAGCACGTAGAAGGTGGTGCCGTTCGGCAGGTCGTGGGTGACGACGAAGAGCGGGCTGGCGAGGTCGAAGTCGAGCTGCACGGCAGTGGGCTGGCCCGAGACCACCTGCAGGTTCGCCTGGAGGGTGATGGTGGGCACGGTCACCCAGCCGTTGGCGTCGCGGGTGCCGTTCACCACGATCTGGCTGGTCGGGATGGGGTTCTGCGGGTTGCCGTTCGCGTCGAGCGAGGGCGCCAGCGTGACGTTGGCCGGGTTCCCGTCGACCTTGATGATCACCCGGTCGTAGGTCCCGGCCTTCACGGTGGCGGTGTTGAGCAGCTCGGCCAGGTTGTCCATCTGCGCCAAGTTGAACTGCTGGGTGTCCTTGGAGCCGTCGTAGACCTGCACGGCGGCGCTCACGCTCTGGCCCACCGGGACGAGCGCGACGCTGCGGATGATGACCCCGATGTCGGCCCAGGCCTCGCTGGGCGCGTCGGTGATGAGCACGTTCACGGCACCCTCGCTGCCGCTCGTGGACGACTGAGGGCTCGACCCCCCGCACGCGAGCGCCAGCGCGACGGGCGCGGCGATGAACAGGTAGCGAAGCTTCATAGCTTTCTCCGATCGGTTGCGTTGTGGACCCGGCGCGCGAGTGCGACCGTGGCGACCTCCACCAACACCGGCTCGCCTGGCCGGTTGCGCACACCGCAAGGAGCACGTCCTGGCTGCCGCCTCCGGTCCACGCGGCGCGAGGGGAGGCCCGACCCTACCCGGAAGGTACGCGCGGCGGCGCGCAACTCGACCGGCCGCCCGGTGTTGCCGCCGCCCCTTGGCACGGCGCTGGCGAGCTCCTTCCGCCGCGGACGCCTTCACATCCAGGGTCTCCCCATGGCGGGAGCGCTAAAGGAAGTCCGCGGCGGCGGCCCCGCTCGCGAGGGGCCGCGCCGTCGGTGAAGCGCGACCGGCGGCGGTGGGGAGCGGAGCCTGGCGCGACCCTGGGCCCGCCGGGGCCGAGGGCTCGGGGCCTGGTGTGACGAACGGCCACATCCCCGCACCGGCACCGCGTTGACACGGACAGTCCGTCCTAGCATCGTGAAGGCCTCGAGCCAAGGAACCCTCGGGCGCGCAAGGAGGTGGGACCG
>Ga0335081_10014950_pt1 | contig 12560 bp, 7 predicted proteins | sample Lox_Sample_35_FD_206713 | JGI IMG/M metagenome (GOLD analysis project Ga0335081, IMG submission 206713) | Soil microbial communities from Loxahatchee National Wildlife Refuge, Florida, United States - Lox_Sample_3.5 | ecosystem: Environmental > Terrestrial > Soil > Wetlands | place: USA: Florida...
AACCCCTAAAAAATGTGGTAAAAGGCTAGGGATACCAGATAGCTGTGCGGGGCAGTGGAACTGGTCTCTTAAGTCGCGTTATGGGGTCATAAGCTATGGAAATGGTGAGTTTGCGTAGGCTGTTGCCCGTTGCAGCAGCGACTCCCGCCGCATTTGTGGTTAATGCCCTGGCCGCCAGCCCCGCCGCCGCGCACGTCAAATGGTTCTGCGCCTACAACATCGCCGGACAGCCGCGCGGGCTCGAAAACGTCCTTTGTCCTGATTTCGAGTTTCTGTTCGGCCTGTCGATTCTCGCGCTGATGTGCGGCAGCTTGTGCGAAGGCACCATCGTGGGCGCCTTCATGATGCGGTCGATGGACCGGGCTACGCGCTTCGTGCGCGAAAACATCGAATTGATCTTCCGCGCCGGAACCGCCTTTTTCTTCATCGCAATCTGGGCAGCCGGTGGAATTCTCCTGACGCCGGAGCTCAAGACCGACTCGACGCTGATCGCCGCAATCCAGCTTGGCATCGCCGCCGGCATGCTCTCGCGCCGTACCATGCCGTTGTCGGCGGTCGGCATCTTCGTTTTGTTCGGGGTGGGGATCTGGAATTACGGCATCTTCCACCTGGCGGACTATCCCGTGTTCTTGGGTGTCGCGGTCTATCTCGCTTTGATGGGATTGCAGCGCGATCTTTTCGGCGCCCGACCGATCGATGTGGTGCGCTGGACGGCGGGCATCACCTTGATGTGGGCATCGATCGAGAAATGGGCCTATCCGGAATGGTCGTATCCGTTGCTGGTCGAACACCCGAGCATGACACTGGGCTTCGATCCGGATTTCTTCATGCGCGCGGCCGGCGCCATCGAATTTGCCTTGGCATTCGCGCTGATGTGGACGCCGCTGGTGCGGCGCGTCGCGGCGACCATGCTGGCGGGCATGTTCGTGAGTGCGGTCTTCGAGTTCGGCAAGATCGATTTGATCGGGCACACGCTGATCGTGGTCGTGCTCCTCGGCATCGTCGCGGACAATGCCGGCGAAGCGAAGCTCGTGCGATTTCCTTGGCTTATCCCGGCGGCCTACGCTTCCGCGCTCGCGCTATTCCTGGCGAGCTATTACCTGATGCATGCCGCCTTGTACGGCACGTCGCTCACGTGAACTATTTGACGTGAACGGTGAGCTTCATCTTGGGGTGGATCGCGCATAGCACGTCGAAGGTGCCGGCGACCGGAAACTTGACGCTGGTCTTGCTGCCCGGCTCCTGATCGCCGGAATCGAATTTGAACTTGTCGGAGTCGACGTAGGCGTGATGCCGCAGGTCGGCGTCGTCATTGACGATCAGCACCGTGTCGCCCTTTTTGATCGTCATCTCACCGGGGTTGAATTGCCGCCCCTTCTGCGAAACGACGTTTTGCGATTGGGCGTGGCTCGTCCACGCGCCGAGACCGTACAGGCCGGCGCAGATCCCCAAAGTGAGGACCAGCGGGCGTCCATACACCAGAAAATTGCGCAAATCGTTGCTCATCGCGTCAGAGTGGTTGGAGCGGCCCCTGCGACAGAGGGTGAGGCTGCGCGGTTAAGGCAGCGTTAACGAACCAGCGAGGATTGGACCCACCACTCAACGGCCTTTAACCGGGCCGGTATAGCCATGCAGGCGTGAAGAACCAGGCGTCGTGCATGCGTAGCCCCAGTAGCGAGCTGCTTGACCGGCCATTGCCCCGTTGGCGCCGAGGCGTTTCGGTCGCGGCCGCGCTCGGCACGACCATTCGTGGCCGCATCCTGATCGCGTTCCTGGTCATGAGCATGATCACGGCGGCGCTCGGCTACTACGCGACCTTGGGCATCAAGGACGCCGGCATACTGGTCGACAAGACCTACGATCAGTCGCTGATGTCGATCAACTATGCGCGCGCGGCCGCGGCGGATTTTGCCGCCATGCGGGCCGCTTTCGCGCGCCGCTGGATCGAGGGCGATTCCGCTTACCGCGCCAAGCTCGATCAGGAAATCGAGACGCTGGCCAAGACACTGACCGACGACCTCGCCGTCGCCGTGCAGCGTTCGCAGTCGGAGCGCGCCAAGCGCGCCGCCTTCAACGTGCAGCAGGCGGCGAGCGACTGGAAAAGCATGAGCGAGCATCTGCTCGATCAAACCAAACTCGATGCCAATTGGGAAACGCTCGATGCCTATGCGGGCAAGGTCGACGAGCAAATCGACCTGCTGATCAACTACACCGCCGGTGACGGATTCATCTATCGCCAATCGGCGCGCACCGCGGTGGCGCGCGACATCAATCTCAATATCGGCGGCACGATTCTCGCTCTGTTGCTGTCAGGCATGGTGGCATGGGCTTTGACCGGCCGCATCATCAAGCCGGTCGCCGCGGCTTCCAGCGTCGCCGAACACATCGCCGGCGGCCGGCTCGACGTCGCGATCCCACAGGGCTCGGCCGACGAGCTCGGCGACTTGCTGGCGTCGATGAAAGTCATGCGCGACAACATCAAGGCGATGATGGACCGCGAGGTGGCGCAACGGCGCACCGCGCAGGCTCGCCTCGTCGACGCGTTGGAAAGCTCGCAGGAAGGCGTGCTGGTGGTCGATGCCGACGACCGCATCGCGCTGGCCAATGCGCAGGCGGCAAGTTTCCTCGGCGTCGCGCCGGACATGCTGAAAGCCGGCCGTCCGCTCACCAAGCTGTGGCCAGCCTTGCAGCATTCCATCGAAGCGTCCCGAATCTTGCGCCGGCAAAATAACGGCGAACCGGAAGAGATCGGGCTCGACGACGGACGCTGGCTGCGCGTCAGCCAAAGCGCGACCCGCGACGGCGGCTTTATCGTCGTGTGCAGCGACATCAGCCAATCGAAGGAGCAGAAGGCGCGTTTGCGGCAAACCAATTTGCGTCTGGATGCCGCGCTCGACAACATGTCGCAGGGCCTTTGCTTGTTCGACGCGCAGAACAGGCTCGAGGTCGTCAATCGGCGTTTCTATGAAATCTTCGGGCTGTCGCGCAATTTGATCGAGCCCGGCACCGAGTTTCAGAAAATTCTCGACCTGAGCAAAGCGCGCAACCAGCAAGCCTCGAAAGCGCCGGCGCAGCTGTTGGCGGACCAAGCTGAATTCATGAAGCGGCGCGAGACCGGCACGCACTACTATGAGCTCAATGACGGCCGCGTCATCGCCAGCGTGTGCAGCGCGACCTCGAACGGCGGATGGGTTGCCACCTTTGAAGACGTAACCGAGCGGCGTCAGGCGGAAGCCAAGATCATGCACATGGCGCGCCACGATGCGCTCACCGACTTGCCGAACCGCGTCTTGTTTCGCGAGAAGATGGAGCAGGCGCTGGCGCGCGGCGAAAACCTGGCGATCCTGTTCCTCGATCTCGACCGCTTCAAGACGGTCAACGACAGCCTCGGCCACCCGGTCGGCGATGCACTGTTGTGCGCGGTCACCAAGCGCCTGCAAAAGGCCGTGCGGGGCAGCGACATGGTTGCCCGGCTCGGCGGCGACGAATTCGCCATCGTGCAGATGGGCGCGGAGCCCTCGCAGGCGAGCGAGCTCGCCGGCCGCGTCATCGACGCGATCTCCGAGCCGTTCGATATCTCGGGCAATCAGGTGGTGATCGGCGTCAGCGTCGGCATCGCCGTGGCGCCGGCCGACGGCGAGCAACCCGACCAGCTGCTGCGCAATGCCGACATGGCGCTCTACCGCGCGAAAAGCGAAGGGCGCGGCACCCATCACTTCTTCCAGCCGGAAATGGACGCGCAGATGCAGGCGCGTCACGCACTCGAGCTCGATCTGCGCAAGGCGCTGCTCGCCGGCGAGTTTGAGATGTACTATCAGCCCATCGTCGAGCTCAGCAGCGGCAAGGTGACGAGTTTCGAAGCGTTGATCCGCTGGAATCACCCGACCCGCGGCCTCGTCGCTCCGAATGATTTCATCCCGGTCGCCGAGGAAATCGGTTTGATCGTGCCATTGGGCGACTGGGTGCTGCGGCAAGCCTGCCGCGATGCGGCGGCGTGGCCCGGGCGGCTTTCGGTCGCCGTCAATCTGTCGGCGGCGCAATTCCGCAATCCGACGCTTGCCTTGTCGGTCGTTTCGGCGCTCGGCGGGTCGGGATTGGCCGCCAGCCGGCTCGAGCTCGAAATCACCGAGACGGTGCTGTTGCAGGACGACCGCTCGGTCGTCGAAACCTTGCATCAAATTCGCGAGCTCGGCGTGCGGATCTCGATGGACGATTTCGGCACCGGTTATTCCTCGCTCAGCTACCTGCGCAGCTTTCCGTTCGACAAGATCAAGATCGACCGCTCCTTCATCCGCGAGCTCGGCAACACGGACGACTGCATCGCGATCATCCGCGCGGTGGCGCGGCTGGGCAGCAATCTCGGCATGACCACGGTTGCCGAAGGCATCGAAACGCAGGAGCAGCTCGACCTCGTGCGCGCGGAGGGCTGCACGCATGCGCAGGGCTATTTGTTCAGCCCGCCGCGGCCCGTATCGGAAGTTCCTAAGCTGTTGCAGGGCATCCAGTTGCGCATCAAAGCGGCGTAACAGCGAACGCCGCAGCCACCGACAATTGACTACGCTAGTATTGGCGGGTAGTCGTCGAAGCGACGCTCACCGAGATTGACATTTCAGATGCTCCCGGATTCCCGCGGGACCAAGGGCACTCATCTCGCAGCCGATTTGCGCGCGATCTCGCTTGATTTTATGTCCTTCGCCGGCCGCGGCGGGATTGTCGCCGGCGCTTTGTGATACTTGGCGCGCTGTTCGAAGGCGTCGGCCTTGCTTTGATCGTGCCGTTGCTCGGCATCGTCACCGGATCGGACCGCTCATTCGGCCGATTGGATCAGGCCGCGACTGCCGTCTTCAGCTTTCTCGGCATTGAGCGGCCATTCGGCGAGCTCACATTGCTGATGGCGCTCTTCGGCGTCGTCATGATCGTGCGCGCCATCGTGATCTACAGCCGCGACGTTACGGTGTCGGAGCTGCAAGTCGGTTTTGTCGAGGCGCAACGCCTGCGGATCGCCGGGCGCCTCGCGACCGCGCCTTGGGCCGATCTTGTGCGCTTGCGACATGCGCGCATCACTCACGTGATGAGCGCGGACATTCAGCGCGTAGGCGCTGCGGCCCATTCCATCCTGCAATGCGCCGTTTCGATTACGATGCTGGTTGCGCAATGCGCGCTGGTTTTTTTGCTGGCGCCGGTGCTGGCTTTGCTCACCGTTTGCATTTTGCTGGCAGGCGCGGTCGTGGTCGTGCCCACGATCCGCCGCGCACGTGGCCTAGGCGGCATCATTACCGGTACAAATCTGTCGCTGCTGAATTCGACCGCGCAATTCCTCAATGGCCTGAAGCTCGCGGTGAGCCAAAATCTGCAAGCCGGATTTGTCGCCGAGTTCGATCAGACGCTGAGGCGACTGCGGCGCCGGCAAGTCGACTTCATGCGCCAGCAATCGCGCAGCCGGCTTGCGCTCACGACGCTGTCGGCGCTCGCAGGCGGTCTGCTGGTGCTGATCGGATTTGGTGCGTTGCATGTCGCGCCGTCGGCGCTGATCGTCTTGTGCGCGTTATCGCACGTGGCGTTATCGCACGTCGCAACCCCCACGAAGCAGCCATCTAGAAATCGCCGCCACGTACGCCCGCCGTGGTCCAGAGAATATCCGCTTTAACCCCAAAAGCAGACATCAGACGGTTGGAGCGCCATGTCCGCTTTGTGCCAAAAGCGGACTCATGCACCGCAGCAAACCGCATCTCTATTCAATTATATCGTCGGCGCTGGTGAGCAGCAATGGGGCACTGAGAGTCCAAGCGCGGCCGCTTTTCATTTCACAATCCTTTACTATCGAGCGCCTTGAGTTCGACCCGGCTGGCCCACCATGCGTCGAAATATTTCGGGCAACCAGCCACCGCCTCTTGAAACAGCCGTCTCGCGCCTTCCTTATCCCCGCGATGCAATAAAAGATCCCCGCCAAAGTAATTGGCGTTGCACAGTCTGCTTCTTTTTTCGGCGACATCTGGGCTATCGGCGGCGGCGAATGTCGCGTCGAGTGTCAGCCGGCCGAGATAGAGACCGACAATCTGGGCTGGCCACTCATTCCTGTCGATGTTCTTCGTTGCTGCAGCAAGTTGGCTTGGCAACTGGCTGCGCTTGTTTACGACATCGAACCACAGTGTCACGTATACATTTTGTGGAGCGAGCGAGGTCGCCTGCTTGAGATCGGCGCGCGCTTTCGCAAGCGCTCCGTTGTAGAGATTGGTGATGCCGCGGCTGGCATAACCAGCGAAATTTTTTCGATCAAGTTCGATGGCTTTATTAAAATCAGCAATCGCGCGGTCATAGTCGCCTTTGGCGGCAAAGGCGGTCCCGCGATCCGTGTAGTACCCGAAATATTCCGGATTGCGAATGGCCTCGCTGAAATCGGCAATGGCCAGGTCGAGGTCACCCTTCTCCTCATAGGCATAGCCGCGTAGGTGGAGAGCGTATGGAGCCTCGCCTGCGTTCAGCTTGCCTGCCTCGCTGAAGTCTGCGATGGCGCGGTCGTAGTCGCGATTATTGAAATAGGCGATCCCACGGCGGAGAGTCGTGCCAGCATATTTTGGGTCAAGCCGCAACGCCTCCGTGTAGTCGGCGATTGCGAGGTCATAGGCGCCCTTTTTTACGTATGCCTGGCCGCGAAGATCGAAGTCCTGCGCATGGCTTGGGTCTAGCCGGATCCCCTCATTGTAATCGGTAATCGCGTGGTCGTAATCGTGCTTGACCATGGAATACATGATGCCGCGGAGTATGTAAGGCCCGGCATATTTCGGATCGATCCGGATGGCGTCCGTATAGGCGGCAATGGCGCGGTCGTAGTCGGCCTTTGCTGAATATGCGTCACCGCGTTTCCTCAACGCTACGGCGTCGTTCGGATTGCCCTCATTTTTGTTCGCATTGCTCTCATTTTTCGAGCGCGCGCGATCTCTCGCCTTGAAAGCTGCTTCGCGATTTTTGAACGCATCCTTATTGTTCGGGTTCAATCGAATTGTCTCGTTCCAGTCTTCTATGGCGCGGTCGAAATCCCCCTTGAGCTGATAGGCCGCAGCGCGTTTCCACAATTTCACCGGATTGTTTGGATCAAGCCGGATTGCCTCGTTGTAATCCTGGATGGCGCGGTCGTAGTCGCCCTTGGCCACATAAGTTGTGGCACGGTTACTGAATGCGAGGTCATAGTTCGGATTGAGCCGGATCGCCTCATCGAAGTCGGCAATAGCCCGGTCGTAGTCAGTCTGCGTGTTGCCCCGGTAAAAGAATGCTTCCGCATCTTTCGGATTCAGCCGGATGACCTCGGTGAAATCGGCAATCGCATGGTCGGGATCATGCTTGAGGTGATAAGTCAGGCCGCGTTGCTTGAAGGCCTCGGTATATTGGGAATCGGCCCGAACGGCTTCGGTATATGCGGCGATGGCGCGATTATAGTCTTGCTTCTGAAGCGAAGCTTGGCCGCGATTGTAGGAGGCGATGGCTTTGCTGGTGTCACGCTGAATGGCGCTCTCGCCCCGCTCTTGAGAGGCGCGGCCGGATTGACCTTCCCGGTCGCCGCCATCGAGGGTCTTTATCGCCATTTCAGCCACAAACCAAAGAAGACCGATTTTTGGGCAGTCTGCCGCAGCTTTCCGGAATAACCGCCTTGCCCCCTCTTTATCGTCACGCTGGGACAACAGTTCGCCACCGAATATATTCGCGTCGCACTGCTTGACTTGCTTGAACTTCTCATCCGCATCGTCGGCCGCGGCAAACATTGCCTCAAGCGTCAGTCGGCCCAGGTAAAGTTCGACGATCGGAGCCGGCCACGCTTTCCGATCGATTCCCTTCGTCGCTTCACCAAGCTCACTGGGCAGATGGCTCCGTTTGCTTGCGATGTCACGCCAAAGCGCGGGATAAGCATTCTCGGGCGCCAGCAAGGTCGCCTGTTTGAAATCAGCAGCCGCCTTCTGAGCGGAGCCGCCGTAGAGATTGACGAAACCGCGGCCGATATAGCTGGCGACAGTCGGATAGAGTTGGATTGCCTTATCAAGATCAGCAACGGCTCGATCTTTTTCGCCCTTTACGAAAAAGACGAAGCCACGATTGCCGTAGGCAACGGCATATTTCGGATCGATTCGAATCGCCGCCGTGTAATCGGCAATGGCGCGATCGAAGTCGCCTTTACCTTGATATGCGAAAGCGCGGTTCCAGAAGGCGACCTGAAATTTCGGATCGAGCCGGATCGCCTCATCATAACTCTGTATGGCGCGGTCGTAGTCGCCCGTGTTTCGGTACGAATTACCGCGATTGTTGAACGCCAAGTCATATTTGGGATTGATCCGGACGGCCTCATCGTAATCTGCGATTGCGATTCGGTTATCGGTGCGCGAATTGGCTCGATAATAATACGCTTCAGCATCGTTCGGATTGATTTGAATGGCCCGAGTGAGATCGGCAATTGCCTCGCCGAGGTACCCCTCAATCAGGGAAACCCGGCCGCGTTCCCGGAAGGCGGGACCGTATTTCGGATCGAGCCGAACCGCCTCCGTAAACTCGATCATCGCGCGGTCGTAGTCATCTTTATCGAGATAACTTTTGCCGCGCTCAAAGAAAGCCGCCGCCCTTTTGGCGTCACCGTGGGCCGCCTTCACGCTGTCTCTGATCTCAACCGCAAATGCGCGGCTGGAAATCGCGTACGCGTCTTTCGGGTTGATCCGAATCGCCGCCGCTAAATCGGCGACGGCACTGTCGTAATCACCCTTCGCCAAATAAGACTGTCCGCGGTTACGGTACGCCAGGGCATCATCTGGATTGAGCCTGATCGCTTCGTTGAAATCGGTGATGGAGCGGTCATAGTCCTGTTTGCCGCGATAAATAACGCCACGGTTATTGTAGACTATACCATATTTCGGATCGAGCCTGACCGCCTCATTGTAGTCGGCAATGGCGCGATCGTAGTCCTTTTTGATGACGTGATAAATCACGCCGCGGTTCTTGTAGGCCTGTACACATTTCGGATCGAGCCTGATCGCCTCATTGTAGTCGCTAAAGGCGCGGTCGTAGTCGCGTTTCCTCTCGTAGGCGGCGCCGCGATTGTTGTAGGCCATGGCCCGATTGGGCTGGTCCACTCGCGGATGATCGATGATGCGGGTGCAGCTGGCGATTCTCAGGTCGTCGCTGCCATTGTTGCAGTTGTCGTAGTCGCGTTCGGTTAGCGCTGGCTCGGTTTGCGCCGCGTCACCGCTGCGCGGCGGCTCTTGGGTGACGTTATCGGACTGGCGGGCCCCGGTCTTTTTTTCGATGGCCAATGAGCGGTTTTTGATCGCGTCGGCGTATTGCGGATTGAGCCTGATCGCCTCGTCGTAATCGGCGATGGCGCGGTCGTAGTCGCGCTTTTCTTCATAAGCGACACCACGGTTGAGATGGGCAAGGGCGTCTTTCGGATCGAGTCGGATCGCCTCCTTGTAATCGGCGATCGCGCGATCATTGTCGCCCTTCTTGTGATAGACGAAACCGCGATTGTTGTAGGCCCACCCATATTTGGGATCGATCAGGATCGCCTCGTTGTAATCGGCAATCGCGCGGTCGTAATCGCCCTTCTCTCCGTAGGTATAGCCGCGATCGTAATAGGCCCCTGCGTATTTCGGATCGATCCGGATGGTCTCGTTGTAATCGGCGATCGCCCGGTCGTAGTCGTCCATGGCTGCGTAAGCTTCGCCACGATTCTTAAAGGCAAGGGCATCTTTCGGATCGAGTCGGATCGCCTCGTTGTAGTCGGCGATCGCGCGATCGTTGTCGCCCTTGTTGTGATACGCGACACCGCGATTGTTGTAGGCCCACTCGTATTTCGGATCGAGGCGGATCGCCTCGCTGTCATCGGCAATCGCGCGGTCGTAGTCCCGCTTGTTGCTATACGCGAGGCCGCGATCGTAATAAGCCAACGCGTATTTCGGATCGATCCGGATTGCCTCGTTATAGTCGACAATCGCGCGATCGTAATCGTCCTTGGCTCCATAAGCTTCGCCGCGATTAGTGAGGGCAAGCGTATATTTTGGATCGATCCGGATCGCCTCGTCGTAATCGACAATCGCGCGGTCGTAGTTGTGTTTCCTAAAATAAGCATAGCCGCGGTTATTGTAGGCCCATTGGGATTGCGGATTGATCCGAAGCGTCTCTGTAATATCCGCGATCGCGCGATCGTAATCGCCATTCCTTCCATAAGCTTCGCCGCGATAGAAGAAGGAGAGCGCCAGATCGTGTTTGTCCAGGCGCCCCGACTGAATCAGCGCGGTGCAACTACGGACTTGCTGCTCGAAGGACGCCGCATGGCTGTCGTTGGCGCATTGAGTTTTCTGCTGCTGCGTCTGCGCCGCGGCCGGCGAGGCGCCAATCGGCGACGCCAAGACGGCACACACAAGGCTGACGAAGGTAACGGCTTTGGCGAACGCGCCCATCGATGCGCCCCGGAGCTGCCGCGGATACGGTCCCGCGCATGGTTCTTTTAGGCGGAAAACGCGCAATTCTCTTTGATATCGATCAAATGGCGGCCTGGCAGATCGATTTAGAAGCGTTGTCAGCGCCCGAGACCTTAGCTCATGCCAAAGCCGCAGCGACATCGTGCCTTCATCAGCGCGTTCATGGGCGGGACGATCGCGCTCGCCGTCGCTGCGCTTGCTGTGCCCGCCGCGGCCGAGGATCCCGGTCAGGACGACTCCATGACCCGGGTGGTGAAATGTTCCGACCCCTATCTGACCGTCGAAATCTATCTGCCCAGCAAGGTCATCTTTAAATATCCGGCGCCAGTGAACATTCCCGGGCACGATTTTATGCTGGCGACGCTGTTATCGATGCCGCCGACCGTCGGCTGGTATGCCTTGGACTTGAGCGGTGCGGGCAAAGGCAAATCGCTGGAGCCGGTGCGCGTCAGTGTCGCGCCGGACAAGAAGACCATCATCGTCGACCAGTACACCCGCGGCACCGCCAACAATAGACTCGCGCCGACTCGAGTGCCGGCCGTGGGGGGCACAGTCCAATTCGATCCCAAGTGGGCGACCCAAGTCAAATGCGGCCCGCTGCTCCAACAGGATTAGGACCGTGTCAGATCATCAACGGACGGAGATCGTGCCTTATGTCTTTTTGGCCCTCGTAGCTGCACTTGGGATGGGCGCGACCTTAGTAGGCGCGAGCGCCAGCGACAACACTTGTCTCGACCTTAAGGAATCGCAGACGATTTCATTTGAAGGTGTGCTGACCCACAAAATATTTCCAGGTCCACCAAATTACGAAGACGTTCGAAAGGGCGATAAGCCGGAACCGACTTACATTCTTCGATTAAAGAAACCCATTTGCATCTTAGGAGACGAGTTTATAAATCCGAAGAAACAAATCGATCGAGTTCAGGTTTACCCGGACGCGGACAATAACAACAAATCCTTATGGAACGAACTACGGAAATTGGTCGACAAAATCGTAGTCGTCGAGGGGAACAAACCCGTCGGCGCCCACACAGGACACCATCACGCTCCCCTGTTGTTGCCAATCACAAAGGTAACAATCAGCGCTCAGTAAAGTGCTAATCGGTCAGCTTTAGAAGTCGCTCAGATCCAATGTCTGCTTTTGACCCAATACGGACATCCATGCGGTGCGGCTGTTTGGCACATCGGCAAAAACCATTGAATTTGACCGGGATCAAAAGCCATCTGGGGCCGCTCATGGTGTTCTGCCTCCGCCCGCGATATGATGTTCTTGAAACCCACCGGTTCGCAGCGTGTGGCGGGATATTTCCCTAAGCCGGCGCTACAATCTTGCAACACTAATTGTAGGCGTCAGTACCGTAGCATGCCACGTTCGCACCCGGGAAAAGACAGTAGAAATGTCAGCGGTGGCGTCCTGAAGCATTTTGTCGGCGCCGTCAAACGCCACCTGCTTTCTTCTACTGCCATCGGCGTCTTTTCTGCCAGCTCCGCCGCGGCGCTTCCAATTGCTGTACTGCTCGTGTCACTCAACGTCACCCCGGCTTCCGCAGAAGGTGGGAACGGAGGAACGTGGGGGGTTGTCGGCAATGGTGGTGCCCGAGGTGCTGACGACACGACCTCGGGAGGCACGGGCGGAAATGGTCAAGTCGGGGAAGCCGGCAACGCCGGCGGCGGTGGCGGTGGCGCGGGGCAGACGGGCGGCGCCGGCGGCAACGGCGCCGGCGGTACCCCCGGCGCCGGTGGCGCGGGCGGCACTCAAGCGTCTCGAAATGGGGGCGATGCCACCGCAGCCGGCGCCGGTGGCGGTGGCGGCGGTGGCGGCGGAGGCGGAGCGCACGGCTTCGTGGGCCCAGCACTTCCTGTTACCGATTCAACCGGTGGGACTGGCGGCAAAGGTTCGGACGGGAGCACCGGCGGCGGTGGCGGCGGTGGCGGTGGCGGTGGTGGTTTCGGCGCCGTGGTTAGCGGGACAGGCAGTCTCGGTACGCTGAGTGTCAATGTCACGGGCGGCAATGGCGGCAACGCCGGCAATGGTGTTGGCGGCGCTTTTGGGGGTAACGGTGGCGGCGGCGGTACTGGTCTTGATCTCACCAATGCAGCAGG
>Ga0335081_10014951_pt1 | contig 12560 bp, 10 predicted proteins | sample Lox_Sample_35_FD_206713 | JGI IMG/M metagenome (GOLD analysis project Ga0335081, IMG submission 206713) | Soil microbial communities from Loxahatchee National Wildlife Refuge, Florida, United States - Lox_Sample_3.5 | ecosystem: Environmental > Terrestrial > Soil > Wetlands | place: USA...
CATGTCTGCTGTCCGCGGAGTTCCCGATGGAGCCATCGAACTGCTTGATTCCGGAACCCGGCAAACGGTTCAGGAACTCATCAAAGCGCGCGGCCTTGTCGACGTCATCATTCCCCGTGGCGGAGCCGGCCTGATCACTTTCGTGACCGAGAATTCCGCGGTTCCAGTCATCGAGACCGGAGCAGGGAACTGCCATATCTTCGTCGATGCTTCGGCGGATTTCGACATGGCTGACCGTATCGTCATCAATGCCAAAACGCAACGCCCGTCAGTCTGCAATGCAGCGGAGAAGTTGCTGGTCCACGAACGAGTCGCGGCAGAGTACATTCCTCGAATCGTCCGTAAGTTGACCTCAGCCGGCGTGGAGGTGCGCGGCGATGGCAAGGCCCGTTCTCTGGCGGCTGGACTTCCGGTAAAGTCCGCGACGGAACAGGAGTGGTACGAAGAATATCTTTGCCTGCGCATGGCGATCGCAGTGGTCGCCGATGTGGACGACGCCATCGCCCACATCAACAAGTACTCGACCAAACATTCCGACTCGATCGTCACTGCCGACGAAACACGGGCCCGGAAATTCTTGCATGACGTGGATTCCGCCGCAGTCTACTGGAACGCTTCGACTCGCTTCACTGACGGAGCTGAATTCGGCTTCGGCGCCGAGATGGGCATCAGCACGCAGAAACTTCACTGTCGCGGCCCATTCGCTCTCGCGGAACTGACGTCTTCCAAGTACGAGATCATCGGCACTGGTCAGATTCGCCCTTGATTGCAGCGGGCGCTGTGCTACCTTACTAACTTCGACCCCGGGAATTTTCCATGAAACTTTTCCTTGCGGGACTATTTGCCTCCGCAATTTTGCTTGGTCCTTCGATTACCGCCGAGCCAAACGGTTCCGCAGCATCCTCATCTTCTATTTTTGGATTCCGCAACTCAGCCGCAGAAACGGCGGCGGAGACACAATTCCTTTCTGTCCCCGATTCCAAACTCGCCGAAGAACATCTCAGAATTCTGACCAAAGCCCCGCACATGGCTGGAACCATCGAAGACAAGGCAACCGCGGACTACGTTGCGAAGAAGTTCCGCGATGCGGGCCTTGAGACCGAGATCGTCGAGTACAAGGTCTGGATCAACTATCCTGCCGAAATCAGCGTCGACTTGACCGCGCCAGCAGGAGCCGAGATGCACGGCCCCACGCGCGAGGATGTGAGGAACGATCCGTACCAGGATGACCCCCGCGTCGTCATGCCATTCAGCGGCATGTCCCCTTCCGGTGACGTCGAGGCCGATGTCGTCTACGCCAACTACGGTACGCCCGAAGATTTCGAGAAACTCGACAAGATGAAGGTCGATGTCCGCGGCAAGATCGTACTCGTTCGTTACGGCCAGAACTTCCGCGGAGTGAAAGTCTTCGTTGCCCAGGAACGCGGTGCGGCCGGCATGATCATCTATTCGGACCCCTCCGACGATGGTTGGCGACGTGGAGACAAGTATCCCGACGGTCCGTGGCGTCCCGACACTGGCGTCCAGCGCGGATCGATCGGCTACATGTTCGAGTTTCCAGGCGACCCGACCACGCCTGGTGTTGCTTCCACTCCATCCCTTCCCGCATCGCAGAGAATCTCTCCGAAGGAATCCGCGCAGATGCCCCGCATCCCGGTGACACCTCTTTCCTATCAGGATGCCTGGCCCGTTTTGCAGCATCTGTCGGGGCCAGACTCTCCGCGTGAGTGGCAGGGGTCGCTTCCGTTCACGTATCACGTCGGTCCGGGCCCGGCGAAGTTAAGGATGCATCTCAAGCAGGACTTTCAGTACCGCACGCTCTGGGATGTGATTGGCCGCGTGCAAGGCTCCGAACTGCCCGATCAGTGGGTCGTTGCCGGGAATCATCGTGATGCCTGGGTCTACGGGGCGGTTGATCCCAGCAGTGGCACAGTCGCCATGCTGGAAGCGGTTCATGGTGTGGGAGAGTTGCTCAAAACTGGCTGGAAGCCGAAGCGCACTCTGATCTTCGCCAGTTGGGATGGAGAGGAAGAAGGGCTCATGGGCTCGACCGAGTGGGTCGAGCAGCATGAAGTCGAACTCAGGAATTCTCCCGCCTACTTCAATATGGACGTCGCCGTCTCGGGATCGAAGTTTGGTGGCTCGGCTGTTCCCAGCCTGAAGCAGTTCCTGCGCGATGTGACCAAGGTTGTTCCCAGTCCGAAGGGCGGAACGGTGTACGAAGCCTGGCAAAAAGCCTCGCAGCCCGAAGCGGCTCCCTCGCAGCAATCGCCAACCGAAGCCGTTGCAGAAACTCATCGTGTGCCCGCGGCGCAGGTGAAAGCCGACGTGCCGGTGGGCGACTTAGGCAGCGGCTCCGATTACACCGCCTTCCTGCAGCACCTCGGAGTTCCGTCCAGCGATGTGAGTTCCAGCGGACCTTACGGCGTCTACCATTCCGCCTTCGACAATTTTGCCTGGTTCAAGAAGTTTGGTGACCCTGATTTTGTCTACGAACAGGAGATGGCCCGCGTTTTCGGGTTGCAAGCGGTTCGAATGGCGAATGCAGACGTCTTGCCTTACGACTACGAGGAATATGCCAAAGAAGTCGTTGTCTACCTGGATGCGGCCAAACGGCGCGCGGATGACAAGTTCGGGGCTCACGCCATTGACTTCGAAGGCGTCACCTCAGCCGCCCATCATTTCCAGTCCGCCGGGACGAAGATCCTTGCAAAGCAGAAGAATCCTCCGGCCGATACATCCCGACTGAACGAAGCTCTGCTCGCCACTGAGCGCGCTCTGCTGGTGCCGCAGGGATTGCCTCACCGTCCGTGGTTTCGACACGCCATCTACGCGCCAGGAGAATACACAGGTTATGCGGCCGTTGTGATTCCCGGAGTTAACGAGGCTCTCGACAAGGGAGACAGCGATGAGGTTCGCCGTCAACTTGCAACTCTCACCTCCGCGCTCGAGCGCGCTGCCAAAACCCTCGAGGCATACCGCTAGCCTATGACCTCTGCCCATGCATTGGGAGTATTCCTGAGAACGCTGCCCGCTTCGGCTGCCGCGACCTTTCTCGCCCTGTTCCCAATCGTCGACCCATTCGGCGGCATTCCGATCTTCTTCAGCATGACCTCGTCATGGGCTTCCCGCGACCGCCGCCGGACGGCATTCAAGACGGGGATGTGGGTCTTCCTCATCCTGGTCACATTTCTGTTTTTCGGTCGCTTTGTGCTGTATTTCTTCGGAATCTCGCTTCCCGTCCTTAAAATTGCTGGAGGACTGATTGTCGCGAACACAGCCTGGGGCATGGTCACGTCCCACGCGCGCATCACTCCGGAAGAAAGCCATGAAGCGGAGGACAAGGAAGACATTTCTCTCACGCCGCTCGCCATGCCGCTGATGTCCGGTCCGGGCGCGATCGGCGTCGTGATGGCCCTCGCCGCCCACGTGGATAATACTGCCGCTTACTTGGGCATGGTGATCGGGATTGCCGGTATCGCGCTCAGCGTCGTTCTCTTCTTCTGGATGGGAGGTCCGCTGGTGCGCAAACTAGGGCCAAGCGCCGTGGGCGCCATCAACAAGATCTTCGGCTTTTTGATCCTGGCGATTGCAGTGCAGCTTGTCTGGGATGGAGTCGCCGACTTCAAGAGCTGACGCAACTTCCCAGGAACTCTTTCAGCTTTCCATGCGTACCCCCAGATGGCGGTCTCTTGCGCCCAAGAGGTGTCCCATGTCCGGACGGTCTCTGTTCGTCAACATCTGCAACGTTGTTCTGTTTTGTATCGCGCTCTCCCCATTCTGCGCCGCCGACAACTGGCGCTACGAAGAGACGCGCAGCGATTCCCGCGACTTCGTTTCCGGCGGCTACCTGCACGTTCGCATGACCGTCGGCGACCTGCACATCAAACACAGCGATTCGACGAAAATTCGCCTGCAATACACGGTGAAATCGCGCCGAGAACGCAACGTCAAGGAGGCGCGCGTCGATTTTGATATCCACGGCAACGACGCCAACATTGAATTTCATAGCCCGATGGGAGGCAACACAGATTTGGACGTCGAGTTGGAGGTCCCTGGCAACACCAATCTTGAGGTGCATCAGAAGGTCGGAGACTTGACCATCGACGACATCGTGGGAGATAAGGACCTGAACCTCGGAGTCGGCGACCTTCGTATTGCCACGGGCCACGCTGGCTATCGCATGGTCAATGCAACCACCGGCGTTGGCGACGTTAACAGCGACGGATATGGCGAAACCAGCGGCTGGATTGGCAAGACTCTGAAATATCGCGGGGACGGCAAGTATCAGCTACGAGCCCACGTTGGGGTGGGCGACATCAAGTTCGAAGACAGGTAAAACCGCCAGTGCTCAGGACTGAGTGCTCCGATGACGCATGATGCGCGGCAGAAAGATCAGGATCAGCCCGTAAAACAAAAGAGAGGCGACCAGCGATCCCGGATTCCCGAAGCGCAAATCTTCAAGAAGGAGTTTCAGCGTGCCCAAGGCAACAGCCGTATAGGCAAGCCATCCCAGTTCGACCCGATGGAAACGCGAACTCGCGAGGGCAAGTCCCAGGGCCAATAAGCAGACCACAACTGTTCGCACCACGGAGAGTAGCGAAGGGGCAATCTCCGCGCGACCTGCCGCGAGATGTGCGATCGCCGCAACGGCCAGAGCTGCGCCCGTGAAACTGGCGATGGCCGCGGGCACAACCCACAACAGACGACGGCGGCTCTGTTCTTCCGCGACCCGCGACCCGATGAGGTAGCAGATAACAGCCAAGAATGCGACTAGCCAAAGGCGCCAGTCCGGGGCTGCGGGAACACTTCCCGCCAACGAATTGGCGGCGTAACCCGGGACAGGAGAAAGCGCGGCTGCTGCAGCCATGTAGAGCGAAGCGTGTATGCCCAGGCTAAGTTTCCGCGTTCGAGTGTAGAGGAGCGCGGCCGCAGCCGCCGACACAGACAACAACGCAATCTGAAAAGGCGCGGGGGATATCAGGAAACTGCCGCCCAACAGCAGGGCCGCCGCCCACGTCGCACATACCCTGCGATTGCGAGGATAGTCTGGACCCGAGAATCGTGAGAGTGTTCCCCAATAGCAAATGGCGGAGAGCGCCAGATAGAATCCGCCGAGCTCGGTCGCAATCGCGCCGTGTGTCGCCCGCATGACGCCGTAGGAGGCGAGCGCGAATGCCACCACCGCTTGCGCGATCTCGAAGACCGTAATCGACTGGAGCAAGACGAAGCTGCGCAGTCCGACGCTGGCACCATAAATCGCCAGCAGAAGAAAGCACAGCAGAGTGATTACGTTCGCGGGCGCGGGTTGGTATCCCTCGGGGATGTTCTCTGCGGAGGCGAGAATAAAAACCAGCAGCCAGACCGCGAAATCGGCAGCCAGGGCCGGGATGGCTCTGAGGGTAAGCCTGTGTCCCAGGCAGGCTGCGGCCTCCGTGACCAGCGCCATCACAAGCAAGGCAACCGTAAGCGGAACCAGGTCGTGGGTCGCGATGATCAAAGCGAGTGCGGTGATGACCGAGGTCAGAGTCGCAACCGATGGGATCAACTGCAAGTTCTCTGGCCACGCCAGCGCGATGGCGAGCACAACGAACGCAACTGTCAACGCGGCAGCCAAAGCTGGCGAGAGAACCTGGAAGAGCACGGTGGACTCCCAGAGCATGGGCGACAGAATTAACGCCGAGGTCACTGCGTAAACGGTGCTGGCGAGGCGGCCGGCATTGTGAACGCGGACTGCCCAGATCATCCAACCACAGGCGTAAAGGACAGCGACGAACAACACTGAAAACTTCGGGATCGAGGAGGATTCAGCGAGCGCACGAAGGAGATAAGCACCTGCGATTCCCAGCACCGCTTTGCCGAAGATCGGCACAAATCCCGAAGGAGTTTCAACGGGAGGAAAACCGCGCCAGGTCGCCGGAGGACGCGGGCGTTCGAGCTTTAGGGATGACGTCTGCGGCTCGGTGGAGTCGGGCTTTTGTGGCTGGCCTTCGAGAGCGGCGACGCGGCGTTCGAGGTTGCGCACTTGCTCGCTGAGTTGTTCGAGCACGAACGCGATATTGTCGACCGCTTGCGGCATGAAAACTCCGCATCTGCCCGGAGTGGGCTAAGTGGTTCCGTGAGCCGGAGCTGTACCGGAGGCGGAGATGGATCTCGCGTCTGGCCAGGGCGGCAGGAGTTTTACCAACACCCAGAGAAAGACGAAGGGAAGAATCATGAGCACGATCGCGGGCAGCAACCCTTCGCGTGTAGCGAAGCCCATCTTGTAGGTGGTGTAGCCGAGGAAACTCTTGGAGAAGAGCTGGCCGCCGATCACGACGTTCCAGCGCATCGCGAAAATGCCGACCACCGTCAGGCAACCCGCGATCGCATAGATTCGTTTGCGGGTTGCTTCGGTGAACGCGACGAATTGGGTTAGTCCGAGCAGGACAATCGGCGTAACCGTGCCGAGCAGGATCTGCACGATAACCTGCGATGTCCACAGCCGGGAGTGCACCATAAAGTCGAGGCTGCGGAAGGATTCATCCGCTTCGTAAATACGCTGGAGCAGGTCGAGCATCTCCAGGCTGAAGTCGATGATGAAGGTGTACATCAGGTATTGCGCAATCTTGTCGACGCAGCGGATGTCGATCTCTTTGCCGCGCAAGCGTGTGCTCAGCATGTAGAGGAGCATCACCGCTGCGATGCCCGAGACCATGGCGGAGAAGATGAACACGATCGGCATCAGAGGCGACGACCACCACGGATTCGCCTTGACCGATCCGAAGATGAAGCCGACGTATCCGTGCAGCAGGAAGGCGGATGGAATGCCCACAAGCGTGATGATGTAACCGACGCGGTCGTCGATGCGTAGAGAGCGCTCGCTGATGTTGCTGGACCCGAAGGTGAGGAATCGATAGATCAAGCGCGAAATGCCGGTCGATGACTGCGACTTCAAAACGATGTCGCGGCGATAGTCGAGCCAGATTTCCAGGAGCAGGACCGCCATCAGGTACCAGAGGTAGACGAAACCGAACATCGCCATCGCGGAAGAGCGGTGCGGAGTCAAATACATTTCAAAGGAGCGCTCGGGATGCCCAAGGTGCAGTTGCAGCGGCAGAGGTGCGACCAGCAAGAAGGCCAGCGCAGTGAGCAGGGCGAGTCGATAGGTCGGCTTCACCGCCTCCACGCGGAAGACGCGCTCCAGCGACGCGAGGATGAAGGCGCCCGCGACCAGTCCCGTGATGAACGGGTAGAGAACGATGAGGACGCTCCATTGGAGTTCCACTTCGTTCGGATACATGAAGCCTTCAACCGGGATTTGCAACGAGCCTCCTTTGATGCGCCAGCTTTTCGCCCCTTCGGGGCTTACTTCTTTCCCGCCTTTCACCCACGGCTTGCGCCGTGGGCTGCATTCTTAACGCCGCTTCGCGGCTCTGACCCCAAATTGCCTGTCCCTTCGGCGTTATCGCACCGATCCATCCATGCCGTTGTAGAAGACTTTTGCGCCTGTCGCCATGTGCGGCTTCAGGACCTGCACCGTGTGGGTCTTCAGGAACTCGTGAATCGGATCTTTAGGATTCTTGAGATCTGCGAGTTGGCGCGCGCCTGTTGGGCAGACCTCGCAGCAGGCCGTGGTCAATCCCTTGGTGATGCGGTGATAGCAAAGCGAGCATTTCTCCGCGGTGTTGGTTTTGGGATTGATGAAGCGGCATCCGTAAGGGCACGCCTGTACGCAGTAGCGGCAACCCAGGCAATAGTTCTTGTCGACCAGGACAACGCCATCGGGCGAGACGAAGGTCGCACCAACGGGGCAGACCTGCGTGCAGGGCGAGTCCGCGCAGTGATTGCAGAGCTTGGGCACGAAGAAGTTCTTACCGTCAGAAATCTCATTCGGCGGAAAGCCTTGTTTGCCGCCGTTGGGTGATTCGACCTCGGGGCGCTCGATCTTCCAGTCGGGGACGTGGTAGCGCTCAATCCAGGTGCGGAAGTATCCGTCGGGTACGTCGTTTTCTTCCGAGCAGGCGCGCACGCAACTGCCACAGCCAATGCACTTGGGGATGTCGATCAACATGCCCCACCAATGCTCCGCCATCTTGTAATTGGGCGCGGCTTCAGGCGTTCCCGCCTGAATGTATTTCCAGGCAACTGCAGCGGCGGGCAAGAGGACTAGGAGGCGGCGACGAGTGATGTCCATTACTTGCCTCCTGCGGGTTTGGTGCCGGCGTTTTTCGGTTCGTCTTCGATCTTCGGTCGGTGCGGCTTGTGGCACGAGTTGCAGGCGAGGCCGCCGGAATGGTCGGCGGTGACGACTTGGGGGAATGCTTTGGGTTTGGCGCTGTTGGCCTCATGGCAGCGTGCGCAGATGACAGCTGTATCCGGAAGCTGAGGTTTTAATGAGGGATCGTCGGCATGCTTGCCTTGCGCGCCGTGACAGGCTTCGCAGGGAATGTTGGCGTGGCGGCCGAGTTTCTTCTGATCGACGATGTCGGTGTGGCAGCCTTCGCAGACGTCGTGGCCGGCGAAGGCCGGGGTTCGAGCAGCGATCTCGGCGATGGCGTCGGCGCGATAGTGACCGTACTGGCCGAAGCTTTTGGGAACGACAGCGGCACGGAGTAAGACAAAGACCGCCAGGAGGATGAGGATGACGGCCGCAAGACGAATGAGATGTTCAGTGTCCTTGAACACGACTGCTTTCCCGGGCCTGAGCCGGGCAGCGCTCAGGCGCGATACGGCATGTGATCTTGGATACAGGGGAAGGTGCAGTGTGGACGATGAGCGGAATCACAGGAGGGCGTGATGGCGGTCACGGGAGATGCATTTCATTTTGGAAGTGGGTATCGAGTGTAGGAGATGCCCACCTGTCCCAAAGATCGCGCGCTAAGGGGGTTATATCAAAGGAGTGGGCCAGCGCTCAGTCACTTCTTCGGTGCCACATTCCGTTCCACAAGCATGCGCAAGCCGTCGATCTCGTCAAGGGCCAGTTTGCGCTTAGGAACGATGTTGAACACGTGCGGGTTCTGATAGAGAAGAAACACCCTCTCGTCCTCCAGAAAATTGGAAAAGTGAGGCCATCGGATCTCAGACGAGAATGTCGGGCCTTGAAAACATAGCCCGTCATCATCTGCGGCAAGTGACAGTCGGCCATGTAGGTTTGTTGTCTTCGTATACAGTTGTCTCTGATTTCTTTTGTTGAGCAGCGGCCTGGCAAGGAACATCAGTGGAAAGATCGCTGCCGGAACGACATGCCACGTGAAACCCTGCTGAACAATGACCCGGACAAGAAACGCCAATAGAACGGCTCCAAATAGTGGCAGAACAAGCCGGGTCCAGCGAACAAGGCGCACCGGCGAGTTCCTTATCGCGAGGCGCTGGCCATCGACGAAATCTTGCTCGGAGATCTCGTATTCGATTCTCATTTGATAGTTACAAACTTCTCCACCAGTTCCGAATAATCCTTCTTCTCTATGCCGTGGACCTGCTTGTTGTACTCGTCCACCTTTGAGGAGTAATTCATCGAGCAGAATTTGGGCCCGCACATGGAGCAAAAAGCCGCCTCTTTGTAATAGTCGTCCGGCAATGTTTCGTCGTGCATACTTCGGGCAGTTTCGGGGTCCAGGGACAGGGCAAACTGCTTTTCCCAATCGAACTTGTATCTCGCGTAGCTTAGGGCGTCGTCGCGGTCGCGGGTTCCGGGACGCTGGCGGGCGATGTCGGCGGCATGAGCGGAAATCTTGTAAGCGATGATGCCGTCTTTTACGTCTTTCTCATTCGGCAGGCCGAGATGTTCTTTTGGAGTGACGTAGCAGAGCATGGCGGCGCCGTACCATCCGATCATGGCTGCGCCGATCGCGCTGGTGATGTGGTCGTAACCGGGGGCGATGTCGGTGACCAGTGGCCCAAGCGTGTAGAACGGGGCCTCGTAGCAGAGTTCGACTTCCTTGTCGACCTGCTCCTTGATCTTGTCCATGGAGACGTGGCCGGGGCCTTCGATCATGACCTGGACGTCTTCTGCCCACGCTTTCTTTGTGAGTTCGCCCAAGGTTTTGAGTTCGGCGAACTGGGCCTCGTCGCTGGCGTCGGCTACGCAGCCGGGGCGGAGTCCGTCGCCGAGGGAGAAGCTGACGTCGTATTTCTTGAAGATTTTGACGATGTCGTCGAAGCGCTCGTAGAGGAAATTCTGTTTGTGGTTGTACGCCATCCATTGGGCCAGGATGGCGCCGCCGCGGCTCACGATGCCGGTGATGCGCTTGGAGATGAGCGGTAGGTACTGGATGAGTACGCCGGCGTGGATGGTCATGTAGTCGACGCCTTGCGCGGCCTGCTCTTCGATCACTTCCAGCATCACTTCGGCGTTGAGGTCTTCTACGCGCTTCACGCGGGCTATCGCTTCGTAAATCGGGACTGTGCCGATCGGGACGGGAGAGTGGCGGAGTATGGCTTCGCGGATTTCGTGAATGTTGCCGCCGGTCGAGAGATCCATCACCGTGTCGGCGCCGTAGTGCACGGCGGTGTGAAGCTTTTTCAGTTCCTCATTGATTTCCGACGTAACGGCCGAGTTGCCGATGTTGGCGTTGATCTTGCAGAGGCTGGCTACGCCAATCGCCATGGGCTCGAGTTCCGGGTGATGGATGTTGGCGGGGATGATCATGCGTCCGCGCGCGACTTCGTCGCGCACCAGTTCGGGCGTGAGCTTTTCTTTGTGCGCGATGAACGACATCTCTTCGGTGATTACGCCTTTGCGGGCGTAGTGCATCTGGGAGAAGTTGCCGTCGGTGTTCTCGCGCTTGCGCTGGGCGATCCATTCCGCGCGCGGTTTAGGGACGGTGTAGCCGTTGCCGTTTGAGCCTTTCGTGGAAGTCATGAGATCCCCAACATTGAAAGAATTCTATGAAAGTCGATTATAAACGCGTTCGCGGGATGCCGGCGGGTGGCAGCGTCATACAAAAGCAATTTAACCACTAAGACTATGAAAGTACACGAAGGAAAGACTGGCTCAGGCCTGGCTGCGATGCGCTCGGATGCTTTCACGGTGAATCATCCATTCGGCAATCAGCAGGTTGGGCAGCCAGCAAAGCCACGACACAATTGTGTAGGACACATGGAAGGACCAATGCAGGGCGAGCAGCATCAGCGGCATGTAGGTGCGAAGAGTGACAGCCGCCAGACTGAGGGCGAAGTTGCGGATCATCCATTGACGGTGCGAAGGGATTTCCCCGCGGCGAATGGCGCGATAGGCCTGGAGTCCGGTGAAGAACCAGAAGACTGCCAGGATGCCGAATCCGAGATGCGTGGGCAAACCTTCGGACGAGACACTCGCCATGGCCAGGCCGGCGATCGATCCGAGGGCGACTGATAGCAGATAGAAACGTCCGAACCAGCGGTGAAGATTCAAAGCGCGATTGCGCAACTTCTCAAGGAATTGCCATGGTCCGGCCAGCAGTGCCCCTATGCCTCCAGCAATGTGCAAGCGCAAGGGGCAAAGGTGGAGAGAAAAATGGCGGTCGGTGGTTGGAAAGATGAAGTAACGAGTTCCATAGGCCACGACGGCGAGTGACATGACCAGCATGAGCCACCAGAGCGGAGTCTTGAAGCGTGAAGAGGGCTTGGAGGCGGACGGGCGAGGGAAGATTGTCAGCTGTGACATGCAGAATCCCCAAGCAGTTCGTCGTCAGAGTATACGACGGGGGATGGAGTGCTCACCTAACCGTAGACTGCGCGTCGAAACAGAATGGCCGTTTGCCGATCTGCTGATGGCGGCTTACAATTTCCGGTTCCGCCTTTCCGCTTCTACCCAAGGAGAGCCTTCTTATGCGCTTGCCCCGTCTCGTCTTCGCGTTGCTGCTGATGTGTGCGGTTAGTTTCTCGCAATCGTCGCCGTCGACCAAACCTGCGCCCGGGTTCAGCCTCGATACGATCGACAAGAGTGCCGATCCGTGCGTGGATTTTTATCAGTATGCGTGCGGGAACTGGATCAAGAACTCTGAGATCCCGCCGGACCAGTCGCGGTGGGGCAGCTTCGTGGAACTGTTCGAGAGGAATCTGGATATTTCGCGGGTGATCCTGGAGAAGGCCGCGGCCGGCGGAGCGGGACGCAATGCCGTCGATCAGAAGATTGGCGACTTCTACGGCGCGTGTATGGATGAGAAAGCGGTGAATAGCAAAGGAATCGCCGCGCTCAAAGCGGAACTTGATCGACTCGACGCGGTAAAAGACAAGCAGGAACTGATCGACGAGATCGCGCGTGTGCACATGATCGGGGCGAGTTCGCTATTTTCTTTTTATTCGCAGTCGGATTTGCATAATGCCGACCAGGTCATCGCGTACATCGATCAGGGCGGACTGACGATGCCGGACCGGGATTACTACCTGAAGGATGATGAGAAGACGAAGGCGATTCGGGATGCGTTTGTGAAGTACATGAATGATGTTTTTGCGCTGGCGGTAACAACTTCGGGTGCGGGAACTTCCTCGCAAGCAGACACCGTGCTACGCATTGAAACCGCATTGGCTAAGGCGCAGATGGACCGGACGGAGAGGCGGGATCCGAAGAAGCACGATCACAAGATGTCGCGTGCGGA
>Ga0335081_10014952_pt1 | contig 12559 bp, 13 predicted proteins | sample Lox_Sample_35_FD_206713 | JGI IMG/M metagenome (GOLD analysis project Ga0335081, IMG submission 206713) | Soil microbial communities from Loxahatchee National Wildlife Refuge, Florida, United States - Lox_Sample_3.5 | ecosystem: Environmental > Terrestrial > Soil > Wetlands | place: USA...
GGCGACGAGTTCGTCGTGGCGCGCGGGATCGAGGTCGACGATCTTCGCGCCGAATCGGGCGACCCAAAGGCGCCACTCGTTGATCAGTTCCGCGGCGCGGGGAGAGATGCGCCCGGGGGCTGAAGCCCCGATATCTTCAGGGCTGTTTTCGTAGGGGCTAAAGCCCGTACCCTCCGCGCCCGGCGCGCGCGTGAAGAGCCACACCGCACCGCGAAACAGATTCGCGTCGGCGAGCGCGGCGCCGCCTTTTTCCTTTCCGGCCATGGGATGACCGGGCAGAAAGGCCGCCCGGCCGGGCTGATTGTAAAGGCGCAACGCGGCGGCCGCGATCTCGCGCTTGGTGCTGCCCACGTCGGTGACGAGTTGATCCGGGCCGAGGACAGGCGCCAGTTTTTCCATCCAGTCGAGCGTGGCCAGAATGGGGACGGCGATCAGCACTATGTCGCCGGCACGCGCGGCTTCGAGAGGGTCGGGCGCAGCCGAGTCGAGCGCGCCCATGGCGAGCGCGGTTTGAGCCTGCGCGGGGCCGCGGTTCCAGCCGACGATCGAGCCGCTAAATCCCGCCGCGCGCAATGCCAGGCCCACCGATGTGCCCAGCAGGCCCGTGCCGAGGATAAAGACGCGGTCGTTCACGATTCCTTTCGCTCAGCGGAGTTGCAGCAATTCCCGAGTGGTATGCAGCAATCAAGAATAGCCCAAGAAGCGAAGGCTGAACGTTGGGCCGAAGCCGGCTTTCCCGGCACAAGCGGCTTTTCGGCTCGCTCCGATCTCAAGCCTCAGCTGCCTGCGCTTTTCAACTCTTCCAGGGTCTTCTCCAGGCTGGCCACGTCTTCGACGTTCAACGCTTTTTGCGCGGGGTCGATCTGGCGCAGCAGACCGCAGAGCACTTTTCCGGGACCGACCTCTACAAAGGCTTCAGCGCCCGCGGCGATCAGCGTCTTCATGCAGTGGACCCAGCGCACCGCGCCTGTGACCTGGCGGATGAGCGCGTCGCGGGCGGCTGCGGCCGTTGCGACAAGCTCGCCGCTCACGTTGGCGGCGACGGGAATGCGCGGATCGGTCATGGTCACCGCGGCCAGCACGCGCGCCACCTCTTCCTGCGCCGGCTGCATCAGCGCGCAGTGGAACGGCGCACTGACCGGCAGCATCACCGCGCGGCGCGCGCCCTTGGACTTGGCGATGGCAAGGGCCCTCTCGACGGCCGCAGCCGCGCCGGAGATCACGGTCTGGCTGGGCGAGTTCAGATTTGCCGTGCAAACGGCCTGGCCGGTTTCGCTCTCGGCCTCGCGGCAGGCTGCTGCGACCTGATCGCTGTCGAGCGCCAGCACCGCGGCCATCGCGCCCTGGCCCACCGGCACGGCCTGCTGCATGGCCCTTCCGCGCGCCTTCACGCTGCGCACGCCATCGGCGAGGGAAAAAGTTCCGGCGGCGACGTGCGCCGACCATTCGCCCAGCGAGTGACCGGCGGCGAGCGCGGGCTGCATTCCTTGTTCGGCCAGCACACGAAGCGCCGCCACGCTGACCGCCATCAGCGCCGGCTGCGTGTTCTCGGTCAGGCGCAGCTCTTCTTCCGGCCCTTCGAGGATCAACTTAGAAAGCGCAAAGCCGAGCGCTGCATCGGCTTCGGCAAAAGTCTCCGCCGCCACGGGAAAACGGTCGGCGAGCTCGCGGCCCATGCCTACGGCCTGCGAGCCCTGTCCGGGAAAAAGAAAGGCGAGTCGGAGGGGCATTCCAGGGAAGATTGTAGCGGAAGAAGGCGGGGGTAGCTTTGAGCGATCCGTCAGTAGCAGATGGCGATGTAGGAGCTCCAGTAAAGAGTTGTGTCCGGCTCCTGCTGAATGCCGATGTCGGGCCTGGGCCGCTCTCGTCGCGATCTGCCCAGCACGTCGCGATCGTAGTGGCTGGCAAGCGCGTTGGAAGTGGTGAACTCCCAGGCGGCAACCAGGTCCTGACCGCCGTAATGGCCATTCAGAACAAAGTCCGGCCCCTTTCTCAGGCGGGCCGGGAAGCCCGGCATGGTCGTTGGCGGCGTGATCTTCAGATTGGACGGAAGCCGGCCGGCGGTCTTCTCGCGGAGAGCAAGCTGGTAGAACCGCTCGTGCAACGCGGAGCCAACCGTCGCGCCGAGCCGGTTTCCGGCTCGCGTCCCGGCCGGGAACCGGTTCCCGAGCCAGTTCATCGAAGATCGGCTCCAGCATTTCTCGGCGATCTTCAGCAGCGCCAGCGTCACCTCATAGACTTCCTTGGCAATGGGGCCGTCCTGTTCGAGGATCGCAATGGAGCAGATTCCGCCCCGATCCAGCAATTGCTCTTCGTATCCGTAGTTCGAGCTCACTGCGAAGCACCCCGTCCTGGTAGTGAGCGGCCGGAGGGATTCGTTTCCGCTTCTGCACCGGGATCGCGTTCTCGAACGGACTTTCAAAATTCCACTTGAAACCGGGATGCCCGACTCGCGGATCGATGCCCGATACCATTGCGGATCGCGGGATCGCGGAACTATACTTGCCGCACCCGCTGTGGACGCGCTCCCCGCGTCGCTAGTCAGACCGTAAATCGGCATCGATCGGAGGAATCTCATGCGAAGAAGATTTCTGTGTGCCTGCGCTTTCACGGGTTGCCTCGGTTGGGCCGCAGCTTCATTGCCGGCGCAGGAAGTGGTCCATGCGCTCACCGGCACCGTGAGCGCGATTGACAGCGTGACCAAGACCATGACGGTTTTTCAGGACAATGGCTCGCAGGGCCTCTTCGCCGACGTATCGAATCCCAAGCTGCGCTTCGTCTTCGACAAAAAGATCCAGGCGGAGACGACCCCGGCAAATGCCTTCAACCAGCAGGGAACCTACGCGATCGTCTTTTACGTTGGCGAAGCCAACTCGCGGACCGCGATCGCGGTGAAGAGCCTTGGAGCAGGTCCCTTCACATCCACAACCGGCATCGTCGAAAAGTTCGACAGCCACAACCATTCCATCGCGGTCGAGGATCAGTCCGGCGCCACGCAGATCTTCAGGATCGACGAGAAGACCATTGCCGAAGGGGCCTTCGGAGCCGAAGAAGGACTCAAATTCCACGCCGACAAGGGCGACCAGGTGCGCGTGGTCAGCTCGAAGTTGGATGGCACGCCGACGGCGCTGTTCCTGAGAGCCATGTAGCTCGCCGCGCTAATTCCAGTGCTTCTTGTCGTCCTGCTCCTCATCGATCAGCCGGCCCTGGCCGTCGAAGCGCACGGTGCGCCCCTGCTTGCGCATGTAGACTTCGAACTTACGCGCGGCGCGGCGGCGTTTCCAGCGGTAGTAGCGGTTGCGCATCCCGTACATGCCCTCGCTGAGGAAAAACGAAACCCCGCGCTTGGGCAGCAGGCGGATGTAGAGCAGTCCGGCCAGGGCGCCGCCCAACTGCGCAAAGGCGTACATCTTTTGCGCGCCGAAGAGCATGGCGACGGCGATAAGCGCGTAGATCGCCGCCATGTACTTGGCCTTGATGCCGACCACGAAGAACATCAGGAATTCCATGTCGCCGTGGAGCACTCCGATGGCGACAAGCAGGCCGAAGATTCCGCCCATGCAGCCGTAGAGCGGCACTTCTGCCACCGCCGAGCCCAGCGTTCCGCTGACGACGTAGATCGCCAATGCGGCCACGGCGGTTCCCAGCACCGATGCGGCATAAAGTCCGTTGACCCAGCTCGCGCCGTGGCTGGCTTCGAGAATCGCCGCCAGGAACCATATCGAGAGCAGCTCGAACAATGTGCCCAGAATGCCGAAGTGTACGAAGCTGTAGGTCAGCGGCTGCCACAGCCAGCCCGAGAGAAAGTCGCTGGGCCGAAAGACCAGCGCGTTGGCGACGTGATTCGCCGCCGATGGAAGGGCAAACTGAAAAAGCAGCAGCACAAAATAGGTCGCCAGGTTGACAAGGACCAGGCGGCGGGTGGCGCCGGTGAAGTCGGGAAATGCAAACGGTGTGCTGCCAAGCCTGCGCATCGCGGTCAAAATCAGGTTACATGGAAATGCGGGCGAGTGTCATGGCGCGACCGCCCGTTGGGGCATACAGAAGATGCGGAAATACGCATTCCGGAGGAACAAGTGTCAGGGCGCGACGGCCGGGCTGCGATGGCCGGCTGCGTCGACAGCGCGCACGCCGAAGACCACGTTGTCCTTGGAGATGGGTACGGTGACGGTGACCGGTTTCCCCGGCGCCTTCGGCTGGACGGTCTGCGCGTATTGCCAGTCGGGCGCCGTTGTCTCGCGCCAGAGCAGCTCGTAGTGCGTGGCTGCCGGCGCGCCTTCCGGCGATTCCCAGTGAAGCGTCGTGGTGGTCTCCTGCTTTTGTGTCTCCATGGTGACCTTCTGCGGCTCGCCGGGCGCGGAAGCGAGCGTAGCCAACGTAGCGGCATTCAGGCGCGCCACGTCGGCAACATATTTGAAATCCACAAAGCGGGGCAGATCGCCCAGAATCGGCTCGCTGGAGCCTGCCGGCGGATAGACGACGTTCTGGTGCTGATGGTTGTAGTCCTCGCGCCACTCGGTAAAGCGCACCGCGGCAAATCCCTCTTCATTGAAAGAGCTGTGGTCCCCACCGCGGCCGTAACGATCGGGCCGGAACACCAAAAACGCCGAAAATGCGTCCAATGGCGCGGCGGCGCCGGAAGACGGAAAGTACCCGCGCGCGGTATCGGCGATGGCGCGCGCCAGCTCGCGGCTGGGAGAGTCGTCTTCTTCGCCCAGGGCGCGGATGCGTCGCGCTTCTTCGGGAGTCGCGGCTTCGGGAACGCCCTCGGAGAAGACGCGCACGCGGTCCTTCAGCTGCAACGTATCGCCGGGCGTGGTGTTGCCGCCGACGATGTCGTTGTTGAGAACGGCCTCCAGTTGCCAGCCCTGCTCGCGCGCCAGGTGCGCGAGATGTGCCGAGCCAATAAGCCCCTCTTCTTCGCCGTCCACGGCCACGAAGACGATGCTGGCCGGGAATTGCAGCTTGCTGAGCACGCGGGCGCACTCCAGCGAAACAGCCACGCCCGACGCGTCGTCGTTGGCGCCCGGAGCTGCGCCAGAGGTGTCGGACCAGCTTTTGAATACGTTGGAATTGATGGAGTCGTAATGGCCCGTCACCAGCACCAAGCGCCTGGCTTGGGCGGGATCGGCGCCGCGCAGGATGGCGTAGATATTGGTCATGCGCGTAGGCCGCGGCACGCGACGGGCCCAGCGGCTGCCGCTCGAAGGATCGGCCACGAACGCGTCGCGGTTCACTTCGAGACACCCGTTGCATTGAGCGGAGATCTGCTTGAACTCCGCCTCGATCCAGTCGGCCGCGGCCTCCACGCCCTGCCCCGGCGCAAGGCCGGTCTCCATGCTGGTGAGCGCGTTGCGCGTGCCGAACTCTACCAGCGCTTCAATCGTCTGTTCAATGCGCGCGGGATCGATGGAGCCGAGGGCCCGCGCAATAGCGGGATCCGGCGTGGCCGGCGCCACCGCAGTGGCCTGGCGCAGAAAATCCGGCTGCGCCGGACACAAAACCGAGACCAGCATACAGGCGCAGAGCAACGGACGACGGGGAAGAATCATGGTACATTTTCTCTCGAAAAACCTTTACCGTTGGCTCCCTTTAGGAGGCTTGACCTCAAAGCGAATTGCGGCTAAAACTAGCGGAGTCGCATCGTAAGATATCGTCATCCTACATCACGAAACCCCGATTGCCTTGGAGGGAAAGGAGATTGCCATGCCCACCTGCCCGGAATGCGAAAATGATCTTGACATCGAGTTGGACGAAGTGGAAGAAGGCGACGTTGTCGCCTGCGACGAATGTGGAACCGAATATGAAGTGGTCGGCGTCGAGCCGCTGGAGCTGTCGCGCGTCGACGAGGGGCTCGACGAGGACGATGAAGAGGCTTACGACGAGGACGAGGAGGAAGAGTGATGTCTAGCCGCGCAAGGCTGCCGGCCGGCGCCGTATTCCTGGCTCTCGCGCTGGGTTTCCTTCCTGCCGGACCTCGAATTGAGGCACTGGCAGGCGCACAGGCCGCGGTGGCGCAGAACCTGGGCCAGCGGGTGGTGGAGGGCAAGGTGCTGGATTCCAGTGCTGCTTCAGTCTCCGGAGCGACGGTTTTCCTCAGGAACCTCAAAAGCAAGGCAATCCGCAGTTATACCTCCGACAGTGACGGGCGCTTCCGATTTACTCAGGTCAACATGGCCAATGACTACGATCTCTGGGCCGAAATGGGCAGCCGCAAAAGCGCGACCCGAACCGTCAGCTCCTGGGATACGCGGACCGTGGTCCACTTCGATCTCAAACTGAAGTAGAAGCTCCGATCGCCGGAAATCACCGGCCTGTCAAGCCCTTTGTCCTCCCGACCCGCCCGATCTTCAGCCGGGCCGCAAAGGTCATAAATGGATTCGGGCTTCAGCGGAGTTCAGCTGCCTAGGCTGCTGCTCCCTCCGATTCGCAACTCCTTTACTTTGTCTTGCCCCTGCTGGAGAGCACAAACTGGTTCCCGTCGGGATCCTTGAAGACCGCCGCCGTTCCCCAACTCTCGGTCATTGGGTCCTGGGTAAACGCCACGCCCCTTTGCTTCAGCGCATTGGCCGTGGCGAACACGTCGTCACACCAGTAGGAGATCGACTGGAATTCGCCGATGCGCGCTTCATGGCCTTCGGGAGTGAAGAGCGCCAGGCCCGTATCCGCGCCTGGGATCATGAGCTCGATCCATCGTTGCTCGCCGAAGGGCTGGTCGGTCGTTACCTTGAATCCCAGAGACTCGGTGTAGAACTTCAGCGCAACATCCTGGTCGCGCACGGGAATGCTCACGAATTTAACGCCTCGAATCATGCACTTCCTCCGATGCGGCGAAGATAGCGTCATCTCCCGCGGAGACGCAATCGTTCAGGTGTTGCTATAGTAATGATTGATATAGACGATGCCGGCTTTCGACAACTACGTGACCGATGTGCTGATGCGCGATCTGGTGGGCCATGACCGCAAGCCGGCGAGCTTTCTCGTTTATTTGTGGCTCGCCGCCGAGCAGCAGCGCCGCAACGACGCGGTGCAGGTGAGCTACGAGGAACTCGCCGAGTCGGTTGGCATTTCCAAGAGCTCGGCGCAGGCCGCCGTGCGCTGGCTGGCTCGACGAAAATTGCTCGCGGTGAGCAAGCGGACAGTTACGGCCACGCCCGTTTACGCAGTCTGCACGCCATGGCGCGACCACATGCGGCGCGTCGCCGCGCGCGGGCGTTGAGGAGAAGTTCGTCGTGAGGTGCATCCCACCCTTTCGCCAAAACCGGGCGAAAGGATGGGGCACGGGGTCGAGATTCCGATCCTTTGCTGAAGAGTTCCCTTAGTCCCTCAGTCCCTCGAGCTTCTTTGTTACCAGCTCATTCAGCAACGCCGGATTCGCCTGCCCCTTCGACGCCTTCATTGCCTGGCCGACAAAAAAGTTCGCCATCGTTGTTTTGCCGGCTCGGTACTGCTCCACCTGTTTGGGATTCGCCGCGATGACCTGGTCGACAATAGCTTCGATCGCCGAAGTATCCGTGATCTGCTCCGGTTTTTCGCGCGCGTAGACAGCGGAGAAGTCTTCGCTCTTCTCAAAGCAGATGTCGAAGAGTTGCTTGAGCTGCTTCGAGCTGATCTTGCCCTCCTCGAGCAGATCGGCGGCGAGCACGATGCCGTCCATCGAGACGGGCGACTGCTCCTGTTCGAGGTCCAGCGCCTTCAGCCGGCCGCCGATCTCGCTGAGCAGCAGATTGGCCACGCGGCGCGGACTGCGGGCTTTCGCCGCTGCCGCTTCAAAGCGGTCGGCGAACTCGCGCGAGGCGGTCAGCGTCTGCGCATCTTTGGCGTTGAGCTCGTAGGCGGCGATCATCCGCGCGCGGCGCACCTCGGGCAGCTCCGGGAGCTGCTGGCGGACCTGCGCGAGGAACACCGGCGAGACGATCAGCGGCGGCAGGTCCGGCTCCGGGAAATAGCGGTAATCATGCGCGTGCTCCTTGGAGCGCATGGAGTAGGTGCGGCCTTCGCCGGCGTTCCACAGCCGCGTCTCCTGCGCCACGCGCCCGCCGAATTCGATCACCTCGATCTGCCGCTCGATCTCATACTCCAGCGCCATGCGGATGAAGCGGAAGCTGTTGACGTTTTTCACCTCGGCCTTGGTGCCGAAACGCTCGGCGCCCTTCAGACGCACGCTTACGTTGGCGTCGCAGCGCAGCGAGCCCTCTTCCATGTTGCAGTCGGAAACGCCGGTGTAGAGCAAAATTTCCCTCAGCCGCGTGAGGTACTCAAAAGCCTCGGCGGGTGTGCGGATGTCGGGCTCGGAGACGATCTCGATCAGCGGCGTGCCGCAGCGGTTCAGGTCGAGATAGGTGCGCGTGGCCGAGTCGGGAAAGCCTTCGTGCAGACTTTTGCCAGCATCTTCTTCCATGTGCAGGCGGGTGATGCCGATCCGCTTTGTGCCGACGTCGGCAGCCGGCACTTCGATAAAGCCGTGCTCGGCCAGCGGCTTGTCGTACTGCGAGATCTGGTAGCCCTTGGGCAGGTCGGGATAGAAGTAGTTCTTGCGCGCGAAGATCGACCGCTCGCGGACCTCGCAGTTCAGCGCAAGCGCGGCCAGGGCGGCAAACTCGACGGCTTTCTCATTCAGCACCGGCAGCGCGCCGGGCAAGCCCAGGCAGACTGGGCAGATGTTGGTGTTGGGCGCAGCACCGAATTTATTCGCGCATCCGCAGAAGGCCTTGGTGGCCGTGAGCAGCTGCACGTGCACCTCGAGGCCGATGACCGGCTCGTATCTGGCGAGGATCTCCGGCGAAACCGCGGCGGAAAGCATAGCTCGATTTTATGGCAATCCACGAGGACAAGATCGCAGCTTGAACGATCTTCGCGCCCAGGGCAGCGACATACGGTCGCGCCGGTTCGATGCCATCGCGTCAGGGCGCCTTCCTGAAATCGAAATATGCCAGGTTCATGTTGCCGCCGGTGAGGATGCGAACGGTAAGCACATTCTTGCCGCCGGAGAGGTGCAGCCTGACCAGGTCGCGCGCCAGGTTCCAGTGGTGCCACTGGCGCCAGGCCAGCGGGTCGGCGGCGTTATAGGTCGAAGCGATGCTCAGCGGGCCCGTCGCCGGCTTGCCATTCACGTCGATCGAAATGCTGCCACCGCGCTGGGAGGTGTAGAGCAGGTCGGCGGTGTAGTCGCCACGGCGCGCGGCAAAGACGGTGAGGTTGAACCACTCGCCGGGTTCCGTCCAGCCTACGTAGAGCTGGTTTTCCGGCGGCGTCACCAGGTCATAGGGACTGTTATCGATCGGGTCGATGGAGTGAAATTTGGTGTAGGACGTATCGACGCCTTCGCTCTTGCGAAACTCATTCCAATACGTTCCATCGGCCGGATTCAGCCCGCCGCTGCCGTTGTTCTTTGCGTCGGAGTCGTGATAAGCCACGCCCTCGCCGCCACGATCGTAATAAGCGCACTGCACGCGGCCGGGAATCTTCTGCGGGCCTCCGGCAACTCGGCTGTCCTGGTAGGGAGCGCCTTTGTAGCGGATCAGATAATCGCTCTGGTACGCCCAGATGGCAATGCCGGCAAAAAGCACGAAGAGCAGTGAGAAGCGCAGCGTGGCCTGCAGCCAGTGCTTTTGTGCGGGCTTTGCCTCGGTGTCCATCCAGTTCACCCTCGATGCGGGGCCAGAGTCCATCATCGCATCTGAGAGTGAAGTCCTCACTATCCCCCGTTGCGCTCGGGGAGAGTACGGGCTTCACAGGCTGCGGAAGAACCTCAGAGAATTCGCGGGCTGAAGCCCGCGAAAAAAGGGAGAAATAAGGGCCTTTGTCGGCACGACTGAAGTCGTGCCGTGTTGCATCCGACGGTTCGTTCTTCTTCATGCAATTGCCCTGACACGACACTCGGTTGGCTCTGGATGGTTTCGCCCCCTCTGCTATCCTGAAAAGTTTACCCGGGGGAATTGGGGATCATGCCCGAACATAGAGCCAGGAAACACCATCAGGATCGCGTGGCCGAGACCTTGCGCCTGGAGATCGGCACCATGATCGAAGGCGAACTCTCGGACCCGCGCATCGGCAACGGTTACGTGAGCGAAGTTTCGCTCAATGCGGGCGGCAAGTCGGCCCGCGTCTACGTGGCGGTGGACGCGCCGGAGGACGACATCGACAAAGCCGAGGCGGATACGATCGCGGGACTGGAGGCCGCCAAGGGATATATCCGCCACGAGCTGAAGGAAAGGATGGGCGTTCGCCACGTTCCCGAACTGATCTTTCTCGCCGACCGTTCCGGCCGGCTGCAGGCGCGCATCGAAGAATTGATGGCCCGCGCAGGAAAGCCCGCCACTGCGGGCAAATCGAGAGCGGGTAAGTCCACGGCGGACCGCTCCGAAGCGACGAAGGAACCCGCCACGACCGGAGAGCCCGCCGCGGCGGGCGGGCGCCAGCGGGCTCCTGCGGCCGAGCGGCCGCACGTGGAATAGCTGCGCATGAACCGACCCCTCCCCGATCCGGAAGCCGAGCTCGCGCCCGAAGCCGAACTGCGCGACGCGGAGACGCACCGCACTTCGCAGCAAGATGGCGCCGACGACCCGGTTGCCCGGATCGTCGAGGCGATCGGCCGTGGCGAGCGGTTTCTGGTCACATCGCACAGCCGCCCCGACGGCGACGCGGTGGGCAGCATGCTGGCCATGGGAATGCTCCTCGAGCAAATGGGCAAGCGCGCCGACCTGGTCACCGCCGATCGCGTTCCCCTGGTCTATCGCGGCCTGCCGCGCGCCGCCTCCATTCGCTCGGCGATGCGCGTGCATGAGCCGTACGATGCGGCCATCCTGCTGGAGTGCGACGGCCTGGAGCGCGCGCGGCTCAAAGGCCTGGAGAACCAGTTCCTCATCAATGTCGATCATCATCTGAGCGGGCGCGACTTCGGCGACATCAACTGGATCGACCACCATGCAGCGAGCGTGGGTGAAATGGTGAACCGGCTGCGCAAAGCCGCGGGCGGCACGCTCACCCGCGAGATGGCAATCTGCCTTTACACCACGCTGCTGACCGACACCGGCGGCTTCTGCTACGGATCGACAAATGCCTCGACCTTTGCCCTGGCTCAGGAGCTGGCGCTGGCCGGCGCCGATCCCATCCGCATCGCGCAGGACATCTATTTTTCCACTACCACGGCCAAGATCCTGCTGCTGGGCGCGGCGCTGAGCACGCTGCACCGCGAAGGCCGGATCGCGTGGCTGTGGGTGACGCACGGCGACATGGTGCGCACCGCCGCCGCCGAGGAAGACTGCGAAGGCATCGTGAACTATGCCGTGTGCATCGCCGGAGTGGAGGCCGCGGTGTTTCTGCGCGAACTGCCCGAACGGCGCATCCGGCTGAGCCTGCGCAGCAAGGGACACATCAACGTGGCAGCCATCGCCGAGCGGCTGGGCGGCGGCGGCCATGAGAACGCCGCCGGATGCACGGTGGAAGGCCCCTTGTCCCGGGCGCTGGACGAGATCCTGGCCGAGCTGCGTCCCCTGTTGGCCGACTTCGCCGCCAGCCCGAACCGAGTCTGGTAGCCTTGACCCTGTCGAAACATGGCGCGAATCTGCGCTGCAAGCAGCTCTCGCTCCGGCGGGCCATCCCCTTCCGCCTTCGCCGCGAGCCGGGAACCGATGTGCCGCCCGGAGCGCAGGGCGGCCGAACCGTTCGAGCACTTGTGGAGACTCCTCTGGACGCTGCGACTCCAGCTTCGCATCCGAGTCCGGTTCTAGGCTGGCGCGACCGGCTGCCGCAAAAGGCTACCGCAGCTGAAGTCGCCGTCTTTCTTCTCTTCGCGGTCTTCTTTCTTCTCTATGGAGTCACGCCGCTGCTGGGCGGCGACGGCCTGGGCCTGGTGGGCGCCGACGAGCCGCGCTACGCGCAGATCGCGCACGAGATGCTCGACCGCTTCGATCACGCCCACAGCCTGAAAGGGCGGCTGAGCGCCTGTGTCACGCCTTACCTCTACGGTCGCCCCTGGCTGGAGAAGCCGGCCCTCTATTATTGGCGGGCCATGTTCGTCTTCCAGGAGTTCGGTGTCCACGACTGGTCGGCGCGGTTGCCCTCGGTCAGCTTCGCGTTCATCATGGTGGCGCTCATCTACCTGCACATGAAGCGGTTCCGGCCGGGAGGCCATCTGGACGCCGCGCTGATCACCGTGGCCAGCGCCGGCATCATCGGCTTTGCCCGCGGCGCCTCCACCGACATGCAGATGGCCGCGCCGCTCGCCATCGGCCTGCTGGGATGGTACGCATGGTATGAAACCAACTCCAAATTCTGGCTCTTCGATATCTACTTCTTTACCGGCGTCTCAACGCTGGCCAAGGGACCCGTCGCGCCCTTGCTGGCGATCACGATCATCGCGGCTTTCGCTTTCTTGCGCCGCGAGTGGGACCTGCTGCGGCGCTCGCTCTGGTGGCCCGGGGTCGGGCTCTACTCCGCTATCGTGCTGCCGTGGTTCATCGCCGTCCAGCACCAGAACCCGACCTTCTTCCGGGAGTTCTTCCTCGAGCACAATCTGGAGCGCTTTGCCACCGACCGCTATTCGCACTCCCATCCC